>OGCL01000472.1_pt1 | contig 42732 bp, 26 predicted proteins | sample 1570041 | NCBI WGS metagenome assembly OGCL01 (sample SAMN06266162, study PRJEB24511) | hot springs metagenome | isolation source: Hot spring water | place: South Africa: Limpopo | collected 2015-06-22 | reverse complement strand
CCGGCATACGACTCGGCCTTCTTGGTCAGCGCGGCCTGCATGTCCACCTGCAGCATGAAGTGCACGCCGCCGCGCAGGTCCAGGCCCAGGTACATGGGGTTGGCGTGCAGGGCCTTGAGCCACAGCGGCGAGCGCGACACCAGGTTCAGCGCCACGATGTAGGACGGGTCGTTGGCATCGGGCACCAGGGCCTTCTGGATGGCGTCCTTGGCCTTGAGCTGGGTGTCGGGCGTGTCAAAGCGCGCACGCACCGAGTTGCCTTCCAGCGCCACAAAGTCGGGCGTGACGCCAGCGGCCTTGAGGGCCTCCTCCACCCGCTGCTGCACGGCGGTGTCCACCTTGACGGTGGCTTTGGCCGACGACACCTGTACGGCAGGGGCTTCGCCAAAGAAATTGGGCAGGGTGTACAAGGCCCCCACCAGCAGCACGATCACCAGGATCGCGTACTTCCAGACCGGATAACGGTTCATGTTTACGCCTTTTCCACGCCCTGCCAGCCAATGCCGTGCAAGGGCCGCCCCGCTGCGCTGGCCCCGCCGTCACCCGGTCTGCATGCAGCGCGAGCGACGGGAGGCGGTGTGCAGCGCCCGCAGGGGCTGTTCATTGATTACTTGACGGAGCCCTTGGGCAGGACCTGCACCACGGCGCTGCGCTGGATCTGCACTTCCACGTTGCTGGCGATCTCGATGTGCAGGAAGCCCTCGGACAGGCGCGTCACCTTGCCCAGAATGCCCCCGGCGGTGGCCACTTCATCGCCCTTGGCGATCGCGTCGATCATGGCGCGGTGTTCCTTCTGGCGCTTCATCTGGGGGCGGATCATGACGAAGTACAGCACCACGAACATGAGCACCAGGGGCAGCATGCCCGTGAGCGTGGACATCATGTCACCGCCACCAGCGGCTGCGGCAGGTGCGGTTTGGGCAAAAGCGGAAGAAATAAACACGGACTGGACTCCACAACGGATGGTCAAAATACACAAAAACCGCCAACGGCCAGCGCCAAAGCGCCCGCCAGGGCGGAACAGGACATTGTATGCGGCGCCCTGCCCGCGCCCCAAGGGGTAAGACCCAGGCCTGCGGCGGGTGTTTGCCCAGGCACACAGGTGCGGCAGACAGGGGGCGAAAAATCCATCAAAAATCGGCTTTTGCGCACATTTGATGAGCGCTGGTAGCTATGTTTTTGATAGTAAAAAGCCCGCGCAAGCGCGGGCTTTCTCCTTCAAGGTGCTGCTGGTTCGCAGAACTTCAAGCGGCCTGGCGCTGGCCGGGCGCCGCCTTGCCGCTGCGCCACTGGGCCATCAGGCCGTCCCACTTGGGACGCGCCGCTTTCAGGTGGCGCTCCTTCACATGGCCGTAGCCGCGGATCTCTTCGGGGATGCGCGCGATCTCCACGGCCAGGGCCAGGTTGTCGGTGTTCAGGCGGGCCAGCAGCTCGTCGATGCAGGCGCGGTACTCGACGATCAGCGCGCGCTCCATGCGGCGCTCCTCGGTCTTGCCGAAGATGTCCAGTGCCGTGCCGCGCAGGCCCTTCATCTTGGCCAGCAGGCCGAACGCGCTTCGCATCCAGGGGCCGAAGGGCTGCTTGACCAGCTCACCCTTGTCGTTCTTCTTGGCGGTCAGGGGTGGCGCGAGGTGGTGCACCAGCTTGTAGTCGCCTTCGAACATGTTGGCGATCTTGTCGGTGAAGGCCTGGTCGGTGTGCAGGCGCGCCACCTCGTACTCGTCCTTGTAGGCCATGAGCTTGAACAGGTAGCGGGCCACGGCCTCGGACAACTTCGTGCTGGTGCCCAGTTTCGCTTCCGCTGCCTTCACCTTTTCGACGAAGGCCTGGTACTCAGAGGCGTAGGCCGCGTTCTGGTAGCCGGTGAGGAACTCGACGCGCTTGGCCACCATCTCGGCCAGCGAAGGTTTCTTCACGAACTGGATCACCTGCGCCGCCTGGAACAAGGCCTGCACGGCCGCCAGGTCGTGCGCGCAGCGACGGCCCCATTCAAACGCCGCCTTGTTGTTCTCGACCTGCACGCCGTTCAATTCCATGGCGCGCATCAGCGATGCGTGGGTGAGCGGCACGCGGCCCTTTTGCCAGGCGTAGCCCAGCATCAGCGGGTTGGTATAGATGCTGTCGCCCAGGAGCTGCGTGGCGACCTGTTCGGCATCGAAGCTGCCGACGCCACCCGCGCCCACGGCGGTGGCAATGGCTGCATCGCAGTTGCCGCCAGGGAACTGCCAGTCCGGGTTGTTCACAAACGCGGCCGTGGGCGTGCTGTGGGTGTTGAGCGCCACAAAGGTGCGGCCGGGCTGCATCACGGCCAGCGTGTACTTGTGTGCGGCCACGATGGCGTCGCAGCCGATCACCAGGTCGGCCTTGGCGGTATCGACCTTGGTGGTGTAGATGGCGTCGGGCCGGTTGGCGATCTGGATGTGGCTCCAGGTGGCGCCGCCCTTCTGGGCCAGCCCCCCGGCGTCCTGCGTGATCACGCCCTTGCCGTCCAGGTGCGCGGCCATGCCCAGCAGCGAGCCGATGGTGATCACGCCGGTGCCGCCCACGCCGCCGACCACGATGCCCCAGGCGCTTTCGGCCACGGGCAGCACGGGCTCGGGGATGTTGGGCAGCGACGAGAGGTCGCCCTTCTTCTCCTTCTTGGGCTTCTTGAGCTTGCCGCCTTCCACCGTCACAAAGCTCGGGCAGAAGCCGTTGACGCAGGAGTAATCCTTGTTGCAGGTGCTCTGGTTGATGCGGCGCTTGCGGCCGAATTCGGTCTCCACCGGCTCCACGGAGAGGCAGTTGGACTTGGTCGAGCAGTCGCCGCAGCCCTCGCACACCAGCTCGTTGATGACCACGGTCTTGTCGGGCGTGGCCAGCGTGCCGCGCTTCCTGCGGCGGCGCTTTTCGGTGGCGCAGGTCTGGTCGTAGATGATGACCGTGCAGCCCTTGATCTCGCGGAACTGGCGCTGCAGCGTGTCGAGTTCGTCGCGGTGGTACACCGTCACGCCCTCGGCCAGCGCCACGCCGTCGTACTTCTGCGGCTCATCGGTCACGATGATCAGCTTGGCCACGCCCTCGGACTTCAGGCTGTTCATGATCTGCAGCACCGAGTGGCCCTCGGGCCGCTCACCCACGGTTTGGCCGCCGGTCATCGCCACCGCATCGTTGTAGAGCACCTTGTAGGTGATGTTCACACCCGCCGCGATGCTCTGGCGGATGGCCAGCAGGCCGCTGTGGAAGTAGGTGCCGTCGCCCAGGTTGGCAAAGATGTGCGCGTCGGTGGTGAAGGGCTGCTGGCCCACCCAGGTCACGCCCTCGCCGCCCATCTGCGTGAAGGTGCTGGTCTTGCGGTCCGGCATCCAGTTGACCATGTAGTGGCAGCCAATGCCGGCCACGGCGCGCGAGCCTTCGGGCACGCGGGTGCTGGTGTTGTGCGGGCAGCCGCTGCAGAACCAGGGCGTGCGGTCGCCGGTTTCCACCTTCAGCTCGGCCATGCCGCGCTCGGCGGCCTCGATCACGGCCAGGCGTGCGTCCATGCGGGCCACCACGTCGTCCGGCACGCCCAGCTTCTTCAGGCGCTTGGCGATGGCCTTGGCGATGATGGCCGGCGTCAGGTCGGCCTTGGCGCGCAGCAGCCAGTTCTGGCTGGGGTTGGGCATGCTCCATTCGCCGCCCGTCGCATCGCCCTCGGGCTCGTCGAACTTGCCCAGCACATTGGGGCGCACATCGGGGCGCCAGTTGTACAGCTCTTCCTTGAGCTGGTATTCGATGACCTGGCGTTTTTCTTCCACCACCAGAATCTCTTGCAGGCCTTGCGCAAAGTCGCGCGTGATGGTGGCTTCGAGCGGCCATACCACGTTGACCTTGTGCACGCGGATGCCCAGCTGGCGGCAGGTGTCGTCGTCGAGGCCCAGGTCCACCAGCGCCTGGCGCATGTCGTTGTAGGCCTTGCCGCTGGCGATGATGCCGAAGCGGTCCTGCGGGCCTTGCACCACGTTGTAGTTGAGCTTGTTGGCGCGGATGTACGCCAGGGCCGCGTACCACTTGTAGTCCATCAGGCGCGCTTCCTGCTCCAGCGGCGCGTCGGGCCAGCGGATGTGCAGGCCGCCGGGCGGCATCACGAAGTCTTCGGGCAGGATGATCTTCACGCGGTCTGGGTCGATGTTGATGCTGCTCGACGACTCCACCACCTCCTGGATGGTCTTCATGCCCGACCACACGCCTGAGAAGCGGCTCATGGCAAACGCGTGCAGGCCCATGTCCAGAATCTCCTGCACGCTGCTCGGGAAGAACACCGGCGTGCCGCAGGCCTTGAAGATGTGGTCGCTCTGGTGCGCGGCCGTGCTGCTCTTGCTGATGTGGTCGTCGCCCGCAATCGCGATCACGCCGCCATGCTTGGCGGTGCCGGCCATGTTGGCGTGCTTGAACACGTCGGAGCAGCGGTCCACGCCCGGGCCCTTGCCGTACCAGATGCCAAACACGCCGTCGAATTTCTTGCTTTGCGGGTACAGGTCCAGCTGCTGCGTGCCCCACACGGCCGTGGCGCCCAGTTCTTCGTTCACACCGGGTTGGAAGACGATGTTGTTGGCCGCCAGGTGCTTCTTGGCCGCCCAGAGCGCTTGGTCATACGTGCCCAGCGGGGAGCCCCGGTAGCCGCTGATGAAACCCGCCGTGTTCAGCCCGGCCACGGCATCGCGCTGGCGCTGCAGCATGGGCAGGCGCACCAGGGCCTGCACCCCGCTCATGAAGGCCCGGCCGTGGTCCAGGGAGTATTTGTCGTCGAGCGTGACGGTTTCCAGCGCCTTGCGGACGGATTCGGGCAACGGGGCATTCATGGCTATGTCTCCAATGGCTTCTTTGTGGGGCCGGGCCTTGTGGGCCGGTGGGGCAGGAGCCATCCGCCCGTTTAGGGCAGCGGCTCCAATGTGGAGGTAAGTGTATGTCTGCGCCGCTGATATGTCTTTGCTTTGTGTGCCGTGTTTAGGCTATTCTGAGAAAGGATCTTTCTCTTTGCCGCCATTTTGTGAACACTCTCGACAAATTCGATATCGCCATCCTCAACGAGCTGCAGGCTGACGCGCGCCTGACGAATGCCGAGCTGGCCCAGCGCGTGGGCCTGTCGGCCGCGCCCTGCTGGCGTCGCGTGCGGGCGCTGGAAGAGCAGGGCTTCATCAAGGGCTACCGCGCCGAGATCGACCGGCACAAGATCGGCCTGGGGGTGCTGGCCTTTGTGCGGCTCGATGCCGACCGCAGCACCGGCAACCTCACACGCAAGATGGAGGAAGCCATCCGCCAGATCCCCGAGGTCGTGTCGTGCCACTACATCAGCGGCACCGGCACCTTCGAACTGCAGGTGGTGGCGCGCGACCTGGACAGCTTCTCGCAGTTCGCGCGCGACGTGCTGCTGAACCTGCCCAACGTGAAAGACATGCACACCAGCTTCTCGCTGGGCGAGGTGAAGGCCAGCGGGGCGCTGCCGCTCACGCACCTGGCGCGGGTCAAAGGGTGATTGCTATTAGATCAATAGCTAGTAGGGCTTGATGGACGGGCGGAGAGGCCTGTTTTGGCCTCAAATCCGGGCAGCGCAAGCCCCCGCCCCGGGGCGAGGTGCGCGATGTGGCTGGGCGCCCTGCAGCAAGGTAACAAGGCGTTAGGGCATGGTTCCTGCGCAGGGTGTGCTGTATAAGCCTGCGGAACCACAGCGGGGCGGCCGAGCTGCCGCACGCAACCTCTCCGCCACGCGCCTGCAAGGCCCTGCACCTCGTGTCCCTGACCGGGGTGTTGGTTCGCAAGGCAGCGGCGCGAGCGGTTGCCGGTGGGTCTACCAATACGACGGCTTCCTTCGCGCACAGCCCCAGGGCCTGCCGACCGGAGCCTAAAAAAGAGGGCGAGGGCGGCATGATCATCTGGGGCATTTTCTGGGGCGCGGTGCTGGGCTCGTGGTTCGGCGGTTACGGCGACTTCGGGCCGTTTGTGGGCGGCATTCTGGGATTTTTCGCCGGGCTGTCGCTGCGCTGGGCGATCCGCTCGGCCATCCGCACCGAGCTGCAGGCGCATGCCACCAAGGCCACCGCCCAGCCCACGCGGGCATCGCAGGCGGCGGCGGTTGCCGAAGACCGGCCTGTGGCGGCGGCGCCCGTGCCGCAAGGGCCCGTGCCACACGCACCCCCTCCACCACCCACCCCCAGCGACAACCCCCGGGATGCGGACGACGCTTTCTGGACCGGCGAACTCACGCCCCAAGGTCTGCCGCGTATCCCGGAGTTGGCCCCGGCGGCGGCCCCGGTAGCCGCCCGCACGGATGCGCCCGCCGCGCCCTTCGAGCCCCGCAAGATTGCCCAGCCCGCCCAACCCAACCCCGTCGAGCTGGCCGTGCTCGCGGCCAAGAACTGGCTCCTGGGCGGCAACACCATCGTGCGCGTGGGCCTGGTGATCCTGTTCATCGGCCTGTCCTTTCTTGCGCGCTACGCGGCGTCGGCGGGGCTGCTGCCGGTCGAGTTCCGCCTGGCGGCGGTTGCCGCGGTGGGCATTGCGCTGCTGGGGGTGGGGTTCCGCAAGCGCACCGACAAACCCGGCTTTGCGCTGGCCCTGCAGGGCGGCGGCGTGGCGGTGATGTACCTCACCGTGTTTGCGGCCTTCCGGCTCTATGGGCTGCTGCCGCCGCTCTGGGCCTTCGGGCTGATGATCGCGGTCTGCGCCGCCAGTTGTGCGCTGGCGCTGCTGCAGGATTCGCGGGCGCTGGCGGTGGCGGCGTTCGCCGGGGGCTTTGCGGCACCCATCCTGCTGTCCACCGGCCAGGGCAGCCACGTGGGCCTGTTCAGCTACTACACCCTGCTGAACCTGGCGATTCTCTTCGTCGCCCACAAACGCTCCTGGCGCGTGCTCAACGTGGTGGGGTTTGTCGCCACCTTCGGCGTGGCCACGGCCTGGGGGGCGCTCAAATATGTGCCCGATCACTACGCCAGCACGCAGCCCTTTCTCGCGGGCTTTGTGCTGATCTACCTCGTCACCGCCATCCTCTATGCGCGCAACACGCCGACGAAGCTGGGCAAGACGGTGGACAGCATGCTGGTCTTCGGCACGCCGCTGGTGGGTTTTGGGCTGCAGGCCGGGCTGGTGCAGCCGTTTGAGCTGGGCGCGGCCTTCTCGGCGCTGGCCTTTGCGGCGGTCTACCTGCTGACCGCGACCGTGCTGGTGCGCCGCGCGCAAGCCAGCTGGCGCCTGCTCACCGAATGTTTCATCGCCATCGGCGTGGGCTTTGCCACGCTGGCCGTGCCGCTCGCGCTGGATGCGCAGTGGACCTCGGCGGTGTGGGCGCTCGAAGGCGCGGGCGCCTTCTGGGTCGGCATGCGCCAGGCCCGCTGGATGCCGCGTGCCTTTGGCCTGGTGCTGCAGGTCGTGGCCATGCTGGCGTTCATGGGTGGCGTGGACAGCGGGGGCCTGCAGGTCTCGCCCCTGCCGCTGGCCAACCCGGCCTTCCTGGGCGCGATGCTGATTGCGTTGCCCGCGCTGCTGCTGGCCTGGTGGCTGCGCCAGCCGCTGCCCCACAGCGGTTCGGCCTGGGCCCAGGGCTATGCCAGGGTGGAGGTGCTGCTGCCCAACCCGGCCTACCTCTACGGCTTTGTCTTCTGGTGCCTGGCCTGGTGGCTGGAGATCACGCGGCGTGTGCCCGGCCTGGAGCAGGGCCAGTGGCCCGTGCCGGTGTTCTCGGACCGCGTTGCCGAACTGCTGGGCATGCTGGCCGTGGTGCTGAGCGCCGCGCTGTCGATGGTGCTTGGCCTGCGCACGCGCTGGGCCGTGGCCACCTGGCCCGCGCGCGCCACCATCGGCGTGCTGGCGCTGGGGTTCGTGGCGCAGGTGGTGGATGGCCATCGCGTGCTGACCACCCCCGCCTGGGCCGTGTGGCCCATCGTGCTGGCGCTGCATGGGTGGATGCTGTGGCAGACCGATCGCTGGCAGGCGGCGGACGCTGAGGGCCCGTCCGCCCAAAACGCGCCGCGCTTCGGTTGGTTCCACGCCGCCACGGCCTGGCTCGTGACCTTGTTGCTGGCCGACTGCCTCTGGTCCGGCATCGGCAAGGCCGAGCTGTGGCGCACCTCATGGGCCGGTGTGGTCCTGCTGGTCAGCGCGATTGCGGTGCTGATGCTGCTCGCGCTCTGGGCAGGCCGCGGCAACCAGCCTGCGGCACGCGCGGCGCTGCGCTGGCCGGTGAACCCGCATGCCGAAGCCTATTACTGGCTGGCGGCGCTGCCGCTGGCGGTGCTGGTGTTCGGGGGCGCGCTGCTGGCGGCCGTGCATTCGTCCGGCCACACGGCGCCGCTGCCCTACATCCCGCTGCTCAACCCCACCGATCTGACCCTGGCGCTTGCGCTGGGCGGCCTGGTGTTCTGGCGGCGGGTGCTGCTGTCTGCACTGCCGCCCCCGGCCCGCTCGGGCGGGGTCACCGGGCGCCATGCGCTGGTGGCCTTGGCGCTGCTCGCGTTCATCGTGATCAACACCGTGTGGCTGCGCGTGGCCCACCACTTCTTTGGCGTGCGCTGGGATGCCGCGGCGCTGTTCAACAGCTTTGTGGTGCAGACCGGCTACGCCATCCTGTGGACGCTGCTGGCGCTCAGCATGATGGTGCTGGCACACCGCCGCGTGCAGCGGCCGCTGTGGCTGGTGGGCGCGGGCCTGCTGGGCGTGGTGGTGGTCAAGCTGCTGCTGATCGATCTGTCCAACGCGGGGGGAGCCGAACGCATCATTGCCTTCATCGCCGTGGGTGTGCTGATGCTGGTGGTGGGCTACTTTGCGCCTCTACCTCCGAAGTCGCCACCCAAGGCAGCCGCCCCTGCGGAGCCTGCCGCGCCACCGCTGGCGCCATCACAACCAGAAACACTGCCATGAAGAAGCCTGTCGCCCTGAACCTGCCCCTGGTGCTGGCCACTGCCGCCCTGTCCCTATGCACCGGCCTGGCCCAGGCGGCGGACGATGCCAACAGCCCTGCGGCCTACGCCATCCGCATCCCCGTCACGCTCGCGGCCGATGCGCCGCTGCAGCGCGTGATGCTGCCCGCCGAGGTGCTGGTGCGCCTGCAAAGCCCGGGCTATGCCGATGTGCGCCTCTTCAACGGCGCGGGCCAGCCCGTGCCGATGGCCCTGGCCGGTGTGGCGGCGGCCAGCGCGCCCGAGGAATCGGTGACTTTGCCCGCCTACCCCATCCTGGGCGCCGCGAGCACGGGCGCGGCCGGGCTGGAAGGCCTGTCGCTGCGCATCGAGGAGCGCCAGGGCCAGCGTGTGGTGCAGATCGACACGGCCGCCACGACCACCACGGCAGGCCCTGCCACCCCGCAAGCCGTGCGCGGCGCGCTGCTCGACGCGCGCAATGTGCAGCTGCCCGTGGCCCGCATGGCCCTGGACGTGGATCTGCCAGCGGGCCAACCCGTGACGTTCCGGGTGCAGGCCAGCAAGGACCTCAAACATTGGCAGCCGCTGGCCGAGACCGTGCTCTACCGCGCCGACGCTGCGGCGGCGCCCACGGTGTCCACTGCGCCAGGCCGCCTGGGCAACGAGCAGATCGACCTGCAGCGCGCCGACCTGAAGGGCCACTACCTGCGCGTGACCTGGGGCGACGCAGCAGTCACCCTGCGTGGCGCCACGCTGGCCACCTCGTCCAAAACGGGCCCGCGCGAGCGCGTCAGCGCCAGCATGGCCACGCCCGCCCTGGCCAACCCGCGCGAGCTGGTGTTTGCGCTGCCGTTTGCCACGCCGGTCGCCGCGCTCGCCATCACGCCGCCCGGCAGCAATGTGCTGATTCCTGTGCGCGTGCTGGGCCGTAATCACCGCGAGCAGCCCTGGTCGCCACTGGCCAGTGCCGTGGTCTACAAGATGGCAACCGGCGGCAAGGAACAGGCCAGCGGACCCGTGGAGCTGGGCGGCGCCTCGGTGCGCGAGATCAAGATCGAAGCCGACCCCAAGACCCCCGGTTTTGCCGCTGCACCCGCTTTGGCGCTGCAGTTCGAGCCCGCGCAGCTGGTGTTCCTGGCCAGCGGACAGGGACCCTTCACGCTGGCGGCCGGGCTGCCCGGGGCCACGGCGGCGGCCAGCGCCTTCCTGCCCCTGGCCAGCCTGGTGCCGGGCTACCAGCCCGCGCAAGAGAACCAGCTGCCCGTGGCGCTTGCCGATGTGGCCCGGGCCGACATCACCGGCGGCAAGCCCGCAGACGGCGCGCTGGTGCCCGCTGCGGCGGCCAGCGGCGGCATCTCCACGCGCAGCGCCGTGCTGTGGGGCGTGCTGCTGGCGGGCGTGGCGGCACTCGGGCTCATGGCCTGGCTGCTGCTGCGGCAAACCAAACAGGCGGGCCACCAGGCCTCGGCTGCGCCGACCGATGCGGCGTGACGAGACGCGCGGGGCATGCTTGCAGTCGGCTATTTAGCGCGGAACCACCACGTCCACGCCAACCGTCGCACAATGCGCAGACATGCCGCCATTGCCGTCCCACGAAAGCACGCGCAGCGTTGCGCCCCCGCCCTCCCCTGATGCCCCGGACCTGAGCCCGGGCGCCCCGCCGCAAAGCGATGCGGCTGCAGACCGTGCCGCGCGTGCGGATCTGGCGCATGGCACCGAAGAGTCCGTTGCCGCCCAGTTGGGGGACAGCGCTGCGCTGAACCAGGCGGCTTCGCTCTCACCGTTTGCGCCCTTGTCGGTGCCCGTGTTCCGCATGCTCTGGCTCACCTGGGTGGCGGCCAACACCTGCATGTGGATGAACGACGTGGCGGCCGCCTGGCTCATGACCACGCTCACCACCTCGCCCGTGCTGGTGGCGCTGGTGCAGACCGCTTCCACGCTGCCGGTGTTCCTGCTCGGCCTGCCCAGCGGCGCGCTGGCCGACATCCTGGACCGGCGCCGTTACTTCATCGCCACGCAGTTCTGGGTGGCGGCCGTGGCGCTGGTGCTGTGCGTGGCCATCCTGGCCGGAGGCATGACGGCGCCGCTGCTGCTGGCGCTCACCTTTGCCAACGGCATCGGCCTGGCCATGCGCTGGCCGGTGTTTGCGGCCATCGTGCCCGAGCTGGTCAGCCGCCCGCAGCTGCCCGCCGCACTGGCGCTCAACGGCGTGGCCATGAACGCCTCGCGCATCATCGGCCCGCTGCTGGCCGGCGCCATCATCGCCAGCGCGGGCAGCGCCTGGGTGTTTGTGCTCAACGCCGTGCTGTCCCTCATTTCCGGCTTCACCATCATGCGCTGGAAGCGAGTGCACACGCCCAGCCCGCTGGGCCGCGAAAAGCTGACCAGCGCCATGCGCGTGGGCTTGCAGTTCGTGCGCCAATCGCCGCGCATGCGGGCCGTGCTGTGGCGCATTTCCATCTTCTTTCTGCACGCCACCGCGCTCTTGGCCCTGCTGCCGCTGCTCGCCAAGGGGCTCGAAGGTGGCGGCGCAGGCACCTTCACGCTGCTGCTGGCCAGCATGGGCGCGGGCGCCATCACGGCGGCCATGTTCTTGCCGCGCCTGCGCCAGGCCATGGCGCGCGATGTGCTGGTGATACGTGGCACGGCGCTGCAGGCCGCCGCCACAGGCGTGATGGCTGTGGCGCCCAATGTGTACGTGGCCGTGCCCGCGATGTTCGTGGCGGGCATGGCGTGGATCACCACGGCCAACTCGCTCAGCGTGTCGGCCCAGCTCGCGCTGCCCAACTGGGTGCGGGCGCGCGGCATGTCCATCTACCAGATGTCCATCATGGGCGCCACCGCGCTGGGCGCCGCCGTGTGGGGCCAGGTGGCCACGGTCACCGATGTGCATGTGAGCCTGGGCATTGCCGCCGCCACCGGCGTGGTGGCCATGCTGCTGGTGCAGCGCCTGGTGGCCGACCGCAGCATGGAGGAGGACCTGAGCCCCTCACGCGCCTTCAAGGCCCCGGTGGCCGACACACCGCCCGGATCAGGGCACCTGGTGGTCACCATCGAATACTTCATCGACCCCGCCCGCGCCGCCGAATTCCGCGCCGTGATGCAGGAGAGCCGCCGCAGCCGACTGCGCCAGGGCGCCCTGGGCTGGCAGCTGCTGCACGACATCAGCCAGCCCGCGCGCTATGTGGAGCGCATTGAGGACGAGTCGTGGACGGAGCATCTGCGCCGCTTTGACCGCGTGACGGCCTCGGACGTGGCGCTGCGCGACCGCAAGCTGGCCTTCCATGTGGGCGATGCGCCGCCTCGGGTGACGCGGTGGACGGTGGAATAGTGGGTTTGTGTTTCTGCGGTTCTCGATGCGTTTTTTGCCACTGATGCACGCGAAATAAATGCTGAATGCTATCAATCTGGAAGTACTCTGGCCTTCGCTATTCCGCTCTTCTGGTTCAACGTCCCAGACCCGTGTGACTCGGTTGAAAATCACGGTCCATGACTCACATCTTTCAGGTGCTTTACCAAGTGCATCCGCTGCTCCCCCTCGTGTATTTGGGCGTTCTGGGGAATGGACTTCTTGGTCCTGCCATCTACTGCGCCGTGCGTGGTATCCCGTACGACATCACACAGATATGGTCGCTGGCCAAGCGCGGTCAGACAGGGGCGAGATATGTCGTCATTTCGTGGGCAGCATTTGCCGTCTTGACGGTTTTGGTTCTCGCTTTTGGTGCGGTGAGGTGAATCTATGAGATGCCTCGCACGCTCCTACCTGCTGTTTGCTCTCTCCGTGCTCGCACCTTGTGCCCATGCCGCCGACCCCGCCCTGCTTGGCTGCTGGCGCGCCACCAGGATCGTGCTGCACACGCCGGATGGCGAGAAGGCTGAAGACAGCTCGGGCCGCTGCACGCTGCAGTTCAAGGACGACCAGTTCGACTCCGTCTGCAAGACCACCAGCGGCGTGTCCACCACCACCTACCGCTACCAGGTGGTGCGACCCCAGGTGTATGCGGCCACCATGGCCAGCAGCAGTTTTCGCACCGAGATGGTGGGCTCGACGCGCGAGTATGAATACCGCCTCGACGGCGACCGGCTGCGCACCGTGACCGTGCCCCCGGCCATGGCGTTTGCGGCGGCGGCTGCGGCCCCCCGCGTGGAGACTGAGGCGGCCCGGGTGGCCTGCCCGTAAAGGCAGTGGATAACTCCTGTTTTGATAGCTAACAAGGCAATACCAACAGGCGGTAGCGGCCAAAAATGCCATTAGTCAGACCACCGGTGGGCTTGCGGGGGCGGCGCCAGCCCCCTCTGCCGCACAACTGCGTTGCAGGATCCCCATCAGCACCGTGCGCAACAGCGGCGTCAGGGCCTCAGCATTTGCGCCGTCCTGCAGCGCGGCAGCCAGCGCCGCGCCGTGGGCGGCCACCGTGCCGGTGACCTCGGCGTGCCAGCGCGCGGCCCTGGGGGCAGCATCGCCCGGCGGCATGCGCTGCTGGTGGGCGATGGCAAGGTAGTGGCTGCAGGCCGCTTCGGCGGCGTGTTGCAGCAGGTCCTGCCGCCCTTCGTCTTTCTTCTGCAGCGATCGCACCACCCAGGCCGTGGTGCCGCCCAGCAGCGCGCCCAGGGCCGTGCCTGCGCCCAGGGTCAGGCCGCCCGTGCCCAGGTCGATCAGTGCGCCCGCCTTGGCCCCGGCGGCAGCGCCCGCAGCGGCCCCGGCCGAGGTGCCCAGGGCCAGTGCCGTGCCATCAAGGCGGCGTGGTGCGGGCAGGGGTGGGGCCAGCTGCGCCGACGGCATGGCAGGTGCGACGGGCTCGCCATGCAGGGCGCGCAGCGTGGCGTCCAGCGCGCGCACCTGGTCTGCGTACTGCGCAGCGGCAGCATCTGGCGGCAGGCGGGTGAGTGCGGCGCAGGCGCGCAGGTGCTGGGCCAGGGCCTGCAGGGCCTGGCCAAAACGCAGTTCATTGCGTTCCACCCAGGCGGCGCGCAGGCGGGCCAGGGCATGGTGCTGGGCGGGCAAGGCAGGGCTGAGCCGGTCGAACAGCGTGGGCTCCAGCACCCAGCTGGCGCCAAAGTCTTCCCAGCGCAGCGCCACGTGGGGGGCGGCCTGCCAGGCGGGCGGTATGGGGTCGGTGGCCCAGGCCAGCACGGCGTCCACGGGCTGGCCCGTGTGGTCGGTGAACCGCAGGTGGTCGCCTTCCGGGGTCTGCAGGCTGGCGCCCAGCAGCACCTGGGCTTGTGCCTGCGGGCCGTGCAGGCCGATCACGAGGTCGCCCGGCAGGCTGGCGCGCAGCGTGTCGAAGGCGGGGCCTTGCGGGTCGATGTGGCCCTGCCACCGGTGTTCGCGCCAGCGCGCCCAGGCGGCCAGGGCCAGGCGCGGCAGCACCACGGCCAACAGCAGCAGGCCCACGTACATGCCGACCCAGCGGCTGCCAGCGGCACCGCCCATGCCTGCCGCGCTGCTTTCGCCCGCAAAGTTCTGCGTGGCCGCGATCTCTTGCAGCGTGAAGGGCGCCAGGCCCAGCAGCAGGGTCAGCGGCGCAAACAGCACCGAGACGATAGCGTGCACCTGCGTGGCGTCGAGAAAGGTGCTCTCCCAGCCAAACTGGTAGCGCACCACCAGCCCGCGCAGCAGCAGCGACAGCGCAATGCCCGCGCCCCAGGCGGCGGCGCACAGGTGCAGCACCCGGGCAGCACGCTGTTGCAGCAGGTCGGCCGCATGGGCCCACCAGCGCTGGTGAAAGTCGGCCGCAATGCGCGCGGCCAGCCCGCGCCCACGCTCGGCACGGCCGAAGGGATGGTGGAGGGGGCGCAGCGCCTGCTGCAGCCATGCGCCGTGCGCCTGGGGCGGGCGCATGGCGCGCCAGGCGATCAGCAGGTAGACGGCGAGGTTCCAGGCCAGCACGGTGAGCAGCGGGGGCGAGAGCAGGTCCACCCGGTGCGCGTTGCTGATGCGGTCGATGGCCAGGCCCAGCAGCAGCGCTGCCAGCGGCAGGCCACGCGCCACCCAGGGCCCCAGCCCGCCTGTGCCGGGCCGCTGGGTGTGTGGGGCATGGAGTGCGGCCACGGTGCTGTCGCGGCCGCTGGCGTGGTTGGCGATGGTGGTGGCGCGTTCCAGCATCACCTCGGCCACCCCCACGCGGGGCAGCCCGCGCGCCCGGGCAGCAGCCACGGCGCTGCGCGTGGCGTCCTGCAGCTCCACCGCGCTGACCAGGGTGTGCCGGGCGTCGGCCTGCTCGATGGCCTGGGCCAGCAGCAGGGTGCGAAGCTGGGGCTCGGTCACGCGCATGAATGCTCCTGATTCAATAGCTATCAACGCATGGTGGATGCGCGCAGAAGGGCATTTTGAACCTTACTTTGGCCACAGCGCCCACAGCCGCAGGTTCTGCTTGAGGCGCCCGGCAATGTCGCCCGCCTCGGGGCCCCAGCCGGTGAAGTAGTCGGCCCGCACCGCGCCCAGGATGGCGCTGCCCGTGTCCTGCGCCAGCACCATGCGGCTGAGCTGCACCTGCGGGCCGCTGGAGGCCAGCCACACGGGCGTGCCATAGGGGATGCTCTGGCGGTCCACCGCGATGGAGCGGCCGGGGGTGAGCGGCACGCCCTGTGCGCCCTTGGGGCCAAAGCTGGCGTCCATGCCCACCAGGGGCTCCTCTTTGAAGAACACGTAGCGCGGGTTGGTCCACATCAGCTCGTTGGTGCGCTGGGGGTTGGCCGTCAGCCAGGCGCGGATGCCGGGCCAGGTGGCGTCGCGGGTGTATCCCTGGTCCAGCAGCCAGCGGCCGATGCTCTGGTAGGGCTGGTCATTGGTGCCCGCGTAGGCCACGCGCACGGTGGTAGTGGTGCCATCGGCCTCGGTGATGCGCAGGCGGCCCGAGCCCTGGATGTGCAGCACCATGGATTCCACCGGGTCGCGCAGCCAGGCGATGGCGCGGCCCGCGAGTGCGGCCTGGGCCTCGGGCAGGGTCTCGATCTGCTGGCGCGTGTACCAGGGCTTGCGTGCGCCAAAACCGGCGGGCAGGCGGTAAACAGGCACGGTGAAGCCGTTGCCGGGTTGGCGCGCGGCGTCCATCATGGGTTCGTAATAGGCGGTGAGCAGGCCCTCGGCATTGCCGTCGGCGGCTTCAACGCGGTAGGGCTGCAGGCGCGCGACGAGCCAGGCGCGCTGCTCGTCGGCGGTGGCAATGCTCAGCTGGCGCACGTCGCTGCACAGCGTGGTGAAGGGCGGTACGGGCCGCTCGCAGCTCTTGATCCACGCGTTCCAGGCTTCGTGCAGGGCGTCTTCGGTGAAGCCCGGCAGTTCGGCCCAGCGCACGGGCACCCAGCGGCTTTTGGGTTGCGCCAGCGGCGGCGGCAGCGGGCCGGTGTCGCCGGGCAGCACCACGGAGCTGGCTGGCGGCGGGGGCGGGATGGCCCCGGGGCGGGAGGGGCTTGGGGCGGGCGGCGTGGAGCAGGCGGCCAGCGTTCCTACAATCAGCGCCGTCACAACAAGGCGCAGGGGGTTCAAGGTCATGGGGCTGATTTTGCTTGAAGCGCTGCTGGCGCTGGTGCTGCTGGTGGCCATCGTCTGGTGGACCATGTTCTCGGGCCGCAAGAAGGGTGAGCTGCCAAGCGACGATGCCGATCAGCCACCCAAGTAACTCATTAATTTATAGCTACAAAGCGCCACTGGATGAGCGCAAACGGCCTGAAAAGCTCTGAGCCCGCAGTCCAGGGCCGATGACGGTCAGCCCGCCCCCCGCAGCAGGTTGGCCAGCTCCACGGCCGACTTCACCTGCATCTTGTCGAACACGCGCGAGCGGTGCACCTCCACCGTGCGCACGCTGATGTCGAGCTGGTCGGCGATCAGCTTGTTGGGCAGGCCCGCCACCACCAGGTCCATCACATCGCGTTCGCGGTCGGTCAGCTCGCCCAGGCGCACCTGCAGACCACTGCGCGCACGCAACTGGTTGAGGCGTTCGGTGGACTGGGCCAGCGCCTGCTCGATGCGGTCCACCAGCGCGTTGTCGGAGAAGGGCTTTTCGCAGAAATCGAACGCGCCGCGCTTGACAGTGTCCACCGCCGTGGGCACGTCGGCATGGCCGGTGAGAAAAATCACCGGCATGGTGGCCAGGTCGCCGCGTGCGGCCAGCAGGTCGAACAGCGCCAGCCCGCTCATGCCGGGCATGCGCACGTCCAGCAGCAGGCAGCAGGGCTGGCGCTGGGCCGGGCGGCTTTGCAGCATGGCGTCAAAGGCTTCGGCGCTGTCGTAGGACTCGCTGGGCAGCCTGCGCGAGCGCAGCAGCCAGGCCAGGGCTTCGCGCACGCTGGCATCGTCGTCCACGATGTACACGGTGGCGTTGGTGATGGGTTCCATCAGGGTCTTGAATCAGGTTGGGACGCAGGCAGCGTAAAAGTGAACACCGTACCACGGGGCTCATTCGGTGCGAACCCGAGAAAACCGCCGTGCTGTTCGATCACCGTGCGGCACATGCTCAGGCCCAGGCCCATGCCCTCGGGGCGGGTGGTGAAGAAGGGGGTGAAGAGCTTGGCGGCCACCTCGGGCGGGATGCCGGTGCCCTGATCGGTCACGGTGAATTCGATCCAGCCACTGGATTTGCTGGAGGCCGCGTGCCGCACCCGGATGTCGAGCACGCGGGTGCGCACGGCCGGGTCGTCCATGGCCTGCATGGCGTTGCGCGCCAGGTTCAGCAGCACCTGCTCGACCATGGTGCGGTCGCACAGCGTGGGGGGCAGGCCGGGCTCCACGGTGGTGTGCACGCGCACGCCCAGCTTGCGCGCCTGCAGGCTCACCAGCGGCAGGATGGCGTCGAGCAGCTGCTGCGCGTGCACCGCCTCGCGCGCCTGGTCGCGGCGGCGCACGAAGTCGTGCACGCTCTTGATCACGCGGCCCGCGCGTTCGGCCTGGCGCGCAATCTGCCGCATGGCCATGCGCACGTCATCGAGCGCATCGGGGGTGGGCGGCGCGGCGGCGGTCCCCGAGGAGGCAGACGCAGATGCCAGGGCGGGCGTGGCCTGCTGCTCCAGCAGGTTCAGCGAGCCGTTGGCGTAGCTGGAGATGGCGGCCAGCGGCTGGTTCAGTTCATGGCTGAGCAGCGATGCCATCTCGCCCACTGTGGCCAGCCGGGCCGTGGCCTGCAGCCGCTCCTGCGAGGCGCGCGAGAGTTCCTCGACGCGGCGCTGCTCGCTGATGTCCAGGAAGGCGCTCATCCAGCCGGTGTGCTGGCCCTGGGCGTTGATCAGCGGCGCCTCGATGATGAGCACCGGGAAGCGCGTGCCGTCCTTGCGCATAAATTCAGACTCGAAGCCCTCGCGCGGCGGCATATAGCCCGCAAAACGGATGGCCTGGCGCTGCTGGTACTCCTCCACCCGTTCGGGCGGCCAGTAAGGCGCCGACATGCTCAGGCCCAGCAGTTCCTGCGGGCTGAAGCCCACCATCTCGCAAAAGGCCGGGTTCACATAGGTGATGCGGCCCTGCAGGTCGCGTGCGCGCAGGCCGGTGACGAGCGAGTCCTCCATGGCCTTGCGAAACGCCAGCGCGTCGGCCAGGTCACGTTCGGCGCGCAGGCGGCGGCGGTTGTCGCGCACCAGCACCACCATCACCGTCACCAGCGCAATCGACATGGCCGTGACCAGTGCCGTGAGCACGTTGGGGAACACGCTGGGCGCGGTGTGCCAGCCGTCCATGCGCAGCACCAGGGTGGCGCCGGGCAGGTCCAGCAGGTGCTGGGCGGTGAACATGCGCGAGCCCCGGCGGGCCGCGCCCATCACGGCCAGGCGGGTGCCGTCGGGTTCGGTGAACGAGGCCTCCTGGCTGCGCGTGAGGTTGTGCGCCACCAGGTTCAGCAGGATGTCCTGCAGCCCGTAGGTGGCCACCAGGAAGCCGGTGGTGCGCCCGCCAGCGGTCAGGGGCACGCACAGCTCCATCATCTCGGAGCCCAGGCCGTCACCGTGCGGCTGGAAGTAGCTGGTGGAATAAGCGGGGCTGCCCAGGCGCCGGGCGTTGGTGCAGGCGATGGTCAGGTCCGACTGGCTGCTGTCGCGCAGCCGCATGTCCCAGGCCACGGGGCGGTAGGGGGATTGCACATGGGTGCGCAGCTTCAGGTGGGCGTCGCGCCACTCGATGCGCACCAGTTCGCGGCGGATGCGCAGCAGCTCCGAGGCTTCGACCTCCCAGGCCAGCTGGCCCGGTGCATCGGCGGGCAGGGCCTGCAGGCTCTGCAGGTTGTGTGTGAGGGCGGTGCGGATGTCGGACACCGCATCGGCCGCGTCGCGCTCCAGGCGCGTCTGCACCTGGCTGGCCTCGTAGCGCCCTGCCAGCCACACCATGGTGGCCAGCATCGACACCACGAGCAGCACCAGCGCCGTCCACAGCGACCAGCGGCGCCAGGCGCCGCGCCAGCGCTGCAGCAGGGTGCGGGGGGGACGTGGGGCGCGCGGGTCGGTCACGGCAGCACGCGGTGCATGAGCGCGGGCAGCTGGGCGCGCACGGCGCGCAGCCGCTCGGCGTCGAGCACGCCGGCCACGGTGCCGGGGCCCTGGTCCTGCTGCGCCAGCACGGTGCCCCAGGGGTCCACCAGCATGCTGTGGCCCCAGGTGTGGCGCCCGTTCTCGTGCACGCCGCCCTGGGCGGGGGCCAGCACATAGGCCAGGTTTTCGATGGCGCGGGCGCGCAGCAGCACCTCCCAATGCGCCTGCCCCGTGGTGTGGGTGAAGGCGCTGGGCACCAGCAGCAGGTCGGCCCCCGCGCGGGCATGGGCGCGGTACAGCTCGGGAAAGCGCAGGTCGTAGCACACCGACAGGCCCACGCGCCAGCGCTGGCCGTTGCGTGCCTGCAGGTCAAACTGCACCGGGGTGTTGCCCGCCTCGATCACGCGGCCTTCGTCGTACAGCTCGCGCCCGTTGTCGAAGTGGAACAGGTGGATCTTGTCGTAGCGCGCCACGCAGGCGCCGGTGGGGTTGAAGACCAGCGTGGTGTTGCGCACGCGGTCCGGGGCGGTGGTCTGCAGCGGCAGGGTGCCGCCCACGATCCACATCTGCAGCGCGCGCGCCGTGTCGGCCAGAAAGCGCTGGATCACCCCGTCGCCGTCGGCCTCGCGCAGCGCGAGCTTGTCGGTGTCCTTGTGGCCCATCACGCAGAAGTATTCGGGCAGCACTGCCAGCTCGGCGCCGCCCTGCGCGGCTTCTTCCAGCAGTGCACGCGCCGCGCGCAGGTTGTCGTCGCGCAGGGTGCCAGACACCATCTGGATGGCGGCTACTTTCATGAGGGCTCTCCGGTCTTGGGGGGGCTGCTGCGGGGCGGGGCGTCGGTGGTGGGGTTGGCTTCGCGGCCCCGGCGCGCCACGCGCACCACGCGCGGGTCGGCCCAGGTGCCGTCCACGCGGAACTCCTGCGTGGCGGCCTCGATGAGCGGGCCGCGCAGGAACACCTGGGCCAGGAAGCTGCCCAGCCCGATCACAGGGTTGATGGCCGTGGCCACCAGGGAGGCCGTCATGGCATTGATCTCGGGCACCACCACCACGCGCAGGTCCTGGGTTTCTTGGTCGATGTTGGCGTGGCCTTCCATCAGCACCGCGGCGTTCACGCCCTTCATCTGCAGGTTGTTGGTGGTGGCTACGCCCTGCTCGATGCGCAGGTCGCCGCGCACGAAGTCGAACGCAAAACCTTCGCTGAACACGTCGCGGAAGTCGAGCGTGAGGCGGCGTGGCAGCGACTGCAGGCTCAGCACGCCCAGCAGCTTGGCCAGGCCCGGGTCGGCCTTGAGGAACTGGCCGGACTCGATGTTAAGGTTGATCTGCCCGGTCATGCTGCGGTAGTCGGGGCTGAATGGCGCGCCGATCCAGGCCACCTGCCCCTCCATGCGGCCCTTGCCGCGCCGCACCACATTGGCCATGCCCATGCGGCCCAGCAGGTCGCCCGAGTCGCGGATATCAAGCTTGAAGTTCAGCACCGTGCGCCGCTCTGCCGCGCGCGGGGTGGCCCCTGCCGCATTGAGCACGGCCCAGTTGCCGTTGGCCGTGAGGCTGGCTTCGGGCGCGGTGATGTTGAACTTGGCGAGGCGCCACTCGCGCTGGGCGCCCTCGCCGCCCCGGTTCTGGGCCTCCATCTCGACCCGGCCCAGGCGTTTGCCGCGCAGCTCGAAGTCGTCCACCACGATGTCGAGCGCGGGCAAGGTGCCGGGCTGTTCGTCCAGCAGCGCCTCGACCTGGGTCACGTCGCTTTGTGGCATGTTCACGCGCGAGAGCCGTGCAAACAGGCGCCCGTTCGGATGGTCGGCGCTGCCCGGCTGGCGGTACTCCAGATAGCCATTGAGTTCGGTGGCGTCCAGGTTGGCGCGCCAGGTCGTACCGTCGCGCAGGGCGCCCGCCACCACGTTGTGCAGGGTGCGGCCCTGCAGCGTCAGCTCGCGCGCGCGCAGTGCCAGGGTGGTGGGCAGGTAGTCCTGCGCCATGGCCGGGCCGGAGGGGCCGGGCGTGGCGCTAGCGGCTGGGGCCGTGCGGGCGGGCGGCTCGGCCGTGGTGGCCTGCGTCAACACGTCCTCCCAGGCGTCCACATCCACCTTGCCCTGGCTGATGTTGGCGGCCACGCCCTGCACAGGCACTGGCGCAGATTCACCGCCGCTCAGCCCCAGACCAATGGCGCCGCGCAGCACGCGGGGCTGGGGGCCGCTCAGGTCACGCAGGTAGGTGGCCGAGCCCAGGGCGCCCAGGTCCAGGGTGATCTGGTCGCGCAGTGGGGGCGCGTTGTTGCCATTGCCGTTGGCGGCCAGGCCGGTGAGGGATTCGCGCGCCACCTGGGTCTCGAAGCGCAGGGGCAGGCTGCTGTCGGCGGGTTTGCCCAGCGGCGGCGGCAGCGCCAGCGCCAGGCCCTGCAGCGTGGTGCTTACCTGCAGTTCGGGCACACCCCGGCGGAACGCCAGGGCCAGGGTGTAGGGCGTGCTGCCGGTGGCACGGCGCGCCAGCTGCGCCAGCGTGCCCAGCTGCGGCGTCTGCTGCAGGCCTTCGGCGGTGGCCGTGCCCTGGGCGCGCAGCTGCACGGCCGATTCGGTGGCGGGCGCATTGGGCGCCAGCGCCCGCATGCCGCCTTCCAGCCGCACGTTGCCGCCCAGCGCCTGGGCCTGCACGTTGGTCAGCGAGAACCCGGTTTCGCTGAACTGCACGGCACCCCGCACCCGGCTCAGCGCGGGCGTGTCGGGGGTGATGCGCAGCTCGTTGCCCGCCAGCGTGACGGTACCCTGCACCTTGGATTTGTTGATGTCGCTGATGGGCAGGGCAAGGCGCAGCTGGAAGTCGGCATTGCCGGTACCGTTGGCCTGGTCGAGCGCGTGGCCGGTCATGCCCCCCAGGGGCGAGGTGGTCATGAGCGCGAGCAGCTCGGCCAGCGGGCCACGCGCGTCGGCGTTCACGGCCACCACGGTGTGTTCCAGGTCGGGGATCTTGGCGTCCACCTTGGACAGCCGCAGGCCCTTGCTGCCCGCAAAGCTGCCGCTGGCGCCGCGCACCATCATCGAGGAGCGCTCAAAGATCAGCTCGCCGCCCAGTTCCGTGAGCGCGGGCCAGGGCAGGGTGCCCGCTGGCTGGAGCGAAGAGGGCACATAGGCGTAGGTCACATCCTTGACCCGCGCGGCGATGCGGAATTCGCCCAGCTTGGGGTCGTTGAAGGGCAGGTCGTGCAGATCGCCCTTGACGCGGAACTGCACGTTGCTGGCGCTGCCCGCCACCACCGCATCGCGCACATAGTGGCGCGACTCGGCAGGGATGGACAGGGGCAGGTAGCGGTGCACGCGCGTGCCGTCGGCACGGTTGAGCGTGCCGGTGAGGTCCAGCACCCCGGGGAAGCGCGATTTGTGGGGCGCTTTGCTGGCATCGCTGGTGTGCCAGGTGGCGCGGGCCTCGCCCTGCGCATCGGCGTTGGCAAACTGCACGTCGTTGGCCTGCACAGCGATGCGGCTGCCTTCGATCTGCCAACGCAGGTCTGCGCTCAGCCGGTCCAGCGGCAGCAGCGGGTCTTCGAACACGCCCGGCAGCACCAGTGCCCCCGAGGCCATCGTGAGCGCGGCCTTGCCGCCCGCCTGGGTCATGTCGATGTCCACCGTGGCGCCGCGCAGGCCCAGGTGGGTGGGTGCCGTCCCTGTGGGGGCTCCGGCCAGGGCCAGGCCCCGGATGCGGCCCTTGACCTGGTACTGCTGCAGAGCATCGAGCGGGCCCTTCCAGGTGGCCTGGATTTCATCGACCAGGCCCTCGGGGGTGTAGGTACGCACGGCATCGTGGGCCGTGGGCCCCAGGGGCAGGCGGCTGGCGATTTGTGCCAGCGCGGCCAGGTCCAGGCGGTCGGCACGGAACTCGCCCTGCTCCGGGGCCTTGCCCGTGGCCGCGGTGTGGATAAGCCGCAGGTTGCCGCCGGGCCAGGTCAGGCCGTCGTCGGTCTGGAACTGCAGGCCCTGGGTGGAGAACTCGAACCCGCCGCTCAGCCGCCGCCCTCCCAGGCGCCCCTGGACGGAGGGCAGCACCAGCGCCCGCAGGTCGGGGCTGAGGGTGGTGTTCACATCGGCCAGCGCCAGGTCGGCGGTGCCACCCACAATCTGCCCGCCCCGTACATCGGCCCAGGCACGCAGCGCGCCTCGGCCCTGTGCTACTTGAATGCCCAGGTCGGCGTGGTGGCGCAGTTGCGAGACATCGACCCGTGCGAAATCGGCAAAAACCTGGCCGTTCCAGTGTTTCCAGTTGCCGTCGCCAGCGCGCAGCAGCGGCGCGCGGAACAGGCCCACCACCGTGAAGCGGTCGCCCCAGGCCGGCGGGGGGGTGGCATCCAGGCGCATGTGGTGGTGCCAGTTGCCGTTGCGCAGCACCAGGTTGACCTTCTCCAGCGCCAGCGCGGGGGCGCCGCGCTGCTCGTCGGTCCAGCGCACGGTGCCGTCCTGGATGAACACTTCGCCCTGCGAAAAAAGCCAGTCGGCCGCGTCGTTGTTGTCTCCCTGGTTCTGGGCAAACTCCAGCCCCGCCACGTAGATGCGGCCGTCGGTGGCGCGGCGCACGTCCAGCTCCGGCCCCTGCACATAGAGCTGCTCGAACCCGCCCTTGAGCAGCGAGCGGGGCGACAGCGCCACCACCACCCGGGGCAGTTGCAGGGCGGCGCGGCCCGATGCGTCCAGCAGCGCCACATCTGTCAGTTCAATCGACGGCACCAGCCCCTCGGTGCGGGCCGCGATGGCGCCGATCTGGACGGGAACCCCCAGAGCCCGTGCGGCATGCGCCTCCAGCTGTGGGCGGAAGTCCCCGATTCGCGGCACAATCCAGCCATGAAGGGCCCCCCACGCGATGGCCAGCAGCAGCCAGAAGGCCAGCAGCAACCCCAGTGACCACCGCGCAAAACCTGCCACGATTTTGAGCAGGCGTGAGGGGTGCGTGGTGGGATCGATCATGGTGGGATTGAATGTGGCAGGAATTATGACCCGCGTGCCTCGCGTGGGTTCACTACAAACTCAGTACGCAGCCTCGGGCTTCCCGCGCCTTGTCCACCATGACCGCACCGTCCTCTGACCCCCGCTGCAACCAGCCCTTCCCTGAGGGGCCGCTGGCCGAACACTCGCGCTTCTACCAGCGCCTGCACCGCCGCTACGCGAACGACCTGACTTTGCTGCCGCCCGGTTTTCCGGTGTTGGCCACCATGGAGCAGGCCTACGATGCGCTGTGCGCCCGGGGCTGCGACACCGGCACCGCCCTGCGCATGTTGCGCCAGCTGGTCATGGAACGGCTCATCCGGCTCGATTGCGAGGCACAGGCCCCGCTGGCCGACATCACCCGCGCCGTGACCGAACTGGCCGAGCTGGCCCTGGACCGCGCCTGCGCCCAGGCGCGCCGCGAACTCGACGAACGCCATGGCGCGCCCAGCGGGCCGCAGGGCCAGCCCGTGCAGCTCTGGATCATCGGCATGGGCAAGCTGGGAGCCCGCGAGCTGAACGTGTCCAGCGACATCGATCTGATCTATGTGTACGAGCACGACGGCGAAACGGCGGGCGTGGAGGGTGGCCGGGGCCGCATCTCCAACCACGAATACTTTGCGCGCGCCGTCAAGGCCATCTACAGCCTGGTGGGCGACACGACCGAGCACGGGTTTGTGTTCCGTGTGGACCTTGCGCTGCGGCCCAACGGCAATTCGGGCCCGGCCTCGGTCTCGCTGGCCGCACTGGAGGAATACCTGCAGATCCAGGGCCGGGAGTGGGAGCGGTTTGCCTGGCTCAAGAGCCGGGTGGTGGCCCCGCGCGACTGCATTGGCCGCCCCGAGGTGCAGGCGCTGCGCGGGGTGGTGCTGCCCTTTGTGTTCCGCCGCTACCTGGACTACAGCGTGTTCGATGCGCTGCGCTCCCTGCACAGCCAGATCCGCGACCATGCGTCCAAACGCAGCGCCGGGCACCCCGAGCGCGCCAACGACGTGAAGCTCTCGCGCGGCGGCATCCGCGAGATCGAGTTCACCGTGCAGCTGCTGCAGGTGGTGCGTGGTGGTCAGTTCCCCGAGCTGCGCCGCCGCCCCACGCTCGACGCCCTGCAGCGGCTCGCCCACGCAGGCCTCATGCCGCAGGCAACGGCCGACGCGCTGGCCCAGGCCTATGTGTTTTTGCGCCGGGTGGAGCACCGCATCCAGTACCTGGACGACCAGCAGACCCATGTGCTGCCCACCCGCGACGACGACCTGGCCTGGATCGCCCAGACCCTGGGCTTCAAGGACTGCTGCGCGTTCTTGCATGAGCTGGACGCCCACCGCGAGCTGGTGGCGCAAGAGTTCGACACCCTGCTGGGTGGGGCGGGCAAAAAACAGTGCAACGGTGGCGGCTGTGGTGGCCCCCGCGCCGCCGCGCCCCCACCGCCCGAGCTGGAGGCCCTGCTGGAGCAATTGCCCGGTGGCTTCCGCGAACGCGTGGCCGAATGGCGCAGCCACCCGCGCGTGGAGGGTTTGCGCGACGAGGCGCGCGCGCGCCTGTTCCGCCTGGTGCAGCGCACCGCGCAGTGGCTGAAAGAAGGCCGCGTGACCGAAGAGGCCGCTGTGCGCCTGGCCAACTGGCTGGAGCCCCTGCTGCGCCGCGAGAGCTACCTGGCGTTGCTGCTGGAGCGCCCCTCGGTGCACGAACAGCTGTTGCACCTGCTGGGCGCCGCCAAATGGCCCGCGCGCTATTTGCTGCAACACCCGGGCGTGATCGACGAACTGGTGGGTGACCACCTGCTGTCCGAGCGTTTTGTGGTGGCCGACTTCGAGCGCGAGCTGGGCATGCGCCTGGCCTCGCTGCGGTCCACCGGCGAGGACGACGACGAAACCCTGCTCAACCTGCTGCGCCGCGCGCAGCACGCCGAAACCTTCCGCACCCTGGCGCGCGATGTGGAACGCCGCATCACCGTCGAACAGGTGGCCGACGACCTCAGCGCCCTGGCCGACAGCGTGCTGCGCATCACCAGCCAGTGGTGCTGGAGCCGCCTCAAGAATCGCCACCGCGACGAGCCCCAGTTCGCCATCATTGGCTACGGCAAGCTGGGCGGCAAGGAGCTGGGCTATGGCAGCGACCTCGACATCGTGTTTGTGTTCGACGACGACGATGACCGCGCGCCCGAGGTCTATGCGGCCTTTGTGCGCAAGCTCATCAACTGGCTCACCGTCAAGACCGGCGAAGGCGACCTGTACGAGATCGACACCGCACTGCGGCCCAACGGCAACTCCGGCCTGCTGGTGACCAGCTTCGAGGCCTATGCCAACTACCAGCAGCAGCGTGGCAGCAACACCGCCTGGACCTGGGAACACCAGGCCATGACACGTGCGCGGTTTGTGATGGGCAGCGAGGCCTTGCGCGAGCGCTTCGACGCCGTGCGCGAGGCCGTGATCACCTCCGCCCGCGACCCGCTGGCGTTGAAGGACGAGATCGTGACCATGCGCGAGCGGGTGCGCTCGGCCCACCCCACGCCCGCCGGGCGCTTCGATGTGAAGCACAGCCCAGGCGGCATGGTGGATGCCGAATTCGCCGTGCAGTACCTGGTGCTGTCGCAGTCGGCGGCGCACCCCGAGCTGCGCGGCAACCTGGGCAACATTGCGCTGCTGCAGCGCGCCGAGCAGGTGGGCCTGCTGCCCTCCGGTGTGGGCGTGGCGGCCGCCGATGCCTACCGCGAGCTGCGCCGCGTGCAGCACGTGGCGCGTCTGGACGAAGCCCCGACCCAGGTGACACCTCCCGCCTTGCAGGCCGAGCGCGACGCGGTGCTGGCGCTGTGGCGGGCGGTGTTTGGCGCGGAAGCATAGGGCCTTCGGGGGGCGACGGTGACAAATGGTTGCATCTTGGTGCGGCACCGCTTCATGAAAAATTCATTAATTCAAACAACTGTTTGAATTCTGGTGGTTTAATCCGGGGCCATGAGTTCCGGTGCCCTCCCTTCCATCATTCCTGCCTCCCAGCGCACGGCCCGCAGTGACGGCGAAGACACGCGCGCGCGCCTGCTGCAGGCTGCGCTGCAGCTCTTTTCTGAAAAGGGGTTTGCCCAGACTTCCGTGCGGGCCATCGCCCAGGCGGCGGGCACCAATGTGGCGGCCATTGCCTACCACTTTGGCGACAAGGCGCAGCTCTACACCGCCACGTTCTACGAGCCCTTTGGCAGCGGCAGTGACCTGATCCCGGTGTTTGCCGACCCGGCGCTGGATCTGGCGGGTGCGCTGCGCCAGTACTTCGCAGGCTTTCTGGAGCCGCTCAAGCACGATGACCTGGTGACCCAGTCTCTGCGCCTGCATGTGCGCGAGCTGCTGGACCCCACCCATGTCTGGCCCGAACTCATCGAACGCGAGTGCCGTGCCCCCCACATGGCACTCATCCAGGTCCTGTGCCGACACATGGGTGTCTCGGTGGTGGACGACGATATGCACCGCCTCGCCTTCTCTCTGGCGGGTCTGATCATGCAGCTGTGGACGCAGCGCGACCCCCTGCAGGCCATTGCCCCCCAGCTGGCGACAGCGGCGGCGGTGGACCAGTGGGTGGAGCGGCTCACCGGCTACGCATTGAGCATGGTGCACGGGGAAATCACGCGGCGGAAGGCCACACAAGGGCCTGCGCGCCGCGCTTCCAGGACTTCGCACAAAAAGGAATCCAACGCATGACATTGAGCACGACCTTGCGCACCCGCCAATGGGCGTGGGCGGCCTGGGCCGTCTGGCTGCCCCTGGCCCTGGGCGCCTGCGCAACCACCGCGCCGCCTGCCCAGGTGCCTGCAGCACCTCCGGCGGGCTGGCAGGCCCCGCTGCCACACCAGGGCTCGCTGGGCGACATGGCCCGGTGGTGGACCCAGCTGGGCGACCCGCTGCTGGTCGAGCTGATCGACGCCGCCCAGGCCGTGAGCCCCGGCATCGCCCAGGCCCAGGCGCGCCTGGTGCAGGCCCGCGCCACGCAGGTCAGCAGCCGCGCCGCGCTGCTGCCGTCGCTGGATGCGCAGGCGAGCGCCAGCCGGGGCTTGAATGAGCAACTGGCACGCGTAGCCACCACGGCGCAGGCTGGGCTGCAGGCGAGCTGGGAGATCGATCTGTTTGGAGCGAACCGGGCCACCAGGACCGCCGCCGAGGAGCGGCTGGCGGGCGCGCAGGCGCTGTGGCACGAAGCCCGCGTGAGCGTGGCGGCCGAGGTGGCGCTGCAGACCAGCAGCCTGCGCACCTGCCTGGCGCAGCTGCAGGTGGCCGAGCGCGATGCGCAGTCGCGCGGCGAGACCGCGCGCCTCTCCGATCTGAGCGAGCGTGCGGGTTTCACAGCGCCTGCCACGGCGGCCCTGGCCCGCGCCAGTGCGGCCGAGGCCCAGGCCCGCGCGTCGCAGCAGCGCATGCTGTGCGATGTGGACGTGAAGACCCTGGTGGCGCTCACGGGCTGGGAGGAACCCACCCTGCGTACCCGCCTGGCCGCGCCCGTGGCGGCAGCGCCCGACACTCTGTTTGCGATTGCCGCTTTGCCCGCCCAGGTGCTGGCCCAGCGCCCCGACGTGTACAACGCCGAGCGCGAAGTGGCCGCCGCCAGTGCCGAGGTGGGCAGCGCGCAGGCGCAGCGCTACCCACGCCTGTCGCTGAGCGGCTCGGTAGGCAGCGCCTGGGTGCGCGCCAACGGCGTGACGACCGACCTGAACACCTGGATCATCGGCCCGCTGGCGCTGAGCGTGCCCCTGTTTGACGGCGGCCGCCGTGCCGCGCTGACCGACGCCGCGCAGGCCCGCTACGACGAGGCCGCCACGCTGTACCGCGCCAAGGTGCGCCAGGCCGTGAGCGAGGTGGAGCAGGCACTGGTGCGGCTGCAGAGCACGGCCGAGCGCAACGCGAGCGCGCGCACGGCGGCCGAGGGCTACCGCGCCTCGTTCGACGCGACCGAGGCGCGCTGGCGCGGTGGGCTGGCCAGCCTGGTGGAGCTGGAGGACGCGCGGCGCACTGCGCTCGCTGCCGAGAATGCCCTGGTTGCTTTGCAGCACGAGCGCCAGGCCGCCTGGATTGCGCTGTACCGCGCTGCGGGCGGAGGCTGGGACGGTTCAGCGGCCGTCGCCTCCGCCGCCCCCTCTGCGGCAGCCACCGCTGCACGCTGAACCAAACCCCGGGGGCCAGGCCGATCGCCGGCCTCCATTTCCTGACACCGACTGGATGAACGGATAGACAACATGCCAACGCAACGCTTTCAATTTTCTGCCACTGCCTTCGCCGTGATCACCGCCTGTGTGCTGGCCACGGGGGGCGCCCTGGTGTACTCCGGCGCATCGCGCGCAGCCGACGAACCCAAGGCGGGCCAGCCTCGCCCCGCGCTCACGGTGAGCACGGCCCAGCCGCAGCGCACCGCCGTGCCCGTGCGTCTGGCCGCCAACGGCAATGTGGCCGCGTGGCAGGAGGCCAGCATCGGCGCCGAGAGCAATGGCCTGCGCCTGACCGATGTGCGTGTGAACGTGGGCGACGTGGTCAAGGCCGGCCAGGTGCTGGCCACCTTCTCGGCCGAGACGGTGCAGGCCGATGTGGCGCAGGTGCGCGCCAGCCTGCTCGAAGCCCAGGCCAACGCAGCCGAGGCTGCCGCCAACGCCGACCGGGCCCGCGCGCTGCAGGCCACGGGCGCATTGAGCCAGCAGCAGATCCAGCAGTTCACCACGGCCGAGAAGACGGCCCAGGCGCGGGTGGAGGCAGCCCAGGCCACGCTCAATGCACAGCAGCTGCGGCTGAAGTACACCCAGGTCGTGGCGCCCGACAGCGGCGTGATCTCGGCGCGCACGGCCACGGTGGGCGCGGTGGTGGGGGCAGGCACCGAGCTGTTCCGCATGGTGCGCAAGGGCCGCCTGGAGTGGCGTGCCGAAGTCACCTCCACCGAGCTGCGCCGCATTGCGCCCGGTGCCAAGGTCAGCGTGACGGCGGCCAGCGGCGCAACGGCCGAAGGCACGGTGCGCATGGTCGCGCCCACGGTGGACCCGCAGACGCGCAACGCCTTGGTCTACGTCGATCTGCCCGCCAACGCCGACTTCCGGGCGGGCATGTTTGCGCGCGGCGAATTTGCGCTGGGCAACAGCGATGCCCTCACCGTGCCGCAAGAGGCGCTGGTCGTGCGCGATGGCTTCTCGTACGTGTTTGTGGTGGGCCCCGAACAGCGCGTGCAGCAGCGCAAGGTGCAGGCAGGCCGCCGCGTGGCCGACCGCGTGGAAGTGCTCACGGGCCTGGACGCCAATGCCTCGGTGGCCGTGCGCGGGGCGGGTTTCCTCAACGACGGCGATCTGGTGCGTGTGGCTGCGGCCCCCACCACGCCCGTGCAGACGTCCGCCGTGGGAGATTTAAAGCAAAAACAGCCTTCACCGCGCGATGGTAAAGCGCTGAATGCTATCAATTGAGGAGTATCAGGATGAATCTATCCACCTGGTCCATCAAGAACCCGATACCGGCGCTGATGCTGTTTGTGCTGCTGACCTTCGGCGGCCTGCTGTCCTTCAACGCCATGAAGGTGCAGAACTTTCCGGACATCGACCTACCCACCATCTCGGTGACCGTGGCGCTGCCGGGCGCATCGCCCGCGCAGCTCGAAAACGACGTGGCGCGCAAGATCGAGAACAGCATCGCCACGCTGCAGGGCCTCAAGCACATCTACACCAAGGTGCAGGATGGCGGGGCCACCATCACCGCCGAGTTCCGCCTGGAGAAGCCCACGCAGGAGGCGCTGGACGATGTGCGCTCGGCCGTGGCGCGTGTGCGTGGCGAGCTGCCCGGCGATGTGCGCGACCCCATCGTGACCAAGATGGACCTGGCCGCGCAGCCCGTGCTGGCGTTCACCATCGCCTCGACCCGCATGGACGACGAGGCGCTGTCCTGGTTTGTGGACGATGCCGTGGCCAAGAAGTTGCTCACGGTGCGCGGCGTGGGCGCGGTCAACCGCGTGGGCGGCGTGCAGCGCGAGGTGCATGTGGCGCTCGACCCGGTCAAGCTGCAGGCCCTGGGCGCCACGGCCGCTGATGTGTCGCGCCAGCTGCGCCAGGTGCAGACCGAAAGCGCTGGCGGCCGCACCGACCTGGGCGGCAGCGAGCAGCCCGTGCGCACGCTGGCCACCGTGCAGTCGGCGCAAGAATTGGCGGGCCTCACGCTGGCCTTGTCCGACGGGCGGCATATCCGCTTGGACCAGGTGGCCACGGTGTCCGACACCATTGCCGAGCCGCGTGCGCTGGCGCTGCTCAACGGCAAGCCGGTGGTGGGCTTTGAGGTGGCGCGCAGCAAGGGCGCGAGCGAGGTCGAGGTGGGCGCCGCCGTGCAGGCGGCGCTGCAGGAGATGCGCGCGCAGCACCCCGATCTGGAGATCACCGAGGCCTTCAACTTCGTGTTGCCGGTGCAGGAGGAATACGACGGCTCCATGCACCTGCTGTACGAAGGCGCGCTGCTGGCCGTGCTGGTGGTGTGGCTCTTTCTGCGCGACTGGCGCGCGACCTTTGTCTCGGCCGTGGCGCTGCCGCTGTCGGTGATACCGGCGTTCATCGGCATGCACCTGCTGGGTTTTTCCATCAACGTGATCACGCTGCTGGCCATGTCGCTGGTGGTGGGCATCCTGGTGGACGACGCCATCGTGGAGGTGGAGAACATCGTGCGCCACCTGCGCATGGGCAAGACGCCCTACCAGGCGGCCATGGAAGCCGCCGACGAAATTGGCCTGGCCGTGGTGGCCACCACCTTCACGCTGATTGCGGTGTTTTTGCCCACCGCGTTCATGAGCGGCATTGCGGGCAAGTTCTTCAAGCAGTTTGGCTGGACGGCGTCGCTCGCGGTGTTTGCCAGCCTGGTGGTGGCGCGCCTGCTCACGCCCATGATGGCGGCCTACATCCTCAAGCCCATCGTGGGCGACCACAAGGACCCGCGCTGGATGACGACCTATCTGCGCTGGGCGGCCTGGTGCATCAAGCACCGGTGGATCACCTTCCTGGGCACGGCGGCGTTCTTCATCGGCTCGCTGGCGCTGATCCCGCTGCTGCCCACGGGCTTCATCCCGCCGGACGACAACTCGCAGACCCAGGTGTACCTGGAGCTGCCACCCGGCGCCACGCTGGCGCGGACGCGTGCTGCGGCCGAGGATGCGCGTGAGCGCATCGCCAAGGTGGACCACGTGAAGAGCGTCTACACCACCATTGGCGGTGGCACGGCGGGGGGCGACCCGTTCATGGGCAGTGCCAACGCCGAGACGCGCAAGGCCACGCTCACCATCCTGCTGGCCGAGCGCGGCGACCGCCCGCGCAAGCAGGGCATCGAGAACCAGATCCGCGCTGCGCTGGAAACCTTGCCCGGTGTGCGCAGCAAGGTGGGCCTGGGCGGCTCGGGTGAGAAGTACGTGCTGGTGCTCACCGGCGATGACCCGCAGGCGCTGACCACGGCCGCGCTCGCGGTCGAGAAGGACCTGCGCACCATCCCCGGCCTGGGCAGCGTGTCGTCCACTGCCAGCCTGGTGCGGTCCGAGATCGCCGTGCGCCCCGACTTTGCGCGCGCCGCCGACCTGGGCGTGACCAGCAGCGCGATTGCCGAGACGCTGCGCATCGCCACCGTGGGTGACTACGACGTGTCGCTGCCCAAGCTCAACCTCGCCTCGCGCCAGGTGCCCATCGTGGTCAAGCTGCGGGACGACGCGCGCAAGGACCTCGCGCTGCTGGAGCGCCTGCCGGTGCAGGGCAGCAAGGGCCCGGTCATGCTGGGTCAGGTGGCCACGCTGGAGTTCAGCGGCGGCCCGGCCGTGGTGGACCGCTACGACCGTGCGCGCAACGTGAATTTCGAGATCGAACTCTCGGGCCAGCCCCTGGGCGATGTGACCAAGGCCGTCGCGGCCCTGCCCTCCATCCAGAACCTGCCGCCGGGCGTGCGCCAGATCACGATTGGCGATGCGGAGATGATGGGCGAGCTGTTTGCGAGCTTCGGCCTGGCCATGCTCACCGGCGTGCTCTGCATCTACATCGTGCTGGTGCTGCTGTTCAAGGACTTCCTGCACCCGGTCACCATCCTGGCGGCGCTGCCGCTGTCGCTGGGGGGCGCGTTTGTGGGCCTGCTGGTGGCGCAAAAGAGCTTCTCGATGCCCTCGCTCATCGGGCTCATCATGCTCATGGGCATTGCCACCAAGAACTCCATCCTGCTGGTGGAGTACGCCATCCTGGCGCGGCGCGAGCACGGCATGACGCGCTTCGAGGCGCTCATCGACGCCTGCCACAAGCGCGCGCGGCCCATCATCATGACCACGCTGGCCATGGGCGCGGGCATGCTGCCCATCGCCATCGGTTTTGGCGCGGCGGATGCGAGCTTCCGCTCGCCCATGGCGGTGGCGGTGATCGGGGGGCTCATCACCTCCACGCTGCTGAGCCTGCTGGTGATTCCGCCGGTATTCACCAGCGTGGACGACCTGGGCCAGTGGTTCGGGCGCATGCTGCGCCGGTTGCGGGGGCTGCACCCGGTGCGTGCGCCGGCCGAAGCCCTGCCGTCCACGCCACCTGCAGCGCATTGACCACCTGCCAGGCCGTGAGGGTCTGGCGGCGAGTTGGGGGCTTCGTCGGCTGAAAAGCCGGGAAATCACCCGGCAGGCAAAGGGTTTGGCGGGGGCAGGGCGTTAGATAATGTAACGAGCATCATGAACCTCGTCAGCCTCAACATCGAATCCATCCAGCTCGGCCACCCGCTGCCTTTTGTGCTGCGGGGCTCCGACGGTGTCCTGCTGGCCCAAAAAGGCTACGTGATCCGCACCCGCGAGGAACTGGCCAAGATGGTGGCCCGGGGGCGCCAGCTGTGTGTGGACACCGACGAGTCGGGCGAAAGCCACCGCGCTTACCTGGCCCAGCTGCAGCGCATGCTGATCGCCGACACCAACCTGGGCGAGATCGCATCGATGAAGATGAAGGCCGCCGAGGAGACCGCGAGCCGGGCCCGCGCCGCGGCAGCCCGGGCCCAGGCGGACTGGCCCGAGCTGCAACTGCGCGCCACGCAGCTGCTGCGCTCGCCCTCGCCCAGCGACTTTGGCGGGCGTTTCCAGGCGCTGCACGACGAACTGGTTCGCCACTGCGAGCAGACACCCGATGCTACTCTGCTGGCGCTGATCTACCTGTCGGCCCAGGAAACCCGCATGTACAGCGCCACGCATTCGATGCTGGTGAGCTGCGTGTGCATGGTGGTGGCGCGTGAGATGCTGCGCTGGCCCGCAGGCCGGGTGCAGCAGGTGGGGCATGCGGCCCTCAGCATGAACATCGCCATGACCGAGCTGCAGGACCAGCTGGCCCAGCAAACCCACCCGCTGACCGCCGCCCAGATTGCGGCAGTGGAAGACCATGCCGCGCGCTCCGAGGCGCTGCTGCGCCACCTGGGCGTGGCCGACCCCGTGTGGCTGGAGGCCGTGCGCTGCCACCACCACCGCACGCCCGGCCCGCTGGACAAGAAAACCGAGGCCCAGCAGATGGCGCGCCTGGTGCAGCGTGCCGACATCTTTGGCGCCCGCCTGGCGCCCCGCGCCGCCCGCTGGCCCATGCCCGTCACGGCGGCCATGCAGGCCAGCTACTACGATGAAGAGCAGCAGGCCGACGAAGCCGGTGCGGCACTGGTCAAGACCCTGGGGGTGTACCCGCCGGGCGCCTTTGTGCGGCTGGCGAGCCGCGAGGTGGGCGTGGTGATCCGCCGGGGCACCACCGCCACCACGCCCAAGGTGGCCGTGGTGACCAACCGCGACGGCATGCCCACCGGCGAGCCCATCCCGCGCGACACGGGCATGCCGCCCTGGAAGGTCACCGGCGTGGTGGCTTTCAAGGATGTGCGCGTCAAGCTCTCGCTCGACCGCCTGCTGCAGATGGTCTGACCCCTGGCCATCCCCCGGGTGTGCCGGGTGTGGCCAGCCGTTTCTCCCCTCCTTCCCCTTTTTTTCTCTGCCCTGCCTGCCGGCCCTGTGCGCCCTGCGGGCATGGCCTGCGTGCGCCTGCCTGACTGCTGTCCGCTCGGCGGGCAGGCCCGCCCATGCCGCCATGTCGGAAATCTGAATCCAAACGCTGTGATGCTGCGTATACCGTTCAGTACAAATAAAAACTCATGTGGACAAAAAATAATGAAGCGGTTAAATTGCCTCCATCGCCCGCTTGCCGCCGCACACACCATGAACACACTGTCTCGCTGTTTCCCTCTGGCCGCCCTGCTGGCGGCGGGGCTGTTGCTGTCGCCCGCAGTTCAGGCGGCCGATGCGCCCGCCAACTGCCCGGCCACGCTGCAGCACAGCTTTCCGCGCCTGCAGGACGAAAAGCCCCAGTCGCTGTGCCAGTACAGCGGAAAAGTGGTGCTGGTGGTCAACACGGCCAGCTTCTGTGGCTTTACCGGCCAGTACAAGGGGCTGGAGGAGCTGTATGCGCGCTACAAGGACAAGGGCCTGGTGGTGCTGGGCTTCCCATCCAACGACTTTGCCCAGGAAAAAGGCAGCAACAAGGAAATCGCGGACTTCTGCGAAAACACCTTCGGGGTGAAGTTCCCCATGTTCGCCAAGAGCAGCGTGAAGGGCCCCGAGGCTTCGCCGCTGTTCCAGCAGCTGGCACAGCTGTCGGGCACAGCGCCACGCTGGAACTTTCACAAGTACCTGCTGGGGCGTGACGGCCAAGTGGTGGACAACTATTCCAGCTTGACCAGCCCCGACAACAAGGGCCTGGTGCGGGCCATCGAACAGCAACTGGCCCGGCCCGTCCCCCGGTGAGCGCCATGGTTTCTTTACGTTTCTTTAAAAAAAATCCGGGCGGGCCCTGGAACTTCGCGGAAATGGCACCACTCTATCCATTGCGCAAGACGATTGCGCGGCGTACAGTTTTAACGTTGCGAAGCCTTTCGGGCCCCTGGGTTCCGACTGACCTCCTGGAGCGCTTCTCCTCCCTCCCTCTCTTATTCGTTTCGGGACGCTTCGCAACCTTTTTATTCCAGGCGCCGGCCAGAGGGGGCCGGCCATGAAAATCGCCATCATCGGCTCCGGCATCTCCGGGCTCTCCGTCGCGCACCAGTTGCGCGGCCAGGCGGACATCACACTCTTTGAGGCGGGCGACTACTTCGGCGGCCACACCCACACGGTGGATGTAACGCTGCCCGACGCCTCGGGCACCCCCGTCACCCATGGCGTAGACACCGGCTTTCTGGTGTTCAACGAGCGCACCTACCCCCATCTCATCCGCCTGCTGGCCGAGTTGGGCGTGGAGACGGCCAAATCCGACATGTCGTTTTCGGTGCAGGTGCCCGCAGCCCTCGGCGGTGGCCGCGCGCTGGAGTGGAGTGGCACCAACCTCAGCACTGTGTTTGCCCAGCGCTCCAACCTGGTCAACCCGCGCTTTCTGGGCATGCTGCGCGACCTGCTGCGTTTCAACAAGCTCTGCACGCGCATTGCCGAAAAGCAGGCCGAGGCCGCGCTGCTGCAGCCCCTGGGCGACTTCCTGCGCGAGCACCGCTTTGGCGACGCGTTCCGTGACTGGTACTTCCTGCCCATGCTGGGCTGCATCTGGAGCTGCCCCACCGACCAGATGCTGAAGTTCCCCGTGGCCACCATGATCCGCTTCTGCCACAACCACGGCCTGATCCAGGTGAGCAACCGCCCCCAGTGGTGGACGGTGTCCGGTGGCGCACGCCACTATGTGGACAAGATCGTCGCGGGCATTGCCGACAAGCGCCTGAACACCCCCGTGCGCCGCATCGAACGCGACGCCGCTGGTGTGCGCGTGGTCACCGCAGGCCACACCGAACACTTTGACAAGGTGGTGCTGGCCACCCACTCCGACCAGTCGCTCGCGCTGCTGGCCCAGCCCACCAACCAGGAGCGCGCGGTGCTCGGCGCCATCCGCTACCAGGCCAACCGCGCCGTGCTGCACACCGATACGTCTGTGCTGCCCCAGCGCCGCGCCGCCTGGGCCGCATGGAACTACGAGCGTGCGCCGCAGCGCAGCCGCGAGTCGGCCCGCGTGTGCCTGCACTACCTCATCAACCAGCTGCAGCCCGTGCCGTTTGCGCAGCCTGTGGTCGTGTCGCTGAACCCGGTGCGCGACATTGCGCCCGAGCACGTGATCGGCAGCTACGAATACGCCCATCCGGTGTTCGACATGGCCGCCATCCGTGCCCAGCACCAGGTGGGCAAGCTGCAAGGGCAGCAGCACACCTGGTTCTGTGGCGCCTGGACGGGCTATGGCTTCCATGAAGACGGCCTGAAATCCGGGTTGGCGGTGGCCGAGCAATTGCGGGCGGCCCTGCCCGCTCCCCTGGCGGAGGCCGCGTGAGCCATGCCCCGGCCCCCACCGCAGCGCCCCTCATCGGCTTCGGCCAGGTGCGCCACACGCGGCTGCGGCCCCGGCGGCATGCATTTGCCTACCCCACGTTTTTTCTGATGCTGCCGATGCGCAGCCTGTCGGGCGCGCAGACGCCCCTGGCCGTGAACCGCAGCGGTGCCATCAGCTTCCATGACGTGGACCACGGCGACGGCCGCAGCGCCGCGCAGGGCGGTGCGCTGGCCTGGCTGGACGAGCTTCTGCACACCGAAGGCATCACCGACGCCACGGGCGAGGTCTGGCTGCACTGCTACCCGCGTGTGCTGGGCTACACCTTCAAGCCCGTGAGCTTCTGGTACTGCCACCGTGCGGACGGCCACCTGCGCGCCATCGTGGTGGAGGTGAACAACACCTTCGGCGAGCGCCACTGCTACCTGCTGGATGCGCCGCAGTACGGCGTGGAACAGCAGGCACGCAAGGTGTTCCATGTCTCGCCGTTCTGCGCGGTGAGTGGCGGCTACCGCTTTCGCTTCATGCGCACCGAGGCCAGCGCGCAGGATGCAGGCCGCACCGTGGTGCGCATCGACCACGACGACGACACAGGCCCGCTCATCCAGACCAGCGTGAGCGGCACCCTGCAGGCCATCACCCCCCAGACCTTGCGCCAGGCGCTTTGGGGCTACCCCGCCATGACGCTGGCCATCATTGCCCGCATTCACTGGCACGCGCTGCAGCTGTGGCTCAAGCGCGTGCGTTTCCACCGCAAGCCCGAGGCGCCTGCATCCATCGTGACCCGCTGAATTCCATGACGAACGAGAACGCCGCCATGAACTCCACCACCGCCCCCCGCACCGCCCTGGCCCTCCCCGCAGGCACCCCGGCTGCCGCCCGCACGGCGCTCAAGCTGCTGCAGCGCCTGCAGCATGGCCACCTCACGGTGCAGCTGCCCGACGGCACCTTGCAGCATTTCGGGCATGGCAACGGCCCCTCTGCCGCGATCACGCTCAAGAACTGGAACGTGTGCAGCGCCGCGCTCAAGTCCGGCGACATCGGCTTTGCTGAGAGCTACATCGCGGGCGACTGGACCACGCCGCACCTCACCGACTTGCTCAAGCTCTTCATCGCCAACCGCCAGCAGGTGGAAGGCGTGATTTATGGCACCTGGGCGGGCCGGCTGCTGTACCGCATCAAGCACTTGCTCAACCGCAACACCCGCGCCAACAGCCAGAAAAACATCCACGCCCACTACGACCTGGGCAACGCGTTCTACGAACTCTGGCTGGACGACACGATGAACTATTCGTCCGCCTGGTTTGAGGGCGATGTGGGCGGCGACATGCGCAAGGCCCAGCACGCCAAGGTGCGCCGCGCGCTGCGCATGGCGGGGGTGGAACCACGCTCGCGGGTGCTGGAGATCGGCTGCGGCTGGGGTGCGCTGGCCGAGATGGCGACCGTGGAGTTCGGCGCCGACCTCACCGGCGTGACGCTGTCCACCGAGCAGCTCGCGTTTGCGCAAACGCGCATGGCCCAGCAGGGGGTGGCTGAGCGTGCTGACCTGCGCCTGCAGGACTATCGCGACATCCAGGACGGCCCGTACGACGCCATCTGCTCCATCGAGATGGTCGAGGCCGTGGGCCGCGAATACTGGCCCACCTACTTCCAGTCGGTGAACCGCCTACTCAAGCCCGGTGGCAAGGCCTGCATCCAGAGCATCGTGATCGACGACAGCCTGTTCGAGCGCTACATCAGCTCTACCGACTTCATCCAGCAATACATCTTCCCCGGCGGATGCCTGCCCTGCCCGCGCGAGTTCCGCCGCGAGGCCGAGGCGGCGGGCCTGCGCGTGGTGGACGAATTTGCGTTTGGCCAGGACTATGCCGAAACCCTCAAACGCTGGCGCGAGCGTTTTCTGGCGCAGCGCGCGCAGATCCTGCAGCTGGGGTTTGACGAGCGTTTCATGCACATCTGGGAGTTCTACCTCGCCTACTGCGAGGCCGCGTTTGCGATGCGCAACATCGACCTGGTGCAGTACACGCTGGTGAAAGCATGAATGCTATAAAAAATATAGCTATCAGCGCTCTACTAGCGGGCGCAGGGGCCGTTTTTTGCTCAAATTTTGCTATGGCGCAAGGGGCAGAAGGGGCGGTGAGCGCGTCGCCAGCCGCCAGCACACCGCTGGCGGGAGCGCGCCTGGTGGGCCAGGGCACCATGCGCTTCCTGGGGTTCGAGGTGTACCGCGCGCGCCTGTGGGCCCAGCCCGGTTTTGACGCCGACCAGTACAGCGCCCACCCGCTGGCGCTGGAGCTGACCTATCAGCGCAACTTCACGGCCGAGGCGATTGCCAAACGCTCCATCGAAGAGATGCGCCGCGTGGGCAGCTTTACGCCGCAGCAGGCCACTCGCTGGCAGCAGGCGCTGCAGGTGGCTTTGCCAGATGTGAAACCCGGTGACCGCTTGCTCGGCCTGTACCAGCCCGGCGCGGGCGCCGTGTTCAAAATGGGCGGCCGCGTGGTGGGCGAGGTGCCCGACGCCGAGTTCTCGCGCCTGTTCTTTGGCATCTGGCTGTCGCCCCAGACCTCCGAGCCCGGGCTGCGGCAAGCGCTGATCGCGGCCACCCGCACCGCAGGCCAAGGGCAGCCATGACCACCACCACGCCCATGCGTGCCGGCCACGGCCTGGCCTATGGGCTGCTGGGCCTGCCCCTGGCGTTTGTGGCGCTGCCGCTGTATGTGCTGCTGCCCAACCACTACGCGCGCGAATTCGGCATGCCGCTGGCCACGCTGGGCGCCGTGCTGCTGGCCGCGCGGCTGTTCGATGCGTTCACCGACCCGCTGCTGGGCCGCCTGGCCGACCACCTGTTTGGCCGCTCGGTGCGCGCCGTGCTGGCGGTGGGCGCGGTGTCGGCGGCGGTGCTGGCACTGGGGCTGACCAGCCTGTTCTTTCCGCTGGTGCGCGGGGCCGATGCGCTCGTTGCCTGGGCGCTGGTGGCGCTGCTCATCACCTACGTCGCCTATAGCCAGCTCAGCATTGCGCACCAGTCCTGGGGTGCGCGCCTGGGAGGCGATGAATTGCAGCGCGGCCGCATCGTGGCCTGGCGCGAAGGTGCCGCACTGGTGGGCGTGGTGCTGGCCTCGGTGCTGCCTGCGTTGCTGGGCCTGCCGGTGATGCTCAGTGTGTTTGCTGTCGGCCTGCTGCTGGGCTGGTGGTGCTGGACGCGTGCGCCGCGTCCGGTGCGGCAGGACGCCGGTGTGTACCGGCCGCCGCAGCACACCAGTCTGTGGCGGCCCTGGGGACGGCCGGCGTTTCGCCGCCTGCTGGCCGTGTTCATGCTCAACGGCATTGCCAGCGCCATCCCAGCCACGCTGGTGCTGTTCTTCATCCAGGACCGCCTGCAGGCTCCGCCCGCTCAGGAGCCGATGTTCCTCGCGGCCTATTTCGTCTGCGCGGCGCTGTCCATCCCGCTGTGGCTGCGCGCCGTGGCGCGCTGGGGCCTGGCGCGCACCTGGCTGGCGGGCATGCTGCTGGCGATTGCCGTGTTTGTGTGGACCGCGTTTCTCGGGCGCGGTGACGTGCTGCCTTTCCTGGTGGTCTGCGCGCTCTCTGGCGTGGCCCTGGGCACCGACCTGGCCCTGCCCAGCGCCCTGCTGGCGGGCGTGATCGCCGCCGAGGGCGACAGCGGCCAGCACGAAGGCGCCTACTTTGGCTGGTGGAACTTTGCCACCAAGCTCAACCTGGCTTTGGCCGCTGGCCTCGCTCTGCCCCTGCTGGGCTGGTGGGGCTACACCCCCGGCACACGCAGCGAAGAAGGCCTGCAGACCCTGGGCTGGGCCTATGCCGTGCTGCCCTGCGTGCTCAAGCTGCTGGCAGCAGGGGCGCTGTATGGGCTGGTGCTCCGGCCTGCGCGCGGCCTGGCCAGCGCCTGATTTTTCAAGGGATGCCCAACATGCAAAGACGCCTTCTTCTCTCCGCCGCCGTGGCCACACCCGTGGCTCTGTCTGGCTGCGCCAGCCAGAGCATTGACGGCTATGCCAGCGAAAAACCGGTGCTGGACCTGGCCCAGTATTTCAACGGCAAGATCGACGCCTACGGCATCTTCCAGGACCGCAGCGGCCAGATCGTGAAACGCTTCACCGTGGTGATGGACTGCAGCTGGAAGGGCAACGAGGGCGTGCTGGACGAAGCCTTCACCTATTCTGACGGCACCACACAGCGCCGCATCTGGCGCCTGACGAAGCATGCCGACGGCCGCTACACCGGCACCGCCGACGATGTGGTGGGCACGGCCAACGGCCAGACGCGTGGCAACGCCTTCCGCTGGAACTACACGCTGGCCCTGCCTGTGGATGGCAAGGTCTACCACGTGGACCTGGACGACTGGATGTACCTCATCGACGACCGTGTGATGCTCAACCGCGCCACCATGAGCAAGTTCGGCGTGCGGCTGGGCGAGATCACCCTGTCCTTCACCAAGCGCGCACCATGAAACTCAACCCTCCCTTGCGCGACTGGCAGGGCCGCCGGGCCTGGCTCATCGGGGCCAGCAGCGGCATTGGCCGTGCCACGGCGGCTGCGCTGCACGCGCGCGGCGCGCAGGTCATCGTGTCGGCGCGCAGTGGTGATGCGCTGAATGCCTTTGCCCGGCAGCACCCCGGCAGCACGGCGCTGGCTTTTGACACCGCCGAACCGGCACAGGTGCAGGCCGCCGCCGCGCAGGTGCTGGCGGGTGGTGTGCCCGACATGGTGTGCTATTGCGCGGGCTACTACCGCGACATGCGCGCCACCGACTTCGATCTGGCCGTGATGCTGAGGCATGAGCAGATCAACTACAACGGCGTACTGCATGTGCTGGCTGGTGTGTTGCCCGCCATGCTGACCGCAGCGCAGGCCGGGCGCCCGGGCCATGTGAGCCTGATCAGCAGCGTGGCGGGCTTTCGGGGGCTGCCCAAGAGCCTGGCCTATGGTCCGACCAAGGCGGCGCTCATCAACCTGGCCGAGGCGTTGTACCTTGACCTGCATGACCTGGGCATGGGCGTGAGCGTGATCAACCCCGGCTTTGTGGCCACGCCGCTTACGGCGGGCAACGACTTCACCATGCCTGCGCTCATCTCCCCTGAAGCGGCAGCCGACGCCATCCTGCAGGGCTGGGC
>OGCL01000471.1_pt1 | contig 42786 bp, 37 predicted proteins | sample 1570041 | NCBI WGS metagenome assembly OGCL01 (sample SAMN06266162, study PRJEB24511) | hot springs metagenome | isolation source: Hot spring water | place: South Africa: Limpopo | collected 2015-06-22 | reverse complement strand
TCCTCTTTGATCCGCTCAAAGATGATCACGTTGGCGTCCACCGCCATGCCCACGGTGAGGACCAACCCGGCGATCCCCGGAAGTGTGAGGGTTGCTCCAAACCCCCGCAGCGCGGCGAACACGAGGAGCAGGTTCATCACAAGGGCGGCGTTGGCCGCCAGCCCCAGCCAGCGGTAGTACAGCACCATGTACACCAGGATGAGCCCGAAGCTCAGCACGAGGGCGAGGGTGCCCCGCCGGACGTACTCCGCTCCAAGGGTGGGGCCCACCGTCTGCTCTTCCATCACCTGGACGTTGGTGGGAAGGGCCCCGGAGCGCAGGACCACGGCCAGGAGCTTGGCCTCCTCCATGGTGAACCTCCCGGTGATTGTTGTGGAGTCCTGAATCGCCCGCCAGCCGCCCTGGGCGGCCTGTTTGATGCTCGCGCTCACAAGGGGAGCGGAGTACACCACGTTGTCCAACACAATGGCCAGCCGATCGTTGACCTGCAACCTGCGAAGGGCTTCCACAAACCGTTCCGCTCCAGCCCGGTTGAAGGTGAGGGCGATGAACAGGCCAGGGTTGCGGGGGTCTTGGGACAGTCGCACCTGGGCGTTGTCCAACACGTCCCCAGTCAGGAGGGCTTCACCTTCGACGAGGAAGAACTCCTTGCCGTCGTTGGAGGGGAAGTTCTCCTGAAGGAGGGTGCGGCGGGCCAGGAGATCGTCGGCGTTGGTGGCGGCATCGATCACTTTGCGAAACTCCAAGAGGGCGGTACGTCCGAGAAGCTGGCGAGCTTGCTCCGGGTCCTGGACCTTGGGGATCTTGACTTCGATGCGGTCCACCCCCAGAGGGCGGATCTCGGCGTTCACCATGCCGTACTGGTCGATCCGTTCCGAGAAGATAGTGACCAGACGGTCCACCAAATCCTTTCTCCGCTCGGTCTCCATCTCTGCGGCCCCCTCGGCCTGGAGCACAAGCCGGACCCCCCCCTGAAGGTCCAGGCCAAGCTTGATCAGGTTCTGAAAGGGCCAGAACGGATAGAGAAGGCCCACCGAAGCGAACAGCAGAGCCAACACAGCCCCAAACCGGATCCAATCGGAGCGCTTCATCTTCAGGTCACCTACTTCCGGATCTTGTCCACGATACTGCCCTTGGATAGCCGGAGTTTGCCCTCTTCCACGGTGAGGACCACCGTGGTGTCATCCAGTTCCTCTACCGTGCCGATGATGCCCCCAGCGGTCATGACCCGGTCCCCCCGCTTGATGGAGGAAAGGAGGGTCTGGTGCTCTTTCTGGCGGCGGCGCTGAGGGCGGATGAGGAGGAAGTAGAAGATGGCGGCGAACGCCACCAGCATGACCACCATCGTGATGAGGGATTGGGTCGTCTGGGCCTGGTCTGTCGTCTGTCCGTACCCGATCATTGCATCACTCCTTTGTTCCAAATTCTCCACGTCCCGAGGGCCACATGCCCCACGGCCACGAGGGCCACTCCTGCCGTCCAAGCGAGAAAAGCCGCCCCCGAAAGGTTGCGAGCTAGGGCCACCACCTGGTGCAACAGGATGAAAACGGCGAGCCAAAGTATAGCGTACAGGCCCATGGCGAGCGAACGAGATCGGACAAGGTCCAGGGCCACAGTGAGGACCACCACCCCCAGCCACCCCGCACGGAGCCAAACCACCTCCACCTGGCTCAGGGCGAGAAAGAACGCGGCTTGGGCAGGCAAAAGGCGAAGGGGGGAGCTCCGGGCCAGTCCACCGCGCAGGGTTCGAATCAGCGCATACACCCACAGTGCGCCCAGGGCCAGGCCTCCCGCCGCCTGCCACGGGCCGGGGTGAAGGGGGAGCAAGACGGCCAACAGGATGAGGAGAAGGCTCCCCACGAGAAAGGCGACGGCCTTCATGCCAACCGGTGGATGAAGGCGGTGGCCAAGCCCAGGAACAGGCCGATCCCAATCAGGTCGCCGATCGTTGTGGCGATGGGCCCGGACACCATGGCCGGATCAATTCCCACACGCTTGAAGAAGAAGGGGAGGGTGCCCCCCGTGAGGCAGGCGCCCACCGTGGTCCCGGCCAGGGCCAGCCCGGCCACCAACCCGAAGAACGGGCGGTGCCACATCACGGCCGCGATCAGGCCGATCTCTGCCCCGAGGGCCAGACCCGCCAACAGCCCCACCCGGACCTCTTTCCACACCACCCACGGCAAGTTGCGCCAGTCCACCAGGCCCAAGGCCATCCCGCGGATCGCCACGCTCAGGGCCTGAGATGCCGCGTTCCCGCTCATGTCGGCGATCAGGGGCATGAGCGAGGCCACGAAGGCGATTTGGGCAATCGTCCCCTGGAACCGGCTGACCAGCGTGGCCACCGTCATGTTCAGCAGCACCAGGACCATGAGCCAGGGCAGGCGCTTCCGCACCGAGGTCTGGGGCGGATCCAGCGGTTGATCTTCTCCGGCGGGAATACCTCCCAGCCGCAGCACGTCTTCGGTGGTCTCCTGACGGATGACGTCGAGGACGTCGTCGATGGTGACGATGCCCAAAAGGGCTCCGGCATCGTCCAGGACCGGAAGAGCCATGTAGTTGTACTTGTCGAACATCCGGGCCACTTCTTCCACGTCCATGGCCACCGGGAGGTAGACGAATTCGGTCTGCATGAGGTTGCGGATCGGGGCCTCGGGGCGGGCCAGCACCAGCTCCCGCAGGGACAGGACGCCCAGGAGTTTGCGGTCCTTATCCACCACGTAGGCGTAGTAGATCGTTTCGGCCTCTTCGGCCACGCGGCGCAGGTAATCGATGGCCTCTTGGGCAGTCATGTCTCCGGGGAGGGTTACCACCTCGGTGGACATGAGCCCCCCGGCGGTGTCGGGGGGGTAAACCATCAGCTCCCGCAGGGTCTTGGCCTGCCGGGTCTCCAGGCGAGCCAAAATGTCCTGGACGGTGTGGGCGGGGAGCTCGGCAAGCAGGTCTACGGCATCGTCGGGTTCCATGTGGGAGAGGATCTTCACCGCATCGTCCCTGTTGAGTTCAGCGAACAGGCGAGCCGCTTCCTCAGGGTCCATCTCCCCCAGGGGCGCCGCGGCCGCTCGCCTTTTGTACAGGCGGCGGAGAAGCTCGACTGCCTCCTCTTCCTCCAAAGCCAGAAGGATCTCGGCGACGTCCGCAGGGTGACGCCTCAACAGCTCGTGAACGTCCAGGGTCGGGGTTTCGTCCTCAGGCACAGTGGCCCACTATAGCGCGGAACCGTGGCCATGCCCACTGTTCACAGTGCGGCCCGAACCCCCAGGGAAATGAGAAGGACCACAACGCCGGCCAACCCCACGCCCAGGGCGATGGCCGGTCCGGCCCGGCGCGGTTCCAGCCCCAGCAGGGCGGCGAGCAAGGACCCTGTCCACGCTCCCGTCCCGGGAAGGGGAACGGCCACGAACAGGACCAGAGCCCAGCTGCCAAGCCGGTCGAACCTGGGGCTGTGGCGCCGCCGTTGCCAATCAAGGTACCGCCCGGCCCAGATCCCCAAGGGTTTGGGGAGGCGGGGGGCAAGAGGAACGAGCACCCGAAACATCCAGAGAAGAAGGGGAACAGGCAACAAGTTCCCGGCGAGGGCCAAGAAGAAGGTCACGGCCGGAGACAGGCCCAAGGCCAGGCCGAGGGGGATCGCGGCCCGCAGCTCGGCCACAGGCGAAATTGCCAAAATCAGAACTTTGAGCTCAGCCGCCCCCTCCACGGCCGCATTCTACCGGTCTTGCCCCGCCCAGGGGAACCCTTGTACGATGGGGCCAAGGAGGCTTTGGTGCGCCTGTATAGCACACTGACCCGCCAAGTGGAGGAGCTCCCCGTGACCGACGGCACAGTGCGGATGTACGTGTGCGGTCCGACGGTGTACGACCGCATCCACATCGGCAACGCCCGGCCGTTCATCGTGTTCGACGCCCTGCGCCGGTACTTGGAGTTCCGTGGCTACAAGGTCATCTACGTCCAGAACGTCACGGACATCGACGACAAGATCATCCGCCGGGCCCACCAGGAAGGGGTAGACGCGAGGACCATTGCGGAGAGGTACGCGGCCGCCTACTTCGAAGACCTGGAGGCCCTCGGTGTCCGACGGCCCACCCACTCCCCTCGGGCCACGGAGTACGTCCCCCAGATGATCGAGCTCGTCCAGGAACTCATCCGCAAGGGCCATGCCTACGTGCTGGACGGGGACGTCTACTTTTCGGTGGGGAGCTTCCCTGACTACGGCAAGCTTTCCGGCCGCAGCCGCCAAGAGCAGGAAGCCGGGGCCCGGGTGGAAGTGGACGAGCGCAAGCGCGACCCCTTGGACTTTGCCTTGTGGAAGAAAAGCAAACCGGGGGAGCCCCACTGGCCGTCCCCCTGGGGCGAGGGCCGGCCCGGATGGCACACGGAATGCGTGGTGATGTCCCGCCACCTCTTGGGGGAAACCTTGGACATCCACGCCGGGGGAAGCGACCTCGTCTTCCCCCACCACGAAAACGAGCTTGCCCAGGCGGAAAGCCTCACCGGGAAACCTTTTGTGCGCATCTGGCTTCACGTGGGGCTGCTCACGGTGCGGGGCGAGCGGATGGGCAAGTCCGTGGGGAATTTTGAGTACGCCCGCGACGTGGTCGATCGCTATGGATCTGAGCCCGTGCGGTACTTTTACCTCTCCCGCGACTGGCACAAGCCCCTGGACTTCTCCCACGAGGGCCTGGTCGAGGCCCAGCGGGCGGTGGAACGTGTGTACGACTTCCTGTGGGCGAACGAGGGAGGGTCGGCCCAGGCTGGGTCTGGGGAGCTTGGGGCCTTGGAGAAGCGCTTCCTGGATGCCCTGGAGGAGGACTTCAATACGCCGGCGGCCATCGGGGTGCTCCAGGAGATCGTGGCCTGGGGGAACGTGGCCCGGCAAAGGGGCGATCCGGTTGGGGCCCAAGCCGCAGCAGCCCTGGTGCGCAAGCTGGGCCAAGCCCTGGGTTTGTTCCAGGAGCCTAAGCCCACGGTCCGCGGGCTAGAAGAGGAGCTGATCGGGGTTCTGGTGGAGCTGCGGGCGGAGCTGCGCAAGCGGGGTGCTTACGATCTGGCCGACCGCGTCCGCAGCCGGCTCGGAGAGCTCGGCATTGAGCTCCGCGACGGTCCTCAAGGCACGAATTGGACCGTGCGGCCCCGCACCTAGACCTGGTCCATCGGGAAGGCCCGGTACTGTAGGGCCTCGGCCACGTGCTGGGCGTGGATGGTCTCCGATCCGTCGAGGTCGGCGATCGTGCGGGCCACTTTGAGGGTGCGCACGTAGCCGCGGGCGGTGAGGGCGAACCGGTCCACGGCCCGGGCCAGGAGATCCTTGGCTTGGGGACCCAACGGGCAGAACTGGCGGACCTCCCGCGGCCCCAGTTCGGCGTTGGTTTTGGGCCGCTTCCACCGCTGGCGCTGAACTTCCCGAGCCGCGACAACCCGGGCCCGCACCCGCTCCGAGGGCTCGCCAGCCCCCTCGCCGAGAAGCTCTTCGCGGGTCAGCCGCGGCACCTCCACAAACAGGTCGATCCGGTCCAGGAAGGGCCCGGACAGTTTCTTGCGGTAGGCCACAATTTCGTGGGGCCGGCACCGACAAGGCCGCAGGGGATCTCCTAAGTGGCCACACGGACAGGGGTTCATCGCCCCGATCAAGGTGAACGAGGCCGGGAAGGTTACGGAGATCCCTGCGCGCACCACGGTGATCCTCCGCTCTTCCAGGGGCTGGCGCAGGGCTTCCAACACCTTGCGGTCGAACTCCGGAAGCTCGTCGAGGAACAACACGCCCAGGTGGGCCAAGGTGATTTCCCCGGGGCTGGGGATGCCATGGCCGCCACCCACCATGCCCACGTGGGAGATCGTGTGGTGGGGAGAGCGGAACGGTCGGCGGCGCAGAAGCGGCCGGTTTGGGGGCAGCAACCCGGCCACCGAGTGAATCTTGGAAGCTTCCAAAGCCTCCTCGGGTGTGAGGGGCGGGAGGATGCCGGGCAGGCACTGGGCCAGGAGGGACTTGCCCGCTCCAGGAGGGCCGACCATGAGCACGTGGTGCCCGCCGGCCGCGGCAATCTCCAGGGCGCGGCGGGCGTGCTCCTGCCCCCGCACAAGCGCAAGGTCGATCCAGTCCGGTGCCTCTTCTTCGGGGAGTCGCCGGGGGCAGGGCGGAATGTCCTTCTCCTTGCGCAAGAAGCTCACCACATCCCCCAGGTGGGCGGCGGAGTAGACGGTGAGGCCCTCGACCAACGCAGCCTCGGGGGCCGAGGACTCGGCCACAACAGCTTGGGAGGTTCCCGCGTCCTTGGCAGCTAGGGCCATGGCCAGCGTGCCCCGCACCCCTCGCAAGCTCCCATCCAGGGCCAGTTCACCCAAAAACAAGGTGTGGTGAACCCGGTCCGGGGGAACTTGGCCCGTGGCCAAGAGAATCGTTACAGCCAGGGCCAAATCGAAACCGGCGCCTTCTTTGCGCAGGTCGGCCGGAGCGAGGTTGGCCGTGATCCGCAGCTGAGGAAACTCCAGTCCCAAATTGCGGATGGCCGAGCGCACTCGCTCCCGCGCCTCCGACACCTCCTTTTCCGGAAGGCCCACCACGGTGAAGCCCGGAAGCCCAGGGCTCACGTCGCACTGGACTTCCACCAGTCGGGCTTCAATCCCGAACGGGGTTGCGCTCAACACCTGGGCGAACATCTTCCTCCCGGAAGGCATCAGGGATGTGCACCAGGCCGTGGGGGCTCACGGCCACCACGTCGAACCGCACAGGGACAGGAGGTTTGCCGCTGAGGAAGGCCTGAGCCGAGCGCCAGAGCTTGGCCCGCTTGGCCGGGGTGATCGTCTCTGCAGGCGACCCGAATTCCCAGGAAGTACGGGCCCGCACCTCCACGAACACCAGGGTGTCCCCGTCTTTGCCGATGATGTCGATTTCTCCGCCCTGCCAGCGCCAATTGCGGGCCACGATCTTGAGCCCTTGGGAACGGAGCAACTCGCAAGCCTCGTTTTCCGCGTCCTTTCCCCGCATGGCCTCCAAAATGATAGCCTCTCACGCCTGGGAGTTGCGATGATCGTTTCCAACTGCATCGGCGCATTTCCTGTTTGGTATGGGGCCACCACCCCTTATACTGTTGGTTTTGTGAGGTTGTTGATTCGGGGAGCGGCGGTGATGCAGCGGCCGGAGGCCGAGGTGCTTCCCAAGGCCGACGTGATCATTGAGGGCCGAAGGTTTGCGGCCGTCCTCCCCGGCGGGGGAGCGCAAGGACCCTTCGACCGCGTGATCGAGGGTGAAGGCCGGCTCCTTTTCCCGGGCCTGGTCAACGCCCACACCCACCTGGCCATGACCCTATTCCGCGGCCTGGCCGCCGACCTCCCCCTTTCCCGCTGGCTCAACGAGGAAGTCTGGCCCCGCGAGCGCAACCTCACGGGAGAAATCGTGTACTGGTTCTCTCTCTTGGGCCTGGTGGAGATGATCCGCTCCGGCACCACGGCCTTTGCGGACATGTACTTTTTCATGGAGGACGTGGCCCGGGCGGTGGAGAAAGCCGGGGTGCGCGCGCTTCTTGCTCACGGGGTGATTGCCCCCACCCCGGACCGGGTCGAGCCCGAGCTCAACAAGGCCGAAGGTTTTGTGCGGGAGTGGGAGGGCAAGGCCGAGGGCCGCGTCCGCACCGCCCTTTCTCCCCACGCCCCCTACACTTGCGGGCCCGAGGTATGGAAGCGCGCCGTAGCTCTGGCTCGTGAGCTCAAGGTCCCCATCCACACGCATCTGGCCGAGACCGCGGACGAAGTAGAGCAGGTTCGGCGGGAGAGGGGCCGAAGCCCGGCCGAGTGGCTGGAATCCTTGGGTGTGTTCGCGGTCCCTGTGATCGCGGCCCACTGCGTGCACGTGACCGACAAGGATATGGAGATCCTGGCGGCCCACAACGCCACCGCGGTGCACTGTCCGACCTCCAACCTCCGCCTGGCCTGCGGCATTGCTCCGGTGGCCGAGATGCTGCGCCAAGGGGTCAACGTGGCCTTGGGCACGGATGGCCCGGGCTCTTCTGGTCGCCTCAACATGATCGAGGAGATGCGGCTGGCGGCGGTGCTGGGAAAGCAGAAAGCTGGGGATCCCCAGGCCATTTCAGCCCAGGAGGCCCTGGCCATGGCCACCTGGCGGGGAGGGGTGGCGGTTGGTTTGGGCAAAGAACTGGGTACAATTGAGCCCGGAAAGCGGGCCGATGCGGTCTTGCTGGACCTAACCAAGCCTCATCTGCAGCCCGGCTACAGTGCGCGAGCGGATCTGGTGTATTCCGCCCAGGGGGCCGACGTGGCCACGGTGGTGGTGGACGGCCAACCGCTGCTCCTGGAAGGGCAGCTCCAGACCGTGGATGAGACCGAGGTGATCGAGCGCTGCCGCCAGTTGGCCCGCAAGTTCCAATAACCCTCCCTGGGCGAACGCCCGCTCGGGGACGGGCGCTTGGAGGTGGAACGTGGCGTTGTCCCAGGAAGAAAAGCGAGAGCTTGTCCACAAGTTCGGTCAAAACCCCCAGGATACGGGATCGGTGGAAGTGCAGATTGCCCTGCTTACCGCACGGATCCAGCAACTCACCGCGCACTTCACCGTGCACCGCAAGGACTTTCACTCCCGCCGGGGGCTCAACGTGCTGGTGGGGCGGAGGCGCCGGCTTCTTCAGTACCTGCGGCGAACCAATCCCCGCCGGTACGCCCGGCTTATTCAGGAACTAAACATCCGAGGTGTGTGAAGGAATGCCTGTAGTCACAGAAGAAACAACCTTAGGCGGAAAGACGTTACGGTTGGAGAGCGGCGGGTTGGCCCGGCAGGCCGATGCCGCCGTTCTTGTTGCTTGGGGGGACACCAAGGTCCTGGTGACCGTGGTCTGTCAGCCCCTGGCCCAGGAGCTGGATTATTTCCCGCTCCGGGTGGACTTCGAAGAGCGGTTCTACGCCGGGGGCAAGATCCCCGGGGGGTTCTTCAAGCGGGAGGGCAAGCCCTCCGACGAGGCGGTGCTTGCGGCCCGCCTGATCGATCGGCCCATTCGTCCCCTGTTCCCCGAGGGGTACAGGGAGGAGGTGCACGTGGTGGCCACCGTGCTGTCGGCCGAGAAGGACGCCCCGCCCGACGTGGCCGCATTGCTTGGGGCATCGGCAGCCCTAACCCTCTCCCCGGCCCCGTTTGAGGGGCCGGTGGCCGGTGTTCGGTTGGGCATGGATGGGGACCAGATTGTGCTCCACCCCCGCGATGAGCTGAGGGAGAACGGCTCCATGGACATCGTGATCGCCGGGACGCGGTCCACGGTGACCATGGTCGAGGGCCACATGAAAGAGGTGGGTGAGGAGGAGCTGGTCCAGGCCATTGAGCTTGCCCACCGGGAGATCCGCGAGCTGATTGCTTTCCAGGAGCGCTTCGCCGCCAAACTGGCTGTGGCCAAGCGGGCCCCGCAACCTCCCTCCCCGGAACTTGTGGAGGTGAGAGAGAAGGTGAAGTCCTACGTGTGGCCGCGGTTGGGGGAGCTCAAGCGGGCGCCCTCCAAGCGCGACCGGGAAGCGATGGCCGCGGCTCTGGCCCAGGAAGCCGCCCAGGCTGTGGCAGCGGGTTACCCTGAGGGGTCCCAGGCGCGGGTCCTCAGCCTGGCCAAGGGGTGCTTTGACGAGGTGTACCGGGAGTTCATGCGGGCCTCGATTCTGGAGACCGGGGAGCGCATGGACGGCCGGCGGCCCCGCGATCTCCGGCCGGTGTCCATCCAGGTGGGGTTGCTGCCCAGGGTCCATGGCTCGGCGTTGTTCACCCGCGGGGAGACCCAATCGCTGGGCACCTGCACCCTGGGGGCCACCCGCCGGGACGCCCAAATCGTGGACCTCATGATGGAAGAGGGCCTCAAGCGGTTCATGCTCCACTACAACTTCCCGCCGTTCTCCACCGGGGAGGCGGGACGGATGGGGGCCCCTTCCCGTCGGGAGATCGGCCACGGCCGGCTGGCGGAAGGCGCTCTGCAAGCCGTCCTTCCCTCGGACCAAGAGTTTCCCTACATCATCCGCGTAGTGTCTGAAATCTTGGAATCCAACGGGTCTTCGTCGATGGCCTCGGTGTGCTCGGGATCGTTGGCCATGATGGATGCGGGGGTGCCCCTCCGGCACCATGTGGCGGGCGTGGCCATGGGGTTGGTGACCGACGAGGCCACAGGCCGGTACGCTATCCTCACCGACATCATCGGCCTGGAGGACCACTACGGGGACATGGACTTCAAGGTGGCCGGAACCCGGCAGGGGGTAACGGCGTTTCAGCTGGACGTGAAGACGGGCGGGCTCACCCCGGAGATGATGCGCCAAGCCCTGGAACAGGCCCGCCAAGCACGCATGGAACTGTTGGACCTCATGGAGCGGGTTTTGCCTGATCCCCGCCCGACCCTATCCCCCTATGCCCCTTGCCTGGATGTGCTCAAGATCAACCCGGACAAGATTGGTGCCGTGATTGGCCCAGGCGGGAGGGTCATCCGCAAGCTCCAGGACGACACCGGGACCGAAATCGACATCGAGGATGATGGGACGATCAAGATCGTGGGCGACAACGCTGAGTCCGTGGCCCGGGCCCGGGAGATGATCGAAGAACTCACCATGGAACTGGAAGTGGGGATGACGTTCCGTGGGAAGGTGGTGCGGATTGCCCCGTTTGGGGCGTTCGTGGAGCTCCGCCCCGGTGTGGATGGTTTGGTCCACATTTCCAACCTCTCCGACGGCTACGTCAAGAAGGTGGAGGACGTGGTGCGGTTGGGGGACGAGGTGATGGTGGAGGTCATCGGGGTGGACGACAGCGGGCGGGCTCGGTTCAAGTTGGTGCGAGAAAAGCCTGTCCTCAAGGTGGGGGACATCGTCAAGGGTAAGGTCACCAACGTGGTGGAGTACGGGGTGTTTGTGGAGCTGGCCCCGGGCGTGCGGGGGTTGGTGCACAAGTCGCGGTTGGGGTCGCGGGAAGAGCCAGCCGCGGTCGCCCGCAAGGGTGACACCATGCTCGTGGAGATCCTGGAGATCGAGGAGGAAGGGCGGTACAAGCTCCGTAGGGTGGTACCCTCCGAGAGTGTTCCCCCTGAAGGCCGGTGGGCATGAACGAGGTTTACCCCGGCCTGTGGGGGGAGACCCTGGCCTCGGGGCTGGAAGTCCTGGTGGAACCCATGCCCCACATCCAGTCGGCGGCGGTGGGGTTGTTTGTGAAGGTGGGCAGCCGGGAAGATCCCCCAGGGAAGGAGGGGCTGGCCCACCTTCTCGAACACGTGACGTTCAAGGGAACGCGCCGGCGCTCCAGTCAGGAGATTGCCCAGGTCATCGATCTGTTGGGCGGTCATCTCAATGCTGCCACCACCCTGGAGTTCACGGCCTTCCACACCGAGGTCCTGGCCGATGGGCTCCCGGAAGCCCTGGGGGTCCTGCGCGAGCTGGCCCTGGAACCCCGGCTGGCCCCGGACGACATCCGCCGCGAACAGATCGTGATCGCCGAGGAGATCCGCACCTTGGACGATGACCCCGAGTACCAGGCCTTCCGCCAGTTGGGCCGGACCTTGTGGGCAAATGGCCATCCGTTGGGCCGGCCCGTGGCCGGAGAGTCCACTTCGATCGGGGCCATTGAACCCCAGGACGTTCAGCGTTTTTTTGTCCATCATTACCGGCCGGATGGGATGGTGTTGGTGGCCGCAGGTCGGGTGGAGGCGGAGCTCGTCCGGGCTCTGGGGGAAAAGTTTGCGGGCCAGACGCGGACTGGCGGGGATGAGGGGCGGAGTCCTCCCACCCCTGGCCCAGGGATGGCTGTGGTGGAGAAGGACCTTCAACAAGTGCACCTCGCCTTGGGGTTCCCCACGGTCCCCATCCACGCCAAGGAACGCTATGCCCTAGAAGTGTTGAACGGAATCCTGGGGGGTGGTGTGAGTTCCCGCCTCTTCCAGAGAGTGAGGGAAGAGTTGGCCTTGGCCTACGCTGTGTTTTCGGCCAATGCGTTTCACAGCGACGCCGGGGCACTGGTGATCTATGGGGCAACCGAGGAAGCCAAGGTACCCCAACTGTTGGAGGCGATTTGGGCGGAGGTGGAGGCCCTGCGGCGGGCGCCCCCCGGTGGCGAAGAGCTGGACCGTGCAGTTCGTCGCCTGCAGAACGCGTTTCGGCTGGGGTTGGATGACCCAAGCAACCGGGTGATGCGGTTGGGAGGGGCGCGGGCCTTGGGTCTACGCCCAGCTTCTCCGGAGGAAGTCCTGAACCGGCTGGGCCAGGTGACGGCCGAGGAAGTGCAGGACTTGGCGTGCAGGTTCTTGAGGCCGTCGGCCGCAGCGATGGGGGTGGTGGGTCCGGTGGGTGCACGGTTGGAGCGGGTGGTTCGGGGGTGGGTGGAGGTGGGATCGTGAAGTTGGCCCTATACCCAGGCAGTTTCGATCCCATTTCCTATGGGCATTTGGACGTACTGCGGCGGGCCATGCGGTTGTTCGACCGCACAGTGGTGGCTGTGGTGGAAAACCCCCGTAAGACCCCACTGTTCAGCGCGCGGCAGCGGCGACTCCTGGTGAGCCAAGCTCTCAAAGAGGAAGGGATACAGGATGTTCAGGTCGTCAGCTACTCCGGGCTCTTGGTGGAATGTGCTCGGCAGCTCGGGGCGGTGGCTGTGGTGCGGGGCCTGCGGGCCACCTCGGACTTCGACTACGAGTTTCAGTTGGCACTCACCAACCGGGACATGGACAGCAACGTGGAGAGCGTGTTCTTGATGACCGCTGGAAGGTACTCGTTCCTCTCCTCCTCGATTGTCAAGGAGATTGCCCGGTACGGCGGGGACGTGTCCAGGTTCGTCCCTGCCTGCGTGGCTAAGGCTCTGGAGAGGAAGTTCCGGGAAAGGAGGCGGGCATGAGGGATCCAAGGGTGCAGACCATGGCTGAAGTCCTTGTGGATTACTCTGTGGCCGTGAGGCCCGGGGATCTGGTGCGGCTCACAGGGGGACCGGAAGGGGCTCCCCTTCTCCACGCGGTGTACGAGAGGGTGTTGGAGAAGGGCGGCCACCCATGGCTGCAGATAAGCCTGGAGGAAAGCGAAGAGACGTTCTTCAAGAAGGCGACGGACCCTCAACTGGACTACCTCCCCAAGTTCGCCCACCAGATCATCGAAGAAATCCAAGTCTCCATCGGCGTGCGCACAGACACCAACACCAAGAGGCTGACCCACGTGGAGCCGGCTCAGCAGGCCCGGCGAGCCCGGGCCATGCGCCCCGTCTTCGAGCGGTTTCTGGAGCGGGCTGCGAAAGGCGAACTGCGCTGGGTCAGCACCCTGTTCCCCACCCCGGCCTTCGCCCAGGACGCGGAGATGTCCCTGCGCGAGTTTGAGGATTTTGTGTTCAAGGCCTGCCTCCTTGAGGAACCGGATCCCATCAGGGCGTGGCAGGAGATCTCCCGCCGGCAAAAGGCCCTGGTCGATTGGCTGAGCGCCAAACGGGAAATCCACCTAGTAGGGCCCGACACCGACCTCCGCCTGGGCGTAGAGGGACGCACCTGGATCAACTGCGATGGCCACGAAAACTTCCCGGACGGAGAGATCTTCACCGGCCCGGTGGAAGACAGCCTGGAGGGCAAAATCCGCTTCTCCTACCCGGCGTGCATCTACGGCCGGGAGGTGGAGGACGTACGGTTGGAGTTCAAAAACGGCCGGGTGGTGAAGGCCTCGGCCGCCAAGAACGAGGACTTCCTGCTCAAGATGCTGGACACCGACGAGGGGGCCCGCTACGTGGGGGAGTTTGCATTCGGGACAAACCCCGGCATCCAGCGGTTCACCAAGAACATCCTGTTTGACGAGAAGATTGGGGGCACTGTGCACTTGGCGTTGGGGCGAGGCTACCCGGAAAGCGGCAGCCGCAACAGCTCCGCCATCCACTGGGACATGGTCTGCGACCTGCGCCAGGGCGGTGAGGTGTGGGTCGACGGGAGTTTGTTTTCCCGCGACGGCAAGATCCTCGTGTAGATGGACAGCGGCCTGAGGGACAAGGTCGTCCTCGTCACCGGGGCCTCGGGAGGCATCGGCTCGGCGGTGGCGCGGCTTCTGGCCCAGGAGGGGGCCAGACTCGTCCTACACGGGCACAAGAACGCGGCCCAGCTGGCCAAGTTGAAGGCCGAGCTTGGGGTGGAGACCTACACCCATTTGGCCGACCTCACCGTTGAGGAGGAAGTGGAAGGGCTTTTCGAGGCGGCCGTGGGCCATTTTGGGCAGCTGGACGTGGTGGTGGCCAACGCGGGGATGTGGCCCAAGGAAGACGTGCCCATCCACCGCATGAGCCTGGAGCGGTGGGAGAGGACTTTGGCCACGGACCTCACCAGCGTGTTCCTCTGTGCCCGGGCGTTTTTCCGGGTGTTGGATCGGCTCCGGCCGGAGTCGGCGGCGTTGGTGCTCGTGGGTTCCACCGCGGCCGTGTTCGGGGAAGAGGGGCATGCCGACTACGCTGCGGCCAAAGCGGCCCTGACCTACGGTCTCACCCGCACTCTCAAAAACGAAATCGTGCGGATCGTGCCCCGCGGGCGGGTGAACGCGGTGTGCCCGGGTTGGACGTGGACGCCGATGTCGGAGGAGGGCTTGAGGGACCCGGACCTGGTGCGACGGGTGTTGGCCACCCGGGCCCTACGGCGCGTGGCCCGGCCGGAAGACGTGGCCCAGGCCATCGTCTTTTTGGCCTCGGAGAGGCTGGCCGGGCACGTGAGCGGGGAAATTCTCACCGTGGCCGGGGGCATGGAAGGCCGCCTTCTCCACCACCCCGCCGAAGTGGACCCCACCCAAGCCTGACCCCTGGGGAGATCTGAGCCAACGCGGTCCTTGCCCCAGGCCTTTGTAGGCCTCAACTTTCTGATCTGTCGGATGGGCGCGAGCTGGGGTTCCAAGCCCTCAACAGGGGCGGGTTCTCTTAATCTTCTTGGCGACATAAGACCGGTGTTTTCTCCAAAGTGCCAACCGTGGTGAGCGCAGGACCACAAGGAGATGATAAGAGCGATGGGCAGGGCGAGGCTTTTGGGCAAGAGGGCGCTTCACCAAGGCTGCGGGCAGCTCGAATTCCTGATGATGCAGCTTCAGACAAAACATTTTGACCTCTACGCGCCAACTGCAGCGGAGGGGGAGCGGGTGGCCCAAGAGGCGTAAGCCGCGGCCACCGCTTTCCAAGATCTTTTTCACACTGATCCCAGCGGGGCTCCATTTTGGTCCAGGCCCCTCCCTCCTTGCCCAGCCTGGCCGCCCCCGGCATCTTGGTTGTTCGCAGCAGCTCCGAACGTGAGGAATGCCGTCCTGGGGCAGAGGCTGGGTACTTCCCTGGTTCTCCTTGGAGGCGATTTTGCCTGTGCTATCGGAGTAGAAAGCGAGGCTGTTGGACCGGGTGCGGACGCGTCCGCTCGCCTATGAGCCCAGGCATCTCACGTTCATGGCCCTTCTCGGGAGGAAAAGGGACACCTACTTCGTAGAGGAAGAACTGCGCCAGCGCAGGCAGCAATTGTCTGGGAGCACCGCGCCTCCCACGTCCCTATGGAAGAATTCTTCCCGAAGGAGCCTTACATGGGGTTCGGGAGGCTCTTTCTGCGACGCGGCTGGGCCTGGAGCTCGAGGTCGTTCGGGCCGTTCGGGAAAAATCTCCCGCCGACCATGCTCTTCTACGCCCAGGCCCAGAGTGTTCTTTCGCTGAAGTTGGGGGGAAGGTTCAGGTGCGGGAACCGGTGTGGGGGCTAAGGTGAGGGGTCCAAGGCTGAGGCGCTCCGGGGGGTACCGGGGGCGGAGGCGCGGTGGTGCAGCTGGAAAACGACTGGTTGGCCTGGGTTCAAGACCGAGTTGGTTGAAGGGGAGGGACCTGTCGGGCTGTTTGACAGGCTATCCTCCCCCCGCTATAGTCCCTGCATGGCTAACGGGGCTGGAATCCATACCCCGGAACCAAAGCCCCTTGTGCAGCTGCTCAACGTCACCAAGGCCTTCCCAGGCGTGGTGGCCAACGACCATGTCACCTGGGACCTCGCGCCCGGGGAGATCCACGCCCTGTTGGGGGAGAACGGGGCGGGCAAAACCACCCTCATGAACATCCTCTACGGCCTATACCGGCCCGACTCCGGGGAGATCTATATCCGCGGCCGGCGCGTTCACATCCGCTCCCCCCGCGACGCTATCGCCTTGGGGATCGGCATGGTTCACCAGCACTTCAAACTCGTGCCCCCACAGACCGTGGCCGAGAACGTGGCCCTGGGCCTTCGAGGGACCCCATTTTTGGCCCCAACGGGGGTGGTGGGCCGCCGCCTGCGCCAGCTCTCCGAGCGCTACGGCCTTCCTGTCGATCCGGACCGCCCCATCTGGGAGCTTTCCGTGGGCGAGCAGCAGCGGGTGGAAATCCTCAAAGCCCTCATCCGCAACGCCCAAATCCTCATCCTGGATGAGCCCACCAGCGTCCTCACCCCCCAAGAGGCCGGAGAGCTGTTCAAGGTCCTGCGGCGCATGAAAGAAGAAGGGCACGGGGTGGTGTTCATCTCCCACAAGTTGGGCGAGGTCCTCGAGGTGGCCGATCGCATCACGGTCATGCGCAAGGGCCGCATCGCGGGAACCTTGTCTACCCAGGAGGCGGACAAGCCCACCTTGGCCCGGATGATGGTAGGGCGGGAAGTGGTGTTCCGGCTGACGAAGAAGGCCTGCACCCCTGGCGAGGCTGCCCTGGTGGTGGAAAACCTCACGGCCCGCAACGACCGGGGCTTGGTGGCGCTGAAAAGCGTCTCGTTGATGGTCTGCCAGGGCGAGATCCTGGGCATCGCCGGGGTCTCGGGCAACGGTCAGCGGGAACTCGTGGAAGTTCTCACCGGCTTGAGACCAAAAGAGCAAGGGCGGATCGTCGTCCTCGGGCGGGAGGTGACCGACCCGTCAGCCCGGCGGGTTTCCGACCTTGGCGTGGCCCATGTGCCCGAGGAGAGAATCCGCATGGGTATTGTTCCCGGGCTTTCAGTGGAGGAAAACCTTGTGCTCAAGAAGCACCACCGTTGTCCCTTTTCGCAGCTGGGGTTCCTCAACGTTCGGGCCATTCGCCAATTTGGCCGCACAGCGATCGAAGAGTACGGGATTGTGACCGCGGGTCCGCAGACCCCGGCCCGCCTTCTCTCGGGCGGCAACATCCAAAAGCTGATCCTGGCCCGGGAGCTTTCCGGCCCACCAGCCCTGGTGATCGCCGCCCACCCCACCTACGGGCTGGACGTGGGGGCCACCGAGCACATCCGCCAGCTTCTTCTGCGCCAGCGGGACGAAGGGGCCGGGGTCCTCCTCGTCTCCGAGGACCTCGAGGAGATCATGGAGCTCGCGGACCGGATCGTGGTGATGTTCCGGGGAGAGGTCGTGGGCGAGGTCACCGGACCCGAGGCCACGCTGGAGGAGTTGGGCCTGATGATGGCAGGAGAGAAGAGGGCGATGCGGGAGGTGCCGGGGTGAGCTGGCGGTTGAGGTTGGAGCGCTCGGTGACCCCCTCGCGAACCACGGTGCTGTTGGTTTCCCTTCTCGGGGTGGTGGCGGCCCTTGTTTTTGCTGTCCCGGTGTTTTGGGCTTACAAGGTGAGCCCCTGGACGGCCTACACCACGATTGCCCAGCGCTCATTTGGTTCTTGGGCCGGGTTCATGGAGGTCCTCCGGCGGGCCATTCCCCTCATGCTGTGTGGGGTGGGGTTGGCGTTGGCGTTCCGGGCGCGGTTTTGGAACATTGGGGCCGAGGGGCAGCTTTTGGCCGGGGCGGTGGCCGCCACGGGTGTGGCCCTGTTCACCAAGATCCCCGCTCCTTGGCTTTTGCCGGCCATGTTCGGGGCGGGTTTTTTGGCCGGCGCCCTGTGGGGTGCTGTCCCTGCCGTGCTGCGCCTCAAGCTGGGGGTCAATGAGGTCATCTCCACCCTGATGCTGAACTACGTGATGATCTACATCGTGGAGTGGCTGGTGCACGGGCCGTGGAAGGGAAAGACCATGCGGGGTTTTGCGTATACGGACTTTTTCCCCGCGGCTGCGCAGCTCCCGTTGATTCCGGGAAGTCGGGTGCACTGGCCCACCTTGGTCATCGCCGTGGCCGCGGCGTTGGTGGTGGCCCTGGTTTTGAGCCGCACGCGGTTGGGGTACGAGATCCGCGTGGTGGGGCAAAGCACGGACGCTGCCCGCTACGCGGGGATTGACTTCCTCAAGGTGATGGTGGCGGTGATGGTGCTTTCGGGGGGGTTGGCGGGGCTGGCTGGGGTGGGGGAGATGGCCGGGGTCCATTACCGCCTGCGCAGCCCCACCCACATCTCCATGGGTTACGGGTATACAGCGATCATCGTGGCTTGGCTGGCCCGGGGAAGCCCGTTGGCTGCCCTGTTCACGGCGCTTCTGTTTGGCCTGATCTTCGCGGCTGGGGACATCATGAAGGCCTCCCTGCAGTTGCCGGCGCAGATCGTGGGCGTGTTCAACGGGCTGATCCTGTTTTTCATCATCGGAAGTGAACTTCTGCTGTATTGGCGGATCAAGTGGGAGAGGGGATGGACTGGCAAACCTGGCTCATCGGGATCGTAGGCCGGGCGCTGGCCTATGGCACGCCCCTGCTGTGGGCGACCTTGGGGGAGGTGTACGCCGAGCGGGCTGGGGTGGTCAACCTGGGGATCGAGGGCATGATGGCCATGGGGGCGTTGATGGCGTTTGCCACGGCCCAGACCACCGGCGACCCGTGGTTGGGGCTGTTGGCGGCGCTGGCCGTGGGCGGGGTATTGGCCCTGCTCCACGCTTTCCTCACCGTGACCTTGCGCGCCAACCAATACGTGTCCGGGCTGTCCCTCACGCTGCTGGGGCTGGGGCTTTCTGGGCTCTTGGGCCGGGGCTGGGAAGGGATTGCCCTCCGGGCCCCGCTGCCCAACGTGACCATCCCCGGCTTGGCCTCCATTCCCCTCTTGGGTCCGATGCTCTTCCAGGACGAGTCCATCCTCACCTACCTGGGGTTGCTCCTGGCTGTAGTTTTGTGGATCGTGCTCTGGCGTACGCGGTGGGGGATTGTGATCCGCGCCGTAGGCGAGGCTCCCGGGGCTGCCGATGCCGTGGGGATCAACGTAGCCTTGGTCCGGTACCTGTGCGTGGTGCTGGGTGGCCTGTTGGCCGGGGTGGCCGGAGGGTACCTCTCGGTGGTCTACCGCCCGGCGTGGACCGAGGGGATGAGCGCAGGGATGGGTTGGGTCGTCATTGCTTTGACCATCTTCGCCTCCTGGGACCCCCTGCAGGCCGTGGGGGGGGCGTTGCTGTTTGGGGCCCTGTACCACTTGTCCTTCCGGCTGCAGCAGTGGGTTGCTCCCGAGCTGCTCAAGCTCATGCCCTACGCTTTTGCCATTGTGGTGCTGGCATTTGTCGGCTTGGGTAAGGCCCAGCGACGGCGGGGCGCACCGGCCGGGCTGGGCTTGCCCTACGTGCGGGGTGAGCGGTGAAAGGAGGTGAGAAGAGGACTGAGACTTTGCGGTTCGAAGGGGCACGTGGGTTGGCGGAAGCAAGGTCGTGATCGACCAAGGAGGTTCAAATGAAGGCACTTCGCTGGACGTTGGTAGCACTGGCGGTGTTTGGGGTGGTGGGGCTGGCGCAGGCCAAGTTGAAGGTGGGGTTCATCTACGTAGGACCCATCGGGGACTATGGGTGGACCCACGCCCACAACGAGGGCCGCCTGATCGCGGAGAAGACACTGGGCATCGAGACGGTTTATGTGGAGTCGGTTCCCGAAGGTGAGGTCGAGACGTACATCGACCTGTTGGTGCGCCAGGGCTGTCGGGTCATCTTCACCACAAGCTTTGGGTTCATGGACGGAACGTTGGCGGCAGCCAAGCGTTACCCCAACGTGATCTTTGCCCACTGCTCGGGGTTCAAGCGGGCCCCCAACATGATGAGCTACATGGCCGACTTCTACCAGGTGTACTACCTCAACGGCCTGATGGCCGGGGCCCTCACCAAGACCGGAAAGATCGGGTACGTGGGAGCCTTCCCCATTCCTGAGGTCAAGCGCCACATCAACGCCTTCACCCTTGGGGTGCGCGCAATTAACCCCAGGGCCACGGTCCACGTGCGCTGGATCTACGAGTGGTACAGTCCGCCGGCGGCCAAGGAGGCCACGGAGGCCCTCATCGCCGAGGGGTGCGACGTGTTCGCCTTCACCGAGGACTCCCCCACCGTAATCACCGTGGCCGCGGCCAAGGGCTTCCCCAGCTTCGGCCACTACTCCCCGATGTACGACTTCGCCCCCGCCTACGTGGTGTCCGGCCAGCTCGTGCACTGGGACAAGATCTACGTGGAGTTCCTCAAAGGTGTGCTGGGGGGCAAGTACACCACGAAGAACCTGGCGCACATCGACTACTGGTGGCTGCTGTCCCAGGAGGCGGTGGAGCTGGGGGCCAAGCCGGGGATGGTCATCAACCCCAGGCACGAGGCGGCCCTCAAGGCCGTCAAGGTCAAGACCCCGGACCTGGGGGAGATCTCCGTGTACGACCTGGTCTACGCGCGCCTGGCCCAGATGGGCGCGCCGGGCGTGAGCTTCGATCCGTTCCAGGGCCCGGTTAAGGACCGCAAGGGGGTGCTCCGCGTCCCCGAGGGGTTCTGGCTCTCCTACGATGCCCTCATCACCATGGAATGGGCGGTGGGGGGCGTGGTGGGGCCCTGGCCGGGTGAGCCGTAAAGCCAATAAATCGGACCGGGGGGTCGCCCAGCGGCCCCCCGGCTATCCTTACCCCTATGATCCTGGTCTTTGAGCGCGGGAAAATCGCCGACTTCTTCGGAACGTTCTTTGAGGTGGGCTACGTGGTGGTGGAGGGCGAGCGCATCGCGGCTGTGGGCCCAGGTCCGGCGCCCGAGGCCCCCGGCGCTACCCGCATCGACCTCGAAGGGCGGCTGCTCACCCCCAGCCTGGTCAACGCCCACGCCCACCTCTACTCGTCCCTCGCCCGGGGCCTCCCCCTCAAGGTCTTTTCCCCCACCCGGTTTGGGGAAATCTTGGAGCAGCTGTGGTGGAAGCTCGACCGGGCTTTGGACCTGGATGGGGTGTACCACTCCGCGCGGGTGGGGGCCCTCGATCACCTCCGCAGCGGGGTGACGGTGGTGTTTGACCACCACGCCTCCCCGTCGGCCATTGAGGGGTCGCTGGGGGCGATTAAGCGGGCGGTGGCCGAAGTGGGCTTGCGGGCCGACCTGTGCTACGAAGTCACCGACCGGGGCGGCCTGCGCGAGCGGGACCTGGGCCTTAAGGAGAACATCCGCTTCGCCCAAGAAGAGGCCGATGGCAAAAGGTTTTCTGCCCACATGGGCCTCCACGCCTCTTTCACCCTCTCCGACGAGACCCTGGCCAAGGCCGCCGCGGCCGAGCCCCTCGGCCTGGCCTTCCACACCCACCTTGCGGAGGGGAAGGAGGACCCCACCGACGCCCTGCAGAAGTACGGTTTGCGCACGGCCGAGCGGTTGGACAAGTTCGGCCTCCTCATTCCCGGGACCCTTCTTGTCCACGGGATCCATCTTTCCCAAGCGGAGTTGGACCTTTTGGCGGCCCGGCCGGCCAGTGTCGTGCACAACCCCCGCTCCAACATGAACAACGCCGTAGGCGCGGCCCAAATCTCGGCCATGCTGGCCAAGGGAGTGAAGGTGGCCCTGGGCACGGACGGGTTTGGCACGGACATGATCGGGGAGCTCCTCGCCGCGCGGCTGTTGGCCCACCATGCCACTGGGCTGCCCACCACCCTCCCTGACCCCGAGCTTCTTGCCATTTTCCGGCGCAACTACGAGCTGGCCGAGCGGTTCTTTGGACTTCCTTTTGGGAAGCTGGCCTCGGGTTTTGCGGCGGACCTTGTGGTGTGGGACTATAACCCGCCCACGCCCGTTCACGCCGGCAACCTCCTTGGGCACTTCTTGTTCGGGCACATCAGTGGCGGCCTCCGCCCTTATCTCGTGGTGGGCCAGGGACGGGTCCTTCACCGCAATGGCCAAGTGGAGACCGTGGACGAGAAGGCTGTGTTGGACCAGGCCCGGGCTGCCGCCCAAAGGCTGTGGTCCAAGGTTTAAAAGGAGACCCCCATGCGCGGCCTTCCCTTCCCCAAGCTTTTGGCCTGGATCGACGAGGAGCTTCGGCACCGGGACGCGCTCTTCTCCGTTCCTCGGGCCCTGTTTTGGCGTCCCCAGCCGCGGGCCCCTTACCGGTCCGAGATTTTCGGGGAAAGGCTGCTCACCCCGATCGGCCCGGCCGCCGGGCCCCATACCCAATTGGCCCAAAACATCCTCTCCGCTTGGCTGTGCGGCGCCCGGTTCGTCGAGCTCAAAACCGTGCAAATCCTCGACGAGCTGGAGATCCCCCGCCCGTGCATCGACATGGTCGACGAGGGCTACAACGTGGAATGGTCCCAAGAGCTGAAGCTAGAGGAGTCGGTCCGGGAGTACATCCACGCCTGGGCGTTGGTCCACGTGCTCCACAAGCTCTTGGATTTCCCCGGCCCGGTGGGCACCGTGTTCAACATGAGCGTGGGCTACGACTACAAGGGCATTACCTCCCCCCGAATGCTGCAGTTCATGGACCGCCTGCAGGACGCCTCCCAGGACCTCCAAGAGCTCCGCGCCCACGTCGCCCGGCGGTGGCCCGAACTGGCCGACGTGGAAATCCCCAGCGCAGTGGTGCGCAGCGTGACCCTCTCCACCATGCACGGCTGTCCACCCGAGGAGATCGAGAAGATCGCCCGCTTCCTCCTGGAACAGCGGGGGCTGCACACGTTTGTCAAGCTCAACCCCACCCTGCTTGGCGGGGAGGTTGTGCTGGACATCCTCCACAACCACCTGGGCTTCCGAGAGATTTCTATTCCCGAAAGCGTGTTTGCCAAGGACCTGCAGTATCCCCAGGCGGTAGAGATCCTCCGCAGCCTCAAGGCCGTGGCCACCCGCCAGGGCCTCACTTTTGGGGTCAAGCTCACCAACACCCTGGCCATGGCCAACCACAAAGGCTACCTGCCCGGCGAGGAGATTTACATGTCTGGCCGGGCCCTTTATCCCATCACCCTGAGCCTATTCCGCAAGCTGATGGGGGAATTTCAAGGGGACCTTGTGGTCTCCTTCTCCGGCGGGGCGGACGCCCTCAACGTGGCCACGGTCTTTTCCTGTGGGGCTTGGACGGTGACCGCTGCCTCCGACCTCCTCAAGCCCGGAGGGTATGGGCGGTTCCGCCAATGGCTGGAGAAGTTGGGGCGGGCCATGCGGGACCAGGGGGCCCGCTCCTTGGAAGAGTTCCGGCAAGATGCCCCAGTCAACCTGGACCGGGCCGTGGCCGAGGCCTTGGACGACCCCCGCTACAAAAAGGGCTACTTCCCCCGGGAGTTGCCCAAGACAGACCAGCCGCTGGAGATGTGGGACTGCGTGGCCGCCCCGTGCGTGGAGCGCTGTCCCATCCACCAGGACGTTCCGGAGTACGCCTACTTTTTGGCCCGTGGGGAGTACGACCGGGCCTTGGCCGCGGTGCTCCGGGCCAACCCCATGCCAGGGGTGACGGGCTATGTCTGTCCGCATCCTTGTGAGGCCCGCTGCACGCGGACCAACTACGAGCAGGCCGTGGCCATTCGCCTCCTCAAGCGGGTGGCCATGGAGCGGGGGAAGGCCCAGGGGCCAGGCCCCAAGCGGAGCCCGCGGCGGGTGGCCGTGGTCGGAGGAGGTCCGGCCGGCCTCAGCGCCGCCTACTTCCTGGCCTTGGCCGGCGCCCAGGTCACCGTGTTCGAAGCCCGGGGTTATCTGGGGGGCATGGTCAACCTTATTGCTCCTTTCCGCTTGCCCCCTGCGGTCTTGGAAGCCGACCTCCGGCGCATCGGAGAGCTCGGCGTGGAAGTGCGCCTGCGCTCCCCCTTCCGCGAGACCCCGGAAAGGCTTTTGGAACAAGGGTTCGACGCCGTGTTTTTGGGCCACGGGTTTCCTCACGACGCCCCTTTGGGCATTCCCGGCGAGGAAGGCCCAGGTGTGTACAGAGCCCTGGAGTTTCTGTGGCGGTTCAAGGAAGGCCATCCGCCGGCGTTGGGAGCCCGGGTTGTGGTCATCGGTGGAGGCAACACCGCCATCGAGGTGGCCCGCATCGCCCAGCGGTTGGTCCGCGCCCCGGTGACGTTGGTTTACCGCCGCAGCCGCGGGGAAATGCCCGCCGATCCGGAGGAGGTCAAGGCCCTGGTGGAAGAAGGCAACGCGGTAGTCGAACTGGCCTCGCCTGTGGAGTTTGTGTTTTCCGAAGGCAGATTGGTGGCGGTTCGCTCTCGGCGCAACCGCCTGGGCGAAAGGGGCCCTGACGGCCGACCCCAGCCTGTCCCCATCCCTGGGTCAGACTTTGACCTCCCCGCGGACAGCGCGATCGTGGCCATCGGCCAGCGGGCCGAAACCTCGCTGTTGGCCGGAAGCACGGTGAAGGTGCTCCCGGACGGGCGCCTTGGGGCCGATCCCCTCACGGGCCAAGTGGCTGACCGCATCTACGCCGGCGGGGACGCGGTGCGCGGCCCGGCCTCGGTCGTAGAGGCCTTGGCCGACGGCAAGCGCGCGGCCTGGGCTATCGCCAAGGCCCTGGGGCTCCAGCCCCGCCTCTGGGCCACCGCGACCTTCGCCCTGAGCGAGGACGAGCTTCTGCAAGCTAAGGAGGCGCGGACATGCAAGGAACCGCGGGTTGCCGTCCCGGCCCTGCCTGCGCCCCAGCGACAAGGTTTTGACCTCGTCGAGCTTTCCCTCACAAGCTCAGAAGTGGAGAGCGAAGCCCAGCGCTGCCTGCAGTGCGCGAGCTTCTGCGACAAGTGCGTGGAAGTTTGCCCCAACCGGGCCAACCAAAGCTTGCCCGTTGCCCCGGTGGCCTGGCTTGTTCCGGTCCTGGGCTTGCGCGACGGCCGGCTGGAGGTTGTGGCCACCGAGGAGTTTGTAGTCCGCCAAGACCGCCAGATCCTCCACGTGGTGGACTTCTGCAACGAGTGCGGCAACTGCGGGACGTTTTGCGTGCACCAGGGCCGGCCCTACGGGGACAAGCCCCGCCTCCACCTCCGCCGGGCGGCCTTTGACCTCGACCCAGGCCGTGCGTTCTACATCGCCGCGGATACCATCTGGCGCCGGGAGAACGGGAAGGTCATGCGGCTCAAGCTAGGCGAAAAGCAGCTTGTGTTCGAGGACGAGAAGGCCGTGGTGAGGCTGAGCACAGACTTCCGCGTGCTTGAAGCTCAGGCCAAGCCGGGGTGGAAGGGGCGTGAATCCCTGAGGCCAGCTGCGCAAATGGCCCTGTTGATGCGGGTTGTTGGGGATCGACTGCCCCAAGTTGTGGCGGCCATGGAGGAGAGCCATGGGTGAGCTATTGGGCCTGCGCTGCCTTACGTGCGGTCGGGATTACGACGCCTGGTCGGTGGACTACTTCTGTCCGCACTGCGGTCCGGTGGCCGGGGCCCTCACCGTGGAGTACGAGTACCGGGTCTTGGCCCGCCGCTTGGGCCCGGCAAGCTTTGCCGACACCCGCAGAAACTCCCTTTGGCGCTACGACTCCCTTCTTCCCGTGAGCGGGGAGTACGCCGTGCCGTTGCGGGCGGGAGGAACGCCGATCTACGACTGCCCGATCCTGGCCAAGGAACTGGGCCTTGGGCGGTTGTGGGTGAAGGATGAATCTCAGCATCCCACGGCGTCGTGCAAGGACCGGGGCACGGCGGTTGCTGTTGCCGCGGCGCGGATGCTGGAGCGGGAAGCCGTGTGCTGCGCTTCCACCGGCAATGCCGCCACCTCCTTGGCCGGTTTCGCCGCCGCGGCGGGGTTCCCGTGCTTCATCTTTGTGCCCAAGAACGCGCCCCGGGCCAAGATCGCCCAGCTTTTGGCCTTCGGAGCCACGGTGTTTGCCGTGGACGGCACCTACGACCAGGCTAGCAGCCTGGCCCTTCGAGCTGCCGAGAAGTTCGGCTGGTACAACCGCAGCGATGGCCTCAACCCCATGGTTGTGGAGGGTAACAAGACCGCGGCATTGGAGGTGTGGGAGGAGCTGCACGGCGAGGTGCCGGACTTCGCCCTGGTGGCCGTGGGCGACGGTTCGGTGATCGGCGGGATCTGCAAGGGCTTTTTGGAGTTGGGCAAGGTGGGGTTGAGCGGGAAAGTGCCCAAGGTGTACGGGGTCCAGGCCCAGGGGGCCGCGGCGGTGGCCCATGCCTTTGCCCGGTTCCAAGACGGCCGGCCCATCTTGCCCGCCGAGGAGCGGGCCGAGACTTTGGCGGACTCCATCCGCGTGGGCAAGCCCATGGATGCGCTCCGGGCCGTGCGCGCCGTGGCCGAAACCGGCGGAGGTTACGTCACCGTCAGCGACGAAGAAATCGTGGCTGGAGCCCAGGAGCTGGCCCGCCGGGTGGGCGTGTTCGCGGAGCCTTCCGGCGCGGCCCCGTTCGCCGGCCTCCTCCGCCTCTTGCGCGAAGGCACCGTCCCCGAGGGGGCCCGCGTGGTCCTGTTCATCACCGGATCCGGCCTCAAAGACCCCGAAGGCGCCCTGCGCGGCCTGCCCGAACCCACGGTCATTCCTCCCCAGCTCGAGGCCGTAGATGAAGTCCTGGGTGAGCGATAACTCAAATGGGACGGATTCTTCCTTACCGTGGCGCTCTCCTGCAAGGGGAAAGGAAGGTTTGCCGCAGGTCGGGGACGCGTTCCGCAGATGAGCGGTGGAGCAAGAAGTGGCAAGACAGGTGAGCTTTGTTCGCACTGCGCCACAGTTGGGTTCTCATTGGTCCTCAAGAAGCCGGGTCTTCCCGCAGACGCTTGGGGGCAGAACAGGGGTGGAGTGTTGTATCGCTGCCGGTTGCCCTTGGCTCCTGTCCCTCAAGGGGAGAGGATTGAGGTGAGGGTGGTGTCCCGATGACCACGATCACCCTGCGGTTCAACGTGAACGGAAGGCCGGTGGAGCTGGAGGTTCCTCCGGGCCGGCGGCTTTTGGACCTCCTCCGCCAGGACCTTGGCCTCACAGGGACCAAGGAGGGATGTGGGGAAGGGGAGTGCGGGGCGTGCACGGTGCTGGTAGACGGAAAACCGCGGTTGGCTTGTCTGACCGCCGCCGTGCAGGTGGAAGGAAAAGAAGTGGTCACCATCGAGGGTCTGGCCCGGGAGGGGAAGCTCCACCCTGTGCAGGAGGGCTTCATCCAAACTGCAGGAGTCCAGTGCGGCTTTTGCACGCCGGGCTTGGTCCTTGCTGCCTACGCCCTCCTTCAAGAAAACCCGCAACCCACCAGGGAAGAGATCCGCGGCTACTTGGCCGGGAACCTGTGCCGGTGCACAGGCTACGAGCAGGTGGTGGAGGCCGTGCTGTGGGCGGCGGAGCGCTTGAAGTAAGCGGGGTGGTCCTGGCCGCCGGCGGGGGCACCCGCATGGGCCAGCCCAAGCTCCTCGTGCCCCTGGAGGGCAAACCCTTGCTTCAGTGGGTTCTTGAACGGGTGGAAAGGCTCCCCTTGGCCGAGCGGGTCCTTGTGCTTGGGGCCCACGCCGACCTCGTCCTCCGCTCTCTCTTTCCCCTGGCCAACCGTTCGCTCCCTGCCGGTGCCCGTTGCGTTCTCTCGCGCCATGGGTCGCTTCCCCCTTGGCTTGTGGTGCGTAACCCTTGCTGGGCCGAGGGGATGAGCACTTCGCTTCGGGCGGCGGCCCAGGTGGCCCGACACGGGTTGCTCGTGTTCCTGGGGGACATGCCCTGGGTGCCGGAGGAAGGGGCGCGGGCGGTGCTGGCGCACGTGGGAGACCGGCCGGTGGCCCTAGGCTTCCGGGGCCAGCGGGGCTTTCCCGTCTACCTCCCCTTGAGCCTGCGCCCGGAGATTTTGAAACTCTCCGGGGACCGAGGCGCCCGGGATTTGTTGGGCAATTGCTGGGTGCTCGAATGGGATCACCCCGGGGTCGTCCGCGACGTGGACACCCCCGAGGATTTGACCTCTTCTATTGCCGACCATGAGCGTCATGTTTGGGCCGATCGTTAAACCCAAGGACCTGAGGGAAGCGGTGCAGCGGGTGGCCGAGGGCGGCCGGCCCCTGGCCGGGGGCACCGACCTCTTTGTCCGCCTCCGCAAGGGTTTGGAGAAGCCTCAGATGTTGGTGTACGTGGGCGAACTTCCCGAGCTCGGGGTTCTTCGGGCCACCCGGGAAGGCTTAGAAATTGGGGCTGCAAGGACGCACTCCGAGCTGTTGGAGTCTCCGCTTACCGAGCCGTTCCCTATCTTGCGGAAGACGCTGGGCACGATTGCCTCGCCGGCCCTGCGGGCCATGGGCACGTTGGGGGGAAACGTGGTTAACGCCTCCCCAGCCGGGGATAGCCTTGTGGCCCTTTACCTTTTGGAAGCGCAGGTGCGGATCGTGGGGCCCCAGGGCGAACGAGAAGTTCCGGTCCAGGAGTTCATCCAGGGGCCGGGGAAAACGGGCTTGGGGCCTGGTGAACTCGTGGTCTCCGTGTTCTTGCCCTACGTGGAAGGCGAGCCTGTGAGCTATTTCCGCAAGGTGGGCCGGCGCCAGGCCTTGTACATCTCTGTGGTGTCCCTGGGGGCGTTGGTCTGGCTGGATGGCGAGAAGATCACAAAGGCGCGGCTGGCTCTGGGCTCGGTGGCGCCCAGGGTGGTAAGGCCCAGGGCGGTGGAGGAGGCTTTGGCGGGGCGCTCGGCTCAAGTGGAGGCGGTTCAGGAGCTTGTTTCGCTCCTCTCGAGCCTTGTGCAGCCCATTTCTGACCTGCGGGCCTCGGCCGACTACCGCCGGAAAGTCTCGGGCAACCTGCTTCTGGACCTTGTTCTCTTTCTTCAAGACCGGAAGTAGACCGCACCGGAGAAGGAAAGAGCCAGGACCTTCAGGCCCAAGGAGAGGTCGAGGACCGGCAGGGGCCTGAGCCAGGCCAATAGCTCAGGACTCAGGGGCACAAGCCCAGATCCCATTCCTACCTAGACAGTTGGGAGGAGATCCAGATCGGCCATGAACCAGGAGACGAAGCCGGTTCCTAGGCGGGTGAGGGCAAGCCCAAACGCTCCATGGAATCCCTAGCCCCCAACCTTCGTGCTCAGAACGGGAACACAGCTTAGCCATCCCAACTCGATTCCAAAGCCGGCGCCCACAAAGCTACCTCCCATGGGAATTCCCACGCAAATGCCAGGTCCAAGGTCCAGGCGAACTTTCCCCGAGGCGATGTACCCCATATCTGGCCAAGCGGTTAGGTTGGCCCCGAGCTGAAGCCAGGGAGCCAGGCCGCAGTTCACGCTCAGGCCTGCGGAGCCGTAAGCGACGGGGAAGGGGGCAAATTCCCTGCCCAAGCCGATATGTATCTCGCCTCCTCTCAGGGTTTAGGCCCCGAAAACCGGCGGAACCTCCGCAAACGGGGCCGCGGAGCCTAACCAGGCCAGAAGCACAATGGTCAGAAGCAAAACCCTTTCCCTCAAGAACTTTCGCGAAAGCCTTTTCGACATGTCCTTCCCCCTTTTACTCTATGGAGATACCGTGATTTCCCTCTCCGCGACGGCCTCCTTTTCGAACCGCCCCATATGCCTACCCGCTGCGGCCAACTTGATGGGAACCCAGTTCCAAGCGCGAACACCGCCTAGTCTCGGCGTCCTCGGCGTAGCTTCCGCCCTGGACCTCACCGCGAAAGGCGTCTCCACGTCAAGTCGCCCGAGCTGCCCCGGCAAACGGATACCGAAGAGGTCAACGATGACCGAACAAGGGTGTTACCCAACGGGATAAAGAACGAACTAAGCCACCATCGAGTGGATCGACGGCTCGTGACCTTGGTGTCTTGGCCCCAGTGGGGAGGAGAACACCATGATCCCAAGGGATTCCGGCGTATCGCTGGCTACGAGCAGAAATCTGGCCTGGGGCTGGTCTGAAGCGCGTGTTTCCGCCACACTCTTGGCCACCGATATCGGGCCGGGGCGCAGCTGTCCAAACACTGGCTGTCTGGGGTGAGACCGAAAGCGCCCACAGGTGGGACGAGGTCGTCAAAGACCTTCGCCGGCGTGGGGTGAAGAGCTTTCGGGTCTTCGTGAGCGATGACCTCTTCAGGTTGAAGGGGGCGATGGGGAAGATCTTTCCCCGAGCGGACGGGCAGCGCTGCGTGCTCCCCACGGTTCGAGAAAGCCTCGAGCTAGCGAGCAATCGAGAAGGGGTGGCCCAAGCCCTGAAGGCCAATTCTTGGGCAGAAGCCCGCTCCTGAAGTTAGAAAAGGACTTGGGAACTTGCGGGCCCAGTGGGGGCAAGAAGTACCCCAAGGTTGTGGAGAGGTGGGACAAGAAAGCCCCGGCTTTGCTCACCTTCCTTCGTTAGCCTCGGGAACTCCGAAGGCGCCTTTACACCACGAACCAGCTCAAGCGGGTGAGCAAGGAGGCCAAGACGAGAACCAACGTTGTGGACGTGCCTGAGCCGAGCGGGGCAGTGGAGAAGCTCTTGCACCTGGTGCTTTACCCGCTCAACGAGCGGCTGGCCACGAGGAGGCTCCGGGGAAGTGCGGAGGTTGAGATGAGAAACGAGCATGCTGACTGGACACGTGCCACGAGACAGATGACTGCCAACGCCACTGCGACATACAAAAACGCCGCTTTCGCCAAATGTCCCCGAGGAATCGACCCCGAAGTACCGGGTGAGAAGAGTGAAGATGACAACGCCGATGTGAGAAAGGGTTTTGCCTTTGCCCAGGGAACTCCCCGCCACTACCACCCTTTCGCCCATGGCTAGATCCGCAGGCCTGTGACCAAGAACTCCAACGTCACCAAGCCTGCCAGGACCAAAACCTTGTCGGCGATGGGATCGGGACGCTTCCGGCAAGTCGTGACGTCGCGCCGGGTCCGGGCAAGGTACCCATCCACCGCGAGGATGGTGACAGCAAGGATCGTGAAAACCGCCCGGGGGGTGAAAAGGAAATCGAGAGGAAGAGAGGGGTCGCCAAAATCCGTGCCAAAGACAAGCAATTGGGAATGTTCCAGAGCACGCTGGCCCCCTAAGCCCAAAAGGCAAGCTTTCGCAATCCTAAATGCCCAAATATGCCTGCCGTATAAGATCGGTATCTTTCAGCTCTTGTTGGGGGCCGTGGGCCACGATCCGGCCGGTCTCCAAGACGTACCCGTAGTCGGCAAGAGATAGAGCGGCACGGGCGTTTTGTTCGACGAGGAGGATCGTTCGGCCCTCTTCCCGCAGCCTTTGGAACGCCCGATAAAGTTCGCTGATGAGCACCGGCGCCAGACCCAACGAGGGTTCATCGAGGAGTAGGAGGCTTGGATGGGCCATCAGGGCCCGCGAGACCGCGAGCATTTGCTGCTCCCCTCCGGAGAGGGTTCCTCCGCGCTGGATCTTGCGTTCGGCTAGGCGCGGCAACAGGGAGAACACCAAGTTCAGATCGCGGCTGATCCCCTTGGTATCGGTCCGGGAGTAGGCGCCGAGGAGCAGGTTTTCCCAAACCGTGAGGTCGGGAAAGATCCGGCGACCCTCAGGAGCCATGGAAATTCCCATGCGCACGATCTCGTAAGGCTTTCGGCCGATCAGGGAGTTTCCGTCCAGGGTGATCTGGCCCTCGCGCGGCCGAACCAGCCCCATGATCGCCCGGAGGGTGGTGGTCTTGCCCGCGCCATTGGCCCCAAGGAGGGTTACCACCGAGCGCTCAGGAACGGCAAGAGAAATTCCTTGGAGGGCGTGAATTCCTCCGTAAAACACGTGAAGGCCAGAGACCTCAAACACGACGGGCCTCCTCGCCCAAATAGGCCTCAATAACCTTGGAGTTCGACCTAATCTCCTCCGGGGTCCCTTCGGCAATGGAAATGCCGAAGTCGATCACCCGGATCCTCGGACAAATCCCCATCACCACCTGCATCACGTGTTCGATCAAGAAAATGGTGAGGCCGAAGGTCTCCCGGATCGTGAGGGTGAACCCCATGAGATCGCGGGCTTCCTGGGGGTTCATTCCTGCGGCCGGCTCGTCCAGGAGGAGGACCCGGGGGGTGGTGGCCAAGGCCCGGGCGATCTCCACCCGGCGCTGAAGGCCGTAGGGAAGGCCTCCTGCGCGGAAATCGGCCCATTTTGCTAGGCCCACGGCCTCCAATAGCCCAAGCGCCTTCTCCCGCATTTCCCGCTCCTCCCGGCCATAGCCAAACACCGGAAGGAGAGCGCCAAATAGGGAAGAGCGGAGCCGGGGATGGAAGGAAATAAGAACGTTCTCTAGGGCCGTCATTTCCTTGCACAGGCGGATGTTTTGGAAGGTCCTGGCGATTCCCACGCGGGCAATCTGATGGGGGGGAAGACCAGTGATGTCCCGGCCATCAAAAATCACCCGGCCCGCGGTGGGCTTGTAATGGCCGGTGATCATGTTGAAGATCGTGGTCTTTCCCGCGCCGTTTGGGCCGATCAACCCCACGAGCTCGCCAGCCCGGATGTCCATGAAGAAGTCTTTGACGGCCACGAGCCCGCCAAATTGCATGGTCAGGTTCTCAAGCTTTAGGATAACTTGATCCTGCTCCATGCCCACCTCCAGCGCCGCTCAGCCGCCCCAACCCCCGCTGAACCGCAGCAATTAGACCATCCCAGGAGAATTCGCCCTGACCAAATAGGCCCCGGCGGAAGAAGAGCATAACCAAGATCAAAATTATGGCGAACACAACCATACGCATCCCTGGGACCACTGCCGTGTCGATGAACCGCAGGGCCTCAAATACCGCGGCGAAGATGAGTCCTCCAACGATCGCCCCACTTATGCTCCCCAGCCCGCCGAGGACTACGATCAAAAGGAGATAGAAAGTGGTGAAGAAGCTGAATAGCCCAGGGTACGCGATGCCGATGAGGGCGACCATAAGCCCGCCGCTGACCCCGGCGCAGAACGCGCTGAAGAGGAAGGCCAAGAGCTTTAGGCGGAAGACATTTATCCCCATGGACTCGGCGGCGAGCTCGTCCTCGCGAATGGCCCGCAGCGCCCGACCATAGCTGGAATTCTTCAGGCGCATCGCGGCATACGCCAAGGCGATGAGGAAACCCCAGGACCAGGCTAGGTTTGTGTAAGTGGGAACTCCGGTTACCCCCATGGCCCCATTGGTCAAGGATGGCAAATTCACCACCAACATGAAGAGGATCTCCCCGAACCCAAAGGTGGCAATGGCCAGGTAATCGCCACGCAGGCCGCGCAAGGCAGGAATCCCCACGATTAGCCCAGCCAAAACTGCAACGACCCCACTTCCCAACAGGGCTAAGATGAAGCCAGAATAGGGGAGACTGAAGGAAGCAAACGGCTCGATGAGCGGCTCGAGAATCCAGACGAAACGCTTTTTCGCCAACGGAAGAATGAGAAGGGTGGCGAGATATCCCCCGATCAGCATGAATCCGTGAGGACCAAGTGAGAACTGTCCAGTCATCCCGTTGATCACGGTATAACCAACCGCGGCGATGGCATAAATGGCCCCCAAATTCAGGATCCTCCAGATTAAGCTGAATTCGGCTTTGTGTCGATCCCCAAAGAAGATGAACGCAGCCAGACCTGCGAGAACCAAGGCGGTTAACCCGCGATTCCACCAAGGCCGAAGATTTCGGGACATCCGTCTATCGGCTTCCGATTGAGGTAAAGTGAAGATTGGGAACATCGGTTAGACCTTCTCCTTGAGGGGCTTGCCCAAGATCCCGGTGGGGCGAAAGAGGAGGAAAAGGATGAGAAGTGAGAAGATGAGGGCATCACGGAATCCGGAATATCTGGGCAAGAAGGCAACGAACAAGATCTCGCCAAACCCCAGGATGAACCCGCCAATCATCGCGCCGAGGATATTCCCGATTCCGCCCACCACGGCGGCGGTAAACGAACGGAGACCGGGCAAGATCCCGAGGTTCCAATAAAGCTGGGGATAGCGACAGCCCCACAATATCCCGCCAATGGCTGCCAGTGCCGAACCCACAAGAAAGGTGTAGGAGATGATGCGGTTGATGTCCGCACCCATCAGGGCCGTGGTTTCCATATCGGTGGCGATGGCGCGCATCGCCCGCCCCACTTTCGTCCGATAGATCAGGAAAAGAAGCCCAAGAAGGCAAGCGCCAGCAATCAACGGTACCCAGATGGTGACCGCTTGAATGCGGACATCGCCAAGGGTGTAGATCCTTTTCATAAAGTCCACCTCGGGAAAGGGCTTTTGCCGCCCCCCGGCCCACGGCAGAACGATGATGACGTTGCCAAGAAGGAAGGAAACCCCCATCGCCGTGGACAGAAGGGAGACCCGAGGCGCCTGCCTAAGAGGGCGGTAGGCGACGCGTTCGATGAGAACCCCCATCGCTGCCGTGAGTACCACCGCCAAGACTGCGCTCAGCCACCAGGGGAGCCGGAACAGGAAGACGAGGAAGTACATCCAATACCCAGCGAACATGAAAATCTCGCCATGGGCGAAATTGATGAGGCGAAGGATCCCGTAAACCATGGTGTACCCGATGGCGATGAGGGCATAGAGGCTACCCAAAGTCAATCCATTGAAAAACTGCTGAACGTAGCCAGCCATTCGTCTCCTAACAGGGCGGGCTGGGCTTTAACCCAGCCCGCCCTTCCCCAAGCTCAAAGGCCGATCTTGGCCTTGAAGGTAGCCACTTCCCCGGCCGGGATGACCGTCTCCAGCACGAACTTCCCACCCCGGACGGCAAGGAACACGAAGTCCTTGGCGGGGTTGCGGCTGGGGGTCATCACAGTTCGCCCAGTGACGACTTCCAGATCTGCTACAGCCAAGGCGTCTCTGATCTTCACCGGATCGGCTACACCAGCCCGCTTGATGGCATCCACCATCAAGAGGTAGGCGTCCACCGCCATGGCCTCCATCGAGGAGGGGGACCGACCGAAGCGCTCCTGGTACTTGGAGTAGAAAGCCTTCCCGATCGGGGTGACCACGGCATCCTCGTGGAAGAAGGTGGTGAACACCACGCCCTCCATCGCCTCCCCACCGATGGCGACCAGCTCAGGAGCATCGTATCCGTCTCCTCCCAGGATCCGCTGTTTGAGCCCTAGCGCCCGAGCCTGCTTGGTCATGAGCGCGGCCTCGGTGTAGTAGTTGGGACAATAGATGACATGGGGATTGAGGCGGGCGATCTCCGTGAGCTGGGCGGTGTAATCCACGTCCCCTGTGCGCACCGCCAGGCGGGCCAGCACGGTTCCGCCCAGGGCCTTAAATGCCTCTTCAAAGTACTTGGCCAGGCCTACGCAGTAGGGCTGGGCGACATCCACGACCACGGCGGCGGTCCTTGCCCCTAGCCGCTCGTAGGCCAAATAAGCCGCGACCACGCCCTGGTCATCGTCCACGAAGCACGCCCGGAACGCGTAAGGCCCGGTGGCGGTGGTCAAGGGACTGGTCGTGGTTATTCCCAGCATGGGCACTCGCTTCTCATTGATCACCGGCGCGGCCCCAAGGAACGGGCCAGAGCACATGGTTCCGAGAATTGCCACGACCCTCTCGACAGTAATGAGGCGGTCCGCACCGATTGCGGCCTCGGCCGGCTCGGTGCGCGCGTCATAGAACACCAGCTCAATGGGGCGTCCAAGGACGGTAACGGGAACCAGTCCAATCTCGCGGGCGAACTCGATGGCCCCTTTGGCCATCGCCCCATAGGCGGCGCAACCACCAGTGAACTCCAGAAGACATCCAATCTTTATCGGCTGAGCAAGAGCCCCAACTGCAAACGCTACCACCGCTACCAAAATCAACATCTTGCGCATAAATCACCTCCGCACTGGTCTTTCCTGGACTTCCTGATCTCCAGCTACTTGGTTTTTCTTCTCCGGCTCTCACCCCCAACAGTCAACAGGTCAATCTGCAATATACTTCGTTTCCCCCCCCGGTGTCAAGTGGAGGATCTTCGTGCGCCAGGAGATTGGTACCAGGCGGCGGGGTGTGTGACAGGGTGGGTCAAGGAAGGCGGTGCTCCTCCTAGGAAAGCTTGGAGCCAAGGAAAGGAGGAGAACCACTCAGTGCATCTTGCCTGGGAAGGAAGCGTAGGCGATGAACCCCGAGGCGGCGTGGAACCGAAGGCGGCTCAAGGCAGCTTTGCTCACCTTCCTTCGCTTCCCTCGGGAACTCCGAAGGCGCCTTTACACCACGAACCAGCTCATGCGGGTGAGCAAGGAGGCCAAAAGGAGAACCAACGTTGTGGACGTGCCTGAGCCGAGCGGGGCAGTGGAGAAGCTCTTGTACGTGGTGCTTTACCCGCTCAACAAGCGGCTGGGAACGAGGAGGCTCCGGGGAAGCGCCCAAAGTTGAGCCAGGAAGTTACGATGCTAACGGGTCACACGAGACCAGATCCTCTGGCGAGCACCCCAGCAAGTTTCCTTTGTCTGTGGAGGAGAACGGTCCTCGCTTGAAGTATGGGGCGAGGCCCACTCTGCCCCACAGACCTTGTGGATCTACGAACTCCAGCCAAGGGAAACACCCTCAGTACCCGAGTTAGTTGCTGCCATGGCCCCGGGGTGCACCCCACTCTGACCGCTACTGTGCGACTGGCTCACCCAGGAGGCGGTGGTACAGTTCCTTGTAGGCGCGGGCTGCACGGTCCCAGCAGTGATCCTCTGCTGCTCCGCGAAGCACGACCCTCTGCCATGCGCCTGGATCGGTCCGGTACATCCGCACAGCCCGGCTCACGGCCTCGAGCAGGGCTTCGGAGGTGTACTCGGCAAATACGAACCCGTTGCCGGCTGTCGTTCCCGCACAGTCGCGGACCGTGTCCTTGAGGCCCCCGGTGCTCCGCACGATAGGGACCGTCCCGTACCGCAGCGCATAAAGCTGGGTCAGTCCGCACGGCTCAAATCGCGACGGCACAAGCAGCACGTCCGCTCCCGCGATCAACCGGTGAGCCCAGGCCTCGGAGTGGACCAACAGCACCGTGGCCCGGCCTGGGTGCCGCAGCACTGCTTCCTGCAAAGCCGACTCAAACCGGGGCTCACCGGTCCCTAGGATCACCAACTCGATCCCTAGCGCCATCAATCGATCGAAGGCCTCCACCACCAATTCCACGCCCTTCTGCTCCACAAGCCTGGCCACCATCCCCACCAAAGGGCCTTCTTCCTCAACCAAGCCCAGCTCCCTTTGGAGCAACCTCTTGTTCCAGCGTTTGGCCTCCACGTCCCCGGGTGTGTACTTCCTCCAGGGTTCGGCGAGGTAGCCGTCTTGGGCAGGGTCCCAGGTGGTGCAGTCCACCCCGTTGAGGATTCCGGCGAAGGTGCCGGTTCGGGCTCGGAGGGCCTCGGCCAGCACGTGGTCTTCTCCCAGGATCTCCTCGGCGTACGAGGGGGAAACGGTGGTCACGAAGTCTGCAGCCCGCAGCCCGCCGAGCAAAGCACAGCCCCACCCGTCCCCCCGCACGAGCTCCCACACCTCGGGGGGGAACGCCAGCTTCTCCCAGTCCTCCGGGGGGAACCATCCGGCGTACGCCATGTTGTGGACGGTGAGGACGGTTTTCACAGGCAGGGAGATGATCTTGGCCATGACAGGCACGAGAGCCGTGTGCCAATCGTGGGCGTGGAGGATGTGCGGCGGCCAGCCCAACGCTGAACCGAGGTGGACAGCCGCCTGGGAAAAGAAGGCGAACCGAGCAAGGTTGTCGGGGTAGTCCCGTCCCTGTTCTCCGTAGATGCCCGCTCGGTCAAAGTACGGAGGGTACTCCACCAGGTACACGGGCACCGAGCTGTCCGGAAGCGTGCTTTGCCCGACCGGAGCTCGGACCGTTTTCCCCAACCAAGGGAACCGCAGTTCGACTCGGGGCTTTCCTGCCAGACCACGGTACTTGGGCAGGGCCAGGGCCACTTCCACGCCCAGCCTGTGAAGGTGGCGGGGCAGAGCCCCCACCACGTCGCCCAACCCCCCGGTTTTGGCCCAAGGCGCGGCCTCGGCAGCAACCAACAGCACGCGCATATGACCCATCATACCTCGAACGCGGTTCGTCCAGTTCCCCGATGGTCAGGTCAGCTCTCCCCCACACACTTCGCTACGGCAAAGGAGGAATGCATGCGTTGGTTCGCTGTCGTGGCCCTGTCGTTCTCTCTTGTGGGGTGGGGCAGCTGGGGAGATCTGGTGAGGGAGGCCGAGCTGCTTCGCCCTTATCGGCATGAGGTTGCCCACTTGGAACGGATGGTTGAGCTCTATGAGCGGGCGTTGTGCGAGGACCGGAACAATCCCGATCTCCTCCTTCGCCTGGCTGAGCTGTGGTACGAGTTGGAGGTGTTGCGTCCGGAATCCGAGGAGGAAGAGGGCTGGCGCAAGGCCGCGGACTACGGCTTCCGGGCCGCAGGTCTGTCGGGGCTGGACGAAGCGGTCAAGCTTTCCGGTCAGGACTTCCAGTCCTTCCTGAAGGGTGTGTCCGACGGGCGGCCGCTTTTGTGGGCGGCCCATGGGTGGGGCATGCTCCTGGGCAAGATGAACCCCTTCTCCGCGTTCTTTGCCCTGCCCAAGATTCGGGCCCTGTACGAGCGCGTGATGGAGCTGAATCCCACCTACATGGGCGGCTCAGCGTTTCAGGCCTATGGGGCCCTGTTGGCCAACCTCTCCGACTACGGGATCCTGTTTGGGGTGAAGCTCGCCGATGCTCGGCCGTACTTTGAAAAAGCTATTCAGGTTGACCCCACCTACCTCGACCACTACGTGGCCTATGCCAAGGAGTACGCCGTTCGCATCAAGGACCGGCACCTTTTTGAGCTGCTGCTTCGCCATGTCGTGGAAGCCCCGGTGGGGGAATGGACCTTTTGGAACCGGATAGCCAAGGCCCGGGCCCAGGAACTCCTGGCCCAGGGTCCTGGCCTGTTTCGATGAAAGAGGGCGGGCCTTACGGCCCGCCCCCACCTTGCTCCTTGCCCTACCGCTCCTGACTAACCTCCACCGTGAAGCGCCACAAGGCCAACTTGTCGTCCGTTATGTTGTCCTCATACACGGGGACGTCCACCTCGTGGCGTCCGTCAACCCAAGGGCGGCTGAGAACAAAGGCTTGCTCGCCCAGGTCAGGCAGTTCGTCCCACTCCGTGGCCCGGAAGGTCAGGCGCAGGGCCTGAGCCGGTCCCCGGTACAGCAGAAGGGGAAGGCTCCCGGGGTCCAAGGCGGTGAACGTTCCGTTGAGTTGGTACCCCAGCCTCCAGTTTTCCCCCACCCCCGTGTTCTCCAGGAGGGCGATCTGGGTGAGGGTGATGCGGAAGGTGAGGACAGGCGCCGGGGTCAAATCAGCTCCCGGCGCCGGACCGACAAAAGGGCGCGCGCCCTCCGCTTGGGCGGACGGCTCCGTGGCCGGGGGACTGTCGTCCTTCCACAGCACCACCGACTGCACCGCTTCCCGGTTGCCGAACAGGTCAATCGCGTAGTACTCCAGCTTGTACGGGCCCTCCGGACCAGGGATGGTGAACGGACTCGTGTACGGCTTCCAGTCCCCACCCACGAGGCGGTAGAAGATGTTGGCCACCCCCGAGGCGTCCTCCGACCGCAGCTCCACCGTGGTGCGGGAGGTCAACCACATCTTCCCGTCGGGGGCCAGATAGTGGGGATTGCCCAAGACCACCCGCGTGGCCGGGGGTTCGATGTCCATGTAAATCGTCAGGGTCTTGTTGGGCTCGCGGTTGCCTAGCTTGTCCACCGCGTAGTACTCCATCCGCACCACGGCGCCCTTGGGCAGAGGGAAGGGATCGGTGTACGTTGTCCACGCCCCGCCATCCAGGCGGTAGAAGATCTTGTCCACACCCACCCCGACGTCCCGGGCGATGAGGCGGACAAGGCTCCCTGGGGCGAGGGTGACGATCCCCCGGGCGTCAACCCGCCCGAGGTCGATGAGGCCCATGGGGCGAGCCCCGTCGGGGAGGCGCACCGGCCGCTCCATCAGGGGGTACCGGTCCCGCACGACTTCGTAGGGCAGGTCACCGATGCCGTCCTTGTTGGCGTCCGTCCCTCGGTAGTCGCTCCAGAAGTTCCCCCGCCCCTCGTAATCCCAGCGGTTGTTCAGGCCCTCGTCCTTGGCAGGGAATCCGCAGTTTTCGATCGTGTTTTCGTAGACAAGGACCCTTTGGGTCCCGGCGCCCAGCACGATCCCCGCGTCGCAGAACCCGATGGCGGTTTTGGTGATCACCACGTCGCTGGCCACCAGGAGCTGAACGCCGATGCGGCCGCCGTACACCGCGCTGTTCTCAATGCGGCCGTTGCGGACGTTGGAGAGCATGATCCCCGCCCGTTCCATCGGGAACCGGATTTGACAGTTGCGGATCACGAAATGGGCTCGGGTGCCGTCGATGTAGATTCCATAGTCATAGCCCCGCGTGTCGATGATCCAACCCTCGATCACAAAGGGGTCTTCGACCGTGCCCGAGCCGCGGATCACGCCGTTTTCCCAACTGAACTGATGGTCCCCGTAGATGTAGATGGGCCCCCGGGGCGCCCAACCTTGGCCCATGGCCCAAACCGTCACCATCAGCACCGCTAGCACGACCAAACCCTGACGCATAGCTCCCTCCTTGGGTCGTATGTCCGAGGGTCATGATACTGGGGTTGTCTTGGTCCGTCTGTGATCCCAGCTACCTTGGGTTGCCGGCCGAGCCCAACACTTCTTGGCCAAGGAGCTCCGCCAGCACCGGGGGCAACACCACCCGCCCCTGGGGATCTTGGTTCTGTTCCAAGATGGCCGCAAACAAGCGGGAAGTGGCGACCCCGGACCCGTTGAGGGTGTGGACGAATCGGGGCTTTCCCCCCGCCTGGGGTCGGTACCGAATGTTCCCCCGCCGCGCTTGGAACTCCTCGCAGTTAGAGCAGGAGGAGACCTCGTAGTACCGGCCTTGGGCGGGAAGCCAGACCTCCAAGTCGATCGTCTTGGCCGACTGGTAGGCCAGGTCCTGGGCGGTGAGCAAGGTGACCCGGTAGTGCAACCCCAGCTTGGTGAGCACGGCCTCGGCATGACCCACGAGTTCGTCCAGCGCCGCATAGGAGCGCTCGGGCACCGCGTAGTGGAACAGCTCGACTTTGTGGAACTGGTGCATGCGGATGAGGCCCCGCTGCTCCTCCCCATAAGTTCCGGCCTCGCGGCGGAAACAGGGTGTGAACGCCGCGTACTTGAGGGGGAGCTGGGACTCCTCCAGCACCTCGTCGCGGTGGAGGTTGGCCAGCAAGGACTCCGCTGTGGGGTTGAGAAAGAGCTCGTCCGTGGGGCAATGGTAGAGCTCGTCGCCGAACTTGGGAAGCTGTCCGGAGACGAAAAAGGAGGTGCGGTTGGCCAGGTAGGGGGGCAGGACGGGAGTGTACCCGTGTTCGGCGGCGTGGAGCTCCAGCATCCACCGGATGAGGGCCAGTTCCAGTCGGGCTCCTTGGCCCACGTACATGGGGAACCGGGCCCCGGTGGTCTTGGCTGCCCGGTCCATGTCCAGCAGGCCCAGGTTGCGGGCGAGCTCCAGGTGGTGGCGAGGAGGGAAATCGAACTTGGGGGGTTCCCCCACGGTGCGGAGCACGATCTTTTCTTCTTTGGTCCCCGAGGGGACCGAGTCGTGGGGGAAGTTGGGAAGCTCAAGGAGCCGGGCTTCCAGTTCCTGTTCCACCTGGGCCAACCGTTCCTCTGCGGCCTTTCGGTCGGCTGCCAGGCCCTTCATTTCCGCCAACAGGGCTTCCCGCTCGGCGGGGTTGCCCCCCTTGAGGGAAGCCAGGCGTTCGGAGCCCTCGTTTTGCCGGCGGCGGAGGTCGTCCACTCTCTTCTGCAGTTCGCGGCGTTCCTCGTCCAAGGCCAGGATCGGCCCGAGGTCGAGGGTCGGATCGCGCCGGCGCAGGCGGGCCAAACCCCCTTCCGGGTCGCTACGAATAGCCTTTAAATCCAGCATGGCCCAAACAGTATAGCGCACCTTCCCGGTTGAAGGGCAAACTGGCCTTCTCGCCCTTCCCCAACAGGGCTAGATTTTTTCGGGCATCGCAATGCCACAGTTTGGGGTGGAAGGCCGGTGGTGCCTGATCATTTTGGTTCTGCTTTGGGCCATTCCCTGGGTCATTTACCGCTATGGGCGCGAGCGGGAGCGGAGGAAGCAGCTGGCCGCGTGGGCCTCCCAAAACGGCTTCTCCTTTTATCCCCGGCGGGATGAGACTTCCGCCCACGCCTAGCCCAACTTCCTGTGTCTGTGGCGAGGGTACCACCGCTTGGCGTTCCACATCGCCGAAGGCCCCTGGAAAGGCTTTGCGGTCACGGCGTTCGACTACCGCTACGTAGCCGGCTTCGACGCGCAGACCCACCTTTTTCGGGCGTGATTGTGCAGTCCTGCGTGCCCCTTCAACCCCTGTTCATCCGCCCGAAGGGCCTTTGGGACCAAATCCTGGAGTTTGTGGACTTCGATGGCATCGACTTTGAGTCCGCCGAGTCCAGCCGGAAGTGTGACGTGAGGGCCCCGGACAAGCGCTGGGCTTACGACGTCCTGCAGCCCAGAAACATGGAGTTTCTCCTTTCCAGGCCCAGCTCTTGCATTCAATTCGAAGAAGAGTACGTCAAGGTTTGGGACAGGAAGCGGTTGGACCCGTGGGACGTGGAGCAGGCGCTCGAGGTGGGCGTGGGGATTTTGGAGCGGCTGCCAGAGTGCGTGGTCCGCCAGCAGGGAGGGAAGCTGTGGCCACAATCGTCTTGATCGCAGGAGCAGGGATTGTTGTGCTTTACCCGGCTCTACAACGTGCTGGTCCGGCTGTGGCAGCAGGTGAGGGAGAGCTGGTAGGAGGTGGAGAGGGAGCTCAAGCGCTGCTACGACCTCATCCCCGACCTGATGGAGACGGTGAAGGGCTACGCGGCCCATGAGCGGGTTTGGCTGCGGACGGTGGTGGAGGCGCGGGCCCGGGCCATGGCCACGGTCAGGTCCCCGGCCCAGCATGCCCCCCCACGAGAACGCCCTGGTTCAAGCCCT
>OGCL01000470.1_pt1 | contig 42819 bp, 27 predicted proteins | sample 1570041 | NCBI WGS metagenome assembly OGCL01 (sample SAMN06266162, study PRJEB24511) | hot springs metagenome | isolation source: Hot spring water | place: South Africa: Limpopo | collected 2015-06-22 | reverse complement strand
AATCCGCCAGCGGGGAGGGTTTGGGAGGGCTACGCCCTCCCAGGAACAATAATATTTTCATTCTAGCGTTGTGCGGCACAGCCGCATGGATGGTTGATGTGAACATATGGGGAAACCGGGTTTCCCCATTCCCCTCCCTGAGGAGAGGGTTTGGGAGGGCTTCGCCCTCCCAGGAATAAGCATCTCCCACGCCCTTCCTCTCCCACGGGCTATAATAATCGCAGGTCTACCCTGGCTGAGAGCGGCAGGTGCCAATGGCTGTTGAAGTGGTGCGTGTTGCCGCCCTGGCTGATCTGCCACCGGGACGGTTGCTGTATGTGGAGGTAGATGGCCTGCCCATCGCGCTGGCGAATGTGGGAGGGACGATCTACGCCTTTGGAGATAGTTGCCGCCACGAAGGCGGTCCGCTTTCGGCAGGCGCGCTGATCGGCGAGACGATCACCTGCCCCTGGCATGGCTGGGCCTACAATGTGCGCACCGGCAAGAGCATTGTGCCGCCCGTCGGATTGCGTATTCCCACCTATCCGGTTAGCCTCCGCGATGGTGAAATCTTCGTGACCATTGAGTGGGAGGAATAGGGCGCTGGCCAGGCGCTCCTCCGCAACATTCCACGCCCTTCCCACGTCGTAGGGGCAGACACGTGGACCCGCCGACATCTGGCCGGCGGGCAGCACGAGAGGAGGTCCACAATGAATGGCAAGCGCATCACTCGCAGCCGTGGCGACCGGTTGATCGCCGGGGTTGCCGGCGGCCTGGCGGCATATTTTGGCATTGACCCTTTGTTTGTGCGGATCGGGTTCGTGCTCCTGTCCCTGTTCAATGGCGTGGGCCTGATCCTCTATCTGGTCCTCTGGCTGATCACGCCAAACGAGGATAGTCTCAGCGAAGGCCGCGCAACCGTGGAAGAGGCGGTGGCCGAGATGCGCGCCCTGGTTGAGGATCTGGTTGCGCGCCTGCGCGGCGTGTTGCAGCGCTGAGGCGGTTGCCCTGACGGGGTTTTTGGGAGGGCTGCGCCCTCCCAAACCCTCCCCTCAGGGAGGGGGTTGGGGAAACCCGGTTTCCCCATTTCCCAACCGCTGTTGGGAGCGGCTGGCACCCTCACAGGCAGGGGTATGGGGAAACCCGGTTTCCCCGTATTTTCACCTCGGGGCCGGATGGCGCTCCTGAACTGCGCCTTGACCAATTCGGCCAGTTCGGCTATTCTGCCTGGCGTTATGAAGCCGTTCCGCGGGTTATTCGCCCTTCTGGCCTTTGTGCTGACGGCATGCGCCGCGCCACCCCCGCCGGCCACGCCGGTTCCATCCCCATCTGCTAGCCCTGTGGCCGCGCGCCCGACCACGCCGTCCCCTCTGCCCACGGCGACGCCACTGCCTCTGCCGACACCCACCGTGGCAAGCGTCGCGCCTCGCGATCCGCTCTTCGATCCACGCCGACTCAGCTACGAGCACAACTTCAACGGCCCGGAAATCCAGGCGTTTCTCGAAGCTCGCGGCAGCCCGCTGGCAAGCGTGCGCTTTCAGGTCGGCGATCGTTCCCAGTCTTTCAGCGACACACTGGTGGGTTTGAGCAGCCTCTACAGCCTCAACCCGCGCCTGCTGCTCGCCCTGCTCGATCTCCAGAGCGGCCTGGTGAGCAGTCGCCGGGCCGGTCTTGAACAACTGGCCTGGGCCATGGGGTATCGCGGCGATGGGGGCGGGCGACGTGGTCTTTACAGCCAGCTCCGCTGGGCCGCCCGCGAGCTGCGGTGGGCCATCCGCGATTATGCTCTTCGCGGCCCCGGGGCGCTGCCCCCACTGACCTTCGCCGACGGGTCGCGGCAGGAGGTGGCCGCCGATCTGCCCCTGAGCCGCTACGTGCTAGCGCGGGTGCTCGCGCCCACGGTGGCGCCTGGTGGCCTTGGCGTGCGCCTCGATGGCCTGGTTGGCAGCTATACCCGCCTCTTCGACGACCCGCGCGATCCACCCGCCGATTGGCCCGCTCCCGCGCAGCCCTTTCTGGCCCGACCCATGGAGCGCGCGTTCCCTGTAACGTCTTTTTTCGATCACGATGCGCCCTTCCTGCAAAAGAACGGCTCGCTCCTGACCTACTGGGGCCGCGCCGAAACCGATCTCGCCTTTGCCTACGACGGGCACACCGGCTGGGATTACGGCATGCAGCCCCCCGACAAGGTCCTCGCCGCTGCCGCTGGCGTGGTGACCTTCGCCGGTAACTCCGACGATGGCTGCGGCACGCCGGCCCGCGCTGTGATCGTTGACCACGGTAACGGCTACCGCACACTCTACTGGCACCTGGCCAGCATCGCCGTCACTGCCGGCCAGACCGTGGCCCGCGGCGATGCGCTTGGCGTTGCTGGCGAGAGCGGCTGCGCCCTGGGTCCCCACCTGCACTTCCAGGTGCAGTACCTTGGCCGTGATGTGGACCCCTACGGCTGGTGCGGCACGGACGCCGACCCGTGGGCGCGGAGTCCGGCGGGTCAGGTAAGCGTCTGGCTCTGGGAGGATATGCCTTCACCGTGCGGCCCGCCACCCCCAGGGGTGGTTGTGGTGGACGATGGCGGCCCCGGGTTTAGTGCTGCGGGCGCGTGGCAAACGCATGAGGTGGGCTACGGCGGCGGCTCGCGCTTTGCGGCGGGGAGCTTCGCCGGCAGCGTGGCGCGCCCCTGGCTTGCCGCCGCCCTGCGCGCCCCGGTGGTGGCAGTCTGGCGCCCTGCGTTGCCGGGCGCCGGGCGCTACCGGGTGCTGGCCTATGTGCCCTATGCGCTCAACGGCCTCGACGAAACGCGTGAGGCGCGCTACCTGGTGCGCCACCGCGATGGCGAGAGCCTGGTGGCGACCAACCTGGAGCGTGAGCGCAACTGGTGGATCGATCTGGGGACGTATGATCTGGAACCCCGATCGGCACTGGTAAGCACCAGCACGCTGGCCGGCGATGACCGCCGCGGGGTGTGGGTTGACGCGGTCGCCTTCGTGCCTGTTGAGGATTGACCGCTCACTGGCTGCTAAATATCACATCCCTTCGCGACAATGCGTAGACCGAGAGGCCGAGCAGCGAGGCGAGGAGCGAGGCTTGAGCCAGCAGATTGGCGAAGGCCGTCGGCGTGCTGTAGTCGCGGGTCACTGCGAGCTGAAAACCATAAAATGCCGGCACCAGCGGGCCGCCCACCAGGGCCTGCACCGCCCGCAGCAGCGCCCGGCCCGACTCGGGCATCGCTTCGAGCATCACGCCGCCAATGAAGTTGCTCGAAAACGCCAGGGCGATCAGGCCCAGAACCAGCAGGCGCCACCCGGTTGAGAGGACGAGCGGCGAAAGGAGCAGCATCAACGCCACGAGCAGCCCGATGTTGAGCAACAGGGGCAAGGTGCCGAGCAACCAGTCGCCGAGGTTCATGTCAACCGGCGGGTTCAACAGCGCCACGCCGAGGCTGAGCAGGCCGTAGGCGCCCATCACAATCGCGCAGGCGCTGAAGAAGAGTCCCAGCAGGTACGTGCCGCGTCCGATTCCGTGGGCGAGCGACACGTAACTCTGGGGGCGATCGCCCAGGCCGATGATGATCGCCGTGGTGTAGAGCGCCAGTACCGGAGTGAAGATCCCCAGCGTGCTGAAAAAGTACGGCGCGTCCATCGGACGGCGAAGAAACACGAAGTACACGGCGAGCGTCGCGATTATCTCGATCGCGACGCGCCCCGAGCGCAGATACTCCAGCAAGGTAAATCCAGTAAAGCGCAGCAGTCGCATAGAAAACCGTGTGAGGCTGTTCACCGCCGGCCCTCCGTCTCTCGATCGCCTTCGTTACGGCCCAGCAGTTCGCTGAGGAGGGCGTCGCTCGCACTGGCAGACTCGTCGGCAGGCGGCGACGCAGCGGTCGGCTCAGCAAGCGCCTCGAGGTCCCACGAGGGCACATGCACGCCGCGCGCCTCGGCGCTGGTGGGTGGCACGCTGTGCAGCGCCCAGAGGTACAGCCGCTCCAGGGGGCTTTCCAGCGGCTCCAGGGCCATAATCGCCACGTCCGCGTCGAGGAGCGCGCGCAACACGGTGGCCTGTAACGCAGGCGTGTTCGGGCTGAGGCGCACGCCCTGGGCATCGCAGCGCACACCAGCGCCAAGGTTCTCCAGTCGCGCGCGCAGCTCCGCATCGAGCGATCCGACCCGAATGCGCACACTGGTGGCAACGTCCCGCAGATCGCGCAACCGGGCCTCGGCGGCGATCCGTCCGCCCACCAGCACACCCACCCGGTCGCACAGGAGTTCCACCTCCTGCAAGTAGTGGGTGCAGAGGAAGATCGTATGCCCGAGATCGCGGACACTGGCAAGCAGGTCAATCACTTCACGCTGCCCGGCCAGATCAAGGCCGCTGGTCGGCTCATCAATGAGCAACAGGTCCGGGTCGCTCAACAGCGCCTGCGCGACGCCCAGGCGCTGGAGCATGCCTTTGGAGTAGGCGCCAAGGCTACGGTCGGCGGCGGAGAGCAACCCCACGGCTGCCAGTTCCCGCTCGACGCGCTCACGCAACGCAACCCCGGTCAGGCCGCTGAATTGACCCAGGAAGCGCAGGTACTCGCGGGCGGTGTAACGAGTGTGGTAGCGCTGGCGTTCAGGGATATAGCCGATCCGCGGGCGCACCTGTTCCAGATTAGCGTTGCCGAGGAGCCGCAGGCGCCCCTGGTTGGGCTGCAGAAAGCCCATCATGAGATGGATGAGGGTTGTCTTCCCGGCCCCGTTTGGCCCGAGGAGTCCGTAGACTTCGCCCGCCGCCACGCGCAGGCTCAGCCCCTGCAACACCGGCAGGCTGCCATAGGCCTTGTGCAGCTCCTCGATCTCGATGACATCGGCCACGTCTTCCTCACCCTTTTACAGGATGGCGCCACCGCCGTTTCAGCGCGTTTACGCGGCGCTCAGGGCCACTGCCGCCAGCGCAGCCAGCGGCACGGCCCACACCAGGCCCAGGCGCAGCGCATCGGGCAGCGACAGCCGGGGAACGCGACCCTCCAGACGACGCAAGATCAGACCGGTGCTCACGAAGCCCGCGCCGGCCACCAGCAGGCCCAGGCCGGGGAGACTGACCGCCACCGGCAACGCGGCAACCATGATAGCCGCCAGGAGCGCCCCCGCGCGCACGTCGCGGGCCCAGGCATCGAGGGCGCGCGCAGCATCGGGCAGACCGGCTGTTGGCCCGCCTGGCGTGACACTCTCCTCGGCGCCAAAGGGGCTCCACCCTATCGCCGCGGGAAACGCCAGCAGCGCCGCAGCCAGGGCCAGCCCATGCCCGGGGGCGGTAGCGAGGCGCCAGTCACCGTGAGCCGCCAGGGCCGGGCCAAGCGCCAGCCAGATCACCGCCCGGGCCAGCACCCCCAACTGCGCCTCACGAATGGCCGCCCGGACCACGACGGGCAGGCCCGTTGCCAGCGCAGGGGTCAGAGGAAGGAGAAAGGCCAGTTCAAAGCCCGCCCAGGCCCACAGCCAGGCCGCTGCGCCACCAGCGGGGTGCAGCGGCCAGGGCAACATTGCCAGGGCCAACCCGGCGCCAGGCGCGCTCCCCAACGCTGCCAACCCCTCACGGGAGGCGAAGCCGTCGCCTGCAGGCCAGCGCGCGCGCCCATGCGCCAGCAACCCGAAGAGCGCTCCAAGCCCGATGGCGGTGAGCAAGCCCGGGTAGATCACCGCGGCGGTCAACAGCGCCAGCCATTCCATGCTACTACCCACTGCTACAGCGCCCGCAGAAACGCCAACCCGCGAATAGCCTCGTCAATCGTTGCCAGTAACGGTTGCGGGTACAGCCCGATCCCCAGGCACAGCAACAGCAGCACGAGGGTCAGCACCGCAGTCGAGCGTGGCTCCGGCGCGAGCCGCCGGGGTGCCGGCCGGTCCAGATCGATCTCCCCCAGCAACGGTGGCTCTTCCTCACCCTCGACTTCCGACGGGCCGAGCAGGCGCTCGGCGGCGACGCGGGCCAGCCCCAGGCCCGCCAGCAGTGTTGCCAGCACCAGGGGCAGCAGTTCGATCCATCCGCGCTGGGCAGCAGCCTGGTAGATCAAGATCTGGCTCATCGCCCCGTTGAGCGGCGGCAACCCGATCAACCCCAGGCCCCCTGCCAGAAAGCCCGCTCCCGCCACCGGCCAGCGCCGCAACAGATCGCGGCGTGTCACACCGGGTGGGCGCCCGTCGGGGCGCTCCAGCAACCCCAAACTGACAAAGAGCAGAGTTACCGCCAGGGTCTGGTTCAACGCGCCAAAGATCGCCCCGGCCAGACCAATGCTCGACACCGATGCCAGACCATAGAATACCATACCACAATCGTAGAGAATAAGATAGGCCAGCGTGCGACGCAATGTGGCCGGCCCAACGGCCAGCAGACCGCCGGTCAGCGCGCTGACCACCGCGCCCAGCCGCATCACCCCGTGGGCGCCTTCGCTCTCCAGGAGCAGGGTCGGATAGCTCTGGAAGACCAGGATCAGCACGAGCAGGCTGGAGGTGTTCAGGAGCGTGATGATCAGCGCCGCCACCAGTGGTTCGGCGTAATCCACCAGATGGGTGAGCCAGGTGTGAAAGGGGATCAGCGCGAGCCGCAGCGCAAAACCCACTGCCAGGAGCGCCAGAATGAAGCGCGCTGGCGAGATCCGTCCGGGCAATTCGCCCGGCCGGTAGATGTCGGTGAGCACAAATGCGATGTACATCAGCACCGCGGCTACGCTCATCAGCACCAGGTACTTCAGCGCTGCGGCAATCGCTTGCGTTCCCACCAGGTTACTGGCACCTGCTGGCAGATCTACAATCGCCAGCACCGCCGTCAACCCTGTCGCTGCCAGCAACAACGTGGTGATGAACGGGTCTTGCAACAGCAGTACGGCACACACCTGCGACAGGATCAGCAGGGCGATGGGGATAAAGTTTTCGCCGTGGGGCAGGTGCCAGGCGCCGACCATGGCGAAGCCGCCGATCGTCAGGAACAGGAGCATGAAGACCCGGTTGAGCGGACTGAGCGTGAGCGTCACGCCCAGGAAGCGCGTCGGGTCGTCAACGGGGATCTGGGTCGCGATGAGGAGTTGAGCCAGAACCGTGCCCAGGGCCGCAAAGATCACCAGTTCCGTCTGGCGCCGCAGCACAAAGGTGCTGGCCGCCATGGTTACCGGGAAGAAGATCAGAAGCAGATAGGCCATAGCAGCTTGCCTTCAAACGCTGCGGGAGAGGGAGGGGGCGTGGGAGGGCGAAGCCCTCCCCGCAAAAAACTAACCATAATCCACTCGCACATCTGCCATCTGCAATTGCGCTAGCGCCCATACAACGCGCCGAGTTCCAGGGTCTTTAGCCGACCGTACAGCAAACCGCTGAGATAGGCAATTGCCAGGGCCAGAAGAATGTTGAAGGTACTCAACAGCGCCAGTGGCACAACGTTCAGACCACTGGCCTCAGGGGTGCTCACCACAGCGGTGTAGAGCAGATCGATGGCGCTGGCGCACAGCAATAACCCCAGGCCGATCTTCAGCAGGTCGCTGGCCGTGGCAATAGTCAACAGGCCGGTCAGCGCCAGCCAGTACCAGGCAAAATCAATCGCCTCCGAGGGCGCGATGGGGTAGATACGCGGCAAGGCCAGACTGGCCAGCAGCGCGAGCACCCCCGACCAGAAGGGCACAACGTAGTCGCTGAGTTGGAAGGGCGTACTGGTCCGCTGCCGCTGGGCCGCCCGCGCCGCGCGTCGCAGCTCGGCCAGACCGAATTCGTCGAGGTTCTCCAGTCCGTACTCTCGCGAGAAAGTCAGGGCAGTGATGGTGAGAATGAGGGTCACGGCGATCCCGCAGACCAGCTTCACCAGCACCAGGGTGCTGATCTCCAGACCCAGAACGCGCACATCCGGCGCGACGAATCGCTGCTGGGCCAGGAACAGCGCCAGCGAGACGTTGTTGAGGAGAAGCGCCGGGAAGGTCAACCGCCAGTCGCGGAACAAGAGGATCACCGCGGCGGTAGCGCCGATGCCAAGCAGGAGCCAGTTTATCATCGGGTCGTGTGCTCCACGTGATCAATCTTCGCCGCGCGGCCTGAGAGAGCGTCGCCCTCCTGGCTCCGCCCCATGCCGCCAGAGGCGTGGAGAAAGCGGGTTTGCCCCGATCACATCAACGCGCCATGAGTAGCATAATCGTCAGCAGCGCCGCCAGAACACCGAGCAGATAGTAGCGTTGTTCAAACAGCCCAAGCGGGACGCGCAACAGTTCGCTGGCCCGCTGGAGGGCGAACCAGGCGCCCCGCAGGGCCGGCGTCGGCTGCCCGAGCCAGCTCAGCGGCCCTAGCAGCGCGCCGAGACCCTCAGGCACCAGCCAGGCCGGCTCTTCGTCGGGGTCGCGCTCCAGAGCGCGCGTGGATGGCGCGCGCGCCACGAGCAGGCCGAGCAGCGCCAGGAGCAGCCCACCGGCAAGCGAGGCAACCTGTGTCACCGGCGCGATCGGCACCGCCGCCGGAGCCAGAGGCGCGTCGCGCAGCCAGAGCCACCAGGCAAGTTGCGGCGCGACCCCCAGCGCCAGTAACACTCCTCCGGCCAGCGCCAGCGGGAGCGCGTCGGTCCACGGCCCGCGGCGTGGCGCAACCCTGCCGGGGTTCAGCATCGCCGCAAGGGGCGCGAGGAAAGCCAGGGTCAGCAGTACCGACGCGGCGAGGGTGAGAGCCACCAGCCAGGGTTGCCGCTCCTGCGCAGCTTGCAGGAACCACAGGCGTCCCCAGAACCCCCACAGGGGCGGCAGCCCCAGGCTCACGAGCATCCCAGTGGCCCAGGCCGCCGTCGCCAGGGGCGGCGCCTGGCTTCCGGCTCCGCAGTCATCGCTACCGGTGCGTTGCTCGAGGATCGCCGCGGCGCTCGCTGCCACCACTGCGCCGAGTATCAACCCCGACAGCATGCTCCAACCCGCCACGGCCCCGCCCGGGCCTGCAAGGCCCGCCGCGGCGACAATCAGGGCCGCTTGAAAGCCCCAGGCCCGGTTCAGCAGCGGGCGCAGCCGCCGCTCAGCCAGGGCGCCCGCGGCGCTGGCCACCGCTCCAAGACCGCCAATCAGGCCCAGGGTGATGCTCCAGGCGGGTGGAAGAGCGGGCAGCGCCGCTGCGCTCTGCAGCAGCCAGCCGAGCGCCGCTGCGGGCGCGGCCACCCCGAAGATCAACGCGCCCAGAGGCGCAGGCGCTCCCGCCGCCTCATCGCGCGCATGCAGCAGCGGCGGGCCACCCGCCAGACCCAGGGCCGCCACCACGCCAGCGGCAGCGGCGGGCCACGCGGGGAGTCGCCCCGCAACCAGATCCGATCCCGCGAGCAGCAACGCGACCATCAGGAGCAGACTCGCGCCAAGGCCAGTTGCCACCATCAGCGGCGGCGCCTCGCCCTGCGCCGTGGCGCCGCTGGCCCGCAGAGCGCCGTAACTGGCGATCGCCAGCACCGACCAGGCCAGGGGCTGCGCCAGTGAAAACGAAGGCGCGGTAACGCTCACCAGGGCCGCCGCCAGAGCAATCGTCGCCCAGGCGAATACCTTGCCGAAACCACGCACCGACGCGGGGATCGCGCCGGCCAGACCCAGCAACGCCGTGCCGCCTCCGCCAAGCAGCGCCAGAGCCATGGCCCGTTCCGCCGCGCTCGGGGCCGGCCAGAAACTGAAGCGCGCCCCGGCGATAACCAGCACCTCAACCGGCGCCTGGTCCACAGCCCGGGCCGGGACGAGCATCACGAGCGTCGCCGCGATGAACATCGCCGCGCCGGTGGCGAAGCCCAGGCTTCGCGTCGGCGCCAGCCGGTCCAGGCCGAAGGCGAGCGCCGCGACAAGCAGCAGAAGGCTAAAGGCTAACATAAGCAGCATAGGCGCCGGCCTCTATCCGCGCAGCATCGGGAACGCATCTCCCAACGATCTCTACTTCATCGGGCCGATGCGCGGCGAACCCTTACACCACCGGCAGGAGGGTTCGGGGAGGGCCAGGCCCTCCTCTGCGAAGAGCATCGGGGCGCCCGGGTGGCCCCACGCCCCGGCCTGTGTAAGAGCGGACAGCACACCAGAGCCAGCGTCGCTTGTACCGCAGTGGAACGCCCCCGCGCGCGGCTCTGGTCTCCCCGCTTCGACAGGCTCAGCGCAGGTGCTCCAGCTTCGCTGGGGAGGCCCGCCCCTTGAGCCTGTCGAAGGGGGCCGGGGGTAAAGACCAACCAGCGCATCCCGTTGATGATGCCGCATTGCTTGAAGCGGTTTTAGGGGTTGTGCTGCCCAGCGTGACAATCCAAAATCTAAAATCTAAAATGGTATAACGCCCGTCGGCGCCCATACGTTCTGTCCGCCGCTAAAGCCCCCGCCTGCCAGAGTGGAGCACAGCGCCTGCCGGCACACTGTGGTCAACTTACAGCCCCGAACCCAACCCCAGGCACGTATCGCAAGGATCGGTAGACACCACGATCAACGCCGCGTCGTCGAGGGCGGCGTTCACCAGCACCGTGCGCGCCAGCAAGCGATCAAGGTGGGGCGCGCTCTGGACGCTGATCGCGCTGATCTGGCGCCCATCGCCCACGACGTGGTAGCGCAACGGCCCGCGCGGGGCCTCGACCGCCGCGCTGGCGGCGGCGGCAGGCAGGGTCTCGGGCAGCCGGGCGCGCACGGGGCCTTCCTGCCGTTCCTGGGCAACCCGTTGCACCAGCCGCAGCGCCTCCAGGGTTTCGAGGAACAGTACCACCATACGCGCATGCACATCGCCGCCCTCCTGGAGGGCCAGTTCAGGCGTCAGCTCTACGTAGGCTCCGTACGGCGCATCGCGCCGCAGGTCGACCGTCAGCCCGGCAGCGCGGGCAAGCGGCCCGGCAAGCCCGTACTGCGTAGCCGCGCTGGCGCTGATCACCCCGACCTCCACCGTCCGCGCCAGCAGCGTGCGCCGGGCAATCGTTTGCTCGGCAAGCGGGAACAGGCGCGTGAGCAGGCCCTCGACCCTGGCAAGGGCCGCCCAGATCGCCGCATCGGGTTCCCGTTCCAGGCCACCGGGTCGCAGCCAGGCCGCCACATCGCCGCCCGTCAGGGCAGCCAGGGCGCCGCGGATTGTCGTTGCATGGTCAGCGCAGGATCGGGCCAGCGATGGGAGCGCCAGGATGCGGAACAGGGCGGCGAGGGTGGTAAGGTGCGAGGCCGCCCGCTCCAACTCCGCGGCGGCCAGGCGCAGCCGCTCGGCGCACGGCGGCGCGGGCGTCTCGACCAGCGCCTCGATCGCGTAACACAACGCCAGCGCATGGGCAACGCCACAATTCGGACAGAGGCGCGCCGCCGTTGCCAGAATGTCGTCAAACCGCATCCGCTCCAGGCGGGCAAATGGAACCTCATCGCCCGCATCGGGGCGGTACTCGACATCCACGATCCGCTCGCCCTCGACCTTGAGCACAAAACGTTGCGGCCGCGCAAACCCCGGCGCGTCCGGCTTGAGCATCAATGTGTAGGTCACTGGAGTCTCCGTAGCAAGCACTGGCCGGCGGCAGCCATCGGAGGGGCATTATACCACCAGAGGGTGCTATAATCAGCACGGTAGCCCGGTAGCGCGCAGAAAGGACAGCGTATGACCACGGAGCAGACCGCAGCGGCGGTACAGGCCGATCGCGAGTATATTCTTCAGACCTATGTGAAACCCTCCTTCGTCATCGAGCGTGGCGAAGGGGTCTACCTGTTCGACACCGAGGGACGCCGCTACCTCGATTTTGTCAGTGGCATCGCTGTCAACGCGCTTGGCTACGGCGACGCCGAGGTGACCGCGACGATCGCAGAACAAGCGGCGAAACTCATTCACGTTTCCAACCTGTACCTGACCGCTCCGGCGGGAGAGCTGGCGCGTATGCTGGTGGAGAGCCATCCGGCCTTCCATCGGGTCTTCTTCGCCAACAGCGGCGCCGAGGCGGTCGAGGGAGCGATCAAGTTTGCCCGTCGCTACGCCCGCGACCGTGTGGGCGAGGGCAAGACCGCGATCATCGCCTTCGATGGCTCGTTCCACGGGCGCACCATGGGCGCGCTGGCCGTAACCGCCCGCGAGAAGTACCGCGAACCCTTCGAGCCACTGATGCCCGGCGTGCGCTTCGCTGCGTTCAACGACGCCGCCTCGCTCGAAGCGACCATGGGGCCCGACGTGTGCGCGGTTATTCTCGAACCGGTCCAGGGCGAGGGGGGCCTGCGCGTCGCCGATCCCGCCTTTCTGCGCGCCGCCCGGGCCCTCTGCGACCAGTACGGCGCCCTGCTCATCTTCGACGAGATCCAGTGCGGCATGGGCCGCACCGGCACCCTCTGGGCCCACGAACCGGCGGGCGTCTACCCCGACATCATGACCATCGCCAAACCCCTCGCCGGCGGGTTACCCATTGGCGCGGTGTTGATGAGCCAGGCCGTGGCCGACACCATCCACGTCGGCGACCACGGCACCACCTTTGGCGGCAACCCCCTGGTGACCGCGGTGGCCAGCGTGGTCCTGCGCCGCGTCAGCGATCCCGCCTTCCTGGCGCGGGTGCGCGAGGTGAGCAGCTACCTCGACGAGGCCCTGCACGACCTGGCTGCCGAGCGCGCCGATACCATCATCGAATTGCGCGGGCGCGGGCTGATGCGCGGGTTGCGCCTGACCGGGTCGGCCAGCGCTGCGCGCGAAGCCGCCCAGGAGCGCGGCCTGCTGGTTGCCACTGCCGGCGAGGACGTTCTGCGTCTCCTGCCGCCGCTGATTATCGAGCCTCGCCACGTGGACGACAGCATCGCCGTGCTGCGCCGGGTGCTGAAATAGGCGCCTGTACGGCGAAGCCGCACGACGACACGATGCAACATGAGGTTATGTGGGAGGGCGTAGCCCTCCCCAACCCTTCCCTCAGGGAGGGGCGTGGGGAAACCGGGTTTCCCCATGTCCCAACCGCTGGTGGGAGCGGCTGGCGCCCCACAGGCAGGGGTACGGGGAAACCCGGTTTCCCCATGTCCCAACCGCTGGTGGGAGCGGCTGGCGCCCCCACAGGCAGGGGTACGGGGAAACCCGGTTTCCCCGTATGTTCACCTCAGTGCCGACGTCACCGCCGATACGGCCACGTGTCGGCCCAGGTCGGCAAGCGTAGCCGGGTCGCCCAATCCGGCCCCGACGCGGCTGATCGCGTCCACCGCGAAGGCTGTCGCCAGGCGCGCGGTGGCTTCGAGGCTGTAGCCCCGCGCCTGCGCGGCGACAATCCCGGCCACCATGGCGTCGCCTGCGCCCACGGTGCTGCGCGCCACCACCTGCGGCGGCACGGCCCGCACCGCCTCCCTGGAGGTGACGAAGAGCGCCCCTGCGCTGCCCATCGAGATGACCACCAGGCCGATCCCTGCGGCGAGGAGTTCCTGCGCCGATGCGATGACCGCCTCGCGATGGGGCAGGGGCCGACCCATCAGCGCCTCCAGCTCGTGAATGTTCGGCTTGATGATCCGCGGCGCGGCAGCGAGCGCCGCAGCAAGCGGTTCGCCGCTCGTGTCGAGGACCACGTTGCGCCCTTGAGCCTTCAGAGTGCCGATCAGATCGCGATAGAGCGTCGGGGCAACGCCTGTGGGCAGGCTCCCCGCCAGCACCACCCACGGCGCCGGTGAGGCCGTCAGACGCGCGCGCAGCGTGTCAAGGTCAGGTGGCGCGGGCGCTGGCCCGGGAAAGTTGATGTCGGTTGTCTGCTGCTGAACCGGATCGATGATCTTGATCCCCACCCGGGTGCGCCCGGCGATGCGAATGAACTGATCGGCAATCCCTTTGCGCGCAAACAGATCCTCAAAGCTTGTCGCATTCTCACGGCCCAGAAATCCCGTTGCCGCTACCGTGTGTCCTGCGTCGGCCAGTGTCACCGCCACGTTCACTCCCTTGCCTCCAGGGTGATCCTGAACCTGCTCAACACGATTCACCGTGCCTGCTGCGAAGTTGGCGATGGTCACTGTGCGGTCAATTGCCGGGTTGAGCGTCACCGTGATGATCTCGGGTGTTGCGCTCATCGCTGACCTCCTCCCACTCCGGCGCCCCGCTCGCCGGCAGCCAGACTACGGACCTCTTCAGCGGTGCGGCAGGCCAGGGCCTGGCGCGCCAGGCCACGGGCCTGTTCCAGCGACAGCGAACGCAAGCGCGCCTTGACGGCGGCCACGCTCGGGATGCTCATGCTCAACTCGTGGACGCCCAACCCCGCCAGGATCATCGCGCCCTGCGGTTCGCCGGCCACCCCGCCGCAGACTCCCACGTGGCGCCCGGCAGCCTCCGCCGCTCGCACCACCTGATCGACCAGCCGTAGCACCGCCGGGTGCAGGCCGTCCACCTGTTTTGCCAGGGCCGGGTGCAGCCGGTCCATCGCCAGCACGTACTGGGTCAGGTCGTTGGTGCCGATGGAGAAGAAGGCCACCTCCTCGGCGAATTCGGCGGCCATCAGCGCGGTGGAAGGCACCTCGACCATGATCCCGATGTCAACTGGCGGCGCGCCAACCTCGAGGCGCACCTCTTCGGCGATAGCCTTCGCCTGGCGTAACTCCTCCAGCGTGGCGACCATGGGGAACATCAGCCTGACCGGGCCAAGGCAGGCTGCGCGATAGACGGCCCGCAGTTGGGGACGGAACAGGTCGGGGCGGCGCAGGCACAGTCGCAGGCCACGCACGCCGAGGAAGGGATTCTCCTCCGGGGGCAGATCGAGGTAGGGCACGGCCTTATCGCCGCCAATGTCAAGGGTGCGAATGGTAAGCGGCAGACCGTTGAGGGCGTGGACCATGCCGGCGTAGGCCTCGTACTGCTCCTCTTCACCGGGGGGCGTGGCACGCTCCAGAAACAGAAACTCGGTGCGTAGCAGCCCGATGCCCTCGGCTCCGGCGTTGACTGCCGGCTCCGCCTCGGTGGGACGCTGCACGTTGGCGACCACCTCGATGCGGTAGCCGTCGGTGGTCAGGGCCGGTTCGTAGCGTGTCTGGTACTCCTCGTCGCGCAGGCGGGCCAGCTCGGCCTGGGCGCGCCGGGCCGACTCCAGGTCGTCTGCCTCAGGATTGACGTACAGCGCGCCAGCGCTCCCATCGAGAATGGCGGGTGTGCCGGCAGGGTACTCCAGCAGCGCCGGCCCGGCGCCGACGAGGGCCGGAATGCCGAGCGAGCGGGCAATAATCGCCGTATGTGAAGTCGGGCCGCCGCTGACCGTGCCCAGGCCGAGGATCAGCTTCGGGTCGAGGCGGGCAGTGTCGGAGGGCAGGAGATCCTCGGCCACCAGGATAACCGGCTCGGAGGGCAGGGCGAGCGCCTCGGCTTCGCCCTCCACCATCAGCCGCAGCACCCGTTGCCCGACATCGTTCAGATCCACCGCGCGGGCCGCCAGGCGCTCATCGGCAATACGCTGCAGCGCGCCAACGCGCTCTTCGATCGCCCGCTGCCAGGCCCGGGCTGCGCTGTGCCCCTCGTCAATCAGCCCCTCGACCTGAGCCACCAGTTCTGGATCGGCAAGGAGAGCCTGATGGGCGCGGAAAATCGCCGCCTCACCCCGGCCGGCGCGCTCGCGCACCGAGTCGTAGACCGCGCCCAGTTCTTCGCGGGCAGTTGCCAGGGCCGCGTGGAGCCGCTCGCGCTCATCGGCCGGGTTTGCCGCCACATCGCGCACGACCAGGCGTCGGGTCTGGTAGGGGTAGAGGGGGCCAATCGCCAGGCCCGGCGAGGCGGCGACACCGGCCACTGCCCGGCCGGTTCTGGCCGGGCGCCAGCGGAGCGTCTCGCTGGCCGGCGCAGGCGGGGGAGCCGCATCCTCCAGCCCTGCGGCGACCGCCGCGCTCAGGGCAGCCACGGCCTGCTCGGCGTCGGGGCCGCGGGCCGCAATGCGGATCGGTGCGCCATGAGGGGCGCCAAGACGTAGCAGGGCAGCCAGGGCCTTGCCGTTGGCCGTCTGGCCGTTGTAGCTCACCTGGATCTCGGCGGCGAACTGGCTCGCCAGATCCACGAACACCGTTGCGGGGCGCGCATGCAACCCGGCATGGCTGGCAATGGCCACCGTCACGGCTGGTTCATCTTCCCAGATCGCCCCGGCAGACGGCGTGGGCGCGCGGGGACGGGTCAGGCGATGGATGATCACCTGCGGATCGGCAGTGGTGGCAAGCTGCGTGGCCACTTCCCCATCGCCAAGCACGTCTACCAGGTTGGCCAGCAACGGCAGATGCTCATCGGAGCGGGCGGCGATCCCGATCAGCAGACGCGCCCGGGCATCATCCTTCCAGGGCACGGCGCTGACCAGTTGCAGCACGGCGATCCCGGTCCGGTAGATCAACTCCCGGTCCTGGCCCAGTCCGTGGGGAATAGCGATCCCGTTGCCCAGGTAGGTGTTGGCCTGCAACTCGCGGGCCAGCATACTCTCGACGTAGGCCGGGGCGATGTAGCCGGCATCCACCAGCACCTGCCCGACCTGACGGATGGCCTCTTCTTTACTCGCGGCGGTGGCGCCGAGGCGCACCGTAGCAGGGGTCAGTTCAAGCATTGGAGCACTCCTTCGTGTTCACGTTCGATACCTATGCGGCTGCGTCGCACAGCGCCAGGAGGCGCATACCGTCTTCCTGAGGGGACATCCGATGTCCCTGTTATCCCTTCGAGGGAGGCCCGGGAGGGCGTAGCCCTCCCAACCCTTCCCCCGGCTGGAAGGGCAGCGCAACCTGCTCGCCCCGCACGGGCCGGGGCGAGTGGCGCTGCCAGGCTCGCCTCAGGCCGTTGCCGTCCGGGTCGCTTCCGTGGTGGCCGTCTCGGCGCTCACGGCTACGGGGCGCTTCAAGGTGAAGAGCATTCCGGCGGTGACCAGCGTGCCGGCCAGGATGGCGACCAGGTACATCGGCAGGTTTCCGACCGCATTCGGGATGGGGAGGACAAAGACGCCGCCGTGGGGCGCCTGGAGGGTGCAGCCGAAGAGCATCGAGAGCGCGCCAGCCACGGCCGAGCCGGCCATAATCGCGGGAATGACCCGCAACGGATCTCTGGCCGCGAAGGGAATGGCGCCCTCGGTGATAAACGAGATCCCCAGCACAGCGGCAGCCTTGCCCGCCTCGCGCTCTTCGCCGCTAAAGCGATCCTTGAAGAGCCAGGTAGCCAGCGCCAGCCCCAGAGGCGGAGTCATACCCGCAGCCATCACCGCGGCCATCGGCGTGAAGACCTGGCTGGCCAGCAACCCCGTCGCGAAAGCGTAGGCCGACTTGTTTACCGGTCCACCCATATCGAAAGCCATCATTCCGCCGAGAATGAGACCCAGGACCACCGCGCCGCTTGACTCCATTGCCTGGAGCCAGGTCGTCAGCGCAGCGAGCGCGGCGCTGACCGGGCCGCCGACGACGTAGATCATCAACAGGCCAGTGATACTTGCGCCGAGTAGAGGCAGGATCAGCACGGGCTTGAGGCCGGCCAGGGTTGGGGGCAGGTTGAGCATACGGTTCAGCCAGGCGACGCTGTAGCCGGCGATGAACCCCGCGATGATGCCGCCGAGGAAGCCGGCGCCGCTTGAAGCGGCGAGCATGCCGCCGATCATACCCGGGGCCAGGCCGGGCCGGTCGGCAATCGAGTAGGCGATGAACCCCGCCAGGATGGGCGCCATCAGGGCAAAGGCCGACGGACCGCCGATCTGGAAGAGCGCCCAGCCCAGCGTGCCTTTGTTGGCATCTTCATAGACGAAGATCCCGCCGAACGCGAAGGCCAGGGCGATCAGCAGACCACCGGCAACGACGAAGGGCAGCATGTAGCTTACCCCGGTCATCAGATGCTTATAGGGGCCACTGGCGCTGGCGCTGCGGGCCGCCTTCGCCGCTGCAACCCGGGCCGTCAGATCGGCGCCGCTGGCTGGCGCACCGCCGTGTACCCTGGCCTGGTTGAGCGCCGTGGCAATCACCGCCGCGCCATCGTGGATGGCGGCCTTGGTAGACGTACTGTACACCGGCTTGCCCACGAAGCGGCTCAGGTCGATCTTGGTATCGGCGGCGATCACCACCACATCGGCGGCAGCGATCTCCTCTGCGGTCAGAGTGTTTTGCGCCCCCACCGAGCCTTGGGTCTCCACCTTAATCTGGTGGCCGAGCTGTTCGGCGCCCTTGCGCAGCCCCTCGGCCGCCATAAAAGTATGGGCGATGCCGGTAGGACACGAGGTGATACCAACCAGGCGCTTTGCCGCTGGCGTAGCCGCGACGTCGGGCGCGGTCGGGGCCGACGCGGGCGTCGGGGAGGCGGCGGGCAGTAGTGCCAGCGCCGCTTCAAGCACGGCCCGTGTCTTCGTAATCGCGTCGCTGCTGCGGGTTGCGTAGATCGGCTTACCGGCAAAACGGCTGGTATCAACCTGAATATCGGCGGCAATCACCACCACATCGGCGGCGGCGATATCCTCGGCGCTGAGGACGTGCCGGGCGCCTTCCGCGCCCCGGGTCTCTACCTGGATCTCATGCCCCATCGCGGCGGCGGTCTTCCGGAGGGCCTCGGCGGCCATCAGTGTGTGGGCAACCCCTGTCGGACAGGCGGTGATCGCGACGATGCGACTCATGGTGTTCCTCCCCTGCTTTCTGACCAATTGTGGTGATTTGCTGTAATATATTATTTACTTTCTTATTTGTCAATAGATGATTTCGATAACTTTCGATAAAGACACTCCCAGCAAGGCGATCCGCCCGGAGCTGCGCCGCGGGCCCCCACACCCCTCCCTGAGGGAAGGGTTTGGGAGGGCTACGCCCTCCCGGGAATAACCATATTTCTGGCGTGTGCGGCGCAGCCGCATGGGCGTCTTGCGGCAAATGGAGTGAGGGTAGAAAGCGAGCGGCGGCCAGCACCCGGCTCAGGTGAACCTTGCGGCTCTCCGCCTTCAACCAGAGTGGTGGCGCTCTCGCGGCTTACACAGGTTTTCCTTGACTTTCGATACTTCTGACGTACAATAGAAGCGCAACCACCACTGCGTGAAGGAGGGCACAATGGATGGTCCCACCACCGAACCGCTGCCCCGGGGCGAACTCGAAGCGCCGCTCATGCTCGACCGGCGCAGCCGTATCGCGGCGCTGGTGCGTCAGCGTGGCTCGGTGCGGGTGCATGAACTGGCCGAGCTGTTCCAAGTCTCCCCCGTGACGATCCGCAGCGACCTGGCCCACCTGGAGCAGGAGGGCCTGCTAGTGCGCGATCGGGGCGGGGCGGTAGCCCCCGCCACCCGCAGCGCGCTGATCGCCTTCGACCAGCGCGCCACCATGCATCTGGCTGCCAAGCAGCGTATCGGCTGCGCTGCGGCCAGTCTGGTTGCGCCGGGCGATACGATCCTGATGGACGCTGGTACCACTGTGGTAGAAATGGTTCCTCACCTGCCCCGCTCCGGGCCGCTCACGGTAGTCACGAACGCGCTGAACGTGGCCCTGGAGCTGCGCCTACTGCCCGAGGCCCGGGTGATTCTCCTCGGCGGCGCCCTCAACTATGCCACCTTTGGTACGCTCGGGCCGCTTGCCGAGCAGGCCCTGGAGGGTATGGCTGTAGCAAAGCTCTTCCTGGCCGCCGAAAGTGTTGATCTGGCCACAGGGGTGACCGATTCGACCATCGAGATCGCCCAGATTAAACGCGCCATGGTGCGCGCGGCCCACCAGATCATCCTGCTCGCCGATTCAAGCAAGTGGGGCCGCACAGGGTTTATCAAGGTCACGCCCCTCAGCGCCATCCATACCGTCGTCACTGACGCCGGGCTGCCTGAGGATCAGCGCGCCGCCCTGGAACGCCTCGGGGTAGGTGTGCTGATTGCCTGAAAGGAAAGGAGGCGACTATGGCCCGTCGCCCGCGCAGATCCGCGGCCCGCGCTACTGAGGCGCCGGCCCCTGTGCCAGAAACGCCCCCCCAGGTCTGGCTGCCGCCCCTCGATGGCCCTTCCGGCGACCCCTGCCCCCAGGCGGATGATCTGGCGCGCCTGGTCGCGGCCAGCGAGGTCGGCCTGCTGGCCCTGGACCGCGAGCTCTGGCTGCGCCGGGCTTCGCCCGCGGCGGTCAGTATGCTGTGCCTCCAGGCCTCCCATCTGGGCAGGCCCCTCGCTGAGATCCCCTGCCCTCTTTCGCCCATCGATCTGGTCAGTGATGCCATCCGGGTTCGCGACACGCTCGCACCGGTTGAACGTGAGGCGCGGCATCCCGACGGGCGCTGGTTTCTGGTCGCCTTCCGGCCCGTCTGCACCGCTGACCACAGCTTCGACGGATTGGCGCTGAGCTGGGTTGACATCTCGCGCTTTCGGGCTGCCGAGCCCCACGCCGGGCACCATCAGTTGCGCGCCCTCTCCCAGCGCCTGCTCGAGGCCCAGGAGGCCGAGCGGCGCGCCCTTGCCGCCGAAATGCACGACGAGATCGGCCAGTTGCTCACCGGCCTCAACCTGCTGCTGCTCTCAATTGACCCCCACGGTGATGCCGCCGCCGTCGCCGCCTATCTGTCGCAGGCTCGCCGCACCGTCGGCGAACTGATCGCCCGGGTGCGCCACCTCTCCCTCGATCTGCGCCCGCCCATGCTCGATGACCTGGGCCTGCGCCCCACCCTCGACTGGCTTGCCGAACGCTACACGGCCCAGACCCGCGTCAGGGTTCACCTCAGCCAGATCGGGATTGACCGTCGCTTTTCTCCTATGCTCGAACTGGTTGTCTACCGCATCATCCAGGAGGCGCTGACCAACGTTGCCCGCCACGCCGAAACCACCGAGGTGACGGTGCGGGTCTGGACCGAAAACGACCAGTTGCACGTCCTGGTGGAGGATCAGGGCCGCGGCTTCGATCCCGCCGCGCTCGACCCCTACCGCTCCAGCGGGCTGTCGGGCATGTCCGAGCGGGTGGCGCTCCTCGGCGGCGCCTTGACGATCACTTCGGCGCCCGGCGTGGGCACCAGTATCCGCGCTGCGCTGCCCCTTCATCCGCCTGAGCAGATGCCTGGCCGCCCGGGGTAGCCTGCGCATAACCGGGCCCGCCCGGGCCCCTCCCGCCAGGGAGGGTTTGGGAGGGCGAAGGGCGTGGTGCAGCGCAGCCGCACGAGCGTCTGATACCCCCTATCTTCCTCGTAGCACTACGGGGCCGCATCCCGCAGAATTACGAGTAGACAGCGCGCCGGTTTGCGCTACAATAATGGCAGGTGCGAGCATACTGCCTGGCGCCCATTGGTCTTGTTCTGAACAGGCAGCAGGCTCGAAGGTGTACCATAGAAAGCCGCCGGGCACAGTGCCGTGCCGCGCGGATATTACACCGCACTGTTCCCGCATTCCTGCCCCTCAGGCTGGCCCTGTCCCGGCGGCTGGAAGGAGGGATGCAACAATGATTGAGCGCTGGGATCCGTTCCGTGAGATGCGGGCGCTGCGCGACTCATTCAACCGCTTCTTCGACGAGGCCCTCCTGCGCCCGAGCAGCGACTGGCTGGCCGGGTTCCGCGATCAGCCGGCGATGAACGTCTACGAGACCGATACGGGGCTGAATGTCGAAGTCCATCTCCCCGGCATCAAACGCGAGGAGATTGATATCACCCTCAGCGGCAACACCCTGACGATCAAGGGCGAGCGCCGCGCGAGTGAGGAGGTTAAAGAGGAGCACTATCTGCGCCGCGAGGTGCACTACGGCGCCTTCCTCCGCCGGGTCACGCTCCCCGAGTATGTCGATCTGGAGAAGCCCGAGGCCACCTTTGCGGACGGCGTGTTGAAGATCGTCTTCCCCAAGATGGCCGCGCCGCAGCCGAAGAAGATCGAGCTGAAGGAGGCGGCCAGGCCCGAAGAGGTTCCGGCGTGATTGGCTGAAAGTTGGTTGACCTGAGCGCCACGGAGGCGGAAGGTATGCGCTCCCGCCTCCGTGGCGCTTCTGGTTGAGCGTAGCTGCCAGAAGCCCGTAATGACAGGGTGAAACGTGTAGAGACGCAGCGCCGCTGCGCCTCTACGCCCAAACCCTCTCCATCGGAAGGGGCGCGGGGAAACGCGGTTTCCCCACCCCCCAACCGCGGTTGGAGTTGTTGGCGCCCCGGCGGGCAGGGAACCGGGAAACCCGGTTTCCCCTATGTTTGCCTCAGCGCGATCGCTGCTATGCCGCTCCCCCCTGGATGGACCATCTGGCTGACCGGGTTGCCCGGCGCCGGCAAAACGACCCTCGCCCGCGCTGTGCAGGAGCGCCTGTGGCGCTCCGGGATCATGGCCGTGGTGCTGGATTCCGACGCGGTGCGCCCGGTGCTCGCGCCTGAGGCGGGCTACGGCGCTGCGGCCCGCGACCGGTTCTACGGGCAGCTTGTGGCCCTGGCGCGCCTGTTGAACCAGGAAGGCGCCAATGTGCTGGTCGCTGCCACTGCCCACCGGCGCGTCTATCGCGATGCCGCGCGGATGGCCCTTGCGCCCCGCTTCGTCGAGGTCTGGGTGCGCTGCGCGCTCGAGGTGTGCCGCGAACGCGATCCGAAGGGCCTCTACGCTCGCGCTGCCGCCGGCGACATCAGCGATCTGCCGGGCCTGCACGTCCCCTACGAACCACCCGACGCGGCAGAGGTTGTCGTGGACAGTGACCGCGAGCCGGTCGAGGCTGCGGTGGAGCGTATACTGCGGCAGGTGCCGCTTCCTGGCGCTGGGTAGGCGCGGCGGAACCCTGTTGATGCCTGTGCGACTGCGTCGCGCCCCACAGGAAGGAAAAGAGACTCTCGGGGAGGGTTTGTCACCCCCGTGGGTGGGGGGTTGGGGAAACCCGGTTTCCCCTTACCCCAACCGCGGTTGGGATCGCCTGGCGCCTCTACGGGTTGTTCCCCGGCGGTATCGGCTGGGGCAGGGTCGGTGGTAGCGGCAAGCCCGGTTGTGGTTGAGCAGGGGTGGGATACTGCGGCATCGTCGCTTCGGTTGGTTGCGGCGCGGGGGCCGTCGGCTGCGGGGCGGGCGTCGTCGGCTGCGGCGCCAGCGGCTCGGGGGTCGGCGATTCGACGCCGGGCGGTGGCTCGCTCGATGGCTCCGGGGCGCGCACACCGATGACCACCGTGGTGCCGGGGAGGATCCAGTCGCCGGCAGCCGGCAACGTGCTGACGACCGCATAGGGCGCATACTGATCGAACACGTCGGGGATCCGCGAACGTGTCTGGTAGTCAATGTAGATGCTGCCCGGATCGACCCCGAGGGCGGTGAGCAGTCCACGGGCCTGATTCTCACCCAGGCGCTTGAGGTCAGGCATCATGATCGCGCCGGCCACCGGCGGCACGGGCACGGGCGGCGCAAACATCGCCGGGTCGCACGCCGGCAGCGCCTGGATGCTCAACGCCCCTACGCCGCCGCCTTGCCAGGTGAAACGCTCACGCATATCCGGATCGGGTGGCGGCAGTTTCCAGATCACCAGCGTGCGCATCAGTTCCGGGGGGTAGCTCTCGCCGTCCACCGGGCGGCAAAAACGCTCGGCAGCGGTGGTCGCTTCCCCTGCTTCCGCCCCTTCGGGCGGCGTCGCGCCAGGCCCGATCAACTGGCCATCGCGGCTCCACTCGTCAGGGTTGGGAATGCGCACGACCGTGACGCGCTGGAAGGCGTCGCAGGGCACCCTCAGACTGGCGAGCAAGGCATCAGGCTCGGGGCTGGCAGGCGGGGTCGCGTTGGGCGCAGTCGGGCCGGCGAACAGGCTCTGCGGCGTGGGCGTGATCATCGCGGTGAGCATGGAGCGCGTGAATAACTCCTCACTGTAGCCGCCGTAGGGGCCGGGCAGGGCGCAGATCGGGCGCCGCTGTACGCTGCCGTCCTCGGGCAGACGAAACTCGGTCGGAATCACGCCGTCGGGGAACGGAGCGGCAAACAGCGCCCGGTAACGCCGATCGTCGCGGATCCAGGCAAAGAGTTCCTCCATGACGTTGCGCCAGATGATGCCGCCGCCGGTCAGGCTTTCGACCCTGGCCGTCGGCTCGTTGTTGTTGTTACCGGTCCAGACGGCCACGGTTACGAAGGGCGTGTAGCCAGCGGCCCAGGCATCGCGCCAGTCGTTGGTGGTGCCGGTTTTCACCGCCGCGGGCAGCGAGAGCTTGAGCGGGCTGTTCAGGCCCCAGATGGCCTGTCGCGCCCGGTCATCGCTCAGCATGTCGCTGATGATCGCCACCAGGGCGGGGTCAACCACCTGCTCGCCCCGACGGGGGGTAAACTCGTCGATCACCCGGCCCTCGCCGTCGGTGATCTGCAATACTGCCACCGGCGGATAGTAGCGCCCACCGCTGGCGAGGGTGTTGTAGGCCGTGGTCAACTCTAACGGGGTGACCTCGCCGCCGCCGAGGGTCAACGCCAGCCCGTAAAAGTCCTTGCCTCGCTTCAATCCCTGCTTGATGCCCACGCGGTCGAGCAGGTCGAGCGTCTCTTGCACTCCGGCAAACTTGAGAGCTTTAACCGCGGGGATGTTCAGTGAATTGGCCAGGGCGGTGCGAATACGCACTGGCCCGTTGAACCGGCCGTTGTAGTTTTGCGGCGCGTACCACTCGTCGAAGGCGAGATTGCCGGTAGGGAACTCGGTGGGCACGTCCCAGATCACCGTCGCGGGGGTCATGCCCCGCTCCATGGCCGCCAGGTAGGTGAAGGGCTTGAGGGCCGAACCGGGCTGCCGTTCACGGGTGGTGACATTGACCTGCCCATCGAGAACATTGCCGCTTTCGCCGGGAGTGGACGTCGGTTTCACGGCGTTGTAATCAACGCTACCGACCATGGCCAGGATCTGGCCCGTGTTGGGTTGCATGACCACCACGGCAGCGTTGTGAATATTGCGCGCCTGGAGTTCGCTGATCCGCTCGTAGGCCTTTTGCTGCACCATCCGTTGCAGGTTCAGATCGAGGGTGGTGGTAATCCGCAGCCCTCCGCCGAAGAGCGTTTCCTGGCCGTAGCGTTCCTGGAGCAGATCGCGCACGTAGAAGACGAAGTGGGGCGCGTTGAGCGGCACTTCTTGCGGCGCGAAGCGTAGCGGCTCGGCCAGCGCTGCGCGGGCCTCGGCCTCGCTCACGTAGCCGTCTTCGACCATTCGCCGCAGCACGGCCACCTGTCGCCGCCGGGGCGCAGACGTGCCCTCCGGCAGGGTATAATCGGGATCGAGCCAGCCCCGGCCCACCTCCACGCCGGGGAGATAGCCACCCTGCGCATCGCGCTCCAGGTAGTTGATCGGGTTATACACGCTCGGCAACTGCGGTAACCCGGCCAGGAGCGAGGCCTGGTTCAGATTGAGGTCGCGGGCGCTCACCCCGAAGTAGGCTTCGCTGGCAGCCTCGATGCCGTAGGCCAGATTGCCGTAGAAGTTCTCGTTCAGGTACAACTCGAGGATCTGATCTTTGGTGTAGAGCTTGTCCAGCTCCTGAGCCAGGATAATCTCCTTGAGCTTGCGCTCATAGCGGCGCTCAGGCGCGCGCTCTTCGTCGGTCAGCACGCTGTTCTTAATCACCTGCTGGGTGATTGTCGAGGCGCCGCCCGTTTCTTCGCCGGCCTGCAGGCTGCTCAACAGGGTGCGGAGGATGCCACGCAGGTCAATACCCGGGTTGGTGTAAAAGGTCTTGTCCTCGATTGCGATCGTCGCCTGGATCAGCAGCGGCGAGATTTCCTCAATGGAGACCCTGGTGCGCTTGCCGGTGTCGAAAAATTCGTAGAGCAACTCGCCGTTACGGTCATAGATTCGCGACGACTGGAACAACTGGCGGTTTTCCAGCGCATCAAGCCGCGGCTTGAGGCTTGCCGCGGTGGTTGCATACGCCGAGTAGGCCACGCCGGCGGCCCCCACGATCACTGCCAGGGCGCCGATCAGCAGCGCGAGAACAAAGCGGGCAGCGATACCTGTGGCCGCACTCGACGGCGTCGGGCGGCGCCCCAGCAATCGCGGGTAGGCTGGCCGCCGCGGAACGGCATGGCCGCCGTAGGTGCGTCTGATCTTTCGTTCTCTCAACATGCTTCCCTGTCGCCAGCGGCGACCTGCGGGCGCCCCGGTGGTTGCCCATCGCCAACCGCGGACCGTGCCTGACCCGGGGCAGGTGGTGCGCCGGGTCGAAACGGCCCAAGTATAGCACGGGTCCTCTGGCGCGGCGCTGACAGGATACTGATGCGCGTGCAGGTAGCTTCTTCCCGGGGCGGGCGTAGCCCTCCCAAAGCCTCCCCGCAGGGAGAGGGATGGGGAAACCCGGTTTCCCCATTTCCCAACCGCTGGTGGGAGCGGCTGGCACTTCCCACAGGCAGGGGGATGGGGAAACCCGGTTTCCCCATATTTTCACCTCAGTCATCCATGCGGCTGCGCCGCACAACACCAGAATGAAAATATTTGTTCTTGGGAGGGCGCAGCCCTCCCAAACCCTCCCCGCGGGCGGGTTGTTTCCCGGGCGGGCGCAGCCCTCCCAAACCCTCCCGTACACGGCCTATTTTCGCGTTAGATCGCCAGGCTCAACCTCGAAAAGCGCTGCCACCTGAGCGTCAATGGCCCGTTCCAGGTCGGCCAGGCGGGCGGAGGCGTCGGCGTGGGTGGCCCGCTCATCGGCATGGATCTCGGCCCAGGTGGGGCGATAGCGTTCGGGAATGTCGTTGTGGAGTTCCTCATTCACCGCTGCGTGCAACTCGTCGAAGCTCAGTTCCCACCAGCGGCGCAACCGTGGCCCTGGCTGAATGCCGGGCGGCCCGAAGTCGGCTACCAGCCGGCGTGTGACCGCGCGCTCCAGTTCGTCCCGCCGGGCTGCCAGCGTGGCCGCGCTCAGCGCCAACCCCGCCAGATTGGCCCGCGCCGGCCCCGGGGCGTCGGGGATGGGCATGTCTTCCACCGCGAGGCCCGCGGCCAGCAGCGCGCGCCCCACGGCCGAGGCCAGCAGCGCCAGCCAGTACGGATCGGCTGCGGCGATTACGGTCGCCGAACCGCCGACCGGTCCCGTGGTCTCGTCCCAGGCCACAAGCGCGCCACTGACGATGATCCGCGGCGCTTCCGGCGGTCGCTCCCAGTCTGCCGGCAGCACCCACCAGGGTTGCGTTGGCGCGGCAGCAGGCGGCGCGGGCAACGTGGCCAGGTACCGGGCGAGATGGGGGTGTCGCGCGGGGAGATCGGCGGCGCGGGATGCCGGAACGGCGATCAGCCAGCGCCCTGCGGCGCCAACGTGCCAGAGAGCCAGATCCTGCGCGTCGCTCAGCGGGCAGATCAGCGGCGCGACCGTCGGGTCGAAGATCACCAGCCGGTCGCGCTCGGCGCGGGTGAGCCGTAGCGCGGCGGTCAACGCCGCCGGGAGCGCCGGGCGGATCTGTGTTGGGGCCAGCTCGCGCAGGGGCGGCCCTGCACCCAATAGTCTTGCGCGTAACGTTGTATCCATAGAAGAGATGATGCGCCGTCGTCGCGTACTACGGACATGCTTTCGCGGGAGGGCGCAACTTGCCCTGACTCTCCCTGTGGCCAGGAGTATGACCGCATCCCGGGTTCAATTGCCTGTGCCGCAGGTACCGCTGCGGCACAGCACACCTGGCCGCCTCGCGCAACAATCTGCAATCTGAAATCTACAATCTAAAATGGTACAACCTTGCCGAAGGCAAAGCGTGTGTTACAATAGCTCTAATGTGCCCGGATCAACAGGTTGCACATCGCCCCTTATCACCCATGGTACGCTCCCTCATCCATCAGCGTCTCGGTCGCTATTATATCAAGGAGTTGCTTGGCCGGGGCGGGATGGCCGCGGTCTATCGCGCTGTCGATACGGTGCTGCAGCGCGATGTGGCCCTCAAGATTCTCTATCCTCACTACAGCGATGACCCCGCCGTGGTGGAGCGTTTCAAACGCGAGGCCATTACCGCGGCCTCGTTGGCGCATCCCCATATTGTGGCGGTCTACGACGTAGGTGAACACGAGGGGATGGTCTTCATCGCCATGCAGTTGCTGACCGGGCGAACCTTGCATGACCGGCTTCAGGAAACGGGCACATTGACTCTGGAAGCGTTGCTCGAGGTACTTGAGCCGGTAGCAGAGGCGCTTGACTATGCCCATGCGCGAGGAGTGATCCACCGGGACGTTAAGCCGGGGAATATCTTTCTCAGCGATGCTGCCGAGGGGCCAGGTGTGCTGTTGACCGATTTTGGCATCGCCAAGCAACTGGCCGCGCCGGGGCTGACGACCACGGGCGCGCTGATCGGCACACCCGATTATATGGCCCCCGAGCAGATCGCCGGAGGTCCGGTCGGTCCGCCGAGTGATGTCTACGCCCTGGGGATGCTGGCGTACCGTGCCCTGACCGGACGCCGGGCATTCGAGGGGAGTGTGCAGGATGTGCTTCTCGGCCATCTCTCCGGGCAGATTACCCCCCCGTCACACCTGAATCCGGCCCTCTCCCCTGGTCTTGATGCGGTGCTTGCCCGCGCAACGGCGCGCGATCCGGCTGATCGCTACCAGAGCGCCGGGGCCTTTGTGCGCGATCTGCGATTGGTGGCGCAGGGCGCTGGCGCCGTGACCGTGCCAGGCCCCACGCCCGCTCTGGCGCTGGCCGGGGCCCCGGTTGCGCCTCCTCCCCACCAGGCGCCCCTCCTCGCCTCCTCAGCCCCGGACACGGCGACCATGGCCGCCCCGGGGCCGGTGATGCCGGCCTGGCGCGGCGTGTGGTCCGGCCCGTGGCTCGCGGTCGTGGCCGCGGCGCTGGCGCTGGGCGGCCTGGCCCTGGCCGTGGTCTGGATCGCGAGCGGACGCGGCCCCGCGGGCGGTTTGACGCCACCTCCGCCACCCTCCGCTACAACCGCCCCCCCTCCTTCGATAACACCCACCGGGGCGCCCGATCCCACTACTGAGCTGCCCACGGCGACCCTGCCCGCCGTTGTTGAGTCCACGGCTACACCGAGCGCAACTCCGACGCCGACGGCGACCGCGGCGCCCACAGCCACCCCCAGCCTCACGCCGACGCCGACGGCGACCGCGGCGCCCACAGCCACCCCCAGCCTCACGCCGACGCCGACGGTGACCGCGGCGCCCACAGCCACCCCCAGCCTCACGCCGACGCCCACGGCGACCGCGGCGCCCACAGCCACCCCCAGCCCCACGCCGACGCCCACGGCGACCGAGGCGCCCACGGCCACCCCCAGCCCCACGCCGAAGCCCACAGCGACTGAAGTCGCCGCCTGCTCCGATGAACTGCTGGCCGGTGGTTTCGGGCGGCTGTTCAAGGAAAACGTCAACGTGCGGGTCGGCCTGGGCTGCCCTCTGGTCGCGGAAAGCGCCGGAAAGGGATCGGTGCAGTTCTTTGAGGGCGGAACCATGCTGTACTGGGATCTGTCCAATCGCACCCGCTGGCGCGATTACATCTTCGTATTTGAAGGCCTCGACAAAGGCCCGTACCAGGCGCTCTCGCCCATGGCCGTGGCCGACCTGGGGCCTGCGCCGACGCCCGGCCCCGACCCGAACCAGCCCGTGCGTGGCTTCGGGCGCGTCTATTTCTACCGGCCCGGGGTGCGCGAAAGCCTGGGGGCGTGGATAAGCCCGGAGATCGTTTTAGAGGGTAATACTTCAGGTGTTATTCAATTTTTTGAGCAGGGTGCTATGATTTACACGCCGATCTACCGATCTTCTGGACAGGCAAGTATATTTGTGCTTTACAATAGTGGAAGATTCGAGCGCTACGACGATAGCAGGTGAACCATACGTTAGTGGCTGAACCGTGGAGCGAAGCGTATGACCCAGGTAGCCACCATTCGATCCGCATCACAGCCGGGGCCGGCACTGCTCCCGCTGAAACTGGCGCCGCCGGTGCCGCGCAGTGAAACCCTGCTACGCCCCGATCTTCAGGCGCTCCTGGCCGAAGTGCGCCTGCGGCCCGCCACGCTGGTGGTTGCTCCGGCGGGGTACGGCAAAACCACACTGCTGACCCAGTGGGCGGACGAGTTGCAGCGCACCGGGGCGCATGTGCTCTGGCTCGGGCTCGATGCTGACGATCAGGCGCCGTCGCTCTTGCTGGCCTACCTGGTGCGCGCCTTCCAGCGCCACCTGCCTGAAGTTGGTGAGGAGTCGTGGCGCGTTATTCACTCAGCAGCCGATCTTGAACGCGACTGGCCGGTGGTTGCCGGCGCGCTGCTCAGCGAATTGCAAACGGCCCTGACCACACCAACGTTTCTGATCATCGACGATGTGCACCTGATCAGCGATGGGCCGATCACCACTGCGCTGATCGGCTACCTTCTGCGGGCGGCGCCGCCCACGCTGCACGTTATTCTGGCCTCGCGGCGTATGCTTGACATCGCGCCCCTTCCGCGCATGCGCGCCGAGGGCGCGCTGGTGGAGGTCGAACAGGGCGATCTGTCACTGACCCGTGAGGAGGCAGCCGAGCTGCTCGGGCGCGCCGGGGTGCGTCTCCCTGCTGAGGAGCTTGACATGCTGCTCCAGCGTACCGAGGGCTGGGTGCTCAGCGTGCAACTCGCCGCCCGTGCCCTGGCGCGCCTCGCGCCCGAGCAGCGCCGCGCGTACCTGGAGACCCTCGACAGCAGCGAGCGCAGTCTCTTCGACTACCTGGCCTCGGAGGTGCTGGCGAACCTGCCGCCAGATCTGCTGGAGTTTCTGGCCCGAGCTGCACTGACCGATCAGTTCGATGCGCCCCTGATCGCCGAGGTGCTGGCGCGCTCCGACGCGGAGGCGCTGATTAACCGCTGTGTGCAACTGGGCCTCCCGATCTCGCTGGTTGAGACCGGGGAGAGCGGCGTGCAGAGTTACCGCTTCCATCCGCTGTGGAGCCGGCTCTTGCGCGAGCGCGCCCTTCACACTCTGGGCGCGGAGGCGCTGGTGGACCTGCACACGCGCTACGGGGCGGCCTTCGAGCGACGGGGCCGGCTCGAAGTGGCTATGGCTCACTACAGCGCCGCCGGCGATGATGAAGCGATGGCCGGGGCCCTGCGCCGCCGCGCCTGGCCGCTGATCGAAACCCCCCAGCGCGACAGTATTCGCGCCTGGCTGGAAAGCCTGCCTGTCGAGCGCCGCGAACGCGATGCGGAGTTGCTGCACATGTGGGGCTGGAGCATGGCCGCCTCGCATCCTGATCAAGCCTTGCAGGCGATCAGCCGCGCCGCCGAGCTGTACAGCCATGAGGGTAACTACCAGCGCGAGTTGCGCGCCCTCAGCGACGTGGCGGCGCTGATCTTCTGGGAGGGCCGCCCCGCCGATTTCGCCAGTGTCTGCGTGCGCGCCGTGCGGGCCGCTAATCGCGTGCGCGATACCTGGGCCAGGGGCGCCGCGCTGGCCTCTACCGCCGCGCTGCTCTACAGTCGGGGCCGCTACGCCGCTGCCCTGCGCGTCGCTGCTCACGCCACGCACCACCCGCGCAGCGTCTTCTGGCAGTGGTTGCTGGCCATGATCGTCAGTTCGATCCACACCCAGCAGGGCTACCCCGAGGCGGCGCTCACCGCCATCGGTCAGGCCCTGGAGATGCCCCAGGTGGAGCGCGACGACCGCTTGCACCAGAATCTGCTCTTGCTCAAGGCCCTGGCGCTGTACCAGCAGGGCCAGGTCAACGAGGCGGTGTTCGTGGCCCTCGATGCCTATCGCCGCCTGAGCGTCTACGAGCAGCAGAGCGTTATCGGGGTGAGCGCCGCTTTCCTGGCCCTCTTGCTGGCCGAGCAGGGCGAAACGGAAGAAGCAACCACGTATCTCTCACGCGCCCGGAGCATCGCCAATGCCAGTGGCTCTACCGCGCTGCTCACCCGCGCTCAGGTGATTGAGGCCTACCTGGCCCGCCGCAGCGGGCAGAGCGATTTTGCAACGGCCGCAGCGCTCGACCTGGCGCGGCACTCGCGCGCCGTTGGCGCCGACCCCGCCGCGACGATGGCGCCCCGGCGGGCCCAGGCCCCTGGCGACCTGGCGCCTCCCGCCCAGGGCACCCACGATCTGTGGCTCCAACTGTACCTGCTGGTGGTGCTTGGAGAAGGCGGCGAAACTCAGCGCGCCGCAGGCCTGGCTGCTGAGCTTGCCGACGAGATGCTGGCCCGTGGTGATGGCCTGTTCCTGGCCTCGGTGCAGATCTACCGCGCAGCCCTCGAGCAGCGCCTGGGCAATCTCGAGGCGTATCGCGAGGCTCTGCAAGCGGGCTGGAACCTGTGCGAGCGCCATCGCTTCGGCTTTTTGCCCGGATTGCCGCAGGCCGTGGTTGAACAGGCCGTCGCTGGCGCCATCGAACACGGCCTGGCGCCCGTGGCCGTTGGCGAGGTGTTGCGCCGCCAGATCCCCCGTTCCGCGCCGTCGCTGCTCTTGCAACTCCTGTCCAGCCATGCCACCCCGGCGATCCGCGCGCGCATCGCCACGCTCCTCGGCGACCTGGGCGCCGCGCAGGCCTATGCCACCCTGCGCACCATGCTCAAGGACCGCAGCGCCGATGTGCGGAGCGCCGCCGAGGGCGCTCTGGAACGCCTGGTCTATCGCCCGTCGTATCGCCTGAACGTGCGCACCCTGGGCGCCTTTGGCGTCTGGCGCGGCGATGTAGAGATCCGTGACCGCGACTGGCGCAGTATCAAGGCGCGCCAGTTGTTGCAACTGCTGCTTGTCGAACGCGGGCGCATGTTGCCCCGCGACCGGATCATGGATATGCTCTGGCCGGGACTCGAAACTGAAGCGGCGGCCAATAATCTCCGCGTTACCCTCAGCCGGTTAACCAAGGCTATCGAACCTAACCGGCCCGAGGGTGCGCCGATGTACTACATTCTGCAACAGGGCGACACTTACGGCTTCAACATCGAAAGCGATCACGGGTACGACGCCGCTGAGTTCTCAGACGCGGTCGAGCAGGGACGGGCGGCGCTGCAACGCGGGCAACGGTCCGAGGCCATCGCCAGCTTCCGCCACGCGATCAATCTCTACGGCGGCCCCTTCCTGCCCGACTGTCTCTATGAAGATTGGTCCGTGGTGGAACGCGAGCGCCTGGAGTTGCTCTTCACCGAGGCGTCGCTGCGTCTGGGTAACCTGCTGCTCGAGGATGGCAATCCGCACGAGGCCATCGGTCTGGCCTGGCGCGTGCTGGAGTATGACCAGGCCCAGGAGGAGGCCTACCAACTGCTCATGCGCGCCTACGGCATTCTGGGTGAACGCAGCACGGCGCTGCGACTGTACAATCGCTGCGTCGCCGCCCTGCGCCAGGAACTCGGGGTTGACCCGCTGCCCGAAACGGTGGCGATTTATCAAAAGATCCGCGGCAACCATCCGGTAGCGCCGTGATCGCCCCGCACCCTGGCTCGCACCCTCGCGAGAAGGGGTGCAGGGGAACCCGGTTGCCCCTTCTGCCAGCCGGCGTTGGGGACGCTTGCCACTCCCCCGGTATGGATATACGGAAGGCGGCAACGCGGCGCCGCACAGAGGTGCGCGGGCAAACCGCGCTGGTCTACCGGTCTGCTCAAGACTGCCCGGGGATGGTGCGGAGACCGGGTTGCTCCACCTCTGTGTGCGCCGGGTCGCCCTCAGCCGGAGCGTGGAGATGGGCATTAATAAAGGCCACCACCTGCGCCAGCTCACCGATCTGCTGCTCAGCGCCGGTGGCAATATGCTGAATCTTGCCCCGCCAGCGCTCCGGAACCGCCGGGCGCTCGTCGGAGACAACGATCCGGAGTAAAAACGACTCGATCCTGCGCGTACCCATGCGCTTTTCCTCTCTCGCCGCTCCGCGCGGCGCGCTCAACCCGTAGACAGGTATCGTCACGGGTGCAGCATACGCCCGACGAGTAACGAGGTCGTTACCACCTGGTTAAGGAATAGAGACGTGAACTACACGATTGCGGTGCTGCCAGGCGATGGGATTGGACCGGAAGTGACGGCAGAAGGAGTAAAGGTATTGCAGGCTGTTGGCGCACGCTTCGGGCACAGCTTCGCGTTCCATGAGGCGCTGATCGGCGGCGCGGCGATTGAGGCGACGGGTGTCGCGCTGCCGCCCGAAACCGTGGCCGCGTGCCGGGCTGCCAGCGCTGTGCTCCTCGGCGCGGTCGGCGGCCCCAGGTGGGACGACCCGCGGGCCAGCGTGCGCCCCGAGCAGGGCCTGCTTGGCCTGCGGAAAGAACTGGGTCTGTACGCGAACCTGCGCCCGGTGACGGTGCATCCGCTTCTCGCCGACGCCTCGCCGCTGCGGCGCGAGCGGCTGGAGGGCGTGGATCTGCTGGTGGTGCGCGAATTGACCGGCGGGATCTACTTCGGGGAGAAGCGCCGTGGCCGCGACGCCGACGGTGAGTGGGCCAGCGACCTGTGTATCTACACCGAGGCCGAGGTCGCTCGCGTGGTGCGTGTGGCCGCCGAGCTGGCCCGCGGCCGCAATGGCAAGCTGACCCTGGTGGATAAGGCCAATGTGCTGGAGACAAGCCGGCTCTGGCGCAGCGTGACCAGCGCCATCGTCCAGGCCGAGTATCCGGATCTGACCTTTGAGTGGATGCTGGTTGATGCCTGTGCCATGCACCTGTTGCGTCGGCCAGCCGATTTTGATGTGATCGTCACCGAGAATATGTTCGGCGACATTCTTACCGACGAGGCCTCGATGCTGGCCGGCTCGATGGGGATGCTGCCCTCGGCCTCGCTCGGCGCAGGAGCGATGGGCCTGTACGAACCCATCCACGGCTCGGCCCCCGATATCGCCGGCCAGGGCAAGGCCAATCCCCTGGCGACCATTCTCAGCGTGGCTCTGCTGCTCCGCCACTCGCTGGGTCTCGAGCCGGAGGCCCGGGCCGTCGAGGCGGCGGTCAGCGCGGTGATCGAAGCCGGTATTGTTACCGGGGACATTGCCCGCCCGGGACAGATACCGGCGAGCACCTCCGTGGTGGGCGACGCGGTTGCGGAGCGCATCGCAGCCTGAGGTGAACATATGGGGAAACCGGGTTTCCCCAACCCCCTCCCTGATGGGAGGGTTTGGGCGTAGAGACGCAGCGCCGCTGCGTCTCTACGCCCTCCCAAAAACAACCCTAAATGAACCCGCGCCCGCCAGTCTTGGAGAGGCGCGGGTCGAGGGTGCCCGCAAAAGCTTGCAGACTGGTCTGGTCGAGGGCCTCGAGGGCGTCGAGTTCATCTTCGCTGAGATCGTAGCCCGCGCAGGCGGCTCGGGCATTATCAATCAGTTGCTGGCGAAACTCCGCATCGGTCACGGCGCGGCCAATCACCTGCTGAACGGCTTCGAGTGACATCCCTAACGGCTCCTTTCGCTGTTGAGCGCAAGTCGGCGCAGCTCACCACTGGCCCCAATGGTTCTAAACGTCTCCTCGGCGCGCTTTCGATACATAACGGCAGCGGGATCGCCGGTGGCGACCAGGGCTTCGCTGTAGCGCGCCTCGACACAGGCCCGTTCAAAGGCGCTGTCAATTGCCTGGAGGGTCTCGAGGGCGGCAAGAAAATGGTCGGCAAACGGCTCGCGCCGGGCGGCGGCGATCTCTCCTTGCAAGCGCCGGGCGATCCCGTAGTCAAGACGGCTGCCGAGCCGCGCGGCGAGGTCTGCGGCTTCGCGGGCGTAGCGCTGCGCTTCGTCGAGCAGCGCGGCTCGGCTGCTGCCGACGGCCACTTCGCTGCCGACGCTGAGCGCAACCTCCGCCAGCACCGTCAGCGCCTCTACTTCGTGCTGGGGGGCATGCACGCGGCGGGCAATTGCCAGGGCCTCTTCGGCCATAGCGCGCGCGGCGCCCGGCTGGCCCCGGGCCAGGGTGACCCGGGCGAGCAGGGCCAGGGTATTGCCTTCCTGGAAGGTATTGGCCTGCTCGCGGTAAATCGCCAGAGCCTGGCGATAGCTGGCGGCGGCGGCAGCGTAGTCGCCCTGCTGGCACACAGTCATCCCCAGCGTGTCGGCGGCCTGGGCTACGCCGAGCTGATCGCCCATCTCCTGGCACAGCGCCAGCGCATCGCGGCAGGCGCCAAGGGCCTCCTCGTAGCGGCTCAGGCAGAAGTAGGCGTAGGCGGCGTTGAGCAAGACGCTGCTGAGGGTGTACTTCGACTGCACCTGGCTGGCCAGCCGCTCGGCTTCGCTGTAGTGGCGCGCCGCGCGGGCATAATCACTCTGCAACTGCGCCAGGTACCCCAGATTGTTGTGGGCGCGAGCGCAGCCGTAGCGGTCATCAATGGCCTCGTGGGCCGCCAGGGCGCTGGTGAAGTGGTAGCGGGCCTGCTCGTAATCGCCGCGCAAGGCGAACAGCGATCCCATCAGGCTCTGCAGGTCGGCCTCGATGCGTTCGTCTTCGGCGCTGTGGCGGTCATTGCGAATGAAGGTCAGACCGGAGCGACAAATCTCAAGCGCGGCGTCGAAGTCGCCCTGCCGGCGCAGCACCTGGCCCATATCGGCATAGATGGCGGCGAGCAGCAGCGGCGGCACGGCATTGATGTGCGCCCGCGCGATCGCCTCAGCCTCGCGCAGCCGGTCGAGCGCCTCGGCGTAGCGTCCCTGCTTCTCCAGCGCCTCGCCCCAGGAGCGCAGCCCTTCGGCGGCCACCGCGGGGGGCAGGGCAACCGCAGCAGACCGATCCGGCGTTGCGCGGCCCAGCAGGATGGCGTACTCGCGCTGGGCCTCGTCGTAGCGCCCGAGGGTGCAGAGCACGTCCCCGAGGGCTTCGCGCGCCTCCCACACCCGGGGGTCGTCGGGGGCGTCGGCGCAGATCGTCAGCGCCCAGCGGTAGTGTTGCACTGCCTGGTCGTTGGCGTAGTTGTCGCGGGCGAGGTGCCCGGCCAGCAGCAGATAGGGCACAGCGCGTTCGGGCGCGTCGCTGTTCCGAAAGTGATGGGCCAGCAGGAAGATCGGGGCGCTGCTGGCCTGGATGCCCCGGCTCAGGAGCGAGCCGTTGCGCCCGATCGGAACCAGGTCGTGACCCTGGTCCTCGCGGTAGTGGGCGCGCACCTGCGCCAGTTCATCAGCGTAACGCTGCTCCAGGTGCTCGCCGATACGACGGTGCAGCTCGCGCCGGCGAGCGTAGAGCAGGCTCTGGTAAGCTACCTCGTGCAGCAGGGCGTGGCGGAACAGGTGGATGCGTTCGGGATACTCGCGCTCGGTGGCGGTGATCTCGGCGTGGTCGAGCAGCACAAGCTGGCGTATCAGGGCCTCGTGATCCAGAGGATGGACCGACTCAACGACGCTGGCCGGGAAGCGCTGGCCCACCACGGCGGCTACGCGGAGAATGGCCCGGGACAATTCATCGAGCCGGTCAATGCGTGACAGCAACAGGCCGCTCAGGCTGTCGGGGAGGGCGTCAACGGCGTCGGGCCGTTCGCTGACCGTGCGGAGCAACTCCTCGAGGAACAGCGGGTTACCGGCGGCCCGGTCCACCAGACGGTCGCGCAGATCGGGGGCGAGGCGCCGCGGGTGGGCCAGGGCGTCGAGCAGGGCGGCGCTGGCCCCGGCATCCAGCGGCCCCAGGTCAAGCGTCGCGGCGGCATCGGCGGCCTGGTCGTCGCCCCACGTCAGCGGGCCGCGATGGAGGCCCAGCAGGAGGATCGGCGCATCGCTCAGGTGGGTTGCCACATACCGCCAGAGATCGAGCGAGATCTGGTCGGCCCACTGGAGGTTGTCGAAGATTACCACCACCGGCGCCCCCGGCAGAGTGGCCGGGCGGGACTGGCCGGCTGTGGCCCGCAGCAGCGCCAGCATCATCGCAAAGCGCCGCGCCTGCCGTTGCTGCGGGTCGAGGCCGCGAAGGATCGGGCCTTCCTCGACCTGGGCGCGGACGAGGTCGGCCATCAGCGCCAGCCAGTTGGTGGAGGCGATACCGGCGGCATCCAGCGCATCGGCGAGCTTACGGGCGCGCGCTGGCTGGTCGTCGCCGGCGGTGATGGCGCATACGGCCCGCAGGAGTTCGCCCCAGGGGGCGTAGGGCGTGGCGCTGTTGTAGGCCAGACAGCGCACCGTGAAGACGCGAGCCCCGGCGGCGCGGGCCTCGGCGGCCAGAGCCGCGACCAGGCGCGACTTGCCGATCCCGGCCTCGCCGCTCACCCGCGCAACCCGACCGCCACCCGCAGCGGCGACCCAGAGTTCGCGGAGCCAGGCCAGTTCGCGGTCACGACCGATTAGCGGCGTGCTGGTGTACACCGGCTCGAGAGGGTGCTCGCGCTCGCCGATGACCCGCAGCACCTCCAGCGGCTCGCGCTTGCCCTTCGCGGCAATGCGCCGGGGATCGGCGCAGACAAGCGCGTGGGCGATCAGTGTCGCGGTCGCGCTCGAACAACGCAGTTCGCCCCAGGCAGCGCCGCTCATCACACGGGCGGCCACGTTCACCGCGTCGCCCATCACAGTGTACTCCTTGCGTTCGGCGCTGCCGACATTGCCGGCGAAGACATTGCCCGTGTTCAGGCCGGCGCGGAAGCGCACCGGCTGCGGGGCCGTCTGGACGGCAACCTGCATCAACAGCGCGGCGCGCGCGGCGCGCTCGGCGTGGTCCTCCAGCGCCAGTGGCGCCCCGAACACGGCCATGAGCCGGACGCCTTCCTCGGCCAGATCGAGCTTGTTGACAAAGCCGCCGAAGCGCTCGATTGCAACCAGCAGTGGGCCGACGATGGCATTGACCGTCGTGGCCGCCTCTGCGGCGGGCCGGCCCTCGATCAGGTCCTCCAGGCTCGACACCTGGGCAAAGAGGACCGTCACCGGGCGCAGATCAGCCTCGACCCGCAGGCGTTGCGGATCGGCGATGATGCGGGTGAGCAACTCGACCGGCATATAGGCGCCCAGACGCCCGATCTGGGCGGCGAGGCGGCGAATGGTTTCCAGTGACAGGGGCGCTCCCTCGTCCAGCGGCGAGGAGGTGGGCCATGCAACGACCGGGGGCGCGGCCCGCAGCGCGCGCACGCGCGCGAAGCCTTCAGCCAGGGGCTCGCCGTCGGCCACGCTGGCCAGCGCGGCCCGGGCCTGCGGACCGATCACCACCTCGCCGGGGCCGGCGCAGGCTTCGGCGCGAGCCACGGCGCTGACCGTCGTCCCCATCGCGCTGTAGCGGCGTGAATGGGCCTGCCCGGCGCCCACCAGCGCAATTGCTCCAGCCTCGACCCCGATGTGCATTGTCAGCGGAAAGCGACCAACCCCGGGCACCTCGCGCTCGAAGCCCGCCAGTTCCCGCAGCAAGTCCAGCGCGGCAGCGGTGGCCGTGATAGCGGCGGCGGGACCCTCGAAGAGCGCCAGCAGCGCGTCGCCGCCGAAGCCGAGCACGTCCCCTCCTGCTCCGGCGATGATACGCATCATGGTGGCGAAATAGCCGTTGAGCGTCTCGGTGACAATCTCGGCGCCCTCGTGACCGAGGGCGCCCAGGCGCTCGGCCAGAGCGGTGGAGCCGCTCACATCGGCGAAGAGCAACGCCCCCTCGACCCACTCGATCCAGGGTGGCGCGCCGTCGGCGTCGAGTTCGCGGGCCAGCAGGCGCCGGGGCAGGTAGGTGGCAATCGTGGCGCGTGCCGCCAGCAGATGGGCGCAAATGGCCGGCAACTGGCGCTGCCGCGGACCGGGGCCGAGAACGGCCGCGGCGGGTCCCGGTCCCAGGTGATGCATCAGCACCCTGGTTAGCGGGTCTGGCTCCGGCGCCGGCACAGAATGGTCAGGCGACTGGTGCATCAGGTTCCACGGTGTGTCGGGGTCCACAGGTATTGTCATTATAGACCCTTCACGTGAACATGGGATTGCGTCGAGTTGGCGAGTTGTGGAAGCTGGATTCCTCTCTGGCACGGCGCTACCTGCCGTTCCCACGTCTGATCGAACGATCATCAGATTTACATTTAGATGACAGAATGGTCAGGTGGCTGTTAACTGGTATAACATGGGGAAACCCGGTTTCCCCATACCCCTGCCTGTAGGGGTGGCAAGCCCTCCCAAACCCTCTCCGCAGGGAGGGGCGCGGGGAAGCTCGGTTTCTCCAAATTGTCACATCAGGAGGTGTTCAATGCCGCCCATACGCGCCCGCTCGCTGCTGTCGCTCGCTCTGCTGCTGCTCCTGACCGCCTGCGCTCCCCGGTCGGCCACCCCGACACCGGCGGCGGGCACCCCCACCGCCGCGCCGACTGGAGTCACAGCATCGCCTGTAACCGGCGGGCCAACCGCGATTGCCGGATTGTCCGCTGGCGCATTGCAGTTGCCTGCCGTGGCCCTCCCCGCCGGCTTTCGTCCTGCCGAAGCATCGGGCTTCGCGCCCTTTCAGGCTCCGCCGGTGCGTGGCGAGGCCCGTGTTCGGGCCGAACCCATCGCCGCAGACCTGAGCAACGTTGTCCTGACCGTGCCGCTCTCGCTCGAACAGCGCGAGCGCGTGGCGGTCAATGGCTTTGCCGTCAGCCCCGGCGAGACAAAAGAGTTCTATGAGTTGTACGAGCGGGCGCGCTACGACAACATCCCCGTCTTTGTCACCTCCGACTCGCTGCTGCACGTCTACCATCTCCTCTTCGATAAGACCCTGCGCCGCGCCGAAACGACAGCCTTCATTCCTATGCTGAAGCGCCTGGACGCCGAGCTGCTGCGCACCTCGGTGGCTCAGTACGAAGCTCTGGCCGGCACGCCCTGGGCCGAAGCGGCGCGACGTAACGCTGCATACTTCGCCGTTGGCCTTAAACTGCTCGACCCTGCCTGGGAGATTCCCACCGGGCTGCGCGATCTGGCCGAGCCGGACCTGGCTGCGATTGCCGCGCACGACTCCGTCGGTCCCTCGGCGATCTTCCCCGGCTACGTGCGAGGTGAAGACTGGAGCCAGTATGTGCCCCGTGGCCACTACACGAAGAGCGAGGACTTGCAGCGCTACTTCCGGGCCATGATGTGGCACGGACGGATGACCTTTCGCGCCATTGACGCGCTGGAGACACAGCAGGCTGCGCTGCTTACCCTGGCGTACCAGCAGACCCGGATCGATGGCCTGAGCGCCGATCAGGTCTGGGCCGGCATTTATGAGCCGACAGTCTTCTTCGTGGGCCGCAGCGACGACCTGACGCCTCGCGAGTACGGCGAGGCGCTGGCTGCGGCCTATGGACCAGTGAGTGATCCGCGTGACCTGCTCGATCCGGCGAAGTTCGCCGCATTCCAGGCAGCGGTCAAGGAACTACGCCCGCCCCAGATTATGGGCATGGTCAGCCTCCCCGGCACAGACCTGGAGCAAGTCAAGGGCCTGCGCCTGATGGGACAACGGCTCGTGCCTGATGCCTTCGTCTTTCAGAATCTGGTCGATCCGAATGTGCCTGGCCGCATGCTGCCCCGCTCGCTCGATTTCTTCGCCGCGATAGGCTCGGAGCGGGCCTTGAACCACCTGGAGAACCTGGGTGACACTGCGCTGCTGAAGTACCGCGGCAACATGGATGCGTTACGGGCCGCCTTCGCTGGCTATGATGAGGCGACCTGGACCCAGAACCTCTACTGGAGCTGGATCCACAGCCTGCGTCCGCTGCTTGAACCTGTGGGTGAAGGCTATCCGGCGTTTATGCGCTCCGAAGCCTGGCTCGACAAGCAATTGACTACGGCCCTCGGTTCGTGGACCGAACTGAAGCGCGACACCATTCTCTATGCCAAGCAGGTGTACGTCGAGCGGGGCTTCGACGCCCTGGAACCGCCCGAACCTGAGCGCGCCAGGGGGTATGTGGAGCCGGTACCGGAGCTGTACGCCCGGGTGGCCGCTCTGTCGCGCATGACCATCGAGGGCCTGGCGGCGCGGGGGTTGCTGGAAGAGGCGGAGCGGGCGGCGCTTGAGGCGATGGAGCGCCTGGCGACGCGCCTGCAGGTGATGGCCGAAAAGCAACTGCGCGGCGAGGCTCTGAGCGAGGAGGAGTACGAGCTGATCCGCTTCTACGGCGCCGAGATCGAGGCCCTGACCTTCGCCGCCGACGACGAGGCCGTGTACCAGGGTCGGGGCGGTCTACCGGCGGGCGGCCAGGATCTCCAGGCAGCGGTGGTCGCCGACATTGCCACCAACGTTCTCGAAGCCACCGTCCTCGAAACCGCCGTGGGGCGCGTCTTTGAGATCTACGTCGTGGCCCCGATTGAAGGGCGCCTGGTGCTGACGAAAGGCGGGGTCTTCTCGCACTACGAGTTCGTCCAACCCCTGAGCGACCGTCTGACCGATGAAGCCTGGCGCGCCCGGCTCGACGCTGGCGAGGCGCCACCGCTGGCAGCGTGGACGCAGAGCTTCATGGTCGCGGGGAACGCAGCCGATCCCCTGGCGACGACCATTCGCCGCTTCAACGAGCGCCTGGTGGAGGCCTTCTGGTACACCGAGGCGGAGCGGGTGGCTGAGTATCTTGGCCCCGAGGAACTGGCTGATACGCAGGCCTATATCGCCGGTCTGGAGCGCGCGGGGCAGTTTGTGGGTTCCAAACTGCTGACCCTGCAATTCCGCTCCTTCGACTTCGTGGACGCCGACAACGCCGTGGTTACCACTCGCGAGAACTGGAGCGATGAGCTGTACCGCGGCAGCCCGTACTTTGCAGATCAGATCCAGCAGGGCGAGCCAGTGCGGATCGGGGTGCGCGCGCCGTACACGCTCGATGTGACCTACACGCTGCGGCGTGAGGGCGAACAATGGCGTATCATGCGCATCGTGCTGAATCCGCCGGAACCGCCGGCGTGGCAGGCGCCGTGATTCCTGTGGGTTGGGGAACCCCGGTTTCCCCATATCCCAACCGCTGGTGGGAGCGGCTGGCACCCCCCACAGGCAGGGGCGCGGTTCGACAGGCTCACCGCAGGTGGGGAACCCCGGTTTCCCCATGTCCCAACCGCTGGTGGGAGCGGCTGGCACCCCACAGGCAGGGGGAATGGGGAAACCCGGTTTCCCCATGTCCCAACTGCTGTTGGAAGCGGCTGGCGCCCCCACAGGCAGGGGCGCGGTTCGACAGGCTCACCGCAGGTGGGGAACCCCGGTTTCCCCATCGTCGTATGCACGCTTCTTCCGGGAGGGCCGTGCCCTCCCCTCAGGGAGGGGGTTGGGGAAACCTGGTTTCCCCATATCCCAACCGCTGGTGGGAGCGGCTGGCACCCCCCACAGGCAGGGGCGCGGTTCGACAGGCTCACC
>OGCL01000469.1_pt1 | contig 42838 bp, 41 predicted proteins | sample 1570041 | NCBI WGS metagenome assembly OGCL01 (sample SAMN06266162, study PRJEB24511) | hot springs metagenome | isolation source: Hot spring water | place: South Africa: Limpopo | collected 2015-06-22 | reverse complement strand
TCGGCCAGAAACATCACCAGAAACAGGCGCAGCACCTGCACGGCGGTGACCAGGGCCACCGACAGCTGCAGGGCTTCGGCGCTCAGGCACAGCTCGGTGATGCCACCGGGCATCATGCCCAGCATCAGCGCGTGCTGGTTTTCCCCGGCCAGTGCGCCCAGGCCGTAGCCGAGCAGGGCGGCGGCGAGCATGGCCAGCAGGCTGAACAGCAGAATGCGGGCGAGAAAGGCTGGGGCGCTGCGAAAGAAGCGGCGGTCGAAGTGGCAGGCCAGGGCGCAGCCGAGCAGCCATTGCCCGGTCTGCCCGAGCCAGGTGGGCAGGCCCAGGTGCAGGTCGAAGCTGACACTGGCCACCGCGCACAGGGTCAGCGGGCCGAGCATCCAGGGGTTGGGCTGGCCGAGTCGAGCCCATAGCCAGGCCAGCAGGGCACCACTTGGCAGCAGCAGGGCCAGCCAGGGCCAGTCAACGGCGGCAGGGGCGGGGGCCTCAATCGGGGCCAGGCCCCAGGTAAACAGCGCCGGTACCAGCAGCACCACCAGCAGCAGGCGTAGGCTATGGGCGGCGGCCACCTTGGCCGGTTCCGCCTGGTGTCGGTTGGCCAGGTTGACCATCTCGCTGGCACCGCCGGGCATGCTGGCGAAGAAGGCCGTGGCGCGACTTTCCCCGGCCCGGCGCAGAATCAGAATGCCAATCAGGCTGAGCAGGCTGGTGCCGATGGCGGCGCTGAGAATCAGCGCCAGGTGGCTCAGCACCTGGGCCAGCACCTCGCTGGTGAAGTGCAGGCCGATGCCGCTGGCCACCAGCCATTGCCCGCCTTTGCGCCCGCCCGGCAGCTCAGTGATCAGCCAGCCGCTGCAGCGGGCGGCGATCACCGCCAGCAGGGCGCCGATCAGCCAGGGCAAAGGCCAGCCGAGCAGGCTGGCCAGGTAGCCCCCGGCCAGACCGACCAGGGGCGTGGCCCACCAGCTGGGCCAGTGGGCCGGATGCCAGCGCTTAGGCATTGGCCGGCTGGGCGCCGCGCCGTGCGCGCCACTTGCGCAGGGCCGGCATACCCAGCATCAGCGCGGTCAGGCCCCACAGGCACAGGCTGATCGGGCTGCTCCAGAGGATGCTCAGCTCGCCGGCGGAGATCGACAGGGCGCGGCGCAGGTTGTCTTCCATCAGCTCGCCGAGGACGAAGCCGAGGATGATCGCCGACAGGGGGAAGTCCAGCTTGCGCAGGATATAGCCGAATACGCCGAGGCCGATCATCAGCACCAGGTCGAAGGTGGTGCTGTGCACCGCGTATACCCCGACCATGCTGATCGCGGTGATGGCCGGCACCAGCACCCAGTTGGGCACGCTGAGCATCTTGGAGAACAGCCCGACCAGGGGAATGTTCATCGCCAGCAGGATCACGTTGCCGATCAGCAGCGAGGCGATCAGGCCCCAGACCACATCCGGTTGCTGTTCGAACAGCAGGGGGCCGGGGGTGATGTTGTACAGGGTCAGGGCGCCGATCATCACCGCGGTGGTGCCCGAGCCCGGCACGCCGAGGGTCAGCATGGGGATCAGGGAGCCGCAGGCCGAGGCGTTGTTGGCCGCTTCCGGGGCGGCCAGGCCGCGCAGGTCGCCTTCGCCGAACTTGCCGCCGGCGCCGGCCATGCGCTTCTCGCTCATATAGGTCATGGCGCTGGCAATGGTGGCGCCGGCGCCGGGCAGGGTGCCGATAACGAAGCCGGCCAGGCCGCTGCGCACCATGGTCCAGAAGGTGAAGCAGAATTCCTTGAAGTTGAACAGCAGACGCCCGCCGGCCTTGACCGCCTGTTGCCCGCTGTGGGTTTTCTCCAGCATCAGCAGCACTTCGCTGACGCTGAAGAAGCCGATCACCACGATGATGAACTGGATGCCGTCGGACAGGCTGACGCTGCCGAAGGTGAAGCGGTACACCCCGGTGGTCGAATCCACCCCGACCGTGGCCAGGCCCAGGCCGATCAGGGCGGCCATCAGGGTCTTCACCGGCTTGTCGCCGACCATGCCGCCGAGGCAGGCGATGGCGAAGATCATCATCACGAAGTATTCCGCCGGGCCAAAGGCCACGGCCCATTTGGCCAGCAGCGGGGCGAACAGGATCACGCCGCAGGTGGCGATCATGCTGCCGACGAAGGAGCTCATCGCCGACAGCGACAGGGCGATACCGGCCTTGCCCTGACGGGCCAGGGGGTTGCCGTCCAGGGAGGTCATCACCGAGGCGGCGCAGCCCGGCACGTTAAGCAGGATGGCGGAGATGCGCCCGCCGTATTCGCAGCCCAGGTACACGGCCGCCAGCAGGATCAGCGCGGTTTCCGGCGGCAGACCGAGGGCGAAGGCCAGGGGCAGCAGCAAGGCCACGCCGTTGATCGGGCCCAGGCCCGGCAGCATGCCGACGATGGTGCCGACAAAGGCGCCGAACAGCGCCACCAGCAGGTTGGTCGGGCGGGTGGCGACGTCAAAGCCTTGCATTAAAAAATTCAGGGTTTCCATTTCAGCTCTCCACAAAGGCTTCGAACAGGCCCAGGGGCAGGGGCACATCCAGCAACAGGTCGAACAGGCTGTAGAGCAGCACGCCCATCAGCAGGCCGCTGATGGCGCAGGGCAGCAGGCGGCCGGTAAACAGCAGGCCGAGGGCGAAGGCGCCCAGGGCGGTGGCGATGACAAAGCCCAGCACCTCGAACAGCAGGGCATAGGCCAGCAGCGTGAGCACGCAGAGCAGGGCGCGCAGGGCGGCCTTGGGATTGAAGCGCTGCGCCAGCAGATCGGGCTTGTACAGCAGCCACAGGCTGGCGGCGGCCATCAGGCTGAGCAGCAGCAGGGGATAGGCCCGCGGGCCCACCGGGTCATAGGCGAAAGGTGCCTGGAAACCCCAGGCCAGCACGGCAAGACAGGCGCACAGCAGCAGCCAGCTCGCGGCAAACAGGCGAACGTACATAGAGGATTTCCTCAGAGGTTATGAGTGCATGCGATGCCGTTTTTTTGTAGGAGCCAGCTTGCTGGCGATTCCAGATGGCGGATCGCCAGCAAGCTGGCTCCTACAGGGGCAAGGAAACCGCTTACTGGATCAGGCCGAATTCGCCGGCCAGGGCCTTGTATTCTTCAACCTGCTTGAAGACCAGGGCCTGCAGTTCCTCGCCGGTCACTGCCAGGGGCAGCAGGTCGCGCTGCTCGCGCAGCTTGGCGAAATCCTCGCTGGCCAGCAGGGTGTCGAACTGCTGTTTCCACCAGTTGTACTGCTCGTCGCTGACCTGCGGGCCCATATAGAAGCCGCGGATCACCGGCCAGGTGATGTCGTAGCCCTGCTCGCGGGCGGTGGGCAGCTGCGCCAGTTTGCCGGGCAGACGCTCTTCGGCCAGTACGGCGAGGATGCGCACCTTGCCCGCTTCCAGCTGCGGGGTGACTTCGCCCAGGCCGCTGGAGGTCACCTGCACATGGCCGCCGAGCATGGCGGTGAGGGTTTCGCCGCCGCCCTCGAAGGCCACATAGCGCAGGTTTTTCGGGTCGATACCGGCCAGGCGGGCGATCAGCGCGGTCTGCATCCAGTCCTGGCCGCCGATGGTGGCGCCGGCACCGAAGACGATGCTGCTCGGGTCCTTCTTCAGGGCCTGTACCAGATCATCCAGGTTCTGGTAGGGCGAGTCGGCGCGCACGGTGATGGCGCCGTAGTCGGTGCCCACCGCGGCCAGCCAGCGTACGCCGGTTTCGTTGTAGCGGCCGAACTTGCCCTGGGCCAGGTTGAGCAGGGAGCCGCTGGAGAAGGCGGTGATGGTGCCCGCATCCTTGGCGCGCTGGGCGATCACCGCGTTATAGGCCACCGCGCCGACGCCGCCGGGCATATAGGTGACGCGCATCGGCGCCTTGAGCAGGCCCTCGTCCTTCAGGCCGCTCTGGGCCAGCTTGCAGGTCAGGTCGAAGCCGCCGCCGGGCTTGGCCGGGGCGATGCATTCCGGGCGCTTGGGTTCGCCAGCCAGCAACTGGCCGGCGAAGGTCAGGCAGGCGGTGGCCAGGGCGATGCGGGTAAAGGCAGTTTTCATCTGTGGTTCCTCGCGGTTTTTTTATTGTGGGTTACCAGATCGGCAGCGTATAGCCGACGATGATGCGGTTCTCGTCCGCATCGCGGGCGAAGTCGGAGCGGAAGCTGGCGTTGCGCAGGCGTACATAGACATCCTTGAGCGCGCCGCTTTGCACCACGTACTTGAGTTCGATATCGCGCTCCCACTCGCCGCCGCGCTGGTCGCTGCCGGCGATGCGCGCGTCGCTGCCTTTGACATAGCGGGTGTTGAAGCTCAGGCCGGGCAGGCCCAGGCTGGCGAAGTTGTAGTCGTAGCGGGCCTGCCAGGAGCGCTCGTCGGCGTTGGCGAAGTCGTTGATCTGCACGAAGTTGACCAGGTAAGGATCGCTGCCATCGATATAGGCATAGCCGGTGTCGCCGCTCATCTTCTGGTAGGCCAGGCTGAGCTTGTGCCCGCTATGGGCGTAGCTGAACATGCCATTGAGTGCGCGGTTGTCGACCTTGCCGGCCTTGGCCTGGCCGGAGTCGTCACTGAGCATCAGGCGCAGGTCGGCGGCCAGGGTGCCGCCGCCCAGAGGGTAGCTGGCCAGCAGGTTGAAGAAGTTCTGCCGGTAGATATCCGCAAGCTCGGCATGGAAGTAGCGTGCCTTGAGGTTTTTATTGATCTGGTAGTCGAGGCCGAGCAGGTCCAGATGGTCGGCGCTGATGTCGGCGGCATAACGCTTGTTCTTGGCGTTGAGCAGCAGCTTCTCGGAGTTGGTCGAGGCGCGGTCGATCACCTTGTCCAGGCGCCCGCCGGTAAAGGTCAGGCCGTCGATTTCGCTGGAGGTCAGCAGCCCACCCTCGAATACCTGGGGCAGCAGGCGGCTGTCGCTGGCCTTGACCACCGGCAGCTCGGGAATATGCGAGCCATAACGGAATTCGGTTTGCGAGACCTTGACCTTGGCCGTCAGACCCAGGCGGGCGAACTGATCCGGGGTGCCGCCATCATCCTGTACCGGCAGCAGGTCGGTGCCGGTGCGGCCGCCACCGGAGTCCAGCTTGACCCCGAGCATGCCCAGGGCGTCGAGACCGAAACCGACGGTGCCTTCTGTGAAGCCGGACTGGATATCGAGGATAAATCCCTGGCCCCATTCCTCGCGCTTGTTCTGCTGGGCGCTGGTGCCTTCGCGGAAATCACGATTCAGGTAGATATTGGTGGTGGTCAGGCTGGCTTTGCTGTCTTCGACAAAAGCGGCCTGGGCGGCAGGGGCGAGCAGCGCCGCGGTCACGGCTAGACTGAGCAGGTGAACAGGCGGCAGGGCCTGACGGGATGCCTTGAGCATCTTGTGGTCTCCATTGTTGTTTTTGTCACGACACGGCACCACTGCGCGGGTCGTTCTGGTCGGTGGATCGAGCCACCTGTCAGCGATCCTATGGGGTCAAACTTTCGCCAGCCTTTCAGCACAGAAAAAATCCTGCGGCGGGCGCGGTGGCACAGATGGCAGCCAGGTTTGCCAGGGCGCAGCCTTGGACGCTGAGGCCGGACCTTGGCATTTGGGCAATTCACAAGGCGCCGCGGGGCTGTACACTCCGGCCCCTGGAGAGCCGGCGTGGCGGGGGAGGTAGGGTGCGCATTCTATTGGTCGAGGATCATCCGCCGCTGGCGGCCAGCGTGGCCCAAGCGCTCAAGGGCGCGGGCTGGACGGTGGATGTACTGCATGATGGGGTGGCTGCGGACCTGGCCCTGGCCAGCGAGGACTACGCCCTGGCCATTCTCGATATCGGCTTGCCGCGCCTGGATGGCTTTCAGGTGCTGGCGCGCTTGCGTGAGCGCGGCAAGACCCTGCCGGTGCTGATGCTCACTGCCCGCGGCGAGGTCAAGGATCGGGTGCATGGTCTCAATCTCGGGGCCGATGATTACCTGGCCAAGCCCTTCGAACTGTCCGAGCTGGAGGCGCGGGTCAAGGCCCTGCTGCGCCGCAGCATGCTGGGCGGTGAACAGCAGCAGCGCTGCGGCAATCTGCTTTATGACCTGGGGGCTCGGCGTTTCACTCTGGGTGGGGCGGCGCTGAGCCTGACGGCCCGCGAACAGGGGGTGCTGGAGGCGATGATCGCCCGGCCCGGGCGGGTGATGAGCAAGGAACAACTGGCCGCCCAGTTGTTCGGCCTGGACGAGGACGCCAGCCCCGATGCCATCGAGATCTATATCCACCGCCTGCGCAAGAAGCTTGAGGGCAGCGGGGTGAAGATCGTCACCTTTCGCGGCCTGGGCTACTTGCTAGAGGCCGTCGATGACTGAGGCCGGCAGCCTGCGTGGACGGCTGCTCAGGCGCCTGGCCCTGCTGCTGACGCTGATCCTGCTGGCCAGCAGCCTGAGTGCCTACTGGAGCGCCCGTCAGGCAGCCGACACGGCCTACGACCGCACCCTGCTGGCCTCGGCCCGGGCCATCGCCGAGGGTCTGTATACCGAGGACGGTAGCCTCAAGGCCAATGTGCCTTACGTGGCCCTGGACACCTTTGCCTATGACAGTGCCGGGCGCATCTATTACCAGGTGGTGGATCTGCACGGCGAGTCGGTCTCGGGTTATGAGGACCTGCCGGCCGCCTCGGCGGATGTGCCGCGTACCGATGACTACCCCGCCCTGGCGCGGTTTTATGACGCCGAGTACCGTGGCCAGGGAGTGCGCCTGGTCAGCCTGCTGCAGCCGGTGAGTGAGCCTGGGGTTAACGGCATGGCGGAGATTCGTGTGGCCGAGACCCAGGGCGCCCGCGAGCGCATGGCTCGCCAGTTGCTGCTGGGTACCCTGTGGCGTATGGGCCTGTTGGCGCTCTGTGCCCTGCTGCTGGTGTGGCTGGCGGTGACCCTGGCCCTGCGTCCGCTGGAGAGCCTGCGCCGCAGTGTGGCGGGGCGTGCCAGCGATGACCTGCGGCCCTTGCCCGATGCCGATCTGCCACGGGAGCTGCGCCCGCTGGTGGGGGCGTTGAACCAGTTCAACGAACGCCTGCGCGACCTGTTCGAGCGCCAGGCGCAGTTTATTGCCGATGCCGCCCACGAACTGCGTACGCCCCTGGCGGCGCTCAAGGCGCGGGTCGAGCTGGGCCTGCGTGCTCAGGAGGCTGACGTGTGGCGCAGCACCCTGGAAGAGGCGGCGCAGAACACCGACAAGCTCACTCATCTGGCCAACCAGCTGCTGTCCATGGCGCGGATCGAAAGCGGTGCTCGGGCCATCGCTGAAGGTGGCGCCGAGCGCCTGGATCTGAGCCAGCTGGCCCGGGAGCTGGGCCTGGCCCTGGCACCTTTGGCCCATGCGCGCGGTATCGATCTGGCCCTGGAGGCCGAACAGCCGGTGTGGCTGCAGGGCGAGCCGACCCTGCTCAACGAGCTGTTGTGCAACCTGCTGGATAACGCCCTGGCCCATACCCCGGCCGGCGGTCAGGTGGTGCTGCGGGTGTTGCCGGGGCCGCTGCTGGAGGTGGAGGACAATGGCCCGGGCATCCCTGCGGATGAGCATGACAAGGTCTTCGCCCGCTTCTACCGGCGCAGTGCCGGCGGTTCCGGGGCGGGCCTGGGGTTGGCCATAGTCGGGGAAATCTGCCGTGCCCATCAGGCCCGGATCAGCCTGCACCAGGCCAGGCCCCATGGCCTGCTGGTGCGGGTGGCCTTTGCTGCGCCTTGAGTGAGCGGCAATGCCCGGCGCGAACGGCTGGGCCGGTGGCTTACTGCAGCATGCTCATGGCCGCTTCCATGGCCTGGGACAGGTCTTCGTCGTCGTTGAGGTTCTGGCTCGGGTCCAGGCCCAGCTTGCGGAAGGCTGGAATCTGGCTCCAGTCCAGCTGGGTGTAGGGGTGCTCGGTACCCATATAGCTCTGCAGGGTGGCCACCTGGACGATATCCACGTAGTCGACCTTGGCGCTGTCGCGGCTGAAGTCCAGGTACTGGCTGGGCACCATGGCGATCAGCTCGGGAAATTCCCAGGTACGCAGGATCTTGTCGCCGATGACCGGGTGGATCTTCTCGATCACATGGTTGAGGCTGATGGAATCGGCCAGCAGCTCGCTGTGCTCCTCGGCGTAGGTTAGGATCGGCAGCACGCCGATCTGGTGCACCAGGCCGGCGAGGGTGGCCTGGTCTGGCAGCAGGCGGGTGTAGTGCTTGCACAGTACATGGCAGATGCCGGCGATTTCGGTGCTCTTGTTCCACACTTCGCGCATCTTGCGGTCGACCACGTCACTGGTGGCCTGGAACATCTGCTCCATGGCCAGGCCCGTGGCCAGGTTGCAGGTGTAGTTGATGCCCAGGCGGCCCACGGCCATCTGCAGGTCGGTGATTTCCTTGTTGGTGCGCAGCAGCGGGCTGTTCACCACCTTGATGATGCGGGCAGTGAGGGCGGCGTCATTGCCGATCACCTTGCTCAGCTGGGCAATGCCGACATCCGGGTCTTCGGCGGCCTCGCGCACCTTGAGGGCGACCTCGGGCAGGGTGGGCAGGACCAGTTCATCGTTCTCGATGGCCTTGATCAGGTCCTTCTGGACTTTCTCGGCAAGCATGCTCATGGGCAATTCTCTTTAAGCTGTCAGCAAGGGTAAGGGTAGCCTTAACGCTGGATTTCGCGGTCTGCATCCAGTGTATATGGCAAGCCCAGTAAATTCAGGGTGGGGCCGTCGCTTGCCGCCAGATGGATACGGCCATCCTCCACGGCGTCCTGTTGCAGCACGGCCAGCAGTTCGCAGCCCTGCTCGGCCCGGGCAGCCAGTACCACCTCGCCGACGCTGGAACCATGTACCGGTGAAAAGAGTTCGGTGGCCGGCGCGGGTGGCTGGTCGCAGGCCAGGCTCAGGCGATACAGGCGGCGCTTGAGTTTGCCCAGGTACTGCATGCGCGCGACGATTTCCTGGCCTGTATAGCAGCCTTTCTTGAAGCTGACGCCATCCAGGGCCTGCAGGTTGATCATCTGCGGGATAAACAGCTCCCGGGTCGGCCCCATGACCTGGCCGATACCGGCGCGTATCTGGGCCAGCAGCCAGGTATCGAGCGGGGCCAGCGGCAGGTGCTGGCCGAGTTGCTGCTGCAGGGCCTCGGCCTGCGCGGCCGGTGCCCAGAGTTCGGCGCGGCCATCGCTCAGGCGCAGGGCCAGGCGCTCGTCTGCCTGCACCAGGCTGCCGGCGTCATCAGGCAGGGCCAGGCCCAGTTGTTCCAGCACGGTATCGGCGCCGCTCAGGCCGAAGCGGACCCAGGCAGCGCTTTCGTCGCTCAGCTTGGATTTGCTGAATACCGCGTATTTCTGCAGGTCGGCCAGTTGCGCGGCGAGCAGTTCGCTGGCCATGGCCAGCAGATAACCGCCTTCGACGGCGACGATGCGAAAACTCGACTGCATGCGCCCCTTGGGCGTGCAGCGGGCGCCCAGGCTGCTGTGGCTGGCGCTGAGGTAGTTGAGGTTGCAGGTGACCTGGCCTTGCAGGAACTTGCCGGCATCCGGGCCGCGCACGGCGAGGATGCCTTCGTGGCTGAGGGGGCAGTAAAACGCGGAATCGGCCATGGGCTGGGGGACGTCGCTGGAGAAAAGTTGGGGCGTCCATCATAAAAGCAGCGGCAAGCCCAAGCTACAGGCTTCAAGTAAAAGCCGGGAAAAACCTTGCGCGGCCCCGGCTTCGCGCGTGCCTTGGGCAGGCTGCGGCCTGCAGTGGGCTGTTATACTGCGCGCCTTTCAGGGCCACCATGCATGGCGGCCACCGTCTAGCCGTCGCTGCGCGGCGTTAAAAATGGCCTATGCCATTTTCAAGGAGCATTCCCATGGTCGACTCGGTTGAACTCAATCGCCTGTTCTGGCACAGCCGCCGCGGCATGCTGGAGCTGGATGTGCTGCTGGTGCCCTTTGTTCGGGAGGTCTATGCGCAGCTGGATGCGGACGACCAGGCGCGCTATCGCAAGCTGCTCGAATGCGAGGATCAGGACATGTTCGGCTGGTTTATGCAGCGCGGCGAGCCCGAGGATGCCGACCTCAAGCGCATGGTTCGGATGATTCTGGATCGTGTCCAGCCGCAGTGAAGCCTTCGAGTGCCGGTGGCAGCCATCCCTGGCATTGCTGCTGGCCTATGCCGGGGTGCAGGTTCTGGCGCTGCTGAGCCTGGTGTTGCTGGAGCTGCCCGGTTGGGGGCGGCTGCTCGCTTTTGGCGCCTGCCTGGCCCATGCCCTGTGGGTGTTGCCGCGCCAGGTGCTATTGCGCTCGGCGGCGGCCTATCGCGGCTTGCGTCACGATGCGGCGGGCTGGCAACTGTACAGCAGGGCGGCGGGCTGGCAGCCCATCGAGTTGCGCCCGGACAGCCTGGCCTTGCCGCTGGTGGTGGTGCTGCGCTTTCGCCTGGTCGGGCAGCGCCGGCTGCGCGCCCTGTGCATCCCCCGCGACAGCCTGCCGCGAGAGCTGCATCGGCGCCTGCGGGTGCGGCTGAAATTCAGTCGGCGTAGGAGGGCGGCAGCAGGATAGTGTCGCAGGCCTCGGCCAGCTGCTCGGGGTAGTCCAGGGTGTAGTGCAGGCCGCGGCTTTCCTTGCGCTGCATGGCGGAGCGGATCATCAGTTCGGCGACCTGGGCCAGGTTGCGCAGCTCGATCAGGTCGCGGCTGACCTTGTAGTTGCTGTAGAACTCGTCGATCTCATCGAGCAGCAGGCGCACCCGGTGCTCGGCACGCTGCAGGCGCTTGTTGGTGCGCACGATGCCCACATAGTCCCACATAAAGCGCCGCAACTCGTCCCAGTTGTGCGCGATGATCACGTCCTCGTCCGAGTCGGTCACCTGGCTGGCATCCCAGCCGGGCAGGTTGGTCGGCATCTCGACCCGCTCCAGCTGGCTGAGGATATCCTCGGCGGCCGAGCGGGCGTAGACGAAGCATTCCAGCAGCGAGTTGCTGGCCATGCGGTTGGCTCCGTGCAGGCCGGTGAAGCTGGTTTCGCCGATGGCATACAGGCCGGGGATGTCGCTACGGCCCTGCTGGTCCACCAGCACGCCGCCACAGGTGTAGTGGGCGGCGGGGACCACCGGAATGGCTTGCTTGGTGATGTCGATTCCAAAGGTCAGGCAGCGCTCGTACACGGTGGGGAAGTGCGCCTTCACGAACTCGGCCGGTTTGTGGCTGATATCCAGGTATACGCAGTCAATCCCTAGGCGTTTCATTTCGTGGTCGATGGCGCGGGCGACGATATCCCGCGGCGCCAGTTCGGCACGGCTGTCGAAGCGCGGCATAAAGCGCTTGCCGTTGGGCAGCTTGAGCAGGCCGCCTTCGCCGCGCACCGCTTCGGTGATCAGGAAGCTCTTGGCCTGGGGGTGGTACAGGCAGGTGGGGTGGAACTGGTTGAATTCCAGGTTGCCCACCCGGCAACCGGCGCGCCAGGCCATGGCGATACCGTCGCCGCAGGCACCGTCCGGGTTGCTGGTGTAGAGGTAGACCTTGGCCGCACCGCCGGTGGCGAGCACCACGAAGCGGGCGCTGAAGGTATCCACTTCGCCGGTGCCCCGATCCAGCACATAGGCGCCCAGGCAGCGCTGGCCGGGCAGGCCCAGCTTGCGCTCGGTGATCAGGTCCACCGCCACGCGCTGTTCCAGCAGTTCGATATTCGGGCGCTGGCGGGCCTGCTCCAGCAGGGTGTTGAAGATCGCTGCGCCGGTGGCATCGGCGGCGTGGATGATGCGGCGGTGGCTATGGCCGCCTTCGCGGGTCAGGTGAAACTCGAACCCACCGTCCTCGCGATCGGTCTGCTCGTCGCGGGTAAAGGGTACGCCCTGGTCGATCAGCCACTGGATGGCTTCGCGGCTATGCTCCACGGTAAAGCGCACCGCATCCTCGCGGCACAGGCCTCCCCCGGCGTTGAGGGTGTCGGCCACGTGGGATTCGACCGTGTCGGTGTCGTCCAGTACCGCCGCCACGCCACCCTGGGCCCAGTAGGTGGAGCCGTTGGCCAGGTTGCCCTTGCTCAGCACAGCAATGCGCAGGTGGCTAGGCAGGGTCAGGGCCAGGGTCAGGCCGGCAGCGCCGCTGCCGATGACCAGGATGTCGTGTTGGTGGTGTTGGCTCATGTCCGGATTCCGCGAAAGGCGGCCCCTAGTATATAGAGGGGGTGGGCGGCACAATAGCCGCCTTATGCCCAAGCGTGATACTCGGGAACTTTTTACCCGGCTGGCGTTCTACAGGCCGGCAGCCCCTGGGTCATGGGGCGGCTTATGTCCTGCCGGTAAAGGCGTTAACGGGCATGCCGCGACGGCACCCCGAACGATGAAAGTCTGTATGGCATGCCCGCCCTCATCCGGCGCTTCGCGCCACCTTCTCCCGGAGGGAGAAGGACAGCAAGGAGGGCGTCGCTGCGCGACTTTCACACTAAACAGAACAGATTGAAGGTGCAGCCGCCAAGCCTGCTGCGCCTTGCCGGTCGCCCTTCAGGGCGGCGGCAGGAAACGTGTTTGAGGGAGAGAACTTTTGCGCAATGCCCGAGTCTACTTTTGCAAGGTGATTGACTGGCGGCAACCGCACTCCTGCAAACCCATTGAGGAGTGCCCATGCTAACCCAGGAAGAAGATCAGCAGCTGGTCGAGCGCGTGCAGCGTGGGGACAAGCGTGCCTTCGATCTGCTGGTGCTGAAGTATCAGCACAAGATCCTCGGGTTGATCGTGCGTTTCGTGCATGACAGCCATGAGGCCCAGGACGTCGCCCAGGAAGCCTTCGTCAAGGCTTATCGGGCGTTGGGGAATTTTCGCGGTGACAGCGCGTTTTATACCTGGCTGTACCGCATCGCCATCAACACGGCGAAGAATCATCTGGTGTCCCGCGGTCGGCGGCCACCGGAAACTGATGTGAGTGCCGAGGATGCCGAGTTCTATGACGGTGACCATGCACTCAAGGATATCGAGTCGCCCGAGCGTTCCCTGCTGCGCGATGAGATCGAGGCCACGGTGCATCGCAGCATCGAGCAGTTGCCCGAGGATTTGCGTACGGCCCTGACCTTGCGCGAGTTCGACGGTTTGAGTTACGAGGACATTGCCAGCGTGATGCAGTGTCCGGTGGGTACGGTGCGGTCACGGATCTTCCGTGCCCGTGAGGCGATTGATAGGTCTCTGCAGCCGCTGCTGCAGGAAACCTGAAAAGGCGTCAGCCAAGATGAGGAACAGCCATGAGTCGTGAAGCCCTGCATGAATCGCTGTCTGCGGTGATGGATAATCAAGCGGACGAACTGGAGCTGCGCCGCGTGCTGGCCGCCAGCGAGGATGCCGAGGTGCGGGCTACCTGGCAGCGCTATCAGCTGGCCCGGGCGGTGATGCACAAGGAATTGCTGGAACCGCGTCTGGATATTGCCGCTGCCGTTTCTGCTGCGCTGGCCGCCGAGCCCGCGCCTGTGGCGCAGAAACCCGCGCAAAGCCGCTGGCGCAGCCTGGGCCGTCTGGCGGTGGCCGCCTCGGTGACCGTGGCGGTGCTGGCGGGGGTACGGTTCTACAATCAGGATGCCATCACCGGCGCGCAGATGGCCCAGCAGGCCGCTCAGCCCATGCTCAGCCTGCCCCAAGTGCAGGGGCCGGCGCTGTTGGCCGGCTTCAGTGTCGACGGCGAGCAGGCAGCGCCCACGGCTCAGGCACCGGGCGTTTCGCCCTGGCATGAGCAGCGTCTGCCCAGCTACCTGCGCCAGCATGCGCAGCAGGCGGCCATGAGTGGCGCCGATAGCGCATTGCCCTATGCCCGGGCGGCCAGCCTGGAAAATCGGTAAGCCGGCCTATGCGCCTTGCTCCTTTAGCACTCTGGGCACTGCTTGGTGCGTGGACATTGCCGGCGGCGGCCGACGAGGCCCATGACTGGCTGGAGCGCCTGGCCCGGGCCGAGCGCAGCCAGAGTTACCAGGGCACCTTTATCTACGAGCGTAATGGCAGTTTTTCCAGCCATGCCATCTGGCGTCGGGTCGAGGGTAGCGGTTACCACGAACGTCTGTTGCAACTCGATGGCATGCCCCAGGAAGTGGTGCGTATCGATGGCAAGGTCGACTGCGTGAGCGGCAACCTGGCCGATCAGCTTGGTGGCGGGCCGTTGTGGCCGACGCGCCAGCTCAGTGCCGAGCAGTTGGCGCAGTCCTATGAGCTGCGCATGGTGGGCAAGTCCCGGATCGCCGGGCGTTCTGCCGTGGTCCTGGCCTTGTTGCCCCGGGATCAACATCGCTATGGCATCGAGCTGCATGTGGATATGCAGAGCGGTCTGCCGCTCAAATCCCTGCTGCTCAGCGACAAGGGGCAGTTGCTGGAACGTTTTCAGTTCACTCGCCTGGATGCCTCCGCGCCCTCCGCCAAGTCCCTGCAGGCGGGTGCCGGCTGCCGGCCCCTGCGTGCGGCCGTGGTCCAGGTCGAGGCGCCGCCAGCCTGGCAGTCGGACTGGCTGCCGCCAGGCTTCGCCCTGCATGCCAGCACCCAGCGACGCAGCCCGGCTTCGGATGAAGCCGTGGCCTGCCTGGTCTATGGTGACGGCCTGGCTCGCTTCTCCGTGTTTCTGGAGCCCCTGCGTGGCGCGGCGGCGGAGGATCTGCGCAGCCAGGTTGGTCCCACCACGGCGGTGTCGCGGCGGGTCAAGACGGCCCAGGGTGATGTGATGGTCACGGTGGTGGGCGAGATACCCATGGGCACCGCCGAGCGCGTGGCCCTGTCGATGCGGGCAAGGGCTGCCGAGGTGGCGCCGTGATCGAGGAACAGGGCCGGGTGATCGCCGTGGAGCCTGGCGCCGTATGGGTCGAGACCCTGCGCAAGAGCACCTGTTCGGCCTGCTCGGCCAAGGCGGCCTGCGGTCAGGGTCTGCTCAATCAGCTGGGGGCAGGGGCGCGGCGTGGTTATGTGCGCGCCCTCAGTGGTCTGTCGCTGCAGGTGGGCGATGCCGTGGTGATCGGCGTGCGCGAGGACCTGCTGGTGCGCGGCTCGCTGCTGGTCTATCTGCTGCCCCTGCTGGGGCTGTTTCTCGGCGCGGGGTTGGCCCAGTGGTTGGCCCTGGGCGAGCCTGTGGTTATCCTGGCGGCCTTTGCCGGGTTGCTGGCCAGCTGGTATGGGGTGCGCCGCTACAGTCTGCGCACCTGCGATGATCCGGCGGCGCAGCCGGTGGTGTTGCGTGCGCTGTTGGCGGCCGAGGGGTCGAACTGAATCTTTGCCTGTAAGCAAATAGGGAGCCGTATGTTGATGCCCAGCCTTAAGAAATCCTGTTCCGCCTTGCTGGCCCTGGTGCTGCTGGGGCAGGTGATGGTGGCGCAGGCCAATCTGCCCGACTTTACCGAGCTGGTGGAGAAGGCCTCGCCGGCGGTGGTCAATATCAGCACCCGGCAGCGCATGCCGGAGCGCATGGCGGCTGGCGGGCAGCTGAATATCCCGGATCTGCAGGGCCTGCCGCCGATGTTTCGCGAGTTCTTCGAGCGCAATATGCCCCAGGTGCCGCGCAATCCCGGTGGCGGTCGCCAGCGCGAGGCCCAGTCCCTGGGTTCGGGCTTTATCATTTCCGCCGACGGCTATGTGCTGACCAATAACCATGTGATCGCCGATGCCGATGAAATCATCGTGCGTCTGTCCGATCGCAGCGAACTGGAGGCCAAGCTGGTGGGCGCCGACCCACGCAGCGACGTGGCCCTGCTCAAGGTCGAGGCCAAGGGGCTGCCGACCGTCAAGCTGGGCAGGTCCGAGGATCTCAAGGTGGGTGAGTGGGTGCTGGCCATCGGTTCGCCCTTCGGCTTCGACCATTCGGTGACCGCCGGTATCGTCAGCGCCAAGGGGCGCAGCCTGCCCAACGAGAGCTATGTGCCCTTTATCCAGACCGATGTGGCCATCAACCCGGGCAACTCCGGCGGGCCGCTGTTCAATCTGGCGGGTGAGGTGGTAGGCATCAATTCGCAGATTTTCACTCGTTCCGGTGGTTTTATGGGGCTGTCCTTCGCCATTCCCATGAGCGTGGCCATGGACGTGGCCGACCAGCTCAAGGCCGACGGCAAGGTCAGTCGTGGCTGGCTCGGGGTGGTGATCCAGGAAGTGAACAAGGATCTGGCCGAGTCCTTTGGACTGGATCGTCCGGCCGGTGCCCTGGTGGCCCAGGTGCTGGAGGATGGTCCGGCGGCCAAGGGCGGCCTGCAGGTGGGGGATGTGATTCTCAGCCTGGATGGCAAGCCGATCGTCATGTCCGCGGACCTGCCCCATCTGGTCGGGGCCCTCAAGCCGGGCAGCAAGGCCAACCTGGAAGTGGTGCGCGAGGGTAAGCGGCGCAAGCTGTCCCTGAGTATCGGCGCGCTGCCTGAGGAGGGTGAGGAACTGGCCAGTACCGTGCAGCCCGGCGCCGAACGCAGCAGCAATCGCCTGGGTGTGCGGGTGGCGGAGCTGAGCGCCGAGCAGAAGAAGAGCCTCGATCTGCGCGGTGGCGTGGTGATTGCCGAGGTCATGGAAGGCCCTGCTGCGCTGATCGGGCTGCGTCCCGGGGATGTGGTCACTCACCTGAACAACCAGGCCATCGACTCGGCCAAGACCTTTACCGAGGTGGCCCAGGCCCTGCCGAAGAACCGTTCGGTGTCGATGCGCGTGCTGCGCCAGGGGCGCGCCAGCTTTATCACCTTCAAGCTGGCGGACTGATTATCCCGTCGGGGCACAGGGGCGACTTCGGTCGCCCTTTTGCGTGGTGGCGTGCGTGCGGGCTGGATGACGGGCCGGGTGGCTTTCGGGTACACTTCGCGGCTATTTTCGGCGGGCAGTGGCCTGCGCCCTTTTTGAGTGTTGATCCGTGAGTGATTTGAGTCATATCCGCAATTTCTCCATCATCGCCCACATTGACCACGGCAAGTCGACCTTGGCCGACCGGTTTATCCAGATGTGTGGCGGCCTGGCCGATCGTGAAATGGAGGCCCAGGTGCTGGACTCCATGGATCTGGAGCGCGAGCGCGGGATCACCATCAAGGCGCACAGCGTCACCCTGTATTACAAGGCGCGCAATGGCGTCACCTATCAGCTGAACTTTATCGACACGCCGGGCCACGTGGATTTTACCTATGAGGTGAGCCGCTCCCTGGCCGCCTGCGAAGGGGCGCTGCTGGTGGTCGATGCCGGGCAGGGCGTGGAAGCCCAGTCGGTGGCCAACTGCTATACCGCCATCGAGCAGGGCCTGGAGGTCATGCCGGTACTGAACAAGATCGACCTGCCCCAGGCCGAGCCGGAGCGGGTCAAGGAAGAGATCGAGAAGATCATCGGCATCGATGCCACCGACGCGGTGACCTGCAGTGCCAAGACCGGCCTGGGCGTGGATGAGGTGCTGGAACGCCTGGTGCAGGTGATTCCGCCGCCCGAGGGGGAGATCGAGGCGCCGCTGCAGGCCCTGATCATCGACTCCTGGTTCGACAACTACCTGGGCGTGGTGTCGCTGGTGCGGGTCAAGCACGGGCGGGTGAAGAAAGGCGACAAGATCCTGGTCAAATCCACCGGCAAGGTGCATCTGGTGGACAGCGTGGGGGTGTTCAACCCCAAGCACACCGCTACCGTCGACCTCAAGGCCGGTGAAGTGGGCTTTATCATCGCCAGCATCAAGGACATTCACGGGGCGCCGGTGGGTGACACCCTGACCCTGGCCGCGACCCCCGACGTGGAGGTGCTGCCGGGCTTCAAGCGTATCCAGCCCCAGGTCTATGCCGGCCTGTTCCCGGTCAGCTCCGATGATTTCGAGGACTTCCGCGACGCGCTGCAGAAACTGACGCTGAACGACTCGTCGCTGCAGTATCTGCCGGAGAGTTCCGATGCCCTGGGCTTCGGCTTCCGCTGCGGCTTCCTCGGCATGCTGCATATGGAGATCATCCAGGAGCGCCTGGAGCGCGAGTACGACCTGGACTTGATCACCACGGCGCCGAGCGTGATCTTCGAGGTGGTGCTGAAGAATGGCGAGACGATTTACGTCGATAACCCGTCCAAGCTGCCGGATGTGTCCTCGGTCGAGGATTTCCGCGAGCCCATCGTTGCCGCCACCATCCTGGTACCCCAGGAACACCTGGGCAACGTGATCACCCTGTGCATCGAGAAGCGCGGCGTGCAGCGCGACATGCAGTTCCTCGGCTCCCAGGTGCAGGTGCGCTATGACCTGCCGATGAACGAGGTGGTGCTGGACTTCTTCGACCGCCTGAAGTCCACCAGCCGCGGCTATGCTTCGCTCGACTACCATTTCGATCGTTACCAGTCGGCCAATCTGGTCAAGCTGGATGTGTTGATCAACGGCGACAAGGTCGATGCCCTGGCCCTGATCGTGCACAAGGACAATGCCCATTACAAAGGCCGTCAGCTGACCGAGAAGATGAAGGAGCTGATTCCGCGGCAGATGTTCGATGTGGCCATCCAGGCCGCCATCGGCGGACAGATCGTGGCGCGTACCACGGTCAAGGCGCTACGCAAGAACGTATTGGCCAAGTGCTATGGCGGTGACGTGAGCCGTAAGCGCAAGCTGCTGGAAAAGCAGAAGGCCGGTAAAAAACGGATGAAGCAGGTCGGCAACGTGGAAATCCCACAGGAAGCCTTCCTTGCCGTGCTGAGGTTGGATAGCTAGGTCTTATGTCGATCAATTTTCCGCTGTTGCTGGTCATTGCCGTCGCCGTCTGTGGCGCCCTGGCGCTCTTGGATCTGATATTCCTGGCGCCACGCCGCCGGGCGGCCATCGCCAGTTACCAGGGCCAGGTCGGTGATGCCGACGCGGCGGTGATTGATCGGTTGAGCAAGGAGCCGCTGCTGGTCGAGTACGGCAAGTCGTTCTTTCCGGTGCTGGCCATCGTGCTGGTGTTGCGCTCCTTTCTGGTGGAGCCCTTCCAGATTCCCTCGGGTTCGATGAAACCGACCCTGGAAGTGGGCGACTTTATCCTGGTCAACAAGTTCGCCTACGGCATCCGCCTGCCGGTACTGGATACCAAGATCATCGAAGTGGGTGACCCGCAGCGCGGCGATGTGATGGTATTCCGCTACCCCAGTGATCCCAATATCAACTACATCAAGCGTGTGGTGGGCCTGGCGGGCGACCACGTGGCCTACAGCAGCGACAAGCAGTTGTTTATCAATGGCCAGGCCGTGGCCCAGCAACTGATTGGCGAAGAGCCGGGCAGCCTGGGCAGCGTGACCCTGTACAACGAGCGCCTGGGCGAGGTGGAGCATCAGATCCGCAAGGAAATGAGCCGCTACCGGGTCGAGCCGGGTCGCGAATGGGTTATCCCCGAGGGCCATTACTTTATGGTCGGTGACAACCGCGACAACTCCAACGACAGCCGCTACTGGAAGGACCCGCAGATTCCCCAGCCGCTCTGGGGCATGGTGCCGGATCGCAATATCGTCGGTAAGGCCTTCGCCGTGTGGATGAGCTGGCCGGATCCCAAGTCGCGCCACCTGCCCAATTTCTCCCGGGTCGGTCTGATCAAGTAAAGGGTTGCGTGGCCGGCATGATGCCGCGCCGCGAGCTATATATAGTCTTTGCCGGCCTTATTGGGCCGGGTACTTCACATATTGGGGGCATAGATGAAAGTTGCGCGTTCGCAAAAAGGCATGTCGATGCTGAGCTGGATGCTGGTGCTGACACTGGTGGCCTTTTTCGCCAGTGCCGCGTTCAAACTCCTGCCGCATTACTTCGACTATATGTCGATGGAAAAGATCATCACCTCGGTGGAAACCGAGGCATCGGGCGATGTGCGCAGCGTTGGCGCCTTTATGGGCCATGTCGGGCGCGGCATGGAGGTCAACAATATTCGCGATCTGTCGCTCAAGGACATTATGGATGTGAAGGTGGAAAACAACGAGTTTCGCGTGCACCTCAAATATGAGCGTCGCGAGCCGCTGATTCGCAATATCGATCTGGTCGTGCGGTTCGACAAAGAATTCCGTGTGCGCATGCCGTGAGTGATCTTGCCCGTCTGGAGCGCAAGCTCGGTTACCGCTTCAAGGATCAGGACCTGATGGTCCTGGCCCTGACCCACCGCAGTTTTGCCGGGCGCAACAACGAGCGTCTGGAGTTTCTCGGCGATTCCATCCTCAACTTTGTCGCCGCCGAAGCCTTGTTCGAACGCTTTACCCAGGCCCGCGAAGGTCAGCTGTCGCGGCTGCGTGCGCGCCTGGTGAAGGGCGAGACCCTGGCCGTACTGGCCCGTGGCTTCGAGCTGGGCGAGTACCTGCGCCTGGGGTCCGGCGAGCTGAAAAGCGGCGGCTTTCGCCGCGAGTCGATACTGGCCGATGCCCTGGAAGCCCTGATCGGCGCCATCTACCTGGATGCCGGCATGGACGTGGCACGCGAGCGGGTGCTGGCCTGGCTGGAAGGCGAGCTGGAGGGCCTGACCCTGGTCGATACCAACAAGGACCCGAAAACCCGCCTGCAGGAGTTTCTGCAGTCGCGCAGCTGCGACCTGCCGCGCTACGAAGTGGTGGATATCCAGGGCGAGCCGCACTGCCGTACCTTTATGGTCGAGTGCCAGGTCGCCCTGCTCAATGAAAAGACCCTGGGCCAGGGCGGCAGCCGGCGTATCGCCGAGCAGGTGGCCGCCGCTGCCGCGTTGATCGCCCTGGGCGTGGAGAATGGCAATGACTGATGTACCCGTTACACGCTGTGGCTATGTGGCCATCGTCGGCCGGCCCAACGTGGGCAAGTCGACGCTGCTCAACCATATCCTCGGGCAGAAGCTGGCGATCACCTCGCGCAAGCCGCAGACCACCCGCCACAATATGCTCGGCATCAAGACCGAAGGCGAAGTACAGGCCATCTATGTCGATACCCCCGGCCTGCACAAGAACAACGAGAAAGCCCTCAACCGCTATATGAACAAGAATGCCTCGTCGGCGCTGAAGGATGTCGACGTGGTGATCTTCGTGGTCGATCGCACCCGCTGGACCGACGAGGACCAGATGGTCCTGGAGCGCGTGCAGTATGTGCAGGGGCCGGTGATCCTGGCGATCAACAAGACCGACCGCCTGGAAGACAAGGCCGAGCTGATGCCGCACCTCAAGTGGCTGGCCGAGCAGCTGCCCAATGCCGAAATCGTGCCGATCTCGGCCCAGCAGGGGCACAACCTCGATACCCTGGAGCAGCTGGTGGGCGAGCGTCTGCCCGAAGGCGTGCACTTCTTCCCGGAAGATCAGGTCACCGACCGTTCCAGCCGCTTTTTTGCCGCCGAGCTGGTGCGCGAGAAGATCATGCGTCAGCTCGGCGCCGAGCTGCCCTACCAGATCACCGTGGAGATCGAGGAATTCAAGCGCGAAGGGCGCATCCTGCATATCCATGCCCTGATTCTGGTGGAGCGCGACGGGCAGAAGAAGATCATCATTGGCGACAAGGGTGAGCGCATCAAGCGCATCGGCCAGGAGGCGCGCAAGGACATGGAGGTGATGTTCGACTCCAAGGTCATGCTCAACCTCTGGGTCAAGGTCAAGGGTGGCTGGTCCGATGATGAGCGCGCCCTGCGTTCCCTGGGTTACGACGATATCTGATCCGTCTGCGGGCGCCTTTTCGCGCCCGCCATTGCGAGTGGCCCGCCATGCTTGCCCCTAGCCAGCCGGCCTATGTGCTGCACAGCCGCGCCTACCGCGAAAGCAGCGCGCTGGTGGACTTCCTCACCCCGCAAGGTCGCCTGCGTGCCGTATTGCGCGGCGCCCGGGGCAAGGCCGGCAGCCTGGCGCGGCCTTTTATCCCGCTGGAAGCCGAGTTTCGCGGCCGTGGTGAGCTAAAGACTGTCGGCCGCCTGGAACCGGGCGGCATTCCCAATCTGCTGCTGGGCGAGGCGCTGTTTTCCGGCCTGTACCTCAATGAACTGCTGATCCGTCTGCTACCCGCCGAAGACCCGCACCCGGCTGTATTCGAACATTACGCCATGACCGTCCTGGCCCTGGCCCAGGGCCGCGCCCTGGAGCCGCTGCTGCGTGCGTTCGAATGGCGCCTGCTGGATGAGCTGGGCTATGGTTTCGCCCTGGATCTGGACAGTGAGGGGCAGCCCATTGTCGCAACCGGGCTGTATCGTCTGCACAGCGAAACCGGCCTCGTGCCGGTAGGGCAGTTGCAGCCCGGGGTGTTTCAAGGGGCCGAGCTGCTGGCCATGGCCGAGGCCGACTGGGCAGCGCCCGGCGCCCTGGCTGCGGCCAAGCGTCTGATGCGCCAGGCCCTGGCCCCCCATCTGGGCGGCAGACCGCTGGTCAGCCGCGAACTTTTTATGACGCTCAAGGAGCCAAGCCGTGACTGATGCCAATCGTATTCTCTTGGGTGTGAACATCGACCATGTGGCCACCCTGCGCCAGGCCCGGGGTACCCGCTACCCGGACCCGGTCAAGGCCGCGCTGGACGCCGAGGAAGCCGGTGCCGACGGCATTACCGTGCACCTGCGTGAAGATCGCCGGCATATCCAGGAGCGCGATGTGCGCCTGCTCAAGGAAGTCATGCAGACGCGGATGAACTTCGAGATGGGCGTGACCGAGGAGATGCTCGCCTTCGCCGAAAGCATCCGCCCGGAGCATGTCTGTCTGGTGCCGGAAACCCGCCAGGAGCTGACCACTGAGGGTGGCCTGGATGTGGCGGGGCAGGAGGCGCGGATTCGCGCGGCGGTCGAACGCCTGAGCAAGATCGGCTGTGAGGTGTCGCTGTTTATCGACCCGGACCCGCAGCAGATCGAGGCGTCCAAGCGCGTCGGCGCACCGGCCATCGAACTGCACACCGGGCGTTATGCCGATGCCCATACACCCGAGGAGGCGGCCCGCGAGCTGGCGCGGATTCGCGACGGCGTGGCTTGCGGCCTGCAGCACGGCCTGATCGTCAATGCCGGCCATGGCCTGCATTACCACAACGTCGAGCCGGTGGCGGCGATTGCCGGGATCAACGAGCTGAATATCGGCCACGCCCTGGTGGCTCACGCGCTGTTTGTCGGCTTTAAGCAGGCGGTGGCGGAAATGAAGGCGCTGATAGTGGCCGCAGCCAATCGCGGCTGATGCAGATGTAGGGCGGGTCGTGACCCGCGCTGATTGATCGTACGGCAAACGCGTTATTGGTTTGTACGCCGTATTTGAATGGCGGTGCTTTGGGGTTTTGTGCACCGCCGCGTTTGCTTGGGATGGGTGGCGCGGCGGGGATTGCTTGGCGGGTTACGCCTTCGGCTAACCCGCCCTACGGTTTACGTGCAACCAGCACTGCGCGACAGGGCGCCGGCAGGCCTTCCACGGTGCGGCTATGGTCGGCTGGGTCGAGGAACTCCGGCAGGGACTGGAAACGCATCCATTCGGTGGCGCGCTGTTCCTCCACGCTGGTGGTGCTGACGTCCACGCAGCGTACGTCCTCGAAACCGGCGCGGCGCAGCCAGCGTTCCAGCGCCGGCACCGAGGGCAGGAACCAGACGTTGCGCATCTGCGCGTAGCGATCCTCGGGCACCAGCACCTGCTCCACATCGCCTTCCACCACCAGGGTTTCCAGCACCAGCTCGCCGCCCCTGACCAGGCAGTCCTTGAGGTCGAACAAATGATCGATGGGCGAGCGGCGGTGGTACAGCACGCCCATGGAAAACACCGTATCGAAACCCTGCAGCTTGCCTGGCAACTCTTCGAAGGCGAGAGGCAGGTGCCAGGCGGGCAGGTCGGGCAGGTAGTGCTTCATGGCCAGGAACTGGCAGAGAAACAGCCAGTTGGGGTCGATACCCACCACGCTGTGGGCGCCGGCGCCGAGCATGCGCCACATGTAGTAGCCATTGCCGCAGCCCACATCCAGCACGCGTTTGTTCTGCAGGTTCAGGTGGGGGGCGACCCGCTGCCATTTCCAGTCCGAGCGCCACTCGGTGTCGACATGCACGCCGAACAGATGAAAGGGGCCCTTGCGCCAGGGGATCAGGCCCTGCAGAGCGGCTTTCAGCTGCGCGCGGGCAGGTTCGGCGCAGGGGCCGTCGAAGGCGAAGCGCTGGGCCAGCTCAACCTCGCTCACGCGCAGTTCCGGCAACGCCTGCACTGCGCCATACCAGCGCGCCAGATCACCATGGCCGATGGCCAGCTTGGCGTCTATCTGTCCGGGCAGGTCGGCCGCCCAGTCCTGCAGCGGGGTGCCGGCCAGCGCGGCCTGCAGGGCGTCGAGATCGAGGCGGTTGATCATGGCAGGGCTATCAGGGAGGCGAAGTTAAGGCACTGGAACCAGGGCACGACCTGGCTGAAACCGGCAGCCAGCAGGCGCTCGCGATGCTGTTCCAGGCTGTCGGGCAGCATCACCTTTTCGATGGCGCTGCGCTTCTGGGCGATTTCCAGCTCGCTATAGCCGTTGGCTCGTTTAAAGGCCAGATGCAGTTCGCCCAGCAGTTCGTGTGCGCTTGCATCCTCGAAGCGCAGCTTTTCCGAAAGGATCAGCGCGCCGCCGGGCAGCAGGGCCTGACGAATCCCGCTCAGCAGTTCGAGGCGCCGTTCGGGAGCAATAAATTGCAGGGTGAAGTTCAGCGTCACCAGGGAACAGGGTTGCAGGGGCAGGGCAAGGATATCGGCCTCGATCACCTCCACCGGCAGCAGTTCCTGGAACATGGCGTCCTGGGCGTGCAGGTACTCGCGGCAGCGCGCGACCATGGCCGTGGAGTTGTCCACGGCGATCACCCGGCAATCGTCTATCTGCACATGGCGGCGCAGGGCCTGGGTTACCGCCCCCAGGGAGCAGCCCAGGTCATAGAGCAGGCTGTGGGGCTGGGCGAACTGCCCGGCCAGCACACCGATATTCTCCACTATGGTCGGGTAGCCCGGCACCGAACGCTTGATCATGTCGGGGAAGACCCGCGCCACGTCCTCGTTGAAGACGAAGTCGGGCACCTGATCCAGGGGTTGGGCGAAGAGGCGGTCGGGCTGCTGTTTCACGGTCGGAGCACTGGCTGGCAAAGGCGGGCATTCTAGCCAACTAAGGCGTCCAGCCAAACCTTGATTACTTCAACTGGTCGAAAACAAAGTCTCCGGCGCCCTGCAAGGGACCCAGGGGGTTGCGCTTGGCCTCGTAGCGACGGATGTTGGGCTCGCCGTTATTGACCTTGTGCACCAGGGTGTCGTCGACGAAGACGAAGACCGAGCGGAATATCCAGCCTTCCACTTCGCGCTTCTTGCGGAAGTTGAAGGTGTCGGCCCAGAAGCTACCCACCCGCTGGCTGTCGGTCTTGCTGAATTCAAAGGAATAGCCGATGCAGCGATCCTTGGCATGCAGGCATTGCACCAGGCCGTCGGGCAGGTAGTCGATGGGCACATTGGGCTGCACGAACATCAGGCGGATATCGATAAAGGACAGCATCTTGCCGTTGCCCTGGGTCAGTGGGTCGAAGCCCAGCTTGAACAGCTCATGGCGCGTGGTCTGCTGCGGGATGGCCTTGGAGTAGCGCATCTCCGCGTCCAGATAGTCATCGAAGGGCGAGCGCGCCTCGGCATGTTCGCTGGGCAGCAGGCTGCTGCACCCCGGCAGGCCAAGCAACAGAAGGCACAGAACGACTGCATGCCGAATGGTTGCCATGGTGGCGTTTCCTTGTGTGATGACGGGTGTAATTCCTATAGCTGATTAATCGACGGCTTGCCTGTTGGGCCGGGCAAATGCGGAGGCGGCAATCAGCCATTGCCCCAGCCAGTAGCTGGCCATGATGGCGAGCGGGGCTGCAGAGAAGGGTTGGACGAAACGGTTGATACCGATAAGGCTGTCGGACAGCACGAACAGGGCGGCGCCGGCGGCTGCCAGGTTCGTCGAGCGGCTAGGCAGGTGCGCCTGGCCGAGCCGGGCCAGGGCCCGCCAGAGCATGGCACTGATGGCCAGGGCGTAGAGCGCCACCGGCAGCAGCAAATCCCCCAGGCCGCCGCTGGCCAGCAGGGCGAAGATGGCGGTGCCGCAACCTGCCGCCAGCAGCAGGGCCAGCCAGGCGGGGCGCTGGCAATCGCTCAGGTAGGCGCGCAGGTAGGCCAGGTGCGCGAGCAGAAAGGCGCCCAGGCCAAAGACGAACAGGTCAGCCGGCCATTGCAGCAGCAGATCGCCGGCCAGAGAGGCGAGCAGGCCCAGGCTGATCCAGCGCCGGTAACGACCGGGCGGGGCCTGACGCAACCAGAGCAGCATGGCCAGCACCGGCAGGCCCTTGCCGAACAGGCCCAGTTCAGCCTGGCCGGTCAGGCCGGCAACAGCAAAGAGTACGGCACCCAGCAGCCCGAGGCAGAGCCAGACCATAGGATTCTCCTGTCAGTTCCTGTATGGGCTGCACTATGGGTCGAGGGCTATTGGCAAGCAACGCAGCAGGCGTCAGGTGGGGCGGCATTTGGCGCCGCTACTTGACCCTGATCTGGCAGTCGAAGCGCTGGGCGGGCACCACGCCCACTTCCCAGGGGCGTTCGTAGGTCAGGTGCAGGCGCCCCTCGCCGGCCTGTCGGGCTTCGAAGCGCCAGGTGGAAACCCCGGCGCTACCGACCAGGCCGGCGTCTTCCGGGTTGCTGTAGACCTCCGGGCCGAGGCTGTGCAGCACGCCGGCGGCGGAGTCGCGGATGATCCAGCGAAAGCCCGTGGTGGGGTTGCTGGGCATGCGCAGGATCAGCTGTTGGCCGCTGTGCAGGGTCAGCGGGCATTGGCTCTGCTGCTTCTGGTGCAGGGTAACGCTGGTGCCGGGCTTCTGGGCGCAGGCGCCGAGCAGGGCGAGGCTGAGCAACAGGGTTGAACGCAGAACGGCCATGGCGGGCTCCGATCAGGTGGCGAGGGTTGCCAGCATAGTGCTTTTGGCTATGTGCCCATAGCCTGTTGCGTGCCGCCTTCACCTGAGGTGGCAGAGCCCGTAGGGTGCGCTGTACGCACCAAGCTTGCCCGCCATGCGCAGGGCACACCAGCCTGCCTGCGGAGGATCGCCAGCAAGCTGGCTCCTACACAGCGCTACACAGAGCGGGTACATAGCCATGCTGTTGCTCTGCCGATGGTCGCTGCTTGTGCCACTGCACAGGCGGGTGGCTAGACTGAACCCGGGGTATGAGGAGGCGACTATGGGCAGGCTATTTCTGCTGCTGGCCTGCATGGGCTGGCAGGTGTTGCCGCTAACGGCTGCCGAGCGGCCCAGCGAGCAGGATGTGTACTGGCTGGTCAGCGATTTCCGGCCCTTTATGATTCTCTCCGGCCCAGGGGCTGGGGAAGGCTACCTGGATCAGGCCCAGAGCCTGTTTCAGCAACTGCTGCCGCTGTATTGGCACAAGTCCGTGCAGGGCAATGTCAGCCGCCGCGAGCGGATCATGCAGGATGCTGCCGAGCAGGGCGGACAGATCTGCTCGGTGACCTTGTTTCGCACGCCCAAGCGCGAGCGCTTTCTTTATTTCACCCGCCCCTATGTGAGGATCCTGCCGAGCGGGGTGATCATCCTCAAAAGCCTGTTGCCGCGTTTCCAGGCCTTCCGTGATCAGGCCGGCTATTACCGCTTGCGTGACATGCTGGCTGAGCCAGGTCTCAAGCTGGGTCTGACGCAGCAGCGCGCTTATGGTGCGGGAGTCGATAGCCTGCTCGAAACCATGGGCGAGACCAGGCCTGCGCACGTTATCTGGCGCAGTGGCGAAGATAACAGCGAGGGGCTGTACGGCATGCTGCAGCGTGGGCGGATTCACTACACCCTGGGCTATGCGGTGGAGGAGCAGTACCTCTATCGCCTGGACAAGACCCATGAGGCCACGGTGTTTCTGCCCCTGGCGGAAAATCCCGGTCTGCTCGATGCCCCCTTCAGCTGTGCCCGCACTCCCTGGGGGGCGCGCACGGTACAGGAGGTGGATCTGCTGCTGGCCGACCCGGCCTTGCAGGCCCGCTTTCAGCAGCAGTATGAAGCCTGGTTAGGCGCGGAAGCCTTGCAGCTGTACCGCAGCCTGCTGGCTCCGCGGATGCCCTGAGTCCTGTTTAGCGCGACAGGCTCAATTGCAGGGGTTCGATCAGCGGGGCAAACAGCTCGAAGCAGTCCCGTGGTGCCAGGCGCACCCGGGGGGCGGCGATCAGTTCGACTTCCAGGCGCTGCAGGGTCTGCTGCAGGGCTGTGTTGCCGCCACCTTGCTCCAGCTTGTGGCAGAGCTGGCGCATCTGCTCCTGCAGGCCGCTGGGGCAGCGCTGATAGTTGGCCGCGCGTACCGCCAGGCCACGCAGGCGGGCCAGATCTTCCAGGGTGCGGCAGAGTGCACCGATACCCTGGGGTGGCGGACTGTCGGTCAGGCGCAGGCGATCTTCCAGTTGTTCGATGACCTGCAGCAGGCCTTCGATCACCTGGCAGTGGGCGGCGAAATCGGCGGGGTGGCGGCGCAGTTTCGGCCAGTCCTGTTGCAGCGGTGCCAGTTGCAGGCTGGGCCCGGGCCAGTTGAGCCAGAGCTGGTCGAGTTGGCGGGCCAGCACGTTGCGCTGGCTGACGCTGCTGATGTCCTGCTGGGCGCCCAGGCCGCGGTGTTTCTGCAGGTGCTGGAGCAGGGCGATGGCGCGTTGCAGGGTGGCGCTCTGCAGGGCATTGAGGTGCTGCTGGTGTTGCCGGTGGGCACGGCGACTCAGGTAGTGGCCGAGCAGAAACAGACCCAGGGCCAGGGCAATGGCGAGACCGAGTTCCATGGTGACTCCTTGAAGCGGCAGTGGCACGAAAAGCGTGCAGGCTGGGTTACTGCAACTCTCCTGCCAGTTGCGGGCGGCCGCTCTGTTGTGGGCCTTTCGGCAAGTCTGCAGCTTGTCGCTTGCCTTAAGATTGTGCGCGCCAAGCCCGGGCAGGCCATTTTGGTGCGGCGGTCTGCCCGCTTTCAGACCGGTCGGGTTCGCCGGTTTTGCGCTGCAGGCCCTGCCCCGTGCGGCCTTCGGCGCGGCCGCCGCTGGTCGGCAAGGATGACGGCAGGGGGTGCAACTGGTTAAAGTTCCACCACCTTCCTCAGCCGATCCTGTTCAGCATGTTCAAAGCACGCCTGTTGCGTCTCGACGATCAAGCCCACGAGCACACCCACGACCACCATCAACTGGTGCTGTCCCTGGCTGGGCGCGCGGAGTTCGAGGTCAATGGCCGGGGTGGCGAGGTGTGCCGCATGCGTGCCTGCCTGGTGCCTGGCGATGCCGACCACCAGTTCGCCGGCATGGGTGACAACCGCATGCTGATCATCGACATGGATGAGCAGGGCAGCGCGGACGCCGACCTGGCCCTGCTTACCCATCTGTTCGAGAGACCGCGCTACCCACAGCTGGATGCCGACTTCCAGAACCTGCTCAGCTATGCCGGTGCCGAACTGGAGCGCTATGGCTCCGACCCGATGCTGGCCCGTTCCCTGGGCGGAGTGCTGCTGCGGGCCCTGCATCTGCGTCTGTTCGGCGAGCAGAAAGGTCGTGCTCCGGGGGCGCTGGATATGGAGCGTATCGACCGCTATATCCTCGAACACCTGGCCCGGCGTATCAGCGTTGCCGAGCTGGCCCAGGAGGCCTGCCTGAGTCCCAGTCACTTCCACGCCCAGTTCAAGGACAGCGTGGGCCTGACGCCCCATCAGTACCTGCTGAAAACCCGCCTGGATCGCGCCGCCCGGCTGCTGCGCGAAAGCCCGCTGCCGCTGGTGCGCATCGCCGAGGAGTGCGGGTTCTCCAGCCAGAGCGCCCTGACCACCGCCATGCGCCGCTACATGGGGCTGACGCCCAAGCGTATGCGCGGCGCCGAGTAAGAGCCTGCAACAATTTCTGTCGCCCCCGCAGCCCCACTTGCATAGGCCTGTGCCCGGTCAAGATGAGTGCGCTGGCGTTTGTCTGGGTGCAGTTCTGCAGTGCCCCGGCTAAGCTGCATGGCATCGGCGCATGAAGTGCTCGGGTGCCCAGTCAGCAAAGAGCCCGACCTGCGTCCTCTGTGAGCGCTGTCTATGAGCAAGTCCGGCTTACTGCCTTTCTTATTTGTTTCTTTCTTCTTCGCACTGCCGCTACGGGCCGCCAGTTTGCAGGCTGAACTGGTCGACTCGGCAGGGCAGCCCTTGGTCAATGCCGTGCTGACCTTGCAAGGGCCCCTGGATGGCGTATCGGCCGTGACCGCTGGGGTGATGGATCAGCGGGCCCAGCAATTTGTGCCCCATGTGTTGGCGGTGCGTACCGGTACGGCGGTGAGTTTTCCCAACAGTGACGATATTCGTCATCACGTCTATTCCTTTTCTCCAGCCAAGCGCTTTGAGCTGCGTCTGTACAAAGGCACGCCCAGCGAGCCGGTGCTGTTCGATACGCCAGGTGTAGTGGTGCTGGGTTGCAATATCCATGACTGGATGGTGGGCTATGTGTACGTCACCGATGATCCCTGGTTCGCCGTCAGCGACGAGCAGGGCCGCGTGCAACTGGATGGTCTGCCGCCTGGGCGCTATCAGGCCACTTTGTGGCATTCGCAGCTGGATGGCTTACTGAGTCAACCGGGTGGGGAATTGCAACTGGGCGCTACAGGCATCCGCCAGCGCTTTGTCCTGGCTGTGCAGCCTGTCGAACCTGCCCCGACCCGTGCGCCGACAAGTGCCTTTGGTGATGCATTCAAGAGTGCCCGTGATGCTGCGCAGTAGTTTCCAGGGCCGTATCGCCAGTGTGCTGGTGCTCTTGTTGCTGGTGGTGATTGCGGCTTTGTACGTGGCCGTGCAAACCGCCACCAATGCCGCTGTGCGGGCCCAGGCCCGTGAGCAGCTGGAGGTTGGCGGTCTGGTCTTTCAGCAACTGCTGGAGGTGCGTGGGCGCCAGCTGCACGACGCGGCCCAGGTGCTGGTGGCCGATTTCGGTTTCAAGGAGGCTGTGGCCAGCGGCGACAGCGACACCATTCGCTCGGCCTTGGCCAACCACGGCGCACGGATCAACGCCGGGGCAGTGATGCTGCTCGGCCTGGATGGCAGCCTTGAGGTCAGCACCGATCGTCAGATCAACGGGCAGACTGCTCAGTGGCTGAGCCTGCAGATGATCCAGCGCCAGCGTGAAGGGGTGGCGGTGCTACTGATGCCCATGGGGGCGCGCATCTATCTGCTGGTGCAGGCCACGGTCAATGCGCCGGTGCCGATTGCCCGGGTGATGATGGGCTTTGCTGTGGATGAGGCCTTCGCTGCGGAGCTGCGTGAACTGACCCATCTGGATCTGACTCTGGTAGCCAGTCAGCCAGACCAGGCAGATATCTGGATCAGCACCCTGAGTGAGTCACAGCGCCAGCAATTGCAGGCCGTATTGCGGGCGTCGTCCTTTGATCAGGTGCAGACCCTGGACGAACAGCAGTACCTGGGTCAGCGCCTGTTGCTGGCCGAGGGTGAAGGTTTTGTTGTCCAGGCCGTGTTGCACAAGTCCCTGACCCTGGCCGAGCAGGCCTTCGCCGGGCTGGATCGCAATATCCTGCTGATTGCCCTGGCAGCCTTGCTCGCCTCCCTGGGCGGTGCGCTGTTGCTGGCGCGCAACGTATCGCAGCCGGTGCAGCAACTGGCGGCGGTGGCCGAACGGGTGGGGCAGGGGGATTATCAGGTGCCCATTGCCATGCAGCGCAGTGACGAGCTGGGCAGCCTGGCCAAGGCCCTGCAAAGCATGCAGGCCGGTATCGCCGAGCGCGAGCGGCAGCTGGCGCACAACGCCCTGCATGATGCCCTCACCGGTTTGCCCAACCGCACCCTGGCATTGGAACGTCTGGGCAGCGCCATTACCGCCGGGCGCAGAACCGCTCTGATCCATATCGGCATCGGTAACTTCCGTACGGTCAATGACAGCCTCGGCCAGGAAGGCGGCGATCGGGTCTTGCAGCAGTTGGGCCAGCGTCTGCAGGCGGCGTTGCGCCCAGGTGACAGCCTGGCGCGATTGGTGGCGGACGAGTTTCTGTTGCTGTTGGACAACTGCGACAGTGACAGCGCCGTGGGCATTGCCGACAAGCTCCAGCAGCTCTTGCTCAAGCCGCTGCGCATCGGCAGCCAGGATCTGAGCCTGGACTACCGTTTTGGTATCGCCGCCTTTCCCGGTGATGGTGACAGTCCCGAGGATTTGCTGCGCCGGGCCGGTATCGCCATGCAGGACGCCGCCCAACAGCCGGGGCGTATGCAGCTCTACCAGCGTGGTCGTGACGATGCCCGGCAGCGGCAGATGCTGCTGATCCGTGATTTGCGCCGTGCCCCTGTGAATGGCGAACTGTTGCTGCACTATCAGCCCAAGCTGGATATTGCCTCGGGTCAGATACGCCAGGCCGAGGCCCTGCTGCGCTGGCAGCATCCCCAGCTGGGCATGGTTTCACCGGGAGAGTTTATTCCCCTGGCCGAGCATACCGGCAGCATTCAGGCGCTCACCGCCTGGGTGATCGAAGAGGTGATGCGCCAGCTGGCCGAATGGGCCGGGCGGGATCTGCGGGTACAGGTGTCGCTGAATATCTCCACGGCCGACCTGATCGATCCGCAACTGCCACAGCGGGTTGCACAGTTGCTGGAGCAGTACCGGGTACCGGCTGCGCAGCTGATCTTCGAAATCACCGAAAGCGGGGTGATGCTCAACCCCGAGCTGGCCCTGCAGGTTCTACATGAGCTGCATGGGCTGGGCATCAGCCTGTCGGTGGATGACTTCGGTACGGGTTATTCGTCCCTGGCCCAGCTCAAGCGTATGCCGGTGCAGGAGCTGAAGATCGACCAGTCCTTTATCCGTGACCTGGATGAAACCAGTGAGGATGCGGTGATCGTGCGCTCCACCATCGATATGAGTCACAGCCTGGGCCTCAAGGTGGTGGCCGAGGGTGTCGAGTACCAACGCAGCCTGGATTTGCTGCAGCGCTGGTGCTGCGATACCGCCCAGGGCTATCTGATCAGCCGACCGCTGGCGGCCAAGGCGTTCGAAAGCTGGCTGGGGCAATACAGCGAAACCGCAAAGCGCGAGGTGCAATCATGATGCGGCTACTGGGCCTGCTCGGTCTTGGCCTGTTCTCCTGCCTTAGTCTGGCCGATGGCCGCTTGCTGGCCACCGGTGGCGCCAGCAGCATCGAGGGCGCTGCCGGTGGTGGCATTACCCCCTGGGCGGTGCTGGCCGGCTATGGCGAGCGTGGCGAGTGGGGTGCGGATGTGTTCGTCACCCGCGTCGAGACCGGCGACTATCGGCTGGATGTGGCTGGTGTTGCCGCTGCGTTCGATAACCGCATCGAGCTGTCCTATGCCCGCCAGCGCTTCGACCTGGGCAACCTGGCGCGCAATCTGAACCTGCCGGAAAACAGCCTGAGCCAGGATATCTTCGGCCTCAAGCTGCGCCTGTTCGGCGACCTGATCTACGACCGCATCCCCCAGGTTTCGCTGGGGCTGCAGCACAAGCGTCAGCGCGATTTTCTGATTCCCAGCCTGGTCGGGGCGCAGCGCAGCGAGGACACCGAAGGCTATCTGACTGCCAGCCGCCTGATACTGGGTGGCGCCTTTGGCTACAACCTGCTGCTAAACGGTGGCCTGCGCTACAGCCGGGCCAACGAGCTGGGTCTGCTGGGGTTTGGCGGTGATCGTCGTGATCGCCATTCCGTACTCAAGGAAGGCTCGGTCGCCGTGCTGTTCAATCCACACTGGGTCCTGGGCGTGGAATACCGGGAGAAGCCGGACAATTTAAGTTTTGCTGGCGAGAGCGACTGGGCCGACCTGTTTGTCGGCTACTTCCCCAACAAGAATCTGGCCCTGGTGTTGGCCTATGCCCGCCTGGGCGAAATCGCCAGCCTGGATAACCAGGATGGGGTCTATCTGTCCATTCAGGGGAGTTTTTGACTATGCGCCTGCTGCTAGTGACCCTGCTGTTGGCCCTCAGCGCCTGCGCCCAGCAGCCGCCCAGGGATGACAGCCTGTACCGCGCCCTGGGTGGGCAGGCCGGAATCGAAGCGGTGGTGGAAGGCATGTTGCTGAAAATCGCCGGCGACGTCCGTATCGTCCATCACTTTGAGGATGTCGATATCCAGCGTTTGCGCGACAAGCTGGTGGAGCAGTTGTGCATGGAGGCGGGAGGGCCCTGCAGCTACACCGGTGACAGCATGGAGGAGAGCCACACCGGCATGCGCCTCACCCCCGGCGACTTCAACGCCCTGGTGGAAAACCTGCAGGCCGCCATGACCGAGCAGGGCATTGCCATCCCCGCACAGAATCGCCTGCTGGCACGCCTGGCGCCCATGCGCGGGCAAATTATTGATCGCTAATACCTGTGGTGTGCAGGCGGGCCGTTGAAAGCCCCCTTACTCGTGCTGCAGCTGCCCCAGAGCGGTGTCGACCAAAGCAAAGAGCTCGTCGATGGCCTGGGTGGCCTGCTGGAAGAAGGTCTTGGCGGCGATTTGCGGTTGCTCCTGCGCCAGCAGCTGCTGGTCGATGCAGTGCAGCAGGCTGCTGACCACCTGCTCCCGTTGCGCCAGGCGGAAACTGTCGCCCTGCGGGTGCTCGGCCGCATGCCGGCGCAGGGTGGCGAAGGCCGTGGCGGCCAGCTGCTGGATTTTCTGATAGAGAAAGCGCAGGCGTACGCGCTGCTCGGCACTGCTCTGGCCGGCTGCGGCGATGCCGGTGCCCAGGGCGCGGGCCTGACCTGCCCATTCGGCGGCCTGCACCACCTCATGCCAGATGCACGGCAGGTAGCTGAGCGCCGGGCGGCCTTGGCTCAGGTCCACTTCGCGGGCGATATCCTCCAGCAGAAAGATGCTGTTGCGGATGATCAGGTGATGCTGCGCCAGGTTGTTGGCCGGCTCACTGCGACGTCCTTCGCGCAGGCGCGACCAGTGATCGATCAGGCTGCGCCAGGCTTCCCGCTGGCTGCCGTCGAAGGTCTGGGCGTCGCGCATCTGCCAGTCCAGTTGCTGGCGTATGGCGGCCAGGTCCTGGCTCAGGCTGTTATCGCCACAGAGCACGCCATGGCTGAGGCCGCGATGGCGCTGCAAGCCGGCGATCAGGGTGCGCAGCAGGCTCAGCTGCTGGATATTGCGCTGGATGCGCGCCCGCTTCTGACGCTGCAGGCGGCGATGCAGGGTAAGCAGCACCAGGCTGGCGGCGGCCAGGGTGAGGCCACCGGCGAGCAGGGGGAGCAGCAGGTCGTTCCATGGGGGCATGCCGATTACCTCGTCAGATGAGCCAGATGATGGGCGATGCTGCGGGCCTGATCGGCGGCCCGCAGGTTGTCGGCATTGCCCTGGCGCACGCGGTCGGCCAGTTCGGCGATTTCCGCCACCGCCTTGCCCTGTTGTTCGGTGCTGACCGCCACCTGGTCGACCTGGGTGAGCAGCTGTTGGGTACAGTGCTGAACCCGGGCGAGCAGCTGGCAGACCGAGTCGGAGCTGCTCGCCCCGTGCTGGGCCAGCTCGCTCAGGCCGGCGACCTGGCGCGTGGCACTCTGGATATGCTGCTGCACCGAGTCGATATTGCGCCCGATGGCCGCCGCCGATTCCTGGCTGTGTTGCGCTAGGCGGCGCACCTCGTCGGCGACCACGGCGAAGCCGCGTCCGCTTTCACCGGCGCGGGCGGCCTCGATGGCTGCGTTCAGGGCCAGCAGGTTGGTCTGCTCGGCGATACCGCGAATGGTGCCGGACATCTCGCTGATGCTGTGCGAGTTGCCATTGAGCAGCTGGATCAGCTGGTCGGTGGCCTGGGCCTGCTGGGTCATCTGTGCGACCAGCCTTACCAGCTCGGCGAGGCGCTCGACACTGTCGCTGAGCTGCTGGCCGGCCACCAGGCCGGTGTGCCGGGATTCATCGGCCAGGGCCGCCACCTGCAGGATGCTGACATTCAGCTGTTCCACCGCGGCCGCGGCCATGCTGGCCGAATCGCTCTGCTGCTCGCTGTTGCGGGTCACCAGCACGGCGCTCTGTTCGAGTTCCTGGGAGGAGTGGGCAATTTCGTCCAGGCGCTGCTGCAGCAGTTGCTGCTGGCGCTGCTGCAGGTGCAAACACTGCTGCAGGCTCTGGCCGGTGGCCTGCAGCAGGTGCCATTCGCCCGGAGGCTGTGTGGCATGCCCGGCCTGCTGGCTGCATTGCTCGCAATAGCCTTGCAGCTGCAGCACTTCCTGCCACAGCAGCCACAGGCTGGCCAGGCTCAGGTAGGCCAGCAGCCCCCAGGCGGGCGCGCTGGGCAGGCTCGGCAGCCACAGGGTGACGATGGCCCCTGCCAGGCTGAGGCCAAACAGCGTGCGCAGCATGCCGGGCAGGCCCAGTTCGCGCAGCAGCAACAGGGCGGGGTAGGTAAGCCACTTCATATCCGGGGTTCTCCGCGCCGGGTCAAACAGGGCAGGCCGCGGCCTAACGAAAAACGCCCGAAGCCCTGCGCGGGGAGTCGCAGTGGATTCAGGCGCCGTTGCCTGGCGAGCGTGTACGCTGCCGAAAAAGAGTGTCGCTGACAGCCAGTGCAGAAGGCATGCCAGCTGCTGGCGCAGGGCTGGCACGCAGGCGGTTACGGGCGCGCGGGGCGGGATGCAGATTCTGCGTGGTCGCCGCGCAGCAGAGGGCTGCGCCAATGTGGGGCATTGCAGGCGGGGGTGGTGCGAACTTCGCGCATGGGCTGCCCTAGGCGCGTTTGAGCTGCTGGCCGGCAATCTGCTCGCGGGCGAGGCGCAGCTGGTCGGCATCCAGGTGCATGCGGTGGATCACGTTAAGCAGTTGCTGCTTGAGCAGTTCATCGCCGATGCGTTCGGCGGCGCGCATCACGGCGATGGCGGCGGATTCGTTGTTGGCGGCAATCATGTCCAGGGTCTTGCACAGGTGGCGGGTCGAACGGCTCACGGCGCGCTCCTCGATCGATAGTCGGCGCACTCTAGGGCAGCTGTGTTGCGCTTTGATGGCAGCGTGCTTAGCGCAGGCTCTCGGCAATGGCCTGGATATCGCCACGGTGGTTGATCACCAGGCTCAGTTCACCGTTCTCGCCGATAAAGTCCTGGGGCGGGTAGAGTTTCTGATAGGCCGCAAGCTCCTGCAGGGGCGGCAGCTGGCAATCCACATGGCGTTCCTTGAGGGCGTGGTAGAGCGCCAGGTTGACCAGGTCGAGCAGGTCCAGGCTGCTGCCCTGACTGAACTGCCAGTGGCCGGTCTGGCGGATTACCTCGATATATTCGCTATCCACGGCCCACTTCTTCAGCACGATCACGCTGAGCGGCTTGCTGTATTCGCGGCACAGCTTGTAGTACAGCTCGCTGGAGGGAATGGCGTCCTCATCCTTGAAGGCCGACAGCACCGCCAGGGTGCCCACTTCGCTCAGCAGGCTGGCGAGCAGGGCGTGTTCCGGGGTGATGCGGCTGAGCAGGCGGGCGAGCATGGCGCAGGTGCTGGCCTTGACCACCAGGCGACCCCAGGCCTCGACGAACAGGCGCTTGTGCGCCGGGCTGTGCAGGGTAAACAGGCTCTTGATGCTGTGCGCCATGGTGATGCGATCCACCTCGCGCATGCCCAGCAACTGGATCACCTCATGCAGGCTCTGGGGGCGGCGGCTTTGCCGATACAGGGCGCTGCAGGCGTGTTTCATCAGCAGCGCGGCCAGGGCCGGGTCGCGGCTGATCAGGCGCACCAGCTGGCTGGTATTGGTGTTGGCGTCACCCAGGGCGCGGCGGATATCCAGGGTGATGGTCGGCAGGCTGGGCAGCTGCTCCTCACCTTGCATCAGCTGCGATACCACCCGCCGGTAGATGGAATAGTCGGACACGTCCTGGCTCAGCATGCCTGCGCTCCTGCATCACGCCTGTGCATCGATAAGGCCAGTCTAGGCCGCGCCTTGGCGCTCTGCCGTGTACGTGCGGGCCTGGCGATAAATGGTGGGCGCAGATTAAAACGCCCGTTTGCGATTAGTTCCCGGTACTGGAGGTTTTTGCAAAAACTCCAGAGTTTTCAGCAAGAAGCTGTCATGCCTGTGCCACTAAATTCCGTCATCCACTGGCGTACTGCGCAATCTTTTGCCCAATGAACATTGGTCAGACCAGCGTGGGTGCGCTAGACCCATAACAAACAGTCTCCACAAGAGGATGGGCGTGATGTTCAAAGCCAGTCACGTCTTGCAGGACGAGTTCCTTAACCGGATCTCGGCCGCCAAGGCCGCCGATTTTTTCCCTGTCATCAGCGCCAACTACAGCGTTGACGAGGCAGCCTATCTTACTGAGCTCCTTGAGCTCGCCGACCCCGGTGAGACCGGCATCGAGGCTATCCGCCGCAGTGCCCGTACCCTGATCCAGGATGTACGTAGCCGGGACAACGCCGTCGATACCCTCGACGCACTTCTTCGTCAGTACAGCCTCGACACCCAGGAAGGGCTGATGCTCATGTGCCTGGCCGAGGCTCTGCTGCGTGTACCCGACGCCGCCACCGCCGATGCGCTGATCCGCGACAAGCTGTCGGCCGCCGAGTGGGAGCGTCACCTCGGCCAGAGCGACAGCGTGCTGGTCAATTTCGCCGCCTGGGGCCTGGTGATGACCGGCAAGGTGGTGGACCCGGAAACCGCCGATGGCCGGCCCAAGAGCGTGCTGGGCAAGCTGATCCAGCGTTCCGGCGAGCCGGTGATCCGCGCCGCCATGAACCAGGCCATGAAGCTGATGGGCAAGCAGTTCGTGCTGGGCCGCAATATCGGCGAGGCGCTGAAGAACGGTCGTGGCGAGCGGGAGAAGGGCTACACCTATTCCTTCGATATGCTCGGCGAGGCGGCGCTGACCGCGGACGATGCGGCCAAGTATATGGCCGACTACCGCAAGGCGATCCAGACTGTCGGCGCCGAGCCCCAGGTGGGCAAGGGCCCCAAGCCGTCCATCTCGATCAAGCTGTCGGCCCTGCACCCGCGTTATGAAGTGGCCCAGCGCGAGCGCGTGTTGACCGAACTGTTCGCCAGCGTACGCGAACTGGCGATCCTGGCCCGCAGCCTGGACGTGGGCATCTCGGTGGACGCCGAGGAAGCCGACCGCCTGGAACTGTCCCTGGAACTCTACGAGAAGCTGATGCGCGACCCGGCCCTGAAGGGCTGGGGCGAGTTCGGCCTGGTGGTGCAGGCCTATTCCAAACGCTGCCTGCCGGTGCTGGTGTGGCTGACCCTGCTGGGCAAGGAACTGGGCGAGAAGATGCCGCTGCGCCTGGTCAAGGGCGCCTACTGGGACACCGAGATCAAGCAGTGCCAGGTCCAGGGCCTGGACGGCTACCCGGTGTTCACCCGCAAGGAAGGCACCGACACCTCCTACCTGGCCTGTGCCCGCTACCTGCTCTCGGAGTTCACCCGCGGGGTGATCTACCCGCAGTTCGCCAGCCATAACGCCCACACCGTCAGCTGCATCCTGGCCATTGCCGCCGAGCAGAAGCAGCCCCGCGAGTTCGAGTTCCAGCGCCTGCACGGCATGGGTGATGCGCTGTATGACACCGTGCTGGAAAAGCACGGCAAGACCGTGCGCATCTACGCCCCGGTGGGCGCGCACAAGGACCTGCTGCCCTACCTGGTGCGGCGTCTGCTGGAAAACGGCGCGAATTCCTCCTTCGTGCACCAGTTGGTGGACCCGAGCGTGCCGGTGGAGTCCCTTCTTGATCACCCGGTGACGCAACTGCGCAAGTTCAAAAGCATCGCCAATGACAAAATCCCCCTCCCGCCGGCGCTGTTCGGCCGCGCGCGGAAAAATTCCCAAGGCCTCAATATGAATATCCAGAATTCCTGGGCCGAGCTGGAGCTCGCCTACACCCCGCACCTCAACCGTCAATGGCAAGCCGCACCGGTGATCAATGGCCAGCGCCTGAGTGGTAGCGCCAATGCCGTGTTCTGCCCCTATGACCTGAGCAAGCAGGTGGGCAGCGCCGAATTCGCCAGTGCCGCCCAGGCTGCCGAAGCCTTGGATGTGCTGCATGGCGCCTGGCCGCGCTGGAATGCCACCGCCATCGATGCGCGCGCCGCCATCCTCGATCGCCTGGCCGACCTGCTGGAGGTCAACCGCGCCGAGCTGATGGCGCTGTGCACCGTGGAAGCCGGCAAGTCCATGCAGGATGGCATCGACGAAGTGCGCGAGGCCGTGGACTTCTGCCGTTACTACGCCCAGCAGGCGCGCCTGCGCCTGGGTCGTGAAGAGCTGGTGGGGCCCACCGGTGAGCGCAACGAGCTGTTCCATGAAGGCCGCGGCATCTTCGTCTGCGTCAGCCCGTGGAACTTCCCCCTGGCCATCTACTTGGGCCAGATCGCCGCCGCCCTGGTGGCCGGCAACTGCGTACTGGCCAAACCGGCCGAGCAGACCAGCCTGATCGCCGCCCGCGCCCTGGAACTGATGTTCGAGGCCGGCCTGCCCAAGGATGTGATCGCCTTCCTGCCCGGCGACGGCGCCACCCTGGGTGGCGTGTTCTGCCGCGATGCCCGCGTCGCCGGCGTGTGCTTTACCGGCTCCACCGACACCGCCCGCATCATCAACCGCCAGCTGGCCGAGAAGGATGGCCCGATTGCCGCGCTGATCGCCGAAACCGGCGGGCAGAACGCCATGATCGTCGACAGCACCGCGTTGCCCGAGCAGGTGGTCAAGGATGCCGTGCAGTCCGCCTTTACCAGCGCCGGTCAGCGTTGCTCGGCCCTGCGCGTACTCTATGTGCAGAGCGATATCGCCGAGCGGGTGATCGACCTGCTCAAAGGCGCCATGGCCGAGCTCAAGGTCGGCCCGACCCACCTGCGCGAAAGCGATGTCGGCCCGGTGATCGACGCCGAGGCCCGTGAAGGTCTGCTGGCGCATATCCAGCAGCTCAAGAGCGAAGGCAAGCTGATCGCCGAAGCCCGCCTGCCCGAGGGCCTCAACGGCCACTTCGTGGCGCCGGTGGCCTTCGAGATCGGTGGCATCCATGAACTCAAGAAAGAGAACTTCGGCCCCATCCTGCATGTGGTGCGTTTCGCGGCCAGCGAGCTGGAGCAGGTGGTGGCCGCGATCAACGGCACCGGCTTCGGCCTGACCCTCGGCGTGCATAGCCGCAACGAGGAAACCGCGCGGCGCATCGAGGAGCTGGCACGGGTCGGCAACCTCTATGTCAACCGCAACCAGATTGGCGCCGTGGTCGGCGTGCAGCCCTTCGGCGGCTGTGGTCTGTCCGGCACCGGGCCCAAGGCTGGTGGCCCGAGCTACCTGCTGCGTTTTGCCAACGAGCGCACCACCTCGGTCAACACCACGGCGGTGGGCGGCAACGCCTCGCTGCTGTCGCTGGGCGACGAGTAAACAGGCCGCCCGCGCCTGGGGGCGGGTGTCCTGCAACGAAGAACAGGGGTGAGCCATAAGCTCGTCCCGCCGCCCACCGGGTCAACTTGCGTGCCCGGTGGCGCGGTTTGCGAAACGGGCCGCCTACCGCGGCCGGATAAAAACCACGTCACGGCTCAAGCCGTGCCAACACTGAGAACAACAAGATGAACGAGCAGAACGTTTTTGTTGTAGGGGTGACCTTCGTGGTCTACCTGGTCCTGATGCTATGGCTGGGTCTGGTGGCCTACAAACGCACCAGCAACCTGTCCGACTATATCCTCGGCGGCCGCTCCATTGGCCCGACCACCGCAGCCCTGTCCGCCGGTGCCTCGGATATGAGCGGCTGGCTGCTCCTGGGCCTGCCGGGCTATGCCCTGGTGGCCGGCTTCGAAGCCACCTGGATCGCCGTCGGCCTGCTGGCCGGTACCTGGCTCAACTGGCTGTTCGTGGCCCGTCGCCTGCGCGTCTACTCCCACGCGGCGAAGGACTCGGTGACCATGCCGTCCTACTTCGAGAACCGCTTCAATGACAGCTCCCGCGCCCTGCGGGTGGTGTCGGCGATCTTTATCCTGCTGTTCTTCCTCTTTTACGCCAGCTCCGGCCTGGTGGCGGCGGGCAAGCTGTTCGAAACCGTATTCGGCTTCGATTACCGCATCGCCGTGGTGGTGGGCACCATCGCCGTGGTTTCCTACACCCTGTTCGGCGGCTTCCTCGCAGTAGCCTGGACCGACGTGGTGCAGGGCCTGCTGATGGCCGCTGCCCTGGTGCTGGTGCCGGTGTTCGCCTTGAATGCCGTGGGCGGCGTCGAGGCCGCGCACCTGGCCATCCAGGCCAAGAACCCGGAGCTGCTGACCTTCTTCAATGACGCCAAGGGCCAGCCCCTGGGCATCATCGCCATCCTTTCCCTGTTGGGTTGGGGCCTGGGCTACTTCGGTCAGCCGCATATCCTGGCGCGCTTCAAGGCCATCTCCGACGACAAGGACATGCCCACTGCCCGCCGTATCGCCGTGAGCTGGACCGCCCTGACCCTGTTCGCCGCCCTGGCCATCGGCTGGGTCGGTGTGGGTTACCTGGAAGCCGACCTGGGCGACTCGGAAACCATCTTTATGGTGCTGGTCAACAGCCTGTTCCACCCCGTGGTGGCCGGTATCCTGATGGCCGCCGTACTGGCCGCGATCATGTCCACCGCCGACTCCCAGCTGCTGGTCAGCTCCTCGGCCCTGGCCGAAGACTTCTACAAGGCCATCCTGAAGAAGCATGCCGGTGATCAGGAACTGGTGTGGATCGGCCGTGGCGCCGTGGTGCTGATCGCCATCATCGCCCTGGTGCTGGCGATGAACCCGGATACCACCGTACTGGGCCTGGTGTCCTACGCCTGGGCCGGCTTCGGTGCCGCCTTCGGCCCGGCCATCCTGCTGTCTCTGTACTGGAAACGCATGAACCGTAACGGCGCCCTGGCCGGCATCCTCCTCGGCGGTATCACCGTGGTGGTGTGGAAGCAGCTGTCCGGCGGCATCTTCGATCTGTACGAGATCATCCCCGGCTTTATCCTGGCCACCATTGGCATCATCGTAGTCAGCCTGCTGACCAAGGAGCCGGAAGCGGCCCTGCAGCAGCAGTTCGACGAGGTCGAGCGCAAGCTGGCCTAAGCGCCTCTGTAGCTACAGCCTGCCTGCGGCTGGTCGTCCGCAGGCAGGTCAGACGTTGAGGCGGATTCTTGTGCTGAGCACCGCCCCAACGGCTCCCCC
>OGCL01000467.1_pt1 | contig 43168 bp, 41 predicted proteins | sample 1570041 | NCBI WGS metagenome assembly OGCL01 (sample SAMN06266162, study PRJEB24511) | hot springs metagenome | isolation source: Hot spring water | place: South Africa: Limpopo | collected 2015-06-22 | reverse complement strand
GCAGATTCGAGCAGCCCCAGCGGCGCCCGGGCCAGCAGCGCCATCCACTGCGCGCGGCCCAGGGGGCGGCCCGGCCCCGGGTTGTCAAAGGCTTGAAACATGGAAGTGGTACCCTGAAAGTTGTATAGACAAATTGAACAACTGGCGCCAGCTTAAAGAGCGCGCATGTAGGTTTCATGACAGCCAGCACCACCTCTCTCACGACCTCACTGCAGGTCCCGCAAGCACCACCACTGCGCCCTGCGCGCGACAGCTTCTGGACGCGCATAGCCGCCGAGCTGGCCGAGGCCATCGGCAGCGGCATCTACCCTCCCGGCCAGCGACTGCCCTCGGAACACGCGCTGGCCGAGCAGTTCGGCGTGAACCGCCACACCATTCGCCGCTCGCTCGCCAGCCTGTGCAGCCAGGGGCTGGTGCGCATCACACAGGGCAGTGGCACCTATGTGGAAGACTTTGCGGTGGACCTGGTGCTGGGCAAGCGCACGCGCCACCAGCAGGGCTTGGCACAAGCGGGTCTGCGCGGCAGCCTGTTGGTGCTGCAGGCCCAGACCACGCGCGCCACGGCGGCGCTGGCCAAGGCGCTGCAAGTGCCCGCGCGCAGCCCGCTGCTGGCGCTGCGCGTTCGGGGCGACGCCGAGGGCCAGCCCCTGCACATCAGCGAGCGCTACTTTCCACTGCCCCGCTTCGAAAACCTCGCGGCCGTGGTGCGCGAAACGGGCTCCATCACCGCAGGCTTCACCGCCCACGGGGTGGCCGACTACACGCGCCGCGAAAGCCGCATCACCGCCGAGCTGCCGAGCGCCGAAGTGGCCGCCCAGTTGCGCCAGCCCACCTCACGCCCCGTGCTGCAGGTAGAGAGCCTGAACGTGGATCTGGCAGGCACGCCCATCGAATGGGCGCGCGCCTGGTTTGCGGGCGACCGCGTGAAACTGACCATTGACCACGATGAACACGCCTGACATGCCTCCCACCCACCACCGCTATGCGGTCTATTTCGCACCCAACCCGGGCAGCCTGGGCTGGCTCGCCGGCAGCCACTGGCTGGGGCGCTGCGCCGCGCTGCTGCAGCCGCTGCAGCAGCTCGCCATCGACGGCGTGGCGGCGGACGACCTGCACCGCCTGACCACAGCGCCCCGCCGCTACGGCTGGCACGCCACGCTCAAGGCGCCGTTTGCTCTGGCGCCCGGCACCGACTGGATCACGCTGCACCAGGCCGTGCAGGAGGTGGCACGCGGGCTGCAACCCTTTGTGCTGCCGCCGCTGCAGGTGCAACGCATCGACGACTTTCTGGCGCTGGTGCCCCCGACGCTGCACCCCGCCAATGCGCAGATCCAGGAGACCGCCGCCACCTGCGTGACGGCACTACAGCCCCTGGCCGCGCCCCTTTCTGACGCCGACCTGGCCCGGCGCCGTGCAACGGGGATCACCGCACGACAGGACGCACTGCTGCAGCAATGGGGCTACCCGTTTGTGCTGGAGGAATTCCGCTTTCACATGTCGCTCACCGGCAGCCTGGCGCAGGTAGACGCCCCCACGCAGTCGCTGGTGTTCGAGGCCGCGCAGGAATTTTTCTCGGACCTTCCCATCCTCAAATTCAACAGCCTGGCCCTGTTCGCAGAGCCCACGCCCGGCGCAGACTTTGTGCTGCTGGACCATCTGGAGATGGGCGCATGACCACCGGTCGGTTGGTCTACTGCATGGGCCCCTCGGGTGCGGGCAAGGACAGCCTGCTGGACTGGCTGCGCGCCCACCTGCCCCAGCCCAGCCCCGTGCACTGGGCGCAGCGCACCATCAGCCGTGCTGCCACGTCCGGTGGCGAAGCGCATGAGGGCGTTTCGCCCGAAGCGTTTGCAGCGCTTTGCAGCGAGCACGCCTTTGCCCTGTACTGGCATGCCAATGGCCTGGGCTACGGCGTGCGGCATGCGCAACTGGCACCGCTGGCGCGGGGCCACTGGGTGCTGCTCAATGGCTCGCGCGCCTACCTGCCTGAGGCCCTGGTGCGGTTCCCGGACCTGGTGGCCGTGCACATCACCGCCAGCCCGCAGGTGCTGCGCGAACGTCTGCTGGCGCGGGGCCGCGAGACGCGCGAAGAGGTGGAGGCCCGCGTGCAGCGCGCGCTGGCCTACAGCCCGCCGCCGGATGCTGCCAGCCTGGAGGTGCACAACGACGACGCGCTGGGCGATGCGGGCCTGCGGCTGCTGAACGCGCTGGAAAATTTGCCGGGCTGGCCCCGGCGCAGTGGCAAACTTTCGCCCATCGCTTCTGTACTTTCCAGCACGCCATGACCACCATCACGATCTATCACAACCCGAAGTGCGGCACGTCCCGCAACACCCTCGCCATGATCCGCAACAGCGGCTTGGAGCCCGAGGTCATCGAATACCTGAAAGCCCCGCCCGACCGCGCCACGCTGGTGGCGCTGATTGCGGCGACCGGCGAGCCGGTGATCAACGCTGTGCGGACCAAGGAGGCGATCTTCGCCGAGCTGCAGCTGGACGCACCGGGCGTCACCGACGCCCAGCTCATCGACGCGATGCTGCAGCACCCCATCCTCATCAACCGCCCCATCGTGGTCACGCCCCTGGGCACGCGGCTGTGCCGCCCGTCCGAGAAGGTGCTGGACATCCTGCCCGCACCGCAGCAAGGTGCCTTCACCAAGGAGGATGGCGAAGTCGTCATCAACGCGCAGGGCCAGCGTGCCTGAGGCAATCTCGCGCGCCCCCACCATGGCCCACCGCGCGGCATGAGTGCCGCGTCACAACGCTGGACCGTGGCGCGCCTGGGCACGGCCCAGACGCTGGCCTGGGCCTCGTCCTACTACCTGCCCGCCATGCTGGCCGCGCCCATGGCGCGCGACCTGGGTGTGGCCACGCCCACCGTGTTCGCGGCGTTTTCGGTGGCGCTCATCGTGTCGGCGCTGCTCGGGCCCTTGGCGGGCCGGGCCATCGACCGCCATGGTGGCCGCCCGGTGCTGGTGGGCACCAACCTGTTGTTTGCAGCTGCTCTGGCGGGCATGGCCCTGGCGCAAGGCCCGGTGGGCCTGTTTGCCGCGTGGGTGCTGATGGGCGTGGCCATGGGCTCGGGCCTGTACGAGGCTGCGTTTGCCACGCTGGTGCGGCTGTACGGTCAGGGCGCACGCAGCGCCATTACCGGCATCACGCTGATCGCGGGGTTTGCCAGCACCGTGGGTTGGCCGCTGTCGGCTTGGATGGAGACGCAGTGGGGTTGGCGCGGCGCGTGCGCGGGCTGGGCCGCATTGCACTTGCTGGTGGGCGTGCCGCTCAATGGATGGCTGCCCCGTGCCGACACCGCAAGGAAGCCGCACCTAACTTCGGCGGATGAACCTGTGGCGGACACCTCGGAACCGGCTGCACCCGCCCCGTCCGCTGCCGCTCACCCGCTGCGCACCACCGTACTGCTGTCGTTTGTGTTTGCGGTCACCTGGTTCACCAGCACCGCCATGGCAGCCCACCTGCCGCGCCTGCTGCAGGCCAGTGGCACATCGCTGCAGGCGGCAGTGGCAATGGCCGCGCTGGTGGGCCCTGCGCAGGTGGCTGCACGCCTGCTGGAGTTTAGTTTTCTGCGCCGCCTGCACCCGCTGCTGTCGGCCCAGCTGGCTGCCGCCACACACCCCGTGGGCGCGGGCCTGCTGATGGTGCTGGGCGGGCCTGCTGCCGCAGTATTTACCGTGCTGCACGGGGCAGGCAACGGGATACTGACCATTGCCAAGGGCACGCTGCCACTGGTGCTGTTTGGGCCAGCAGGCTATGGCGCCCGCCAGGGCCTGATGATGGTGCCCGCCCGCGTGGCGCAGGCTTTTGCACCGGTGCTGTTTGGCATGCTGCTGGACAGCGCCGGGGCAGCGGCCCTGTGGCTCACCACACTGCTGGGCCTGGCCGCGTTGGGAGCGCTGTGGCTGCTGCGTCCCGTAGCGCGGGTCTGAACGATCAGCCGCGCGGCACCACAAACGCCTTGCGCGCCGCGAGCGCTGCGGGGCGCGAGTGGCAGCCTTCCAGGTGGTCATTGACCAGCCCCATCGCCTGCATGAAGGCGTACACCGTGGTGGGGCCCACAAAACTCCAGCCACGCTTCTTCAGGTCCTTGGACATGGCCACCGATGCAGCCGACGTGGACAGGGTGCGCGCCACTTCACGCGTGAGGCGCTCCGGCCGGTCAGCAGCAGCGGGCTCGTAGCGCCAGGCGTAGTGCGCCAGCGAGCCGAACTCGCGCCGCAGCTCCAGCACGCGGCGCGCGTTGTTGATGGTGGACTCGATCTTGCCCCGGTGGCGCACGATGGCCGTGTCCTGCACCAGGCGCTCTACCTCGGCCGGGCCGAAGGCTGCCACCTGCTCGGCGTCGAAGTTCGCGAACGCGGCGCGAAAGCCCTCGCGCTTGTTCAGGATGGTGAGCCAGCTCAGGCCCGACTGAAAGCCCTCCAGGCAGATCTTCTCGAACAGCCGGCGGTCGTCTGCCACCGGAAAGCCCCACTCGGTATCGTGGTAGTGGCGGTACAGCGGCGTGGCCTGGCACCAGGTGCAACGCGGGCAACCGGTTTCGTCGGCGAACAGACCGTCGGCCAGCGCGGGTGCACGAGCAGTATCTTGAGCAGTCGGAGGGGTCATGCGCGGCATTCTAGAAACCACCACAGCCAGGCTGCTGACAGGGCGGGTACAAATGGCCCGATCTGCCCATAAACTGCACTGCATGCGCCAGCCACTTCCCCGCCTGCGGGCCACCTTCAGCCTGATGTTTTGCCTGGTACTGGGCGGCTGCGCCAGCACCACCGGCCCCTCCAACGCGTGGGGCTACTACTGGCAGTCGCTGCGCGGGCACATGCAGATCCTGCATGCCGCAGAACCCATTGACGACTGGGTGGTGCGCAAAGACATCTCGCCCGCCCTGCGCGAGCGGCTGCAGCTGGCGCAACGTGCGCGGGCCTTTGCGGTCACCGAACTCGGCCTGCCCGACAACGCCAGCTACCGCCGCTATGCCGACCTGAAGCGCCCCGCTGCCGTATGGAACGTAGTCGCCGCTCCGCCCTATTCGCTGACGCTGCACACCTGGTGCTTTCCGGTCACCGGCTGCATCGGCTACCGGGGCTACTTCACCGAGGCGGCAGCGCAGGCCGAGGGCGCCGAGCTGGCCGCGCAGGGCCTGGAGGTGGAGGTGTACGGCGTGCCTGCCTATTCCACACTGGGCTACATGAACTGGGCGGGCGGCGACCCGCTGCTGTCCACCTTCATCGCCTGGCCCGAGGGCGACTTTGTGCGCCTGCTGTTCCACGAGCTGGCGCACCAGGTGGTCTATGCAAAGAACGACACCTTGTTCAACGAGTCCTTTGCCACAGCGGTGGAGCGCATCGGTGTGGCGCAGTGGCTGGCCACGCAATCCACCCCCGCAGCGCGCGAAGCCTATGCCACCAGCGAGGCGCGGCGCAGCGCCTTCCGCGCGCTGACCCGGGCCACACGCGCTCACCTGGCTGCCATTTATGAGCAAAAAGAGGCCTCTGCGCGCGATGATCAAGCGCTAGCAGCTATCAAAAGTGAAGCAATGCAGCGTTTCAGAGCGGACTACGCCGCGCTGCGCGAGCGCTGGCTGCAACCACAGGGCGGCGCCGCGCCCCAGGCCACCACCGCCCAGGTGGCCGGTTACGACCGCTGGGTGGCCCAGGCCAACAACGCCAGCTTTGCGGCCCAGGCCGCCTACGACGAACTGGTGCCCGCATTCGAAGCCTTGTTTGAGCGGGAAGGCCGCGACTGGCCCCGGTTTTATGATGCCGTACGACAACTGGCGCAGCAGCCCCAGCCCGAGCGGCACGAGGCCCTGCGCGCCCTTATACCTGACCCCCAACACCTCAAGGAGACAGCCGGTGCCTGACATTCATATCCACCGCGAACACCACCTGGGCTTCAAGGAAGCCCGCAAGGTCGCCTTCTCCTGGGCCGAGAAGGCCGAAGAAAAATTCGACATGGAATGCACATACGAAGAGGGCGAGAAGGAAGACCTGCTCACCTTCACCCGCACCGGCGTCAAGGGCACGCTGCTGGTGGATGCCCACCAGTTCGAGATGAAGGCCCAACTGGGCTTTTTGCTGGGCGCCTTCAAGGACCGCATCGAGGCCGAGATTGGCGAGCAGCTGGACGCGCTGCTCAATGCGCCGCACCCCGCAACCAAGAAGCACGCCGCCGACAAGAAGAAACCGGCGGCAGACACCGAGGCTGGCAAGCCAGCCCCCAAGGCAACGGCCAAGCCTGCCGCCAAGGCCAAGAAGGCCTAACCACCGCCATGACTTCCACCGCGAACGAGGCCAGCGCCCACGGCCCGGCGTTTGACACCCTCTCCACGCTGCTCCACACCCGCTACAGCTGCCGCGCGTTTCTGCCCGAGCCGCTACCCCGCAGCACCATCGACGCCATCCTGGCCACTGCGCAGCGCACGGCATCGTGGTGCAATGCGCAGCCCTGGCAGCTCACCATTGCCAGCGGCGCCACGCTGGAGCGCCTGCGCGGTGCACTGCAGGCGCACATGGCGGCCGCCGCTCCGGCTCCAGATCTGCCCTGGCCCCGCGAATACCGGGGCGTGTACCAGGAACGGCGGCGCGAATGCGGCTGGGGCCTGTACGAGGCTCTGGGCATTGCCAAGGGCGACCGCGAAGCCTCGGCGCGCCAGGCGGCGCAGAACTTCACCATGTTTGGCGCCCCGCATGTGGCCATCATCACCAGCGACGAGGCGCTGGGCGTGTATGGCGCGGTGGACTGCGGCGCCTATGTGAACAACTTCATGCTGGCCGCGCACAGCCTGGGCGTGGGCTCCATCGCGCAGGCCGCGCTCGCGTCCTACCCTGGCGTGCTGCGCGAGGTGCTGGGCATTGGCAAGGACCGCAGCATCGTCTGCGGCATTTCGTTTGGCAGGGCCGACCCTGCGCACCCGGCCAACCATTTCCGCACCACCCGTGCCGACCCGGGGAGTAGCGTGGTGTGGAGGGACTGAGAAGGGGTGACCGGACAGCCGTCAGGCCACAACGCGCAGCAAGGGGCTGCGCGTGCGCAACAACCCAAACAGGTTTTTGGGGTCTGACAACTCCGGAATGAGTTCAATGGGCTGGCCCATGTCCAGCTCGGCTGCCGCGTCGCGCAAGAAGCGCAGCGCAGAAAAGTCCTCCAGCGCAAAGCCCACGGAGTCGAACACGGTCACTGCGGTATCGCTGGCCCGCCCGCCGTGCTGCCCTGCCAGCACCTCCCACAACTCGGTCACCACAAAGTCAGGCGGCAGCTGCTGGATGTCGCCTTCGATGCGCGTCTGCGGCGCGTATTCCACAAACACCTGCGCCTGCCGCAGAACGTCGGCATGCAGCTCGGTCTTGCCGGGGCAGTCGCCACCCACCGCGTTGATGTGCATGCCAGGCGCCAGCAGGTCAGGGGTGAGGATGGTGGCGTTGGTCTTGTCGGCCGTTACCGTGGTCACAATGTCGGCGCCACGCACGGCCTCGGCCGTGCTGGAGCAGGCCACGGTGTGCAGACCTGTGCCTTGCAGGTTGGCCTGCAGCTTGGCGGTGGCGGCAGGGTCGGTATCAAACAGGCGAAGGGTGGTGATGCCCAAAAGGTGGTGAAACGCCAGCGCCTGGAACTCGCTCTGTGCGCCGTTGCCAATCAGCGCCATGGTGCGGCTGCCAGGCCGCGCCAGGGCGCGGGCGGCCACGGCCGACATGGCGGCGGTGCGCAAGGCAGTGGTGAGCGTGAGTTCGCTCAGCAGCAGCGGCGCGCCGGTGGCTACATCGGCCAGCACACCAAACGCCATCACGGTGGGCAAACCCCAGCGTGTGTTCTTGGGGTGGCCGTTGACATACTTGAACGCGTAGGTCTGGTCATCGGCAATGGGCATGAGTTCGATCACGCCGTCGCGCGAGTGGCTGGCCACGCGCGCTGATTTGTCGAACGCGCCCCAGCGCAGAAAGTCGGCATGGATGTAATCTGCGATGCCGCGCAGGCAGGGCTCGACGCCCTTGCGCTGCACCAGTGCGATGACATCGGGGGCACTGAGGTAGCGGGTGGAAAAATGCTGGGGGGAAGCCATGGTGTTTGTCTCCGGATCCGAATGAATGCGTCTCCAGGCAGTGTCCCGAAGCGCAAAAACAATAGGAATCGCCCAAACTGCTGCTTATTGCAGGGCTGTTTGCCGGTATGGCAGCCCCAATTGCCACTTTGCTCAAAACTCCCAGACCTCTCCCGGCGCCGCACGCGCTATCCTCTGCGGCTTCATTCGCCGAGCACCATGACGCCTCCAGAAATCCTCATCAGCGAAGTCGGCCCGCGCGATGGCCTGCAGTCCGTCCAGGCCACCATGCCCACGGCCGACAAACTGCGCTGGATCGACGCGCTGGTGGCGGCGGGCCTGCGGGAGATCGAAGTCGGCTCGTTCGTGCCCGCCCGCCTGCTGCCCCAGATGGCCGATGTGGCCGAGGTAGTGCGCCACGCCCTCACCCACCCTGGCATCACCGTGATGGCCCTGGCACCCAACCTGCGCGGCGCCGAGGCGGCGCTGGCAGCAGGGGTGCACAAGGTCACCCTTCCGGTGTCGGCCAGCGCCGCCCATTCGATGGCCAATGTGCGCAAGACACGCGAGGCCATGGTCGAAGAGGTGCGCGCCGTGGCGCAACTGCGCGACGCGCAGGCGCCCGGCGTGCTGGTGGAGGTGGGTCTGTCCACCGCTTTTGGCTGCACGATACAGGGCACGGTGGCCGAAGACGATGTGATCTGGCTGGCTGGCTTGTGCGCCGAGGCGGGCGCGGACGAAGTGGGCCTGTCGGACACCACCGGCATGGCCAACCCGGCGCAGGTGCGCCGCCTGTTCACGCGCCTGCGGGCCGAGCTCGGCGCCAAGGCCGGGGCGGCCCACATGCACAACACCCGGGGGCTGGGCCTGGCCAATTGCCTGGCTGCCTACGACGTGGGGGTGCGCACCTTTGATGCGTCGCTGGGCGGGCTGGGCGGCTGCCCCTATGCGCCGGGCGCCTCGGGCAATGTGGTGACGGAAGACCTGGTGTTCATGTTCGAAGCCATGGACATCACCACGGGGGTGGACCTGGAGCGCCTGATGGCCGCCCGCGCGCCGCTGCAGGCGGGGCTGCCGGGCGAGCCCATTTACGGCATGACGCCTGAGGCGGGGCTGCCCAAGGGGTGGACCAAGGCATAGCCCCGGGGCAACCAAAGAAAAAGGCGACCTCGGTCGCCTTTTTCTCTGAGGTACTGCCGTATCAGCTCAGCGAAGTGATCAGGTCCACATACTGCTGCTTGGCGTCGTCGGCGCCGGTGCCCTTGAGCTTTTCCCAGGCGTCCCACTTGGCGCGGCCCACCATGTCGGAGAAGCTGGGCTTCTTCTCGGTGTTGTCACCGGCGGTGGCTTGCTTGTACAGCGCGTATATCTTGAGCAGCGTCGCGTTGTCGGGACGCTCGCTCAGGTTCTTGGAATTGGCCACAGCGGCTTCGAAGGTGGCGTTGAGGTCGGCCATGTCAGTGTGCTCCTGGGAATGTTTTGGGGGGAGGGAAAAAACGGTGTCGGCAAGGGTTTGCTGCGTTGTATCTTACGGGCTGAGCACGGCCCGGGGCCGCTCAATCCATAGAGGCAAGCCCCCAAAAAATCAAACAATAGGTGTACATCTGATGGTGACCCGCATTCCAGCCCCCCGCAAAGCCGCCCCCGGCCACAGCACGAGTCCCCTGCGCACCCTGCGCGACCAGGGGCCTGAGGTGGCGCGCAAGGCCGCCCAGGCCCTGCCCCCCGCAGCCCGCAAGGCCGCCACCGTGGTCCAGAAGAACGTACGCCGCGCGGCCACCGGCATGCTGGGCCTGTCTGGCGAGCGCATGAGCAAGGTGGATACCGCCTGGCTGCGCATGGATTCGCACAGCAACCTGATGATGATCAACGGCGTGTGGACCCTCTCGCCCGGCATCACCTGGGAGGCCCTGTGCGAACGCGTGCAGCAGCGCTTGCTGCAGTACCCGCGTTTTCGTCAGCGCGTGGTGGAAGACGCGGCGGGCGCCACCTGGGTGGAGGATAAAAATTTCGACATCGCCGCCCATGTGCTGCGCGAAAAGCTGCCCCACCGCAAAGGCCAGAGCATGCAGCGCGCGCTGCAAGACCGCGTGGGTGAACTCGCCATGCAGCCGCTCGATACCCGCCGCCCGCTGTGGCAGATGCATCTGATCGAAGACTTTGTGGGTGACGACGGAGCAAAGGGCAGCGCGCTCATCGTGCGCATCCACCACTGCATTGCCGACGGCATTGCCCTGATCTCGGTGACCATGTCGCTGGTAGACGGCGGCTCGGAGCCCCCCAAGCGCAAGGCGCGGGCAGACAAGGAAGCCGCCACCGCCGAGGACTGGATTGCGGATGCCCTGATCAAGCCCTTCACCGGCCTCACCGTGAAGGCGTTGGACCTGGCGGGCGACAGCGCGGCCAAGTCGTTGCAGATGCTGGGTGACCCAGAGAAAGCCATGCAGCATGGGCTCTCGGGCACAGCCGACATGGCCCGCGTGGCCTACCAGCTCGTCAGTGATGCTGCGGCGCTGGCGCTCATGCCCGACGACTCGCCCACCCGCCTCAAGGGCCAGCCCGGCAGCGCCAAGCGCGTGGCCTGGTGCCCACCGATCCCGCTCGAAGAAGTCAAGGCCATCGGCAAGGCGCTCAACTGCTCCATCAACGATGTGCTGCTGTCCTGCGTGGCCGGCGCCATCGGCGGCTACCTGCGCAGCCAGGGCGACGACCCCACGGGCCAGGAGATCCGCGCCATGATCCCGGTGAACCTGCGCCCCATGGAAGAGGCCTGGAAGCTGGGCAACCGATTCGGCCTGGTACCGCTGGTGCTGCCGATTGGCGTGGCCAACCCCATCGAGCGCGTGTACGAAGTGCGCAAGCGCATGAACGCACTCAAGGGCAGCACCCAGCCCATCCTGGCGTTTGCCATGCTGGCGGTGGCGGGGCTGATGATCAAGCCCGCGCAGGACGCACTGCTCAACCTGTTTGGCCGCAAGACCACGGCCGTGATGACCAACGTGCCCGGCCCCAAGGAGCAGCTCACGCTGTGCGGATCGCGCGTCACGCAATGCATGTTCTGGGTGCCACAGTCGGGCGACATTGGCCTGGGGGTCTCCATCCTCAGTTACGGCGGCGGCGTGCAGTTTGGCGTGATCACCGACACCACCCTGTGCCCCGAGCCGCAGCAGATCATCGATGCTTTTGCACCCGAGTTCGACCAGCTTTCACTGCTCACGCTGATGCTGCCCTGGGGCGAGTAGCCGCCTGTGCGCTGCGGCCCAGGGCGCACTGGTGGGCTCGTAGTGCATCGATGAGAGAGAAGACAGCAGGCCTAGGTCATGCGCCCCGGCCCGGCGAGAGTCCATGCGCAGCGCCCAACAGCCCCCGCCTGGAGCGCAAAGGGAATGCAATGGGTCACTGGCTGGACTGAAGTCGCCAACCCCATGGACGGCTTCGTGCCAGCCGCAGTGCTTACACGGCGCGAGGGGATGGCGCTGGCACCAAAGCCTCCACAAGACGGGACACGGTGGCGACCACCACCTTGACGGGCTCGCCCATCTGCACGCGCACGATGGCGCCCTCCACCACCAGGGTGAGCGCCTGCGCATCCTGCGCACGGTGGGCTGGCGCAGGCAACAGGCCCGCCAGCAATGCCGTCATGTCGCGCTTGTGGCGCTGCGCAATCTCCAGCACCTCAGGCACGGTGTCTCCCAGCTCGCTCACGCTGTTGATGAAGGCGCAGCCCCGAAAGTGCTCGCTGCCCAACCATTCCGCCAAGGCGGGCGCCAAGGCCCGCGTGCGGTCCGCACCTGCAGGCAGCGCGTGGGCATGGCGCTGCAGCGCATCGCCAAACCAGGCCATCCAGCCCGTGTGCCGGTACTCCAGATACGCACAGATCAGGTCGTTCTTGCTCGGGAAATGCCGGTAGAAGGTCACCTTGGTCACGCCGGACTCCGCGATCACGCGGTCGATGCCCGTGGCGCGGATGCCGTCCCGGTAGAACAGCGCATGGGCCGTGTGCAGCAGGCGGTCTCGGGCGGGCAGGTCTTGCCAGCCAGGGGGGATTGGATCAAAGGTCATTCGCTCATTGTAGACAAACCTGTCTACATAGCCTTATGATAGCGAGTAGACAGACCTGTCTACATCCACCCTTCACCTTCGAGGTCCCCATGGAAACACGCCCACCTTTGCCCCCCTTTACACAACACACCGCCATCCAGAAGGTGCGCCTGGCCGAAGACGGCTGGAACTCGCGCGACCCCGCGCGCGTGGCCCTGGCCTACACCGAAGACACACGCTGGCGCAACCGCGCCGAGTTCCCCGTGGGCCGCGACGCCGCCCGGCAGCTGCTGGAGCGCAAGTGGGCGCGCGAACTGGACTACCGCCTCATCAAGGAGCTGTGGGCGTTCAGCGGCCACCGCATCGCCGTGCGTTTTGCCTACGAATGGCATGACGACGCAGGCCAGTGGTACCGCAGCTATGGCAACGAGAACTGGGAATTCAACGACGACGGTCTGATGGCCGTGCGCCACGCCAGCATCAACGACCGCCCCATCCAGGCCGCAGACCGGTTGTTCTTCTGGCCTCTGGGGCGCCGGCCGGACGACCATCCGGGGTTGAGCGACCTGGGGCTGTGAAACCGCCAAGGCCCCATGCCGTGGTCAAAGGGCACGCCCGGGCGGGGCGTGCCCTTGCTCCACCACCGCGCTCAGGTCGCCGAGCAGGTGAAGCTCTCGGCCTTGGCCGGGTCACCCGTGCCGTTGTAGCGCGGGAACTTCGGGTACTCGCACACCGGGCGCTGGGCCACGGGGGTGGTGGTGCCGGGCGCGAACTTCGTGGCCACCAGTTTGTCGGGCGCCGTGCCCTTTTCCACCCATGCGTCCATGGCGGCCAGCAGGTCGATGGAGCGGGGCTCGGTGCCCGCGCCGTCCAGGTCATGCCCGTTGGAGGGCGAGGTGACCATGCGCGCAAAGCTCTGCACCTTGCTGGCGCCCAGGCGCTGCTTCACGGTGTCGAGGTACTCCACCGTGCGGTACATCGACACGCAGGTGTCGCCCGCGCCGTACCAGATCAGCAGCTTGCCGCCGTTGTCGGCAAAGGCAGCAATGTCCGGGTCCGTGCCGTCGATCATCTCGGCCAAGCGGCGGTACTGCGCCTGGTACTGCGTGGGGTCGTGGCTCAGGATGTTGGCGTTGGGGTTGCCCTCCACCAGGCGCGCAGCCGCTGTCACGGCCATGTGGTTGAACGAATCGGGGGCATCGAAGCTGGTGCCGAACATGTACGACTGCCAATCAGACGTGGACGCGCCGCCCCGGCCAAAGCGCGGGTAGCCCACTGCGCCGCGCGACAGGGTCACGGGCGTCTTGTGGTCGCTGTAGATGAGGCGGATGGATTCGATCTGACCGGCCGTGAGGCAGCTGTCGCTGTCCGCGCCCTGGCACAGCAGCTCGGTGGGCACGTAGTTGCAGGCCTCGACGTTGCCGATGATGCCGTCCTTCAGACCGTCCAGCCCGTCGCACGCGGCCGTCTCGGCCTTGGCGTAGAGCGCGATCTTGGCGGGGCTCATCCAGTTCTCGCGGCTCTTGAAGATGTGGCGCAGCACCGTGGGGCCCAGGTTGACCTGGTGCGCCTGCTGGCTGATGGCGGGCTCCATGGCCACCACGCCGTCGTAGTCCTTGGGGTACTTCTGCGTGGAGATCAGACCTGAGCGCCCGCCGTTGGAATGGCCCATGTGGTAGCGCCGCACGGGACGCTTGCCGTAGAACTCGGTGGCGATGGCGGTGCCCACCTCCAGCACAAAATGGTTGGCGTCGAACGCATGGTTGCGCAGCGCCACGTCGCTTTGGCCCCAGGCAAAACCCTGGATCTGGTGGCCGGAGTCGGAGCTGATCTTCACATACGGATTGGCCGAGGGCCCCACCAGCTGCTGGTACCACGGGTCGTCGGTGGGGATGAAGCCGTCGAAGCCGCCGCCGCCAATGGTCAGCGTCTTGCCGTTCCACTGCGCCAGCGTGGGCAGTTCCACCGCCCAGTGGATGGTGGACTCGGGCGAGGACACGATCTGGCCGCGCACGATGCACGCGTCGGGCAATGTGCCCTCAGCCTTGCGCAGCTCGGTGCGGGTGACCTTGGCGCCATGGGGCAAGGCGGTGGATGTGTAGGCGGCACAGGCCTCAGCCAGGGGTTTGCTGGCCAGCGGAGGGATGGCGTCGCTGCCGCCGCCGCAGGCGGTCAGGGCCACGGCGACCGCAGCACCCAGGGTGCAGGCTGCGGTCCATCGCCCTGCGCGTACCAGGGCGTGGCGCCGGGGCGCCGCAAAGAGGGAGTGAGGATGGGGGAACATGCGAGGGTCTCCTGTTATGACGGTTCTTCAGGAGTCCTTGCCGGGTGGCGATGTGGCGCGCACCGGTGTCTGGACTCCGGTGCGAACGATAGGAAAAGGCGGCGTGATTGCAGCCTCTGCAAATGCAGAGGGAGCGGGAAACTACCAAGCCCGCGCAGCGGCGGGCCACCGCCTTACGCGTTGCGCAGCGCCGCCACCAGCTCCAGCTTGTTGCGCACGCCCAGCGCTGCGTAGGCGGTGCGCAGATAGGTGCGCACCGTGGCGGGTGTGAGGCCCAGCGTGGCGGCAATGTTCTTGTGCGATTGCCCCTGGGCGTAGAGCATGGCCACACTCAGCTCGCGCGGGGCCAGCACCTGCTTGTGCTGGCGCGATGCGATGCTGAGTGCCACCAGTGGGCCGCAGGGCTCCAGCCGCAGGCGGCAGGCCCTGCCCAGCACCAGGTTGCAAGGCGCGCCGGGCAGCGCCTGCACCACGGCCGGGGGCAGGTGGGTGCCCGCCCATTCCGGGTGGGCTGCACGCAGGGCCTGGCTGATGCGCAGACCTGCAAACAGCAGCTCGCCCGTGGGCTGGGCCAGCGCAAAGCTGTCCCAGGGGCGCCGGGGCGAATCATTTTGCAGGCGCTGCAGCCGGTGATGCCAGTGCTGCAGCAGGTGCAGCACAAACTCGCCGAACAGCACGGTTTCGGCATCGGTGAATTCGGTGCGTGTCTGCGGGCGGTAGACCGAGACAAAAAACAGCAGCCCGCTGTGCGGCAGCTCGGCCGTGAGGGCCATGCAGTGGTAAAGGCCATGCCGCTCGGAGAAGGCCACCACCTGCGGGTCCTCGGGCAACACGCCCACCACATCGCGCTCGCGGATCACCTGGCCCAGTCGGCGCATGGACTGCAGCGCAAAGTCGTCCACGGCCGCCAGGGCATTCCATTCATCGGCAAAGCCCCGGGCCAGGCCGATGCTGCCGTGCAGCCAGTTGCGTGGTGCGGCCTGCACTTCCCCCCCTGCGCCAGCCTCGCCCGCCGACACCTCGCCCCACCAAGCGGAATCAAAAGGCACCAGGCTCTGCAAGGTCTGCATGGCCTGGCGCAGCAAGTCCTGCGGGGCAACGTGCTGGGCGTGCTCAGAGAGCCTGAGCAGGCTGCGGCTGAGCTCACGCAGCGGGTCGGCAGGCGGCACCTGCAGGGCGGTGCGCGGGCTCATGGGGCCGCACGTTCGGCGGCCGCCCAGGGGATAGCCCGGTCGCAGGGGGCGTGGGTTGCAAGGGCCATGGTGTCTCCTGGTTTTTTGGGCGATGGTAGCCGCGACCGGGGCGCCACCCCACCGCTACCCCGGCATGTGCTACCTGGGGCACCGGGAGACAATTACTATCTTTTCAGGAGCTAAAAATCCTTTACTGATGCGCGGAGACGGCCATTTTTATGTACATCCCGCAGCCATTCAGCCGGCCAGGCCATCCACCGCCTGGAACATCGACTGCCGCGCCTGGCTCACGATCTGGCCCTTCCACACATCGGTGTCGGTGTAGAAGGCGGCGAGCATCTGGGCCTTGATCTGCGCATGCTGCTCGGCGGGCGCGCCGGGGTGCAGGTTGAGCCATTGCTCCGCGCGGATGGCGTTCATCACGTCGAGCACGGGCACGGTGCCGTACTCCATGGCAATGCCGGTGTATTCGGCATGGGGGCATTCGTCGTAGATGGCGGTCCACATCAGCCCGGTGAGGAAGGCCGAGGTGGACGAGCCGTCGTAGATCGACGTGACCGGCGTGGCGCCGCCGCCGTCCCACCAGGCGCGCGCACGGGCCACGGCCACGGCGTCGTCCTTGCCGGCATAGATGCGCTCGCCATGGCCGCTGGGGCCCAGGCCCGTGTGCAGATCGATCCAGGCGATCTGCGAGGCGGCCGCACCATGCTGGCGCAGCACCTGGCGCAGCGTGCGGTTGCTCCAGGTGGGCTCGGTACCGCCAAAGAAGATGCCTTGCGGAAACTCGTGCTGGCCCTGCGAGATGGCGGCCTGCCAGGCGGCCTCGCCCTTGGTGTCGATGTACTGCTGTACAGCGGCCAGGTTGTCGGGGCCGGGCGGCCACTGCTCGGGCAGCAGCAGGGGTTGCACCTCGCGGTAGGCGGTGTTCACGGGCAGGGGTTGGCTGAAGTCCTGGAAGTTGCGGTTCAGGTCCACGTTCTCGTGCGTGAAGCGGCGCACATGCGAGAAGCCATAGGGGTTGAGCGCATGGATGTAGAGCGTGGCCACGCCCGCCGCATGCGCCTTGTCGCGCCACTCCTGGTCGTGCAGTGCAAACACCTGCACGCCGCTGCCACAGTAGCCTTCGGCGCCATGGCAGGCGCTGCTCACGACGAGCAGCTTTTTCGCATCCGCCGGGCCGTCGCGCACCACGTCCATCGCCAGGTCTTCTCCGTCCCGGCCCTTGAGCGGGTGGGCGTGCGATTCGATGGGCAGGCCAGCAGCGGCTGCGGCTTCCAGAAACTTCTTGCGCGCCTCGGCGTAGCTGGGCGAGAAGGCTTCAACGATTCCGATCATGGACGGGCTTTCAGGAGTCAGTGGGGAAAGACAAGAAGAACCCGGGCACGCGCGCAACGTGCGCCCAGGTCGAGCGGGATCGCCGGATATCGGCGGGTATCAGGCCGCCTTGGCGGGCTGGGCCAGCCAGGCCTCGGCCAGCTTGACCCAGTAGGTCGCGCCCAGCGGGATCAGGTCGTCGTTGAAGTCGTAGCTGGGGTTGTGCAGCGTGCAGGGGCCGCCGCCATGGCCCATCTCGCGGTGGGCACCGTCGCCGTTGGCGATGAAGCAGTAGGCACCGGGCTTGGCCTGCAGCATGAAGGCGAAGTCTTCTGCACCCATGGTGGGTTCCTGCACCAGCACGTTGGATTCGCCCACGATGCTGGCCATGACCGCGCGCGCAAACTCGGCCTCGGGGGCCGAATTGACGGTGGGCGGGTAGTTGCGCACAAACTCGAATTCGCACACGGCGTCATGCGCAGCGCAGGTGTGCTCGGCAATCTGCTGCATGCGCTTTTCGATCAGGTCCAGCACCTCCAGCGTGAAGGTGCGCACCGTGCCCTGCAGCTCGCAGCTGTCGGGCACCACGTTGGTGGCCTCTCCCGCGTGGATCATGGTGACCGAGATCACGCCCGCATCCACCGGCTTCTTGTTGCGGCTGATGATGGTCTGGAAGGCCTGCACCATCTGGCAGGCAATCGGCACCGGGTCGATGCCGTTGTGCGGCAACGCGGCATGGCTGCCCTTGCCCCGGATGGTGATCTTGAACTCGTTGCTCGACGCCATCACCGGGCCGGGGCTCACGGCGAACTGGCCCACGGGCATGCCGGGCCAGTTGTGCATGCCGTACACGGCCTCCATGGGGAATTGCTCGAACAGGCCATCCTTGATCATCTCGCGTGCACCACCACCACCTTCTTCGGCGGGCTGGAAGATCAGGTACACGGTGCCGTCAAAGTTGCGGTGCTTGGCAAAGTGCTGCGCTGCGGCCAGCAGCATGGCCACATGGCCATCATGGCCGCAGGCGTGCATCTTGCCCTGGTGTTTGCTGGCGTGGGCAAAGGTGTTGAACTCCTGCATGGGCAGCGCGTCCATATCGGCGCGCAGGCCGATGGCCCGGCCGTTGGCGCCCCCATCGCGCCCCTTCACGATGCCCACCACCCCCGTGGTGCCCATGCCGCGATGGATGGGAATGCCCCACTCGGTGAGCTTTTGCGCTACCACGTCGGCGGTGCGCACCTCTTCAAAGCACAGCTCGGGGTGGGCGTGAATGTCCCGGCGCACCGCTGCAATACTGGCCGCCTGGGTGACGATGGAGTCAATAACGTTCATGATATGTGTCCTTACGATCTCACAGTCTAGCCCGCTGGCCGCCCCTAGCGCCACTCCGGGTTTATTTGCACTGCAACATGACACTCTCCCCGCACGCCCTCGAACTTGCGCAAACCCTGGTGCGCATGAACACCGTCAGCCACCACTCCAACCTGCAGCTGATCCATTTCATCCGCGACCACCTCGCCAGGCTGGGCGTAAAAAGCCGCCTCACCTTCAACGAAGACAAGACCAAGGCCAACCTGTTCGCCACGCTGGGCGAGGGCAAACCGGCGGGCATCATCCTCTCGGGCCACACCGACACGGTGCCGTGGGACGGGCAGGACTGGAGCATGGACCCGCTGAGCGCGCTGGTGAAAGACGGCAACCTGTACGGGCGCGGCAGTGCCGACATGAAGGCCTTCATCGGCATTGCCGTGTCGCACGCCGAGCAGTTTCTGAACAGCGACGCACCCTTTGCAGTGCATCTGGCCTTCAGCTACGAGGAAGAGATTGGCTGCTTTGGCGTGAAGGAGCTCATCGCCGACCTGCGCGACGCGAATATCCAGCCCCTGGCCTGCATCGTGGGCGAGCCCACCAGCATGGTCCCCGCCATCGCACACAAGGGCGTGTACCGCTACAAATGCTGCGTGCGCGGCAAGGAAGCGCATTCGTCCCTCACGCCGCATTCGGTCAACGCCATCGAGATGGCTGCCCGCGTGGTGGGCCGGGTGCGCGACATGGCAGAAGACTTTGAAAAGAACGAACCCCGCTTCGAGGGTTTTGACGTGCCGTTCTCGACCAGCAGCGTGGGCCAGTTCCACGGCGGCATTGCCGACAACGTGGTGCCGCGCGACGCCGAGTTCCGCTACGAATTCCGCGACCTGCCCACGGCCAATGCGGCGCAGATGCAGTCCGACGTGGTGGCCTACGCCAAGTCGCTGGAGTCTGCGATGAAGAAGGTGGCGCCTGCCGCCGGCTTCGAGTTCGAGACGATTTGCGAAATCCCGAGCTTTCTGGGCAGCAAGGACGACCCGGTGACGCGGCTCGCGCAAGAACTGTCGGGTGAAAAGAGCACCACGCTGGTGGCCTTTGGCACCGAGGCAGGCCTGTTCAAGAATGCGGGCATCTCCACCGTGGTGTGTGGTCCCGGCAGCATCCAGCAGGCCCACCAGCCGGATGAGTATGTGAGCCTGGAGCAGCTGGCGCGCTGCGAGGCGTTCATGCAGGGGCTGGCGCGCACCAAGTCGTTCGGCTGACGCGCGGCAAGCGGGTCAGGGCAACGCAAGGCGCGCGAGGATCGCTCGGGGCGCGGCCGAGACCAGTGCCACTGTGGAACTGGCTTTGCCAGGCCACCAGTGGCGTCCCCCTCTGGGGGAAGACGCGAAGCGGCTCAGGGGGAGATCAGGTTCTCACCCGGCCGTCCCCGGTCAGCATCGACATTTCCACAAACTTCGACGCCGCATGGCTGGTGGCGCTGAACGACACCGGAAAGCCCGAGATCACCTGACTGCCGATGGACTCGGTGCCGGTGATGAAGCTCTCGCGCGTGATCTTGCCGCTGGCCTGGGCCTGGCGCAGACCCTCGGTGAAAACGCGCGCGGCCAGATAGCCCTCCATGCTGGAGTAGTTGGCCTGCACCTTGTCGCCGCCCTTCTTGATGGCCTCCAGAAACTCGCGCGTGATCTGGCGCGACGGCTGGTAGGGCGAGGGCACGACCTGCGACACCACCACACCGGCACCGTCCTTGCCCAGCTCATCGGCCAGCGCCTGCGTGCCCACAAACGACACGTTGTAGAACGTGCCGCCAAACCCCGCCTTGCGTGCCGCCCGCACAAAAGCTGCGGCCGAGGCATAGGCCGTGATCTGCACGATGGCGTCGGGCATGGCGGGCACCAGCTTGTCCACGGCCGCCTTCACGTCCACCGAGTTGCGCTCCACCGTGGCCGTGGCCACGGGGGTGAGCTTGAGTTCGGTGAGGGCCCGGGTCACCCCGTCCAGCCCGGCCTTGCCGTAGGCGTCGTTCTGGTAGAACACCGCAATCTTCTTGAGCCCCAGGTTGGTGAGCTGGCGCACGATGAGTGCAGTTTCGTCGTAGTACGAGGCGCGCACATGGAAGATGAGCCGGTTGAACGGCTGGCGCAGCGCCTCGGCACCGGTAAAGGGGCCAAAAAACGGCACCTTCTCCTTGGTGAACAGCGGCAGCGCCGCCAGGCTGGTGGGGGTGCCGATGTAGCCAAACAGCGCAAACACTTCGTCGGCAATCAGTTTCTTGGTGTTCTCGGCGCAGCGGTCGGGCTCGTAGCCATCGTCCAGCGTGCGGATTTCGACCATGCGTTTGCCCACGCCGCCCTGGGCGTTGAGCTGGTCAAAAAACAGCTTGGCGCCCTGGTTGAACTGCACGCCCAGCTGGGCGGCCGGGCCGGTGAAGGCCGCGGACTGGCCCAGCACGATACGGCCCTCGCTCTGCGCCCGGGCCAGATGGAAGCCCCCCAGCGCCGCCGCCCCCAGACCCACGGAAAACTGCCTGCGCCCCAGTGCCATTTGCTTCATGGTGAAATCCTGCTCTCTCTGCTATGAATCGAGGGCGATCCCTCTGCGCTGCCGGTGAGCAGCCTCTTTGGCCCAGCCGCAAGGGTATGCACGCCGGTTCCAACCCCGATGGCAGTTTAACGACCAGCCTGCATATGTCCACGCCTTCTGCCGCCAATCCCATGCAAACCACACCGATTCAGGTGCGCGGCGCCTGCCCGCACGACTGCCCCGACACCTGCGCGCTGCTCACCACGGTGGACGAGCACGGCGTGGCCACCCGCGTGCAGGGCAATCCCGAGCACCGCCACACCGACGGCGCGCTGTGCGCCAAGGTGAGCAAGTACACCGAGCGCAGCTACCACCCCGAGCGTGTGCTCACCCCGCTCAAGCGCAGCGGCCCCAAGGGCAGCGGCCAGTTCACCCCAGTGAGCTGGGACGAAGCCTTGAGCGACATCACCCAGCGCCTGCAGGCCATCGCCGCGCACGCACCCGAGGCCATCCTGCCCTACAGCTACGCGGGCACCATGGGCATGGTGCAGGGCGAGAGCATGGACCGGCGCTTCTTCCACAAGCTCGGCGCCTCGCAGCTGGACCGCACCATCTGCGCATCGGCCGGGGCCGAGGCGCTGATCCAGACCCTGGGCGGCAAGGTGGGCATGAAGGTGGAGTTTTTTGCCGAGTCGCAGCTCATCCTCATCTGGGGCAGCAACTCCATCGGCAGCAACCTGCACTTCTGGCGCTACGCCCAGCAGGCCAAGCGCAATGGCGCCAAGCTGGTGTGCATCGACCCCCGCAAAAGCGAGACGGCCGACAAGTGCCACGAGCACATTCAGCTACGCCCTGGCACCGATGCCGCGCTGGCGCTGGCACTGATGCATGAACTGATCGCACACGACTGGCTGGACCACGACTACATCGCCCGCCACACGCTGGGCTGGGCGCAGTTGCGCGAACGCGCCCTGCAATGGCCGCCCGAGCGCGCGGCCGAAATTTGCGGCGTGCCCGTGGAGCAGATCCGCCAGCTCGCCCAGGACTACGGCACGATGAAGCCCGCCGCCATCCGTCTGAACTACGGCATGCAGCGCGTGCGCGGCGGCGGCAATGCGGTGCGCGCCGTGGCCTGCCTGCCTGCGCTCACGGGCGCGTGGCGCCACCGCGCGGGGGGTGTGCTGCTGTCCAGCTCGGGACAGTTCCCGGCGCAGCGCGCCGTGCTGCAGCGGCCCGACCTGATGCCCGCCAAGACGCCGCGCACCATCAACATGTCCACCATTGGCGACGACCTGCTGCGCGAGGCCTCGCCCGCCTTCGGCCCGAAGGTGGAGGCCATCGTGGTCTACAACAGCAACCCCGTGGCCGTGGCGCCCGACTCCAGCAAAGTGGTGCAAGGCTTTGCGCGCGAAGACCTGTTCACCGTGGTGCTGGAGCACTTTAAGACCGACACGGCCGACTACGCCGACTACATCCTGCCCGCCACCACACAACTCGAACACTGGGACGTGCACCTGAGCTACGGCCACACCGACGTGCTGCTCAACCGCCCCGCGATCGCGCCGCAGGGCCAGGCGCGCAGCAACGCGCAGATCTTTCGCGACCTGGCCGCGCGCATGGGCTTCACCGAGCCCGGTTTTGCCGACAGCGACGAAGCCCTGTGCCGCCAGGCCTTTGGCGACGCAGTGGACTACGCCTTACTCGAGACCCAGGGTTTTGCCACGCTGGCCATCCCCGATGCCCCGTTTGCCGAGGGGCACTTCCCCACGCCCTCCGGCAAGTGCGAGTTCTACAGCGCCCGCCTGGCCGCGCAGGGCCTGGACGGCCTGCCCGACCACCTGCCCAACTACGAGCTGCAGGGCACGGATGCGCGCTACCCCCTGGCCATGATCTCGCCGCCCGCGCGCAACTTCCTGAACTCCACCTTCGTGAACGTGACGAGCCTGCGCAACATCGAAGGCCGCCCGGTGCTGGAGATCCACCCCGACGACGCCGAGGCGCGCGGCATCGCCAACGACGCCGTGGTGCGTGTGTTCAACGACCGGGGCAGCTACCTGTGCCACGCCACCGTCTCGCGCCGCGCGCGGCCGGGCGTGGTCAACGGCCTGGGCATCTGGTGGCGCAAGATGGGGCTGGAAGGCACCAACGTGAACGAGGTGACCAGCCAGGCCCTGACCGACCTGGGTCGCGCGCCGACGTTTTATGACTGTCTGGTGCAGGTGGAGGCCAGCCCCGCCGAGGTGGAGCTCCCCGCCTGAGCGGCTGCAGCAGCCCTTAATTTGCTATCACTTTAATAGCAAACAAGGCATATCCATTGCGCGCAGACGGCCACTTTTTCTTGAAAATCCGCCGCCCTCACCGCCACTGCCGCCCCAGAAACTCCGCCACCTGGTTCTCCAGCGTGGCGTGGTAGGCCACCCGGTCAAAACCCTCGGGGTTGGCGGCGGCGTCACCTGCGTCCGATGGCAGGGGCCAGGCGGCCTGGGCCATGAAGGCAAAGTGCCCGGCGCCGGGCACGGTGCTCGCATCCACCCCGGGCACATGGGCCGCCACATGCTGGCCGTGGTACTGGCCCTGCAGCACCACGTCGCGCTCGGCCATGACCACCTTCACCGGCACGGTGATGGCGGCCAGGCTCTGGGGCGTCAACACCACCGCCATGGGCGCGAGGGCCACTACGGCGCGGATGCGGGGGTCGGCCACCGAGACCAGCGGTCCATCCTGCGGGCCGTCCGCAGAAGCAGCCGGGGCCACAGGGCGGCTGGCGCCCTGGGCCGGCGTGAGTTTGCCCAGGCTGCAAAAGCCCGGGTCGTCCGAGACGCCGCGGCAATGCTGTACGGCACGGGCGGGTTCGGCCTGTGCACCGGCCAGGGCCAGCACGGTGTAGCCGCCTGCCGAGTGCCCCACGGCGCCGATGCGCCCGGCCGGAATGCGGGGGCCCCATTCGGGGTGGGCCAGCAATGCGTCCAGCACGCGGCTCACCTGGCGCGGGCGTTCGCTGAAGTAGCGGCCCGAGGTGATCATCGACCGGTCTTCCCAGTTGTCGCCCGGGTGGCGCGGCGCGGCCACCAGGTAGCCATCGGCCGCGAGGCGCGTGGCCAGGTTGTGGTGGCCCAGTTCATGGCCGCCCGTGCCGTGCGAGAGGAGGACCAGGCCCTTGAGCGGCGTGGCTGCCACCGGCGCGCCCGGTGTGACCATGGGCCGCCAGGGGCCCATGGGCTGGGTGCGCGCCACGGCAGGAGTCGGGTAGTAGAGGGCCACGGTCACAGGCTCAGCACCCGGAACCACCAGGGTGCGCAGCCCGGCGTATTGCGCCGATGCGGGGGCAGTCCAGGCCAGCAGCGCGACAAACGCAGCCAGCAGCGGAGCACGGGCCAACCGCCATGCGGAGCGGAGGGCCAGGAAGAGAATGAGGGTCACAGTGCGCCTTTCGTCAATGGCCGCCCGGGGTGGCGGCTTGACGGCACTGTAGGCAGCGCCCGCAGCGGGCTCCAGTGTCCTGCGACGAAACGCTGCTGCGCGGCGCGAAATGCAGAACGAAAGGCGGGAGCAGATGCCCGCCCCCCCTGCCCGACGGCTTACAGCGCGGCTTCGAGGATGCGGCGGCTCACAGCCGGGGTGATCTCGCGCTGTTCGCCCAGGGTCACCATGCCATGCGCTTCCAGCTGCGCCACCACGGCGCCCACGGTGTCAGCGCCCAGGCCGTAGCCCGACAGGCGCGTGGCGATGCCCATGGCCTCGAAGAAGTCGCGCGTACGCCCGATGGCGGCGGTGATGCGCTCGTCGTCCGTGCCGGTGGTGATGCCCCACACGCGCTCGCCGTACTGGAGCAGCTTGGCGCGCTTGGCCACCCGGCGCTCGTGCAGCAGCGCAGGCAGCACGATGGCCAGGGTGCGCGCATGGTCGATGCCGTGCAGGGCCGTCAGCTCGTGGCCGATCATGTGGGTGGCCCAGTCCTGCGGCACGCCCGCGCCGATCAGGCCGTTGAGCGCCATGGTGGCGGCCCACATGAGGTTGGCACGGTCGTCGTACACGGGCTCAGGGGCGGTCAGCAGGCGCGGGCCGATCTCGATCAGCGTCTGCAGGATGCCTTCGGCAAAGCGGTCCTGCACGGGTGCGTTGACGGGGTAGGTGAGGTACTGCTCCACCGTGTGCACAAACGCATCGACCACGCCGTTGGCCAGCTGCTGGGGCGGCAGTGTGTAGGTCTTGGTGGGGTCGAGCACCGAGAACACCGGGTAGGTGTGCACACTGCCAAACGACAGCTTGGCACCCTTGGCACGGTGGGTGATGACGCCACCGTTGTTCATCTCCGAGCCCGTGGCGGGCAGCGTGAGCACGGAACCAAATGGCATGGCGCCCTTGACGTTGCGGCCGTGCTTTTCGAGGATGGCCCACGGGTCACCGCCCTCGAAGCGCACGGCGGCGGCGATGAACTTGGTGGCGTCGATCACCGAGCCGCCGCCCACGGCCAGCAGAAAGTCAAACCCGCCTTCGCGGATCTGCGCCACGGCCTTCATGGAGGTTTCGTAGCTCGGATTGGGCTCGATGCCACTGAAGGTGGCGTGCTGACGCTCGCCCAGCGCGGCGCGCACCTCGGCCAGCGTGCCGGTCTTTTCGGCGCTGGCACCGCCCACCAGGATCAGCACCTTGGCGGCAGCGGGCACCAGCTTGGCCAGGTCGGCAATGCGCCCCTGGCCGAAGGCGATGTGGGTGGGGTTGTGGAAGTCGAAATTCAGCATGATCGTCTTTCTCCGTCAAAGGCGTTGCCGCAGCACCGGGCACTTGGCTGCGCAGAGGGTGCGCCGCGCTCGGTGGCGGCAGCAAGGGCGCGATTGTGCGGCGCACGGGTGTGCGGTGCCGGTCGCGTGTGCGATAGCCCTGCTGCTGGCAGAGCCTCGTGCGGCGCACCGGGCGCAGCACATGCGGTTGCTGCTAACGCTCAGCGCGGCGCCCGCTCCATCAGCGCCTGCAGCCGCCCGGCCATGAAGTCGCGCAGCACATGGACCAGCGGTGTGAACTGGCGGCGGCTGGGCGCAACCAGAAAGAGCGGCACGGCCTCGGTGGTCCAGCCAGGGCACAGCGGCACCAGCCGCCCGGCGGCCAGATCATCAGCCACATCAAAGTACGACTTGTACGCAATGCCCCGGCCCATCACCGCCCAACGGCGCACCACATCGCCATCGTTGGCCACGTTACGGCTGCGCACGCGCACCACCACCTCCTGGCCTGCGGCATCCCAGAAGCGCCAGCGGTCGTGCACGTCCTCGCCCAGCATGAAGCACAGGCCCTCGTGCGCGGCCAGCGCATGGGGCGTGTCGGGCATGCCGTGCGCTGCCAGGTAGGCGGGCGCGGCACAGAGCACACGCCGGTGGTCGGCGGCCAGCGGCAGTGCGACCAGGCTCGAATCCTGCGGCTTGCCGTAGCGGAAGGCGGCATCCACCGGCTCGCTGTAGACGTTGGCCACGCGGTCGGCCAGCTGCAGGCGGATGTCGATGCCCGGGTGCTCGGTCTGGAAGGCATCGAGCCAGGGCAGCAGCACATTGCGCCCCAGGTCAGACGGCGCGGCCAGCTGCAGCGTGCCGCGAAAGCCTCCGGCGCGCCCGCCCGCCAGCTGGCCTTGCACCTGCTGCAGCGCAGCCAGCGCGGGGCGGCAATGCTCCAGAAACAGCGCGCCCTCCTGCGTGAGCCGCAGGCTGCGCGTGGAGCGCACGAACAGCGCCACGCCCAGTTCGGACTCCAGCCGCTTGAGCGCGGCACTCGCGGCGGCGGGGGTGAGGTCCAGCGCGCGGGCCGTGGCAGAGAGGCTGCCGCTGTCCACGGTGCGCACAAAGATGTCGAGGTCTTGCAGGCTTTTCATGGGGTGCCTTGGGTGCGCAGGGGCTTATTTTCAAACAATGATTGAAGATGGATTCAATCATCAGCCCATTTAAAAACAAACCGGCAAAACCCATGATCTAGGCACCCTTTGTTTGACCCCAGGATCTCCCCATGAAAGCCGTTGGCTACCAAACCGCCCACCCCATCGAGCACCCCGAATCGCTGCTCGACATCACCCAACCCGACCCCGTGGCCACCGGCCGCGACCTGCTGGTGGAAGTGCATGCCGTCTCTGTGAACCCTGTGGACACCAAGGTGCGCAAAAGCAGCTCGCGCAGTGGTGACGGCCCCGACTACAAGGTGCTGGGCTGGGACGCCAGTGGCATCGTGCGCGCCGTGGGGCCGGAGGTGACGCTGTTCCAGCCTGGTGACCGCGTCTGGTACGCAGGCTCCATTGCCCGCCAGGGCACCAACAGCGAGTTGCACCTGGTGGATGAGCGCATCGTGGGCCACGCGCCGAAGTCGCTGGACTTTGCCGAGGCCGCCGCGCTGCCGCTGACCACCATCACCGCGTGGGAGCTGCTGTTTGACCGCCTGCGCGTGGCGCCCGGCAAGCAGCCCACTAACAAGACCCTGCTCATCATCGGCGCGGGCGGCGGCGTGGGCTCCATCCTCACGCAGCTGGCGGCGCGGCTCACGAGCCTCACGGTGATCGGCACCGCATCGCGCCCCGAAACGCAGCAGTGGGTGCGCGACCTGGGCGCCCACCACGTCATCGACCACAGCCAGCCGCTCACGCAAGAGCTGGCGCGCATCGGCCACCCCACGGTGGACATCATCGTGAGCCTCACGCAGACCGACGCGCACTTTGACCAGATCGTCGAGGCCATCGCGCCCCAGGGCCAGTTCGCGCTGATCGACGACCCGGTGTCGCTCGACGTGACGAAGTTCAAGCGCAAGTCGGTCTCGGTGCACTGGGAGCTGATGTTCACCCGCGCGCTGTTCGGCACCGCCGACATGATCGGCCAGCATCGGCTGCTGACCGAGGTGGCACAGCTGGTGGATGCGGGGCTGATTCGCACCACGCTGGACCAGCGCTTTGGCACCATCAATGCCGAGAATCTGAAGCGCGCGCATGCGCTCATCGAGAGCGGCAAGGCGCGGGGCAAGCTGGTGCTGGAGGGGTGGGCCTGAAGCATTGCGGGCCCCGCAGGGGCGCCGCATCATCAGCGCGATGGGTTGTGTATCGGGTTGAAAAACACTGTATTTATAAACAGCTATTCGGATATAAAACGGGGCTCACAACCCGAGGAGACCTCCCATGCTGGACCACATGACCTTCCGCGTCACCGACATCGCCCGCACCAAGGCGTTCTACAGCGCTGCCCTCGCGCCTTTGGGCTACAGCCTGTGTTTTGAAGGCAACTACGGCGCCAACATGCTGGGCTTTGCCTACCCGGCGCCGTCCGAGCCCGACGGCAAGAAGGCCGATGTGTGGTTCATCGATGGCCCCTCGCCCTACGGCGGCCCGCCCGCGACCACGGGCTGTCACCTGGCGTGGCGCGCCACCACGCGGGCCCAGGTCGATGCCTTCTACCGCGCCGCCATGGGAGCCGGGGGCCAAGACAACGGAGCCCCGGGCCTGCGGCCCGACTACCACGCGCACTACTACGGCGCGTTTGTCATCGACCCGGAAGGCAACAACATCGAAGCGGTGTGCCATCTGCAGGAGTAAGAAACACCGCAGCCCCCCGCAGAGGGCACATCGCCAAGCGAGTGCACCCGTGGAACTGGCTTTGCCAGGCCACCGGGTGCGTCCCCCTGGGGGGAAGCGGCGCAGCCGCTCAGGGGGGTCAGTCGAGTTTCACGCCTGCCGCCTTGATGATCTCGCCCCAGCGCTTGGACTCGGCGCGTGCCATGGCGCGGAACTGCTCGGGCGTGCCGGGCAGTGCTTCCATGCCAAAGTCGGCCATGCGCTTGACCACGGCGGGGTTCAGCAGGGCCTTGTTCAGGTCCGCGTTCAAACGCGTGGTGATGGCGGCGGGCAGACCGGCGGGCGCCAGGATGCCCTGGAACGCGAACACCTCGGTGTTGGGCACACCGGCTTCTGCCAAGGTGGGCACGTCCGGCAGCGCGGCCACGCGCTTGGCCGAGCCAATGGCCAGCGCACGCACCTTGCCCGAGGTAATCACCGGCAGGCCAGCGGCCAGGTCCAGGAACATGCAGGGCACCTGGCCACCCATCACGTCCTGCAGCGCAGGCGCCGCGCCGCGGTAGGGGATGTGGGTGAGGAAGGTCTTGGTGCGGTTCTTGAACATCTCCATCGCCAGGTGGTGTGGCGAGCCGTTGCCGGGCGAGGCGTAGTTGAGCTTGCCGGGATTGGCACGCGCGTAGTCCAGAAACTCCTTCACCGTCTTGGCTTCGAACGATGGATGCACCACCAGTGCCAGCGGGAAGCGGCTGATGCCGCCCACGTAGGTGAAGTCCTTTTCGGGGTTGAACGGCAGCTTGGTGAACAGGTGTTCGTTGTAGGCCAGGATGGCGTTGTCGGCCGACATGAAGGTGTTGCCGTCGGGCTTGGCCGTGGCCACGGCCTGGCCGCCGATGTTGGTGGAGGCGCCGGGGCGGTTGTCCACCACGATCTGCTGGCCCAGCGTCTGGCGCATGGCTTCGGCCACGGTGCGGGCCAGCACGTCGGTGCCGCCGCCAGCGGGGTACGGCACCACCCAGCGCAGGGGCTGGTCGGGCCAGGCGGACTGGGCGGCGGCCCAGGGCGCGGCGGTGGTGGCGCCTGCGGCGGCCAGGGCGGACAAGAGGGTGCGGCGTTGCATGGGGCTGTCTCCTTGATACTACTGATTTGATAGCTGCTTGCGCTTATCCATAGCGTGCAAACAGCCTTTTTTGTTCAAATTTTCTGCCGACCGGGTGCTCAGGCGGCCGGGGCGGCAATCGTCTGGTCGATGGCACCGAAGATGCTGGCGCCGTCCTTGCCCTTGATCTCGATGCGGATGGTGTCGCCGAACTTCATGAATTCGGTGCTGGGCTTGCCGTCCTGGATGGTCTCGATGCAGCGCTTTTCGGCGATGCAGCTGTAGCCCTTGGGCCATTCGGTGCGGCCATTGGCGTCGGTGATGCCCTTGTTGCTCACGGTGCCGCTGCCGATGATGGAGCCCGCGCGCAGGTTGCGCGTCTTGGCCACGTGGGCGATCAGCTGGCCGAAGTGGAAGGTCATTTCAGGGCCGGCGTCGCACATGCCGACCTTGCGGCCGTTCCAGGTGGACTGCACGGTCAGGTTGACGCGGCCGTGGTCCCAGGCGTCGCCCAGCTCGTCCAGCGTCACGGCCACGGGGCCGAAGGCGGTGGCGGGCTTGGATTGGAAGAAACCGAAGCCCTTGGCCAGCTCGCCCGGGATCAGGTTGCGCAGGCTCACGTCGTTGGCAATCATCACCAGGCGGATGCCGTCCAGCGCCTGGTCGGCGTTGGTGCCCATCTTCACGTCGCCGGTGATGACGGCAATCTCGGCCTCGAAGTCGATGCCCATGGCTTCGCTGGGCACCACCACGTCGTCGCAGGGGCCGATGAAGTCGTCACTGCCGCCCTGATACATCAGGGGGTCGGTGTAGAAGCTCTCAGGCACTTCGGAGTTGCGTGCCTTGCGCACCAGCTCCACGTGGTTGATGTAGGCCGAGCCGTCGGCCCACTGGTAGGCGCGGGGCAACGGGGCCATGCACTGGGCGGGGTCGAACGGGAAGGCGTGGCGCGCGCGGCCGCTGTTGAGCTGGTCGTACAGGTCCTGCAGCTGGGGCGAGAGGAAGCCCCAGTCGTCCAGCACCTGCTGCAGCTTGCTGGCAATGCCGGTCGCATAATGGGCTGTGCCCAGGTCGCGGGAGACGACAACCAGTTGGCCGTCGCGCGAGCCGTCTTTGTAGGTAGCGAGTTTCATGGTGGCAGGACCTTTGTCTCAGAAGGGTTGATGGGCACCGCTAGCGAAAATTACGCTTGGGTAAATTGATTTAACTAAACAAAACTCGCAAATTTTAGTGCACATGGACAAAGAACGTGCAGGAATTCAATCGGTCGAGGTGGGTTTTGCCCTGCTGGAGGGGCTGACACGCTCGCGCGGACCGCTGATGCTCAAGGATGTGGCCGCCTCGGCCGGCATGAGCGCGGCCAAGGCGCACCGGTATCTGGTGAGCTTTCAGCGCCTGGGCCTGGTCACGCAGGACCCGCGCACCGCGCGCTACGACCTGGGCCCGGCGGCGCTCAAGCTGGGCCTGGCGTCGCTGGCGCGGCTGGACGCCGTGCGCCTGGCGCGCGAGCGCATGCCGGAGTTGATGGAAAGCATCGGCCACACGCTGGCACTGGCCGTGTGGGGCAACCACGGCCCGACCATCGTGCACTGGGAGGAGTCGCCCCAGGCCGTCACTGCCAACCTCCGCCTGGGCGACGTAATGCCGCTGCTGTCGTCGGCCACGGGCCGCTGCTTTGCGGCCTTCATGCCGACCGAGCTGGTGGCCCCCTTGCTGAAGGAAGAACTGGCCCGCGCCGTGAAGATGCGCCGCACCGACCTGCCCGCCACCATGACTGAGGTGAACGCCCTGCTGGCCGAGGTGCGCGAGCGCGGCGCCGCGCGCGTGGTCGATACCCTGCTGCCCGGCATCGTGGCTTTTTGCGCGCCCGTGTTCGACTCAGACGGCCACCTGGAGCTGGGCATCACCACACTGGGCTCGATTGCCACCTTCGACCCCGAGTGGAACGGCGCCATCGACGCACCGCTGCGCGCGGCCGCTGGCCAGCTCTCGCGCGACCTGGGCGCAGGCAGCGCCTGACCCGCGCGCCGCCACCACACCGCATGCCCCGCCGCGCGCTGGTTGCCATCACCGCCCTGGTGCTTGCCCTGCACTGGCTGGTGCTGAGCGGTGTGCCGCTGGCCTGGGACAGTCCGGCGCAGCCCACAGGCCAGGTGTTCAGCACCCGCAGCATTGCCGCACCACCGCCCGCCGCCATGCCCACAGCGGCCGCAGCACCGGCTGCCAAGGCCGCCCCGGCTGCGGCACCACAGCCTGCCGCGCGCAAAAAACCACCGGCCCGCACCACACCCGCGCCCACCTCCACCGCAGCGCCTGTTGCCCCGCCACCGCCTGCCGGAGCCATGGCCGCGGACGCCGAAGTGGGCACTGACACAGCGCCAACCAACGCCACGGATTCAACTGCGCCCCCCGCCGAAGTGGCGGCGGCAGCCCCCGAAGCCCCCGCATCCGCCGCCGCGCCCCCCGCCCCCCCGGCCGAAGCCACCACCGGGGTGGACATCACCCCGCCCGGCGCAGGCACCGGCCGGGCCCCCTCGCAGGCACCGCCCCCCGCCCGCCTGCCGCCGCCCACCCGGCTGGCGTTTGACGTGAGCGGGCAGGCCAAAAAGTTCGCCTACAACGCCCGCGCCGAGCTGCTGTGGCAACACGATGGCAGCCGCTACGAGGCGCGGCAGGAGATCAGCGCCTTCCTGGTGGGCTCCCGCACGCAACGCAGCGTGGGCGCCATCACGGCCCAGGGGCTGTTACCCGAGAAGTTTTCGGACAAATCCCGCAGCGAGCAGGCCGCGCATTTCGACTACGCCCAGGGCCGCATCACCTTCAGCGCCAACACCCCGCAGGCCCCGGCCAGCCCCGGCGTGCAGGACCGCCTGAGCGTGTTCATCCAGCTCGGCGCGCTGCTGGCGGCCGACCCGGGGCGGTTTGTGCCCGGCACCCAGATCACCCTCACCACCGTGAGCGCCCGCAGCGCCGACCGCTGGACCTTCACCATCGAAGGCCCCGAGACGCTGGACCTGCCCTCGGGCGCCACCCCGGCCCTCAAGCTGCAGCGCCTGCCCCGCAAGGATTACGACCAGAAGGCCGAGCTGTGGGTGGCCCCGGCACTGGGCTACCTGCCCGTGCGCATCAAGCTCACCCAGGCCAACGGGGACTTTGCCGACCTGCTGCTGCGCAGCAGCAGCACGCCCTGAGCTGCGCCAGACCGGATCGCGCGCCAAGTGTTGCGGCCGCACACCATCGGGGCAAAAAAGCCCCGCGAGCCCGGCGCACTGCGGTTTTCGTGAAATACTGGTCGCAACAGGGTTGATGCGGTGCGGCAGGTGTTCTGGTCGGCAGGCCTTCTCAGGGCCCAACAAGACACCATCCCACCGCCGGGATACCCCGCAAGCCGCCCCCGGGGCTTGAACTCTGCGTGACTGGTGTCATCTGAATTTCAAATCAACCAGGGGAACACGATGCACATGCTCTACGACTCTGAATCTTTTGTGGTGGTCCACATGCTGCCCGACGCCGTGGAGACAAAGAGCGCCCAGGCGCTCAACGACACCGCCCCCGCCATTCCCCAGCTCGCTCGGCACGGCTTTGAAATCGTGGACAAGCGCTCGGGCAAGGAGGTGTACCTGGACGGCTCATGGGCCGAGATGTTCCAGGAGCAGATCCTGGCCTGGCAACGCGACACCCCCACGCAGGAAGAAGTGGAAGACGCGCTGGACCGCTATGCGGGGCTGGCGCAGAACCCGGTGGTGGTGCACTAAGACACCCCCCTGAGCCGCGCTGCGCGGCTTCCCCCCGCTCTCGCTAGGCTGCGCTTCGCGGGCAGGGGGACGATGCCCTCGCTGCGGGGCGGCCCGTGCTAGACATCCCTGGCCCTGGGCGCGCCGGTTTTGTCGTGCAGTTCTTCTTTTCAAACCTTGAGTGCCTGGTGTTCGTCCCCGGGATAGATCCGCCGGTACAACGGATCCACCAGCATCAGCACCGCAATCAACCGGCACACCTGAAACGCCGTGACCACCGGCACCCCCAGCTGGAGCACCTTGGCCGTGATGGCCATTTCGGTGATGCCACCCGGTGAAGTCCCCAGCAGCAAGGTGACCCAGGGCAGGCCCGTGGCCCAGGCCAGCGCCCCGGCGAACAATGCGCACACCCCCATCAGCCCCAGCGTGCCTACGGCCACCGAGGCCAGCCAGCGCGGCGCGGTGTGCAAGAACTCCCGGCGAAAACGCACGCCCAGGCTCACACCAATCACCAGCTGCGCCGCATTCACCAGCCCCTGTGGCACCGCCGACAGACCCAGGCCCGCCATGGTGAGCCCCATGGACACCAGCATCGCGCCCATGAACCAGGGGTTGGCGCGGCCCAGCCGGTCCATCACCACCGCCCCCACGCCGGTCATCAGCGCCAGCAACGCCAGCCCAGGCCAGCTCACCACCCGCAGCGTGGGCGGCAGGATATCGAGGCCATGCAGGCCGCTCCACTGCAGCGCAAACGGAATGGTCACCGTCACGATGAGCAGGCGCAGGCTGTGGCTCGCCGCCACCAGGTCGGTGCGCGCGTTTTCGCGTTCGGACAGCAAGGTCATCTCGGACGCTGCCCCAATCGCGCCCGCAAAGTAGCTGGTGGCGCGCAGCATGGGCGCGGGCACGCCATGCATGCGTGGTGCGTGCACGCGGTACAGCCAGGCGCCAAACAGCCAGCCCAGGAGCAGCGCCCATACTATGCCCAGCACGATGGCCCACCACAGCCCCCCAATCAGCGCCACCACCTCGGGCGTGAAATACAGGCCCAGCGCCGCGCCAATGGTCCATTGCCCGGCATTGCGCAGCGGGCCCCAGCTTTCGGTGGGCCCGCCTGCGATCGACACCAGCGAGGTGGCCAGCAGAGGGCCGATCATCCAGGGCAGCGGAGTGTGGAGCGCGACGCAGGCAGCGGCTGCCGCCCAGGCCAGGGCCAGCGTGGCAAGGACACGGGCAACAAAAGGGAAACGCATACGGACAGGGCGGTGGGCTGGAGGTGGAAAGCGGACGGTGAGCAGCGAAGCCGCGCCGTGATCCAGCAGCCCCCCTGCCGGGGCCGGTGTCTGCGCGCGCGGCAACCGATGCTCCCAAGTATCGCGCCACCGCCTGGGCACCACCGCTGCCGGGCCCTGCCCAGGCAGCATGGCAGGCATCGCCAGAAAGAAACCGTTGCGGCGCCTGCTTTTCAGGCGGCTACTTCAAGCGAAAACAGGCCTCTGCGCGCGACCAACATACCCTTATAGCTATATTTTTTATAGCAAACATCAGGCACCGCGCCGCGCAGCCATCTCCTGCCCCATGGCCCCCAGCGTAGCGGGGGCCAGCAGCGCCTGCGCGGCGGGGTAGGCGGTGCCCTCTTCCGCCGCGATGTGGTCTGTGTAGCGCTGGGCAAACCGGTCGAGTGCCGCCTCGTCCCCGGGCGTGAACGGGGCCACAGCCGACTCGGCCAGCGCCAACAAGGGCACACGCGCCGCCGCCCAGTCGGCCGTCATCGCCAGATGGTCCTGCTGCAGCCGCTGCACCAGCGCCTGCACCTCGGGGCTGGCCTGGGCCCGCAGCAGCGGGAACACATGCAGTTCTTCGTCTTGGTGGTGCAGCGGTGCGGCCATGTCGAAATAGCGCAGCACATCGCGCGCGGCCTGGCGGGCGTCTGCGTCGGCCCCGTGCTGGCGCACATGGGCGCGCAGGCGTGCGAGCAGAGCCAGGGTGCGCTGAACGCGTTCGTGGCAGGCCTCCAGCATGGCAAAAGGCTGCTCGAAACCCACGGCCGGGGCGCTGAAGCCCGGCAGGTGGCGGGTGGTGGGGCCCGAGGGGGTGGCGGACACGGCGTCAGCCCAGCCGCACAGGCTGGCCCTGGCGATTGAACGGGATGTAGCCACCGTGTGCGCCGCCCTTGATCGCATCCACCATGCGCTGCAAGGGGGCCTCGGCATCGGCACTGGTGGGCGCCTGGTTCAAGGTGCCGGGCAACGCCGCCGCAAACACCATGGCCCAGTCGTGGCCCGGGGTGGTGAACTGCAGCGCCTCTTCCACCAGCGCGCTGAACGAGGCCAGCTCCTGCGGCGTCTTGTCCACACACATCAGTGGCACCAGGGCGCCGCCCTGCCCCGCTTCAAAACGGGCGCGCTGCGCGGGGGTTGCGTCGTCGGGCAGCTCGGCGGCAGCAAACACAAACAGCAGGCGCTGGGGCTCGGGCTGCTGGCGCGCGGCCTGTAGCAGGTCGTCAAAGCTGGCAATTTCCATCACAAGGTTCCGTCATCAGAAAAACAGGTCAAAAGCCGGGCACCACGCCCCGGCTGGCATCCAGCGTGCTCACATAGGCACCGGGCGCGGGCCGTGCACGCACGGCCTTGCGCGACAGCACGGTGCCGATGCTGACGAAACACAGGGCCTGCTCGGACGGCGCCAGCTGGAACAGCGCGCGCAGGCTGTCGGCCTTGAGCGCCTTGCCGCTGGTGAGCGCCGAGCCATAGCCCTGCGCCGTGGCCATGAGCAGCATGTTCTGCACCGCACAACCGGCCGACACGGTGCGCTCGGCCAGGTCGATGTCGGCATCGCCACGTTCGGCATCCACCACGGCCAGCAGCAGCACGGGCGAGCGGTAGGCTTTCTCACGCGCCTGCTCGGCCTGCTCAGGGGTGGCGGTGGGGTCGCGCTCCCGCAGGGCCTGGGCAAACACCTCAGCCAGCGGCGTGCGCGACGCCTCGGGCACCAGCACAAAGCGCCAGGGCACCAGCTGGCCGTGGTCGGGGGCGTGCGCGGCAGCGCTCAGGATCTGCGCCAGCTCGGCCGCACTGGGGCCCGGCGCGCCCAGGCGCTTGGGCAGGATGGTCTGGCGCGACTGGATCAGCGCCGCCGCCAGCCCGGCCACATCTTCAGAAGCACGGGCCTGCGCCGCAGCAGGCTGCGCACGGGACGTGGGGTTCAACGGCCAGGGGATGACTGACATGGGGAATCCTTCCAATGCTTACCGCATGCGCCCAGAAGCATGCAGCGGGGCCATGGCCTTCATCCACAGCTCCCCAGGTGGCCACACTGCGTGCAGTAGTCGCAGCCGTCCTTGCGGATCACCGCATGGGCGCCACATTCGCTGCACTTCTTGCCTGCCATGGCCTGGGGCACGGCCACGGGCGGCGGTGCGGGTTCGTCCAGCGGCAGTTGCTGCTGCACCGGGTCGGCCACGCGGCGCGCCAGGATGTTCTGGATGGCATAGGCCATGGCCGCCACTTCGGAGTCGTGCCACATGGGCACCAGCGTGCCGTCGTCCTTGCGGTGCTGGCCCAGGCGCACCGGCCCCCGGTCCCAGGCCACCTTGCGCATGTCGCTGAGGGCCCGCTCCAGAAAGCCCCCCCGCGCCGCCAGCGAGAGCATGCGCATGCTGGAGGTGATCCACTGCTGCGACTCGCCGCTCTGCCCCACGGGCATGAAGAACTCGATGGCGCGGTCCACCGTGCGGTTGCCCACGCCCGTGGGCACGGGCAGGAAGGACACGATGAGGTACAGGGTCTTATGGCCTTCCTGCGTCCAGTATTCGAGCTTTTCGGCCACGGCCGAGAGCCCGCCCTGCGGACGGCTTTCGATCACCGTGCGCATGGGGTCCACGGGCGGTGCGGCGGGGGTCGGCTTGGCGACGGCAACAGGCGCTGGCGCAGGCTCGGCATGTGTTTCCAGCACCGAGCCCAGAATGCTGTTGGGCCGGTAAGTGGCCAGCCCCTTGAGCCGCGCGCGCCAGGCCTGCAGGTACAGGTCCTTGAAGTCTTCGTAGGGGTAGTCGGCCGGAATGTTCACGGTCTTGGAAATGGCCGTGTCCACAAAGGGCTGCACGGCCTCCATCATCGCAATGTGCTCCTGCGCAGACATGGCCAGCGCCGAGACAAAGTAGTCGGGCAGCGCGTTCACATCGCCGCCCAGCTCGCGGTACAGGCGCCAGGCGTGGTCTTCCACCGCGTATTCGGTGGTGCTGCCGTCGGACTCGCGCTTCTTGCGCTTGTACATCCACGAGAACGGTGGCTCGATGCCGTTGGAGGCGTTGTCGGCAAACGCCAGGCTCACCGTGCCCGTGGGCGCGATGGACAACAGGTGGCTGTTGCGGATGCCATGCTGGTGGATCGCGGCCTTGAGCGATTCGGGCAACCGGCTCGCAAACGTGCCTTCCGCCAGATAGCCCCGCGCATCGAACTTCGGAAACGCGCCTTTCTCGCGCGCCAGCTCCACCGACGCCGCATAGGCCGCATCGCGCATGCATTCGGCAATGCGCGCTGCCATGGTGCGCCCCTCGGGCAGGTTGTAGCGCAGGCACAGCATGGCCAGCGTGTTGCCCATGCCGGTAAAGCCCACGCCAATGCGCCGCTTGGCCATGGCCTCGTCACGCTGCTGCGGCAGCGGCCAGAAGGTCACATCCAGCACGTTGTCGAGTGCCCGCACCTGCAGCGCCACGGCCTGGGTGAAAGCGTCGAAGTCGAACGCCGCCACGCCGCCGAACCCGAAGGGATGGCGCACAAAGCGCGTGAGGATGATGGGGCCGAGGTCACAGCAGCCGTAGGACGGGAGTGGCTGCTCGCCGCAGGGGTTGGTCGCTGCAATGTCCTCGCAGTAATGCAGGTTGTTGTCTTCGTTGATGCGGCCCAGGAACAGGATGCCCGGCTCGGCGAAGTCGTAGGCCGACTTCATGATCGTGTCCCACAGCTCGCGCGCGGGCACGGTGGCATAGACCCACTGGCCGTCGGCGCGCTGGTGGGCACCCTGTGCCAGCAGCGCCGCACCGGGCGCGGCCTTGTGCACCAGCTCCCAGGGGGCATTGTTCTGCACGGCCTCGATGAAGGCGTCCGACACGCCCACCGACACATTGAAGTTGTTCCAGCGGCCCGGTGTGCGCTTGGCGGTGATGAATTCCTGCACATCGGGGTGGTCGATGCGCAGCACGCCCATCTGCGCGCCCCGGCGTGCGCCCGCGCTCTCCACGGTGGAGCAGGACTGGTCGAACACGTTCATGTAGCTGCAGGGCCCCGAGGCCATGGAGGCCGTGCCCTTGACATGCGCGCCCTTGGGGCGGATGCGAGAGAAGTCGTAGCCCACACCGCCACCGCGCCGCATGGTCTCAGCCGCTTCGCGCAGCGCTTCGTAGATGCCTGGAAAGCCTTCGTCGTCCACGCCCTGGATGCAGTCGCCCACGGGCTGCACAAAGCAGTTGATCAGCGTGGCCTGGATGTCGGTGCCTGCAGCGCTCATGATGCGGCCCGCGCCGATGGCGCCCGCCTTGAGGTTGGCCAGGAACAGGGCTTCGTACTTTGCGCGCAGCTCCGGCTTTTCGACCGAGGCCAGGGCCCGCGCCACGCGCTGGTACAGCTCGTCGGCCGTGGTTTCGCCGGGTTTGAGGTATTTCTCCCGCAGCACATCCAGGCTGATGGGCTGCAGGGCAGATGGGGTGCTGAGGGGGGGCTGAGGTTCGCGTTTCATGGGGGCCGATGATTTGGGTTTCAGGCTGAAACGGGGTTGCGTTCCGTCAAGGAGCACTCATTCCACTCCGAATGCAGCGCCATGGCAAGTCGGTGGCCGCTCACTCGTCCACCAGCACCTGCCCATCATGCTCCACGTAGGGCTGGTAGGGGCCCGTGCCGCTGTTGTCCGCACGCGATGCAGGCACAAAACCACCAGTGCTGACATCGAACACATGGACCTCGCCCTCCTCGATCACATAGTGCCAACCGTGCAGGCTGATCTGGCCTGACTGCACCCGGCTGCGCACCATGGGGTACTCCATGAGGCGCTCCAGCTGCAGCACCACCGCGCGCTGCTCGGTGCGACGCAATACCTCGGGGCCCGGCTGCATGGGCAACAGGGCCTCGCGCCCCAGGTCCAGCCAGCGGTTGAGGTTGGGGGCCTCGGGCGAGACCTCACCATACATCGCCTTGATGGCCCCACAGTGGCTGTGGCCGCACACAACGATACGCCGCACCTGGAGGTTGAGCACGGCAAACTCGATGGCCGCCGTGGTGCCATGGTGGCCGTGCGATCCGTCGTAGGGTGGAACAAAGGCCCCCACATTGCGCACCAGAAACAGCTCGCCCGGCCCCGCACCGGTCAGCAGGTAGGGCACCAGGCGGGAGTCGGAGCAGCCGATGAACAAGGTCGTGGGGTGCTGCCCCTCATCCACCAGCGTCTGGAACTGCTCGCGGTACTGGGGGAAGGCGTCGTCGTGAAAACGGCGCAGGCGATCCAGCAGTTCGTCAGGCATGGTGATGTGACCCGCAAGACAACATGCCGCTACTGCACCAGCGGCGATTCGGCCGCGTCCAGCACCACCCCTTCGACCACCGCGGCACCTGCCAGCAGCTGCAGGTACTGGCGCAGCGCGTTCACCCAGGCCTGCTGGCGCAGGGTGAGCGCGATGGCCTGGCGCACGTCCTCGAACGCGGGTTGTGGCCCGGCCTCACGTGCCACCACCTCCACCACATGCAGGCCAAAGCGGCTGTGTACCAGGCGGGCCAGCACGCCGATCTCGGCGCTGCCAAACACCTCGCGGGCGAACTCTGGCGCGCAGTCGGCGCGGGTGAGCCAGCCCAGGTCACCGCCTTGCTGGCCGCTGGGGCAGTTGGACCACTGGGCCGCAGCCTCGGCAAACTTCGCACCCCCATCATCGGCGCAGCGCAGGTCGATCAACAGCGCCTCGGCGCGCAGGCGCAGCTGTTTCACATCCACACGGGGCGTCACGGCAAAGAGCACGTGGCGCAATTGCGCGCGCTCGCCCTGGGCGTGCGCCGCAGGGTGGGCCTCGTGGTAGCGGCGGCAGGCTTCTTCCGACGGGTCGGGGATGGGCAGCTCACGGTCCAGCAACTGCTCGATCGCATCGGACGCCGCGGTGCTGATAGCGCCCAGGTCGCCTGGCACATCGTCGGCCGACAGCAACCCCGCCTGCTGGGCCGCCTGGCGCAGCAGCTCGGTGCAAGCGCGTTGGCGCAGGGCCTCTTCGTCCAGCAACTCGTGCGGGGCGTTGAGGGCTACGCCGTTGATGCGTGCGATGTCAGCCACGGCACCTGGCCCGCTTGCAACGGGTGCTGGCATCGCCTGCACGGGTGCATCGGCCATCGTGGCCACCAGGGCCTCGTAGGCCGCAGTCTGCGTAGGGGTCAGCGTGCTGGCAGGGGCTGCCGCCGCGCTGCTGTCAGTGGAGCCGCATCCGCAGCTCCCGGTTCCACATCCACTCATGGTGTGCTCCTGCATGGTCAGTGGGTTTCAGGCGCGGCGGTCTTGCGACTGCAGGTGGCCAGCGGGCAGGTTCAGGCGGCGCGCACGCACCACCTGGTAGGGGCGCAGCACATAGGCCAGCGTGCCAAAGCCGCTCCACACATGCACCAGGCGGGTGAAAGGGAAGACCAGGAAGATCGTCATGCCCAGGAACATGTGGGCCTTGAAGATCCAGCCGGCCTCAGCCAGCAGCTCCACACCACCGCTGCGGAAGGTGACCACACGTTGGCCCCACTCGGCCAGCTTCATCATCATGGAGCCATCCAGATGCTGCGCAGACAGCGGAATGGTGGCAAGCCCCAGCGCCAGCTGCAGCCAGAGCAGGATCAGCAGCACGATGTCGCTGGTCTTGGACGTGGCGCGGATGCGCGCGTCCGACAGGCGGCGGTGCAGCAGGATGGAGATGCCCACAAAGGCCAGCAGGCCCGCAATGCCGCCGGTGACCATGGCCATCAGCTGCTTGTTGCCCGCGCTGATGAAATGCTCATACACAAAGTGTGGCGTCAGCATGCCAAAGGTGTGCCCGAAAAACAGGAACAGCACGCCCACGTGGAACAGGTTGCTGCCCCAGCGCAGGCTGCCGGTGCGCAGCAGCTGCGACGAGTCGCTTTTCCACGTGTACTGGTCGCGGTCAAACCGCGCCCAGCTGCCGATAAAGAACACGGCCAGGCAGATGTAGGGATAGATGCCAAACAACAGGGTATCGAGCCAGGGGGTAGTCATGCTGAGACTCCTTCGGGGGCCCGCTCGGCGCGGGGGGTACGGACAAAATGCAGGGGTTGCGGCTGGTCAGGCTTGGACTGGCCCTGGGTGCTGCAACCGCCAAACGCTTCGGGCTCGGCCCAGACCTCGTCCATGGGCGGCTCGGGCGTGAGCGCCACCGACTGCACGCGCTGGCCCGAGACTTCGAGCACCGCAGCGATCACGCTGGCGTAAGGGCTGTTGCGCGACACCAGGGCGCTGAACAGCGCATTGAGGATGTGGGCCATTTCGCCCAGGAACTCCTTGGCCACGGCGGGTGGCTGGGTGGAGGCGAACTCCAGCACCACGGGCAGGTGGTCGGGCAGCTCGTCGGCCTCAAACTGCAGGCCCGCCTTTTCGTAGGTCTGCAGCAGGTCGATAAGCGCCGGCCCCCGGTCGCGCGAGTCGCCGTGCACATGCTCGAACAGGTGCAGCGAGGTCTGGCGGCCCCGGTCGAAGTGGTCCACGTAGCGGGCTTCGGCTTCCAGCGGGTCCAGGGCGGCGAGGTGCTGGCACACGGCCTTCAGCTCGTCCATGCGATCAGCCGTAAGGGCCTGCTCGGCCTGCAGCGCATCGATGAGCTGCGGCATCACGCTGCGCAGCTGCGCATCGGGGTAACTCAGCAGGTAGCCCAGGGCGCGCAGGGTCAAGCGCACGGAGGTCGGGTTCTTCTTGAACATGGTGATTCCTTCCTGTGTGCGATCAGACCGTGGCCTTGATCGGGATCGTGCGAGGCTTCTTGCCGCCGAACATGCTGACTTCCGTCGCGCCGTCCGAGCAGCCGTTGCCAAACGAGAAGCCGCAGCCGCCCCGGATGTCGAACGCGTTCTCGGCGTACTCGCGGTGGGCCGACGGGATCACGAAGCGGTCCTCGTAGTTGGCAATCGCCATCACCTGGTACATCTCTTCGACCTCGGCCATCGACAGGCCGGCCTGCTTGAGCACGGCCAGGTTCTGGCGCTGCTCCACATGCTTGTCGCGCTGGTAGGTGCGCATGGCCAGCATGCGCTCCAGCGCCCGCACCACAGGGCCGGTATCGCCAGCGGTGAGCAGGTTGGCCAGGTACTGCACGGGGATGCGCAGCTGAGACACATCGGGGATATCGCCATTCACGCCCACATGGCCCGCATTGGCAGCGGCCGTGATGGGCGAGAGCGGTGGCACATACCAAACCATGGGCAGCGTGCGGTACTCGGGGTGCAGTGGCAGGGCCACCTTCCATTGCACGGCCATCTTGTAGACGGGGCTGTTGCGCGCGGCGTCCATCCAGCTGTCCGGGATGTCGTCGATGCGGGCTTGCTTGATCACGTCCGGGTCGTTCGGGTCCAGGAAGATGTCGAGCTGCGCCTGGTACAGGTCGCGGTCGCGCTCCACGCTGGCAGCTTCCTGGATGCGGTCTGCGTCATACAGCAGCACGCCCAGATAGCGGATGCGGCCCACGCAGGTTTCCGAGCACACGGTGGGCTGGCCCGCTTCGATGCGGGGGTAGCAGAAGATGCACTTCTCGGCCTTGCCCGACTGCCAGTTGTAGTAGATCTTCTTGTAAGGGCAGCCCGAGACGCACATGCGCCAGCCACGGCACTTGTCCTGGTCGATCAGCACAATGCCGTCTTCCTCACGCTTGTAGATCGAGCCGCTGGGGCACGATGCCACGCACGCCGGGTTCAGGCAGTGCTCGCACAGGCGCGGCAGGTACATCATGAAGGTGTTTTCGAACTGGCCGTAGATGTCCTTTTGCACATCGTCGAAGTTCTTGTCCTTGCTGCGCTTGCTGAACTCGCCGCCCAGGATTTCTTCCCAGTTCGGGCCCCACTCGATCTT
>OGCL01000466.1_pt1 | contig 43210 bp, 34 predicted proteins | sample 1570041 | NCBI WGS metagenome assembly OGCL01 (sample SAMN06266162, study PRJEB24511) | hot springs metagenome | isolation source: Hot spring water | place: South Africa: Limpopo | collected 2015-06-22 | reverse complement strand
TATACTTTGAAACGACTGTTATCTAGCCTACAAACAACTGAACAACATGAATTCAAGCGTTATAAATTCAGCATTTCTAAACCAGAAATGGAGATGGTATTAGGATTAACTGCAGTTCATAATATTCTTTATAATTCTTTTAATTACAATAATGAACATTCTCATCACCAATACGAAAGAATGACATAGGGAGAGCATGGACGTGGGATGATAGGAGAACGTATAACCACCTAAATTGAGCCTTTTTAATGCCAACCTTTTCAGCTATATCCTCTAGTGGATATAAATAAGCTGATTGTCCATGCAATGCATTTTTTTTCTTTTTCTCAGGTAATGATTCGAAGTATGTATTTATTTTAAGTCGTTTACGTATTTTGTCAGCCTCCAGCGATAGCTTCTCTGCATCTTCAATTCTGTCCATCGAGGAAAACATACGAATGCGAGACGTGCAATCATGGAGATTGAAGATGTTCCAACGGCACTCCCATTCTTCTTCGGTGCATTCTTCGCTACAAAGGTAGTAAAACGCAATCCGCAGCTCTAACATTGTCCGAACGATACCTGCAGCAGAAGCGTAATCCCAGTGTTCGATTTTCTTGTCTACCCATGGTGAGAAAGGCATGAGTTGAGCAAGAGTTACTCCCTTGGTCACGAGGGCAGTGAACAAGACTGAAGAATAGTAGTGCTTTGCGCTAGGCGATGTTATGCCACTATAGCTTCGCGACACATACATACACTCTCGAACAACATTGTCTAACAGGTTAACTCTGAGCAAATAATCAGCACTCGGCAAGTTTCCAAGACTGACAAAGTCAACTATCTCATCATGCGTGAGTTGATCGGACGTTTCGACTGTCATTTCAACAATTCCTCAAATTAAAATTTCTAGCACGAGTATTTTCTTAAACTTTATAATTGAAAATAGCAAAACTTGACTCATTGAAAATTCTGTTTAAGCTGATAAGCTATATGAAGGCTTTAGTGACGCCTGTTAGCCGCCCTTGGCGAAGGTCCCATCTGACCAACACTTAATCTTTATAATTCCTCTTGAGTGCGAGAGTCGTTGGCGGCGCGTCTATTGCTTATCAGGAGTTTTAATTGTGAATACAAAAACCAGTTTTTTCCCCTCAGGCCGTTCTGTTAGTAGATGTAGGGCGGATGCCAAACAACTTGTTAAAAGCTATAAACAGCATCCAAAATTAACCTTAGCTCAAGCTCTTGATAAAATTGCTAAACTCAATGGAAGCTATTCCTCATGGGCTCATGCAATGAAAGACATATCAACTCAACCTGAGAGTTCGGTCAAGAAAACTATTCGTATTGCACAGCAGCATCTTTTGGGTCATGCATTAAACGTTCTGGTAAAAAAGAAACTAATCGACCTTAAGACCACTAAAGAAGTTGCTGCTGGCTACATAGAAGTCGATTTATTTGGAAAAAAATCAGTTATTAACTGGAACGGTATCGGCTACGGAGAGATCCGACTCAGTGTATGGTGGGATTTTGATAAAACAAATCATCCTCAACACTTGGAAGGTGGATATAAAAGCTATGTGCTGTTGGACGATGTCCCTGTAAATGAACGACCTTATATTTTTGGCAAAAAGAAAACTGTGTTTCGAAACGATGCAACTGTAGAAAAATACTTGAGCGCAGAACCATGTGCTAAAAAACAATATTATAAAAAATTCGTAGGTGTTACATGTAGCTGCTTTATCGAGAGAGCTAAAGGTCAATATTTACAACTATCCGCTAAACATGGTTGCCACGGTGTCTATACAAGAAGTAGTAATAAAGAATCCTTGTTGTCCATACCTGATTGCATTCCAGATGGGTTTTCTATTACTGGACCGTTCCTTATGTAATATGACAAAGGAAAGGATAATCTATATCTGTATGGCTCAACAGTAAGGATGCTGAGCCTACAATAGGTATAGAACGGAGATTATTTAAACTTTTATGGTGCCTAGGGCCGGACTCGAACCGGCACGTTGTCGCCAACGGTGGATTTTGAATCCACTGCGTCTACCAATTTCGCCACCCAGGCAGAGAGGAGTTGTTTGAGGTAAACGCCTGCATTATACGATGCCGCTTAGCTGGCGCAAGTGCTTTCTCGCCCCTTTTTCCGGCTGCCGGCGTCAACTGCTGAAAATAACAGCAACTCAGTTGGCGCTTTGCCTGGCGGTTAACTGCTGCAGGATAAAGGCAATCGCCTCTGGTGATTGATAGGAGTCGTGTTTAGACGGCACTATAAGTTCAGCCTGTGCCTGCGGTAAGTGCGCGCTGTGGTAGCTGACCACACCATCATTCAGGCCGGGGCATACTAATGGAGTTTGACAGCGCTTGGATCTGTTATTGCCAATTACCGAATACACCGGCACCTGCGGCGGTAACTTACTTAGCTCTTGCAGCAGTGGGTGGCTGGGCGACAGCACCCGCACGCTATCTGGTCCCTGTGCCGACATATAAGGCCGCATTTCATCAGTCAGATAATGCATGCGCTCGTCTTGCCACAACCTGGAAAACACCTGATACATACTGCCGGGTAAGCGGATTAACGAGCTGGCAAGCCGACCGGCCAGGCCGCGCGCCTGATCACTGCCCTGATGCGGTGTATCAAGAAAAACGACAGCACTGACATAAGGCTTTGGTGTTAAGAAAAAGATCTCCCGCAGGGGTCCTAAGGTCTGATCCTCGAGCCTTAACTGTTCTGGTGCCACCTTAAAGGTGCGATCCCACAGGGCGTTGCCACTATCTACCACCATAGTCCGGCTGATAATGCCGCCCATGCTATGCCCAATCAGCCACATTTGTTCCAACGCCGGTGCAGTAGCCGCTGAATTACTGGCAGCAAAGTTGTGCAACTCTGCCCGCAGTTGCTCCAGCTCACGGCGTAGCCGCATCGCGTTAAAAAAGGGTGGCGGACCTGTTGGGTAAAAGGCATGCCAGATTTGATAACGTTTGGCCAACTGCGGATCGGCATAGATGGCCCAGCTTAAACGCCGCCAGATCAGCGGGCTGGAATATAAACCGTGGATCATCAGGATCGGGATTTTATCGGTAACCAGCGGCTCTATCACGTAGATCCCAAGCTTACTTTCAACCTCAGCCGCACGCAGCAAACCGGTTAGCTCAAAGCGGTCAACTTGCGCCGCCTCGGCCAGCAATAAATAAGGTGTTGCCAAATCATAATGCACCGGATAACGCTGCTCGCCAAGCTGCAACTCCTCAGCCTGAGTCATCACCCGGGCCTGCAGCCGCAGCACGGGTTGCACCGGGTTTCGAAAATCAAAGCCTGCAGGTAACACTGTCACAGCGCGAAAGATCCCTTCCGGCGGATACCAGCGATCCCGTCCCTGCCCCGTGTTTGGTCGCTGCCCAACCAGGCTGATGCCAAGCGCCTGCACCGAGGGAGCCTGCATTAAAGGATCTTTGGCTTGCACATCAGCGGCCAACGTAAAGTGGGTCAGCGGTAAGCCGTCGTCTGACAAAACCTCCAACTGTAATGCCAGATAGGCAGGTTGTTGCGCAGCGGGCTGTAACGCCGCTCTGACCAGTGGTAATAAGGCAGCATTGTACAGCGCTATGGCAGCTTGCCGTTCGCTGTTGCTTAACGGTTGTGCCAGCCAGCGCTCAGCACAGGCCAATTGCAACAGATAGAGTTGACTACTTGCCGACTGGTCGCGCAGTGCCTGACAATAGCCAGCGATACTGGCAGCATCTTGCTGTTGTAAACTAATAAAGCGGTAAGCCAGTAAACTGGTTACCGGATCCAGCACCGGTGCCGCGGTTTGCTCAAGCTTGATAAAACGGGTGTTGCTGCAGCCAGCCAGGTGCAGCAAGATTACCAACACAGCCAAATACCGCATGCTTTTCGTTGCTCAGCATAAGTTCATTCGCTAATCATGGCAGAAAAGTATCAGGCAGGGAAAGCCGGGCTGGCACAGCAGCCCGGAAAAACTCAAAGCACCTTCAGCGAAACAGCCATTTCGCCAACAGCGGCACTAACCTTGGCATGACGACATAAATCACCAGAGCGACAATAATGGCCGCAGAAAAGACGTGCCGCACCCCGTACCATTGTAAAAACGGCAGTAGCGCAAAAACCGGTTGTAACAGCAAGGGAACCAACATAGTTAACACCGCAATCACCGCTGTGGTCAGTAACCATTGTTTCCAGCGCACCGGATGCGGCGACTGCGGGTTGATCGGTTCAAACCAATAATCAATACCAGACAGAATTTGCACATTCTCCGGCACCGCCAGGCAGGGCTTGACCTGCTCAATTAACGTGGTCCGCTCGGCAGAGCTTAACCAGCGCTCGGCATCCTGCTGGCTGGAAAAACGCACCGAAATACAATAACGCTGCTGACCGGCAGCCGGCTTTAGCACCACAACTCCCTGATGACCAGGAAAGCCCGCCGCAACCTGGATAATATGAGCAAGCCATTGCTCATACCGCTGCTGCTGGTCAATCCTGACCTGATGGTCAATGCCGACCGAGACGCCGGCCTTGCTGCTATGCTCAGTAGTCATGTTCTGGCTATCCTTGGGCCTGCCAGCGCAGGCCCGTTGCCGATTACTTATTGGCGGTCAGGGTCATGTAGCTGTTGATCAAATTGCGGTAATCCGGAATATGATTAGAGAACAACTGTCCCAAGCCCTCAATATCATTGCGCCAGTCACGGTGCAGTTCACAGGCGACACCAAACCAGGTCATCAACTGGGCGCCAGCGGCCTCCATCCGTCGCCACGCCGAGTCGCGGGTCAGTTCGTTAAAGGTCCCGGAAGCATCTGTTACCACAAAGACATCAAAGCCTTCAGCCAGGGCAGACAGGGTCGGGAAAGCAACACAGACTTCGGTAACGACCCCGGCGATAATCAGTTGCTTCTTACCGGTGGCTTTAATCGCCTGCACAAAGTCTTCATTATCCCAGGCATTGATCTGGCCGGGTCTGGCGATAAAGGGCGCTTTGGGAAAGATTTCTTTTAACTCTGGCACCAAGGGTCCATTTGGTCCCTGTTCGAAGCTGGTGGTTAAAATGGTGGGTAATGCAAAATACTTGGCCAGATCGGCGAGTGCCAGTACATTGTTTTTAAAGCGGTCAGGGTCAATATCTCTTACCAGCGACAGTAATCCGGTTTGGTGGTCGACTAAAAGGACGGCCGCATCCGCTTTATTTAATCTTACATAGGGCTTGTTCATCGTCAGGTCTCCTGTGTCATCCGAACAAAAAGGCTGTTTGGCACAGCCGGTACTACCCGGTAAGCTTATAGCAAGCTAAGAATAGCAGTAGTCCATCAGAATGCGACACAGCGTTCCATTCTGAGAACGAAGGAAGGGATAAATGCAGGATTTAAACGATCTTTATTATTTTGCCAAAGTGGTCGAGTACGGCGGTTTTGCCGCCGCCGGCCGCGCTTTGGGGGTAGCGAAATCTAAATTAAGCCGGCGTTTGGCCCTACTCGAAGAGCGACTGGGGGTACGCTTGTTGCAGCGCTCTACCCGGCAGCTGACGCTGACCGAGACCGGTAAACGCTATTATCTGCATTGTCAGGCAGTGCTGGTTGAAGCCGATGCCGCCCAGCAAACGATAGATGCGCTAAAAGCCGAGCCGGCCGGGGTGATTAGGCTAAGCTGCCCGGTGGGTTTGCTGCATTTTCATATCAGCCGGATGCTGGCTGACTTTATGACGCTATACCCGAAAGTCCAGATCCAGCTGGAGGCGACCAACCGTCGGGTCGATGTGATTGCCGAAGGCTTTGATTTAGCGCTGCGGGTCAGACCGCTGCCGCTGGAAGACAGCTCACTGGTCCTGAAAATCCTGTCCGACCGTGGCCAATGTCTCGTTGCCGCCCCATCACTTTTGGCAAGCTTTGGCGAGCCGGATACGCCGCAGGCACTGTTAAGTTTACCGGCGCTAAGCCGCGCCCGGCCGGAGGAGCCGCATAGCTGGCAACTGCAACACCGTGATGGCCAGCAACTGCTGCTGCATTTTCAACCACGCTTTGTCACCACTGATATGCTGGCGCTGAAAACGGCAGCTCTGGCTGGGACTGGTATCGTCCAGCTACCGCAGCTGATGCTATTAGCGGAATTGGCAAGCGGACAACTGGTACGTTTACTACCGGACTGGGAACCCAAACGCGAGGTGATCCATCTGGTATACCCGTCAAGACGCTGTTTGTTGCCTGCGGTGCGGGCATTGATCGATTATCTGGCGGCGCAGTACCAGCTGATTAACGAAGACTAGATAGCCGGCAAACTAAAGCGTACCAGCAAGCCGCCGGCGCTGTTCTGCAACTGCAAGTCGCCACCGTGGGCCTGAATGATGTCGCGACATAGCGTCAGGCCGATCCCCGAGCCACCGGCCTTAGTCGTATAAAAGGGCGTGAGTGCTTGTTGTAGCTGCGCTTCAGCCATACCGCCGCCCTGATCCCGCAGTTCAAAGATCAACCGCTCTGCAGTTTCATGCAACGTCAGGCTAATCTGCTCTGGTGATGAGCCGCTTTCATGGGCATTTTTAAGCAAATTCACTAATAACTGACTTAACTGCGCCTGATCAGCCTGCCAGGGCCGCCGCGGTAACTCCCCTATTAACTCAAACTCATACTGATCCTGCAGCTCATTAATCAATTTGACAAAATTAATGGTCGCCAGCGTCGGTGGCGGTAACTTGGCAAACTGAATATAGGCCTGCAGGAACTGGTTCAAACTCTGACAGCGTTCGCTGATGGTATTAAAAATATCGGATAACTCAGTCTGTTGCTGCCGCTCTGCCACAACCTTACCGGAAAATGCCAGTGACGATAGCGGCGCCAGCGTATTATTCAACTCATGACTGATCACCCGCAGCAGGCTTTTCCAGGCGTTCAACTCCTCACGGGCGATCTCTCGGCTCAGCGGCTTCAATAAATACAGCCGGTGTTGCTGGTTATGCAGCTGAAACTGGCTCACTGCCAGATGCCAGACACTTTCCTGATGGCCGCTTAATCTCAGCAAACCACTGTGCCTGGCCGTTACTGCGGCCAGCAACTCCGGAAAGTTGGCCAGTAATGGTGGCAAAGCCAGGCCGCTGATCTCCTTACCGCCATTTAACAGTTGCCGCGCCGCCGGATTAGCTAACAGGATCCGCTCACGATCATCGGTCAGGATCAGCGGCCCAGGATTGCTCTGCACCAGCGTATCGAGCAAGAGCTCGCGCTGATACAGGCTATTACGTTGTAACCGCAGCTGTTCACTCATTTGCTGCAGTTGCGCCGCCAGCGGTTTTAATAAGCGTAATTGCTGCGGATTGGCACCGGTATTAAAACTGCCATCCTGCAAATTCTGGGCATGTAAATTCAGCGCCGTCAGCTCTCGCGTCAGCGGCTGCAATTGCCAGCGTACCAATAACATCAACAGCGGCAACAGTAGCCACAGCGCAACTAACAAGGTCTGGGCTAACGCCGGGTTTAACCACTGCCACTGTGCAGCCAGGCCCAGCAGCACAGTTAACCCCAGCAAACCGAGCAGCAAGGCCAGATTCAGCCGCACTACCGGCTGTTGCAAAGCCTGCTGCCAGCGCTGGCGCCGACTCATGGTAATTTAATCCCGTAAAATTCCAGCCGCCGGTAAAAGGCCTGCCGGCTTAACCCCAGCTGTTTAGCAGCGCGTGAGACGATACCGCCGGCCTGCTCCAGTGCCGCCAGCAAGCTGGCCTGATCGATATCATCCAGCGCTTTGCGGCCTGACACTTCAGCGGCAATACCAAGATCAGCGGCAGTAATTTGCTCGCTTCTGGCCAACAGCGCCGCCCGTTGACAGACATTCTGTAGCTCACGCACATTGCCTGGCCAATCGTAGTGTAACAGCGCCTGCTCGGCGTCAGCGCCCAGGGCCTTGTTGCCCGCTAAAAAGTGACGCGCCAGTGGCAATATATCGTCTGGCCGTGCCTTTAATGGCGGCAATCTGAGCTCCACCACATTTAAACGATAATACAGATCCTGACGAAAGCTGCCGCGACTAATCGCTTGTTGCAAATCACTATTGGTCGCACTGATCACCCGCACATCAACCCGACGCGTCTGGCTGGAGCCGAGCCGCTCAAATTCACCGCTTTGCAGCACCCGCAATAGTTTAATCTGGCCAGCCAATGGCAAATTGCCAATTTCATCTAAAAACAAGGTGCCGCCATCGGCCGCTTCAAAGCGCCCGATCCGGGTTTTGCTTAGGCCACTATAGGCCCCAGCTTCGGCTCCAAACAGCTCAGCCTCCATCAGCTCTGCGGGCAGCGCGCCCATATTGACCTTCAGAAACGGCTGCTTACTGCGACTGGAATTGGCATGCAGCACGCTGGCGATACCCTCTTTGCCGGCACCATTCGGGCCGGTGATCAGTACCGCCGCTTGTGACGGCGCCAGTTGCAGCGTCATTTGCAGCAGCTGTTGCATCTGGCGGCTGGCAAACACCAAACCACAGAGCTCTTTACCGGCAAACAGGCTTTGCTGATGTTGCAGTGCCAGTTGCTGTTGCTGCTGCAGTTGCGCCAGCCTGACCGCATTGGCAACAGTCAGCAACAGACGCTGGTCATCCCAGGGCTTGGCGATATAGTCCACCGCACCGGCTTTCACCAGTTCAACTACCATACTGAGCTGGGTCCAGGAGGTCATCAGAATAATAGGTAGCGCCGGAAACTGCTGGCGGATCTGATAAAATAGCGCCCGTCCCTGTTCGCCATCACTGACGCCGGCGGCAAAATTCATATCCTGCAGCAGTAAATCCGGTTTAGCACTGGCCAATAGCGTCAGTGCTTCAGCCGGCGTTGCCGCCGGCAATACCTGATAGCCGTGCAGGCTAAACAGCGTTTGCAGCGCTCCCCCTATGGCCGGATTATCATCAAGTACCAGTATTTTTATCATTTATTATAAGGTCTTAGTTGCCGTAGCCGGAGATACCCGGGTCGCTAAGTGAGCAGGATACCATGTTGCCAAACTGACACAAAGTAACAGTAACACCAGGCTGGCCGGTAGCAAAAACCATGGCAGCGCCGGCATACTCAACACCTTAGCCAACTGTTGCTGTAACAGCAGCGCCAACAACATACCGGCAGCGGCGCCGGTTAGCGTGGTCAGCCAGCTCTCCGTTAACACCTCCAGCATAATCCGCGGCCGGCTGGCACCCAGTGCCCGTTTAATGCCAATTTCTTTTTGCTGCTGTACTCCATGAAACAGCGCGTGACTATAAGCTGAAATCATGGCTACCAGTAACATCAGTGCACTTAGTACCGCCAGCAGTGTCGCCAGCCCGCTTTCACTACGAAATAGCGTTTGGTGTAATTCCCGGAAACTCTGAATAGTGCTGATATCAGTTTCCAGTTCTACCCCTCTCAGCACCTGAGGTAGCTGCTGGCGTACCTGATCCAGTTGACCAGGAGCCGTTTTTACCAGTAACTGATAACCATAATCGGCGCCCGGTAAACTGTAATAACTATAGCTGGCATAATACTGATCATCAGCATAACGCTGCATAAACACATCCGCGACCACTCCGACCACAGTGCCGCGGCTCACGGCTTGCCCAACCGGACTTTGCTCACCGAACAAGCGTTTCGCCAGCTTGTCACTGATCACCAGAGCATCGGTACCCTGATCGGTTTCTTCCAGCCAACGCCCCTGCAGCAATTGTAAGTCCAGCACTTCTTTTACCGCGATGCCGTTAATTTGCACCGGCACCATACCAACATCTGTGGTTTCCTGTTGGTCTGGTACAAAAATATTGCCATTCATACCACCAAATACCAACGGACTCTGATTACTCCAGCTAGCTGCCTGCACGCCAGGTACAGCCCTTATTGCCGCCAGCTGCCGCTCAATCAGTTCATCCAGCGCGGGTTGCTTGCGCAGTTCTGGCAGAGTGGGCTTTAACCTCACCTGTAACACTTGGTCCAGTTGTAAGCCGGTAGCCTGATTCGCCAGCTGCCTTGCCTGCCAGGCTAATACTGCACTATTCGTTAGCAACGCCAGCGTTAACGCCAGCTGGATCAGTAATAGTACGGTTACGACCTTACGGCGCAGTAAAGACTTTAACAATAATGAGAAGCTCATCGTCAGATCCTCAGGCTTTCAGTTGCTGATTCAGCGGGCTATAGGAAGCGCGCCAGGCTGGATACAAGGTCACCAGATAGCTCGATAGCAGGGCAACAGCTAGCATTGCTAACAGCAGTGGTGGCTGCCAGTTGGTCAATGCCGAGGTTGCCGGCAACAAGCTGTTGGTCAGTAGCAGCATCAGGAAGGCAAACAATAAGGCCAGCACAAAGGCCAGCAGGCCATTTACCAGTACATCAGTTAGCAGTTGACCCTGCAGTTGTAATCGGCTGGCACCCAGGGCGCGGCGCAGACTAAATTCAAACTGACTCGCCAGATAACGGTTTAATGACAGGTGGCTGGCATTGAATAAACACACCAGCAAAAATAGCAAAGACACCAACGCAAAGGCGTCGAGCTGGCGGTTGCGGGCATTAAAGGCATCGGCGATGTCCAGAATATTGTGCAGTTTATTGGCATTGGGCCGCGGATGACGACCGGCCTCTTTTTCACTAGCCACTAAATTATCCATAAATTGCTGGTATGCCTGTACCTGCTCCGGCGTGTCTAACTGCACCCAGAACTGTGCCTGATAAAACTCGCCTTCCCGTGCCAGACTGGAAAAATTACTGTTGTAATCCAGATCATCGCGGATCTGCGTGGTGGTATTGGATTTAAGCGCCAGATCGTAGGCGGTTTCCCACGGCAGATAGATCTCTTCAACCTGGTTGCTGGCCAAGCCATTATTAACATCGTAAAGCCGGGGTAACATCTGCCAGTTATCCAGCACGCCAACGATCGTATACAGTTCGCCGTCCAGTAACAGGCGTTCACCCACGACAGCAGTGCGGCCAAAAAACTTGATTGCGGCGTTAGCGTGCAACACCAGCTCCATCCGGGCGCTGTTGTCGGCCCAGGTTTGGCCGTGCAAAAAAGGCACGTTAAAAAGTGTAAAGAAATCACGCTGGGTTACCCGGATGCTGACCGGCGTTGGGCCATTGCTGGCTTCCGGTAGACGGGCGTAACCGGCACTTTGGAACATCCCGGCCTGAGCACTGGGAATACCCGAGCTGCTGAGTTTTTCCACCAGCCGATAATTATGGATCCGTAGCGGCTCGGTACAGCTGTCGCAGGCCTGCTGTACCGCGTTGATCCGCGGGAAAAACAAGGTCTGACTTTTCTCTGGCAAAGGATCGCGGTTCATCCAGTAATATAGCGTCGCGTTACTGAAAAACACCCCCAGGCCAATACTTAAAATCATCAGCGTCAACGCATAAGGCAGTGGCGCCCGTTTGATATTGTGCAGCGACAGCCGCAAATAGTAGCTAAAGTTTTGCATTAGGCCCCCTTACTGATTGACAGCCAGCGGCTGATAAACCGTGGCTTCGCTGAGCATGCCATCAACAATTTGCACATGCCGGCCAGCGCGACGTGCCTGCTCAGGATCATGGGTCACCATTAAAATGGTACAACCTTCACGGTTAAGCTGCTCCAGCAACTCCATCACCTGCCGTGCCATTAACGAATCCAGGTTACCGGTAGGTTCATCCGCCAGTAAAATGCGGGGTGAACCGGCAAGAGCCCGGGCAATTGCGACGCGCTGCTGCTGACCACCAGATAATTGCCCTGGTAAATAGCTGCGCCGCCCAGCCAGCCCTACCCGCTCCAGTGCCTGCTCTACGCGCTGTTTACGCTCGGCACTGCTAAAACCACGATAACGCAGTGGCAGCTCAATATTGTCGTAGATGCTGAAATCTTTGATTAAATTAAAACTCTGAAAAATAAAGCCGATTTTTTCATTTCGCAGTGCCGACAAAGCGCGGTCCGTTAAGCCTTGCACCGCCTGACCATCGAGCAGGTATTCACCGCTATCAAAGCTTTCCAGGGTGCCCAGAATATTCAACAGCGTGGATTTACCTGAGCCGGACGGGCCGGTCAGGGCGACAAATTCACCTTCGCTAACGTTCAAATGAATATCGCGCAGCGCCTGGGTTTCAATCAGCTCAGTACGAAAGGCTTTATTTAAGTTTTTGATGCTTATCATGATATTGTCCTTGCTTAATTTAAGTTGACGCGTGTCTGATCTTTAAATTCGCTCAGGTTAGAAATCACCCATTGCTCGCCCTCACTGGCGCCACTGAGGATCTCTACCCACTGTACCGATAAGGTGCCCAGCTCAACCGGTTTTTTTACCGCCTGTCCCTGCACCAGCTGATAGGCGACCTTGCCACCACCGGAGGCAACAAAGTCACCGCGGGGAATTTTCAGCACATTTTGCTTTTCTTCCAGAATCACCCGCGCAGTCAGACGCTGGCTTTGGCGCAAACTCTGGGCATCGTTGTCGGCAAAACGCACCCGGGCACTAACCTGATTGTTGCGCACCTCAGGTGCCACATAACTGATTTGACCGCGTAACTGCTGATTACCGGCGGTAATCTCCACCGCCATCCCCGGCAGCAGGTCACGGGCGTAACTTTCCGGCACCTGCAGTTCAGCCTCATAGCGCGACAGATCAATCACCGTCAGCAGCATCTGGCCAGCCAGCACATGGCTTTGCTGCTCGACCAACCAGTTACCCAACTGGCCGGTGACCGGCGCGGTAATATCCAGTGCCTGCAGTTTGCGCGACAGCTCGGCCACCACCAGACTCTGGCGCTGAATGTCCTGCTGCCGTGATTTTTGTTCAAACGCCAGTTTGTCTCTGGCCAAGGCGACCTTGCGCTCAGCATGAGCGAACTCCAGCTCAGCCTGGGTTAATCTGTCCTGCGCCACGTCAAAATCCAGCTTACGGATCACGCCAAGGTCGATCGACTGCTGCGCCCGCTGCAGCTCACGCCGCGCCGCCAGCAAATTAACCTGTGCTGTATTTAAGATTTGCTCCATATCAAGCTGTTGCTCACGCGCCTGCAGCGCCGCGCGTTCGGCATCGGATTGCAAGGCGCTGAGTACCGCCTGCTGCTGCTGATATTCACTTAATAATGCCGGGCTGGTAATGCGCGCCAGCAGCTCACCGGCTTGTACCGATTCGCCCGGCTGTTTCAGGAAGGCGATTTGCCCGGCTTCCTGGCTATATAATGTCGGCGCATTGGCGGCAACGATACGTCCTTGGGCGGCGATATCCCGCACCAGATCACCGCGTTCAACAGTGGCAATTTGTACCTGCTGCCGCGGGATCACCAAGGTCGCGTGCTTGCCGCTCTGCTGCCATAACCAGGCAACGATCAACAACAGTGCGACGGCTGGCAGCATCCATAACAGATACTTTTGCCGTGATGACTTGGGGGCAAGTACCCGGTCCTGGGTGGCGGTGCTTTGAATGGCTACTGGCTGCATCTGTGAGATCCGTTTTACGATAATAATGAAAACCTGCAGCAGCTATAGCAGCTTTAATGCCAGAATTTATCACTCTGTTTTTATTATGTTTTTTATATTTGCCGCCGTTCAAAAAGTGTCCGCGGACAGTCCGGGTGTCCGCCAATAACAACGCGGACAAGGCAGCGAACACGAGCCGACTACTGGGCGCTGCCCAGACCTCATGCTAGACTAGCGCTATTCGTGACAGGAGTAGTTATGTATCAGGATGCCCCCCGCGCCGGCTTTGCCCGACGTTTGGCCGCAATAATTTATGATGTGTTAATTCTCACGGCGCTGATTATGCTGGCCGCTGGTCTGGCGATGTTGCTGGTGCAACTGCTGGTATGGAGTGGCGCTATTCAGTTACTGCCTGAGCAGGATATTGCTGCCTATGTTACCAGCAGCTGGCGCAGGTGGCTGTACTTCGCTTATCTGGTGGCGGTGATCCTGGGGTTTTATATCTATTTCTGGTGCAAAGCCGGTCAGACTCTGGGCATGCGCGCCTGGCGTTTACTGCTGGTCAGTCAAGCGGGTAAACCGCTGACGGCGCCGCAGGCGCTGGCCAGAGCACTGCTGGCGCTTGGCGGCATTGGCAATTTCTGGCTCTGGTTACGTTGGGGCAAGGGGCTGGCGCTGCAGGATCAACTGACCAACAGTCAGATGATTATCCTGAGTAAAGAACAAAGCAAGGTACTGAATTTACATAAAACAGCCCGCTAAAGCGGGCTGGTTAAAACATCAACGCGCCCTAGATTTTCCGCCGCATAAAATACAGCGAAATGCCGATAAAGAGTAAGCTGGGTAAGGCCGCCCCCGCCAGCGGGGGTAGTTGATACACCAACGCCAGTGGTCCGAATACTTCGTTACTCATATAAAAGCCAAAGCCGGTCAAAATCCCCAACAGCACACGAGCCGCCATGGTTACGCTGCGCAGCGGGCCAAAGATAAAGGACAATGCCAGTAGCAACATCGCCGCCAGGGTAACCGGCTGCAGAATTTTCCGCCAATAGGCTAATTGGTAACGGCTGGCTTCCTGACCATTTTGCTGCAGGTAATCGACATATTCGCGTAGCCCCCGCAGTGATAACATTTCCGGTTTAATACTCACCACACTGAGTTTGTCCGGTGTCAGCGTAGAGCGCCAGCGCTGGGTTGGCAGTCGCTGTTGCTCAATCCGCTCGTCACTAAAGGTCAGTTCAGTAACCTGCTGCAAGCGCCAGGCATCATCAAGGTACTGCGCCGCTTCGGCCCGTACCACCCGGGCCAGCGCCAGATCCGGTTGAAACTGATAGATAATCACCTCTTTCAGATTCCCCAGATCGTCGACTTCTTTAATATTAACAAAGCTGTCGCCGTCTTTGGCCCAGACTCCCTGCCGCGCCGCAAATACATTACCGTCTGAGATGGCTTTAATTCTGAGCTCGCGCGCAGCGCGGTCTGTCACCGGTGCGCCCCACTCAGCTACCGCCATCATTACCAGTACCATCAGTACAGCCGACTTCATCACCGAGTTAATAATATTCAGCCGCGATAAGCCAGCAGCCTGCATCACCACCAGCTCACTGCTGCTGGCCAGGATCCCCAGGCCAATCAGGCCGCCGATTAACGCCGCCATTGGAAAGAACATCACCACATCGCCCGGTACGCTGTACAGCGTAAACAGCGCAGCATGCACCATATCGTAATAACCGCGGCCGATAGAACGCATCTGGTCAATAAAACGGAACATCGCTGATAACGCCAGCAAGACGCTTAACGTTAGCGCCGAGGTCGTAAGAATGGTTTTACCGATATAAAGGTCGAGTATTCTGATCATCTTAGCGCCCCGCTACCCAGGCCCGGATCTTCTGCGCCCCTTCCCGGTTACGCAGGATCAATACCGTCCCCAGCGTCAAACCGGCCGCATGCAGCCACCACATGCCCAGTTGCGGCGAGATCTTGCCATCTTCCAGCGCCGAGCGGGCGATAATCAGCAAGGCATAGTAGCCCAGGTACAGCAGCAGCGCCGGTAATAACCGGCCAAATTTGCCCTGGCGCGGGTTCACCCGGCTCAGTGGCACCGCAATCAGGGTTAAAATTGGGATTGATAACGGGATCGCAATCCGCCAGTGCCATTCGGCAATCGCCTCACTGCCGCTTTCTTTTAACAGCGCCGGCGTACTTAAACTGGAAAGTTTGCGTCGCCGCTGTTCGACTTCCTGTTCGCGGATCTGGATTTGATAGCGGTCAAATTCGATCACTTCATAAGCCGGTGATTGGCCATCACCGGCATAGCGGCGCCCCTGCTCCAGCGTCATTAGTTGCGCCCCGGTTTCCGGATCTTCATATACGGCACCACCCGAGGCATAAACAATAGCCTGTTGGCTGCCGCCATCTTTTTCGACAGACTGGGCGACAAACACCTTGGCTAACTGGTTACCGGAGCGGCTGACTTCCTGCACAAAAATCACTGCTTTTTCATTCGAAGTATGCTGGAACCGGCCTGGTACCAGCGAAAATAAACCGGCGTCCGATTCGGCGCGTTCCAGCAGCTGATATTCGCGTTCGGTTGCCCAGGGGCTGAAATACAGGGTAACGCTGGCGGCCAGCAGCGCCATCAGTACCGATAACAATAGGGTTAAACGGGTGACATACCATTCGCTGACGCCGGTAGCATGAAGTACTGTCATCTCACTGTCGGCATAGATTCGACCGTACGCCACCAGGATACCAAGGAAGGCGCTGAGCGGCAGAATAATCACCGCCAGCTGCGGTAACTTTAACGCCACTATACTCAGTACCAGTTGGCCGGGGATCTCGCCTTCAGAGGCGTCAGCCAGGATTTTTACAAAACGTTGACTGATAATAATGGTGGTCAGAATAACAAAGACAGCTAACTGAGCGCGAAAGACTTCACCAATCAGATAACGAAAAATAATCAAAAATGCCCCCTAAAAACCTGTCTTTTCTCTGGAAAGCTGGTGATTTTTCAGTAAACTTGGTATTTATACACTTTATTATCGGGCAAAGCGGCATTAAAACCGAGCTTTTTCAGTAAAACCCGGTAAAATTTCAGCACCATACCTTGTGGCTGCCGCGTCTGCTGTATGCGATCAGCGCCCATAGTAGCACAGTCTCTTAGAATCAGGAGTAAACATGGAGTTCAGCGTCAAAAGCGGAAGTCCGGAAAAACAACGCAGTGCCTGCATTGTGGTCGGTGTGTATGAGCCACGCCGGCTGTCCGCCGTAGCCGAGCAACTGGATAAAATCAGTGAAGGCTATATCAGTAACTTATTACGCCGCGGCGATCTGGAAGGCAAGCCAGGCCAGATGCTGTTACTGCACCATGTGCCCAATGTATTAAGTGAGCGTGTATTATTGGTTGGTTGTGGCAAAGAGCGCGAATTAGATGAGCGCCAGTACCGTCAGATCATCGCCAAAACCATTAGCACCCTGAACGAAACCGGCTCGATGGAAGCGGTATGCTTTTTATCCGAGCTGCATGTTAAAGGCCGCGATACCTACTGGAAGGTACGTCATGCGGTGGAAACCACTCAGGATTGCCTCTACGTCTTTGACAAGCTGAAAAGCAAAAAGGACGAAACCCGCCGCCCGCTGCGTAAAATTGTATTTAATGTACCAACCCGCCGCGATCTGACGATTGGCGAGCGCGCGGTGGAACATGGTTTAGCTATCGCTGCCGGTATTAAACAGTGTAAAGATGTCGGGAATATGCCGCCGAATATCTGTACCCCGGCCTATCTGGCCGAACAGGCGTCAGCACTGAGTAAGTTATCGGACAAGGTCAGCGTTGAAGTATTAGGCGTAGCCGAAATGTCAGCTCTGGGCATGAACTCCTATCTGGCGGTTGGCCGTGGTTCAGTCAATGAACCGAAAATGTCGGTGATTAAATATCAGGGTGCGGCTGATAACAGCGCGCCGGTGGTACTGGTTGGCAAGGGCCTGACCTTCGACTCCGGTGGTATCAGCCTGAAACCAGGCGACGGCATGGATGAAATGAAGTTTGATATGTGTGGTGCCGCCTCAGTGCTGGGTACCATGCAGGCAGTGATTAACCTGCAGTTACCGGTAAATATCGTCGCAGTGCTGGCCGCAGCAGAAAATATGCCGGATGCCAACGCTTATCGGCCAGGTGATATCCTGACCACCATGTCAGGCCAAACCGTTGAAGTGCTGAATACCGATGCCGAAGGCCGGCTGGTGCTTTGCGATGCACTGACCTATGTCGAACGCTTTGACCCTGAGCTGGTGATTGATGTGGCGACATTAACTGGTGCCTGCGTGATTGCACTGGGTAAACATGCCTCTGGCCTGTTGAGTAACCATAACCCATTGGCGCATGAGCTGTTGAATGCCTCAGAGCAAAGCGGCGATCGCGCCTGGCGCCTGCCGCTATGGGATGAGTATCAGGATCAGCTGGAGAGCCCGTTTGCTGACTTTAGCAACCTGGGTGGCCGCGCTGCCGGTACCATTACTGCCGCTTGCTTTCTGTCACGCTTTACCCGCAAATATCATTGGGCGCACCTGGATATCGCCGGTACCGCCTGGCGCAGTGGCGGTAAAGACAAGGGTTCAACCGGCCGGCCGGTCGCATTGCTGACCCAGTTCCTGATCAATCGTATTGGTCAGCAGCAGGATCACTGATGCAAGTTACCTTCTATGTGCTGGCTGAGCAAAGTGCTGCAGCCAGTACTGGTTCCCACGCTAATGAGCTGACGCCTGCGCCAGCTCATTTTGCTTTAGCCTGCCAGCTTTGTGCCCAGCTGTACCGCGCCAAACAACGGGTTTTCGTATATACTGCCGACCAGCAAAGTGCCGAGCTGCTGGACGAACTGTTATGGCAATTTGAACCCGACAGCTTTGTGCCACACAACCTGGCCGGCGAAGGCCCGCAACGCGGCGCGCCGGTAGAAATTGGCTGGCAGGCGCCAAAAGCCAGCCGCCAGGTGTTAATTAACCTGGCCGACCAGGTGCCGGATTTTGCCCGGCGCTTTAACCAGATCATTGAATTTGTGCCCGCCGAGCCAACGCTAAAAGCGCAGGCGCGGGAACGCTACAAGCAGTATCGACAGGCGGGCATTCTGCCGGAAACGATTACTGCCGACTGAATTTACAGGTATCACTCAGATGGAAAAAACCTTTAACCCCAGTGAAATAGAACAGGCGATGTATCAGGCCTGGGAAAGCAAGGGCTATTTTAAACCGAACGGCGATAACCGGCCGGGTAATAACTACTGCATTATGATCCCACCGCCAAATGTTACCGGCAGCCTGCATATGGGGCATGCGTTCCAGCAAACCATTATGGATGCGCTAACCCGCTACCAGCGGATGCAGGGTAAAAATGCCCTGTGGCAAGTCGGTACCGACCATGCCGGTATCGCCACCCAGATGGTAGTAGAACGTAAACTGGCACAGGAAGGTCTGCCCGGCCGCGCTGAGCTTGGCCGCGACAAATTTATTGAAAAGGTATGGCAGTGGAAAGCCGAATCCGGCGGTACCATTACCTCGCAAATGCGCCGTCTGGGTAACTCGGTCGATTGGGACCGTGAACGCTTTACCATGGATGCCGGCCTGTCGAATGCGGTGCAGGAAGTCTTTGTCCGGCTGTATGAAGATGATCTGATTTACCGCGGCAAACGCCTGGTAAACTGGGATCCGAAACTGCATACCGCGATTTCGGATCTGGAAGTCGAGAATAAAGAGCAAAAGGGCCAGTTCTGGCACCTGCGTTATCCGCTGGCCGATGGCGTAAAAACCGCCGATGGTAAAGACTATCTGGTGGTGGCGACCACCCGCCCGGAAACCATGCTTGGTGACAGCGCCGTCGCGGTAAACCCGGATGACGAGCGCTATAAAGATTTGATTGGCAAAGCCATACTGTTGCCGCTGGCCAACCGCCGCATTCCGATTATCGCTGACGAACATGCCGACATGACCAAAGGCAGCGGTTGCGTCAAAATCACACCGGCGCATGACTTTAATGACTACGAAGTTGGTAAGCGTCATCAACTGCCGCTGATCAATGTGATGACCCCGGATGCGACTATCCGTCAGAGCGCAGACTGCTACCATATTAATGGCCAGCCGGATACCGAACTGCAGATTGCGATCCCGGCTGAATATCAGGGCCTGGACCGCTACGAAGCCCGCAAAGCCATCGTTGCTGCCTTTGATGCTGCCGGCTTGCTGGAAAAAATTGAAGAGGTCAACAACACCCTGCCCTATGGTGATCGCAGCGGCGTGGTAATTGAGCCGATGCTGACTGATCAGTGGTATGTGCGGGTTGCGCCACTGGCGAAAACGGCGACCGAAGCGGTAGAAAACGGCGATATTCAGTTTGTGCCAAAGCAATACGAGAATATGTACTACAGCTGGATGCGTGATATTCAGGATTGGTGTATCTCGCGTCAGCTGTGGTGGGGCCACCGTATTCCGGCCTGGTATGATGCCGACGGCAAGGTTTATGTTGGTCGTAGCGAAGCTGAGGTGCGCAGTAAATATCAGCTGGCAGCTAGCGTCAGCCTGAGTCAGGACAACGACGTGCTGGACACCTGGTTTAGTTCGGCGCTGTGGACGTTCTCGACGCTGGGTTGGCCAGAGCAAACCGAAGACTTAAAGAACTTCCATCCTACCGATGTGTTAGTGACCGGTTTTGACATTATTTTCTTCTGGGTTGCCCGGATGATCATGATGACCATGCACTTTATTAAAGATGCCGATGGTAAGCCGCAAGTGCCCTTTAAGACAGTTTATGTCACCGGCCTGATCCGGGATGAAAACGGCGATAAGATGTCAAAATCCAAGGGTAATGTGATTGACCCGCTGGATATGATTGACGGCATTACGCTGGACGCACTGCTGGAAAAACGCACTGCCAATATGATGCAACCGCAGCTGGCGAAGAAAATTGCCGACCGCACCAGCAAGCAGTTCCCGGAAGGTATTCCGGCCAGCGGCACCGATGCGGTGCGTTTTACGCTGGCAGCGCTGGCCTCTACCGGGCGGGATATCAACTGGGATATGAAGCGCCTGGAAGGCTACCGTAACTTCTGCAATAAACTGTGGAATGCCAGCCGCTATGTGCTGATGAATACCGAAGGTCAGGACTGCGGCTTTAACAGCAACGATAAGGTGCTGTCACTGGCCGATAAATGGATCCTGGCACAATACCAGCAAACGGTGAAACAAGTACGACATTACTTCGACAGCTACCGCTTTGATCTGGCCGCTACTGCACTGTATGAGTTTACCTGGAACCAGTTCTGTGACTGGTATCTGGAGCTGACCAAGCCGGTGTTGTTCAAAGGCTCTGAAGCAGAACAGCGCGGCACCCGCCATACGCTGATCACCGTGCTGGAAAGCCTGTTACGCCTGATGCATCCGATTATGCCTTATATCACGGAAAGTATCTGGCAAGCCGTTAAGCCACTGGCTGGCATTAACAGCGACAGTATTATGCTGGCCGCCTATCCGGTTTATCAGGCCGAGCTGGTGGATGAGACGGCGCAGGCCGATCTGGAATGGTTAAAAGCCGTGATCACCGCTATCCGTAACGTGCGTGGCGAAATGAATATTGCGCCGTCTAAGCCATTAACGGTATTGCTGCGTAATCTTAATGCAGAAGAGCAGCGCCGACTGGAGCAAAACCGTAATTTCCTGCTGGTAATGGCGAAACTGGACAGCCTGGAGGTATTGGCGGCTGATGCTAAGGCGCCAGCCAGCGCCACTCAGCTGATTGGCAGCATGGACCTGCTGATCCCAATGGCCGGTTTAATTGATAAAGAAGCAGAACTGGGCCGTATTGCCAAGCAACTGGAAAAAACCCAGCAAGAGTTATCCCGGGTTGCGGGCAAGCTGAACAACGAAGGCTTTGTTGCCAAGGCACCGGAAGCGGTGCTAGAGAAGGAGCGCGCTAAACTCGCTGAACTGGAGCAGGCAGTAAGCAAACTGCAGGCGCAGCAGGCCGAAATCGCCGCCTTATAGTAGTCGGTAATTTCGATCCCGACAGCCCCCTTTTCGGGGGTAACCTGACCATAAAAAAATGCCGGACTATGCCGGCATTTTTTATTTAACTATTAATACTATGCCACTAACTGCTTGCGGCGACGTACACCTACCAGCGCCATCAGGCCTAAGCCCATCAGCGCCAGCACACCGGGTGCAGCAACAATAGTCACAGGTTCAGTGGTGATCAGGAACGCAAATTGGGCAGCGGTAAATTGGTTTTCCTGGGTTTTAAAACCTAAACAAGGACCAACAATACCGGCTTGTGCACAGGTCGCGGCGTCCATTGGATTCAAAGAACCACTGGTCTCAATGATACTGATAAAGTAGGTAAAACCGTTATAGTCAAAAGACGCATTCAACGCATCACTGGAGATAACAAAAATATCATCACAAACCGATAACGATGGGAATGGGCAAGGACTTTGGTTCGGTGTTTCAATAAAATTAATACTGAAATTTGCTACCAGTAAGTCTAAGGTGTCATCCACCGGATTAATTGGTGTTAACAACAGTGTTGACTGTAACACTGCGTTGGTCAGCGTTGCATAAGAAGCGCTGATCGGGTTGTTGTAGTGCGTGATAATATTAGTCAATGCAAAAGGGCCGTTGGTATTGATGGTACCATTAGCCGGTGATTCGGTGATACCTAAACCACTACGACCACCACCAATCACATCGTGACTACCACCGGGTGCACCCCAGGTTAGCAGAGATGCTGATGTTGACTGAGTTCCTGTACCAGCCCCAAAGGTCCAGCCAGTCCAACCTAACGTAACGGTATAGTCCCATTGCGTGACCATTGCAGCCTGGGTGAAGGGCGCTAATAACAACGCGACCCCTGCGATGGCACCTTTCAAAATTTTCTTCATTTTCTCGCTCCTGCAAAATGTTTTATCAGCTTGCTCAATGCTCGTCTGACGATTAACTACAACCATGAATTAGCATAGAGCGTGCCATAAAATAACTACTTGACTTGGCGAAAGTTAATTTCAACGCAAATATCAGGCTGTAAAAATAGCTGACAGCTGTCGCCCTATATCAGGCACAAAGATTCCAATTGTGCAAAATCGTTTTTTTGCTATGATGCACGCGTTTGTCTGCATAAAGATCAGACAGACCTGCGCTGGATACTTATGCAGCTAAACCGCCCGTTTAGCCAGAGCACCACGCAGTGTTCCGCTCCGTTGAGTTGTCCAATCTGCTGCAACGGTTCAGTTAACTTTGCCGGCCTGTCCCGGCTTTTATTATGAGAATAAAAAACCATGTCAGCAGATGCATCTTTAGAGAGTCTGGCCGAACCTATTGCTGCGGCGGCCGAAGCGGCCGCCGTTGAACCTTCAGCCATTAGTCTGATCCCCGCCTTAGTCGTGCTGGCGTTTGCCGTTTGGTTAAAGCGGCCTATTCTGGCGCTGGTGTTAGGTGCCGCCGCCGGCTTAATTTTGCTGGCCGGCTCACCGATTGAAGCCTTATTTAATCTGGGCGAAACCTCAGTGCGCGTGATGCAGGACGAAACCATCGGCTGGTTAATTCTGGTCTGTGGTGGCTTTGGCGCGTTAATTGCGCTGCTGGTGCATACCGGTGGCGCCTTTGCCTTTGGCCGGATGGCGCAGCAGTATGCCAGTGGCCGCAAACCGTCGCTGTTTATGACCTACTTTCTGGGTCTGATTATCTTTATCGATGATTACCTGAATGCCTTAACCGTCGGCGAAACCATGAAACGGATCACCGACAAATACAAGGTATCGCGGGAAATGCTGGCCTATGTGGTTGACTCAACCGCCGCACCAATGTGCGTGCTGGTGCCTATTTCAACCTGGGCGATTTTCTTTGGCGGTCTGCTGGTGGCTAACGGTATCGCGCCGGAAACCGACCCCAATGGCATTAAAACCTATATCTCAGCCATTCCTTATATGGTGTACGCCTGGCTGGCGCTGATTATGGTGCCACTGGTTATCTTAGGCATAGTGCCACTGATTGGCCCAATGAAAAAAGCCGAACTGGCCGCCCAGCAATCCAGTGGTAATATTGATGCGCCGGCTGAAACCGCCGCTTCACATACCCATACCAGCGACGACTTTGCAGTAGAAGCCTTTGAAGAAGAGTTTGATGCGTCAGACAAAAAAGGCGGCAAGCTGTATAACTTCCTGTTACCGATGCTGATGCTGATTGGCTTTACCATCTGGTTTGAAGCGGAAATCTGGCCTGCGTTAATCCTGACCTTTATTCTGACCATCCCAATGTATATGGCGCAGCGTCTGATGCCCTTTACCGAGATGATGGAGCTGATGATGCATGGTTTTAAAACCATGTTACCGGCGATCTGTACCGTGATCGCGGCCTTTACCTTTAAGGATGTTTGTGATCAGTTAGGGTTACCGCTATACGTGATTGAGAACCTGGCGCCCTATATGAACGCCCAGATGTTACCGGCGTTGGTCTTTGTGGCGATGGCCGTGTTAGCCTTCGTTACCGGTTCCAGTTGGGGCATTTTTGCGGTGTCGATCCCGATTGTGATGCCGCTGGCTATTGCAGTAGATGCCAATATCCCACTGGTGATTGGTGCCCTGCTATCAGCCAGTTCCTTTGGTAGTCAGGCCTGCTTCTACAGTGACTCAACCGTATTAGCGGCGCAGGGTTCGGGCTGTAACCTGATGAGCCACGCCCTAACCCAGTTCCCCTATGCCTTTATCGCTGCGGTGCTGGCATTCTTTGGCTTTATTATTCTGGCCTGAGCCGGTTACTAAGCAAGACAGGGCGCAACGGCGCCCTGTTTTTTTACAGACTACGATAAATATCCAGCACGCCGTTAATCACAAACTGCACGGCAATAACCGACAGGATCAAGCCGAATAGCCGGGTAATAATTTCTTTACCGGTCTCGCCGATATAACGCACCAGTACATGCGAATAAATCATTGCCAGATAACAGGAAAAGGTCGTAATACCGATAGCCAGGAACACCGTAATAAAGTGCCACAAACTCTGCGCTTCACTGGTTAGGATCATCACGGTGGCAATGGCGCCGGGGCCAGCAATAAAGGGGATCGCCAACGGAATAATCGACACATCTTTCGCCAGCTTGCCATCCGGATGCGGCTCTTTACCTGTTGCTTCTTCGCCATCATCCAGACCTTTTTGCATCATGCTCATCGCAATACCAAACAGGATCAGGCCGCCGGCGATGCGAAAGGCTTCCAGCGTAATGCCAAATACCTTAAAAATAAAACTGCCCAGCAAACCAAATAACAAAAAGATCCCGGCCGAGACCAGGGTGGAACGTTTGGCAGCCCGCCTACGCTGAATGGCATTGGCATTTGGCAATAAGGAAACAAAGATAAAAGCCGTTGTCAGCGGGTTAACAACGACAAAGAGTGCAGTAATGGCAATTAGCCAATAATCAATTAATAAGGTTACAGACATCATCTATCCAGAGTTCAGGCGGCGGTTAAAAGGTAATAACTGCTTATTCTAGCAGAATTTTTTAAAAAACATCCTGCTATGCATATAAGGGCTATCACAGCCTCTGCAAAAAAACCTGATAACACTCAAGGATTTAAATAATGTTAACCAGCTGGCACTCTTGCCAGCCTTTTTGCTACAATTGGCGCAATTTTAATCTGTACAGGAGTACGGTTATGCCCGTCAGTTCGCAACACAAGGTTTATTTGCCCGCGTCGGCCCGCGATAATCAATACCTGCTGGCTGAGTTTGTTTTGTCCGATGAGTTAGTAGCCCGCTACCCGGCAAGCAGTACAGACGCGCCCTACCTGGCGCTGTATCAGGCGCTAAGCCAAAAGCTGTTTGAACTGGCCGATCAGTTTGGCCTGCGCAATGTGCATCTGATTGCGAACGGAAAAACCCCAGTAGTGCGCTTCCACCAGGAAGCCTATGTGCTGCAAACCGCCGAGCAAATTCTGTTTTTCTATAATCCCAGCTACCATGAAGCCCAGCATAGCTTCTATGATGCTAAAGTGCGGGCACGGAAAATTAGCCTGTTGTTTCTGGCAACCGAGCAGCCACTGCGCTCTAATGCCGCAGCCTTTCACCAGCAGGTGACGACATTACTGACCGAGCTGCGTAACCGCCTGGCATTGGCAGAGCTGAAAATCAAAGTCCGTGATCACCAGCATCTGACCTATGATTTATTCGCCAAAGCCAAAGGTAGTAAAGAAAGCTACGGCTATAAACTGCGCTCTATCGATGCCCGCTATAAAGTCCGGCAAGCTGAACTGCCGGCCCATAGCGCCCTGACTTATGTGATTGTCAATTTACCGCTCAGCCGGCGGCTAAAAGAGCAGGTAAAGCTGGATCTGCACAGCAGCAGCCCCTATCTGCCGCTATATCAGCATATCGCCGATAACTTTGTCTCGGCCTGTCAGCAAGAAAAACTGCAACATCTGGCCGTGCTGGCCAATGGTTTATTACCGCTGGTCCGCAATAGCCAGTTTGATAAAAGCAGCCAGGGCACAGAGTTGCAGATGATTGGTTTTGACCCCAGCGCCAAACAAGGCCAGCTGGTCAGCGATCTGCAGGGTGATAAGCTGGTAGAAATGATGCAGCTGATCATTTTCGCCACGCCAGACGACCAAACCGATATGGGTTATGGCCGCTTTATGAATGAAGTAGAAAGCGCGCTGCGTCGTTTTGCTAAAGCGGTAAATCTGCAACCAGAGCGCGATGATTTAACCGTGCGTTTCCATCAGCATATTAGTTATCATCAATAAACTTAAACCGCGCCGGCTGTGTCTTTGAGCAATCCTTGCAAGACAGGCCGGCGCTTAGCGGCTTGCTATGGCTTAGTTTGCGTCCAGTCCACCGTCGCTTTAAACTGTTCTTTATAGCGGCGTGACAACGTCAACTGCTGACCCGTTTTCAATAAGATGCTGCCATCACCACTACTCTGATAGCCAATACTCTCTATATAACGCAGGTTAACAGCCAGACTGCGGTGTATCCGGCAAAAACCGGCCTGCTGCAGAGTTTCCAGGGTAGCTGCCAGCGTAGCGCGTAGCGGATAAATGCGTCCCTCGCTATGCAAATTCACATAGTTACCGTTAGCTTCCAGCCAGGCGATATCTTCCACACGGATCAGGTATTCCTTATCCAGTTTCTTAACCAGAAAATAACCCGGTTGCTCGACCGTACCACTTGTCGCCCCCTGGTGGCTGGGGTCGCCTGCAGCGTCGGCGCTGGCGGCGGTCCCGACCGCATAGGCTTCGCCCTGTAATCTGGCGTGAACAAAACGTGCCAGCTGAAAAGCGCAGAGAAAGACCAGATATGCCCACAGATCTTTGCGATATTCATAGATAAGCTCACGTCCGAGCGGACCGAATTGATAGTCGCTACCCAACCAGCGGTACACCCAGCTACGCAGCGTTACCATAATGCCAACATGGCTCAGTGAAAACACCGCTGATGCCGCCAGGTGCAGCAGCAGTTGTCGGGCTGGCGCTTTAAATTGCAGCGGGTGTCGGCCAAACCACCAGAATAGTAGCGGGCTCAGTGACAAGGTACTCAGCACGCTGCTGTATTCCCACAGTATCGGTTGCCAAATTAACAAGGTGCTGTCCGGCTGGCGCTGCTCAGCCGTCCAGATTGAACTGACATTGACTGCGGCATTTAAGATCAAAAACAGCGCAAACAGCAAATAGCCGCTACGCACAGGATGGCGCTGCACGCATTGTACTAACCATGAATTACCGCTTGTCATCTGTCGCCACCTGTTGTCCCTCAGAGCCACCGCTAAGCCAACCTGCTATAGCCGCAACCTATTATCGCCAGCATACTAGCACAAGACTCTGCCGTGAAATCAATTCAAAGGAGTTGTGAATGACCGATACTGTGCCCGGAACCACCATAAGCCACCCCGAACGACGCTACGACCTGGATTGGCTAAGAGTGCTGGCGTTCGGACTCTTGATGCTATACCACCTGGGGATGTTATATGTTGCTTCCTGGGACTACCACTATAAGAGTCAGTACTTATCGTCATCGCTGGAGTACCTGATGCTGCTGTCCTCGCCATGGCGGATGCTGCTAATTTGGTTAATTGCCGGCTTTGCCCTTGGTACTGTGCTAAAGCGTTTACCGGGGCTGCGGGCTTACCTGCAATTTGCCGGCAAGCGAACTGTGTTGCTGCTGTTGCCGCTAATGGTAGGGCTCTGGATTATCGTACCACCACAGCTCTATGCCGAAATGGTACAAAAAGACGGCCTCTCACTGAGCTACTGGCAGTTTTATCTGGCGTTTTTTGAGCTGGATCATCCGCTATTTGCCAATTATCAACGCGGCGTTTGGCCACATGTTGATGTCAATCATCTGTGGTTTTTACGCTCCCTGTGGCGCTTTACCTTACTGGCCATGCTACTTGCGCCTTTATTGTATTTGCCTGGGCTAAATCGGCTACTGACGCGGTTATTTACGATGCCTATCGGTTGGTTTTTAGTGTGGGTGGGTGCCATGTTGTTACTCTGTCGTTATCAATTCAGCGGTGACAGTATCCGGGATCTGCAGGGCTTGCTGTTTTTCCTGCTCGGCATGGCACTGGTTTCCGTACCCGGATTTTGGCAGCAACTTAACGCCTGCCGCCGTCCGTTAGGGTGGTTCTGTTTGCTGAATTATCTGCTGCTCTGTCTGTTGTATTTCCAGTTGCAGCAACCGGCGCAGTGGCCAGATTATCAGCAGCCAATGCGCTTTGCTCTCAGACTAAGCTTCTCGCTGCAAGGTGTAGCAGTGGTAGCCTGGTTACTGGCACTGGCGCAGCACTATCTGAACCGGCCGCACCGTTATCTGAATGTGGCTAACCGCGCGGTGTTTCCCTGTTATTTAGTGCATCAGACGTTATTAATCGTAGCGGCACTATGGCTGACGCCCCATGCCGTGGGCGCACTGGCCGAAGCGAGTCTGATCTTAGTGTTCACGGCAGCAGCCTGTGCTTTATTGGTCTGGCTGGGGTGGCGCTTACCCTGGTGTTCGGCACTGATCGGGCTTAACACCGGTTATCCGTTTAGTCAGCGCCAACGCTTTTGCGGCTATCTGCTTGGCGCCTTGCTGGTAAGCCCGCTGGCGCTGCGGTTGTTGGCAAGCGCGATATAGCGCTACGGTAAGGCAACTTAGCAAAAGCTGGGGCTGTAGCATCAAAGCCGCCAGAAAGGTGCGGCTAGGATGCTACAACTGCACCGGATTGCCTCTTAACGCAAGCGCCACTCCTCCCGGGCAGCATAGAGCACTGGTACCATAAAGACGCTCAGTAGCACAAACAGCATGCCGCCAAGCGTCGGTATCGCCATCGGGATCATCAGGTCAGCACCGCGGCCAGTGGAGCTGAGTACCGGTAATAGTGCCAGTATCGTGGTGGCGGAGGTCATTAAACAGGGGCGAATGCGTTTGGCCGCCGCCGCACAAACTAACTCGCGCACTTCAACACGGCTGCTTGCCGGCCGGGCGGCAAATTGCTGTTTCAGGTAAGTCGCCATCACTATGCCATCGTCGACAGCAATACCAAATAAGGCTAAAAACCCGACCCAGACCGCGATACTCAGGTTATAACTTTGCAGATTAAACAACTCACGCAGATTGGCGCCAAACCACTGGCTGTTTAAAAAGTCCGGTTGTGCGAACGCATCCAGCGCGATAAAACCGCCAGCCCAGGCAATAGCAATGCTGCTGAAAATCATCAGCGCGGTACTGACCTGCTTAAACTGTAAATACAGCAACATAAACACCAAGGTCAGCGCCAGCGGCACCAACCAGCTCAGTGTCGCCGCAGCACTTTGCTGTTGCTGGTAACTGCCGGCAAACTGATAACTGACGCCAGCCGGCAATGTCAGCTCGCCCTGGCTTAGCAGTTGCTGCAAATAAGCCTCTACCTGCGCGACCGCTTCGACATCGGCGATACCACGCTCTGCGCCAAAGGTAATGTAGGCGGTTAAAAAGCTGTTTTCCGAGCGGATCATCTGTGGGCCGCGCTCGTAGCGGATTTCTGCCAGTTCAATTAACGGCACACTATAGCCGGCTGACGTCGCCACCAGTACTTGTGCTATCGCCTCCAGACTATCGCGTTGCTCGCGTTGATAACGCACCCGAATGGGATAACGCTCGCGCCCCTCGACGGTGCGACCGGCATCCATACCGGCCAGGGCCGTACTTAAGCTTTGCTGCACCTGTTGCATACTTAAACCATGCCGCGCGATTTGCTGCCGATTGGGCGTGACAATTATATACGGCTGGCCCACCACCCGTTCGGCATTAACGGTAAGTGGCGAAATGGCCGGGGTATCGCGCAATGCCGCCTCAAATGCCAGCGCCATTTGCTCCAGCGTGGCTAAATCCGGCGCCTGCAGCTTAATACCCATCGCCGCGCGCATACCGGTTTGCAGCATCAGTAAACGGGTTTCTATCGGCTGCAGCTTAGGTGCCGAGGTTACGCCGGGCAACTGCGCCGCTTGCACAATTTCCTGCCAGATATCATCCGGACTTTTGATATGCTCACGCCACTGCCGATAAGGCCGGCCGCGCGGATCAATAATTAGCTCTCCACCACTATCGCGTACAAACCTGTCTGTCTGGCGGTCATATTTAAAATACAGCCGCTTGCCCCGGGCGTCGGTTTTATATTCGCTGTGATATTGGATCAGGGTTTCAATCATCGATAACGGCGCCGGATCCAGCGCACTGTCGGCACGGCCAATTTTACCCACCACCGTTTTCACTTCCGGGATCGCAGCAATCGCCTGATCCTGCTGCTGCAAGATACTTAGCGCTTCACTGATAGCGGCATGCGGCATCACCGTCGGCATCAGTAAAAAGGCCCCCTCATCCAGCGCCGGCATAAACTCCCGGCTTAATCCCGGAAAACGCTGTGCCAAGTGGCTTTCAGCGCTAACACCCGGGATCACCCTGGCCGCCCCCAGCCAGATCGAAAGTCCGGTCAACACCACCAGCAGCGGCAGCAGCAAAAACGTCAGTTTAAAGCGCAGACAGAGCCGCAACAGCGGCAGATAAAGCCGCCAGAATAGCCAGAATACCGCCAGCACGAGCAATAATAAGCTACTGACGAATAGCAGATTTTGCCAGAAGCCAGCACCCGGCCCTAGTGGCAGCCAGAGCTGGGATAGCCAAAGCAATACACTCAACAAAAGCACTAGCATCAACACGCCATGGGTACGGCGTAGCAGCATAGCGGGTACAGCTTGCAGGCGCTGCGGAATCAGGCCACGGCACTTCTGCGCTAACAGCGCCCTAAGCCGCGCCGGCTGTGGCGCAAACAGCCAGTACAACACCACTGGCAGCAAGGTTACCGCCAGTAACACCGCAGCCAACAGCACAAAGGTTTTGGTATAGGCCAGCGGGCCAAATAATTTACCCTCGGCGCCCGTCATGGCAAAGACTGGCAAAAAGCTAATCACGGTAGTACTGATGGCGGTAAGTAACGCAGGCCCGAGCTCGCGCCCGGCTTGCTGGATCGCCAAAGCAGCATTAAAACGCTGTGCCTGTTCCGACGCAGCTTGCTGCGTCTGCAACGCATTCTCTTTTTGCTGCAGCGCTCCGTCTTCTTGCTGCAACGCTCTCTGCCGTTGCTGCAACAGATTCTCGGTAAAAATAATGCCCAGATCGACAATGGTACCAATGGCAATCGCAATCCCGGCTAAGGCGACAATATTCGCCTCCACCTGAAAGTAACGCATCAGGATAAAGCTGACCAGCACGGTCACGGGCAGCATTATACTCACCGCCAGTGCCGCTCTGAACTGCCACAGCACCACCAGTACAACCAGGGTGGTCAGTAAAATCTGTAACGCCAGCGTCGTCTCAAGAGTCGCGACCGTTTCATCAATCAGTAACGAACGATCATAGAACGGCACCAGCTCCACCTTACTTAAGCTTAACCACTGCGGCCAACTCTGCTGTGGATGTTGCTGTAACCAGTTGCGCCAGGCGTGCTGTACGCTGTCGCTTTGCTCAGTAAACTGTGCGCTGGGCAGCGGCAATTGCTGTAAGGCGGCAAAGTCACTGACCTGCGCTAAGCTGGTATCCGCCCAGTTAATGACGGCTTTTGCCGGTAAACCGGCCCGCAGCTCACTGATGCGGGTTTGCAGATTAGCAATCGCCTGTCTGGGGTTATAGCCCTCGCGCACTGTAACCACCGCACCCACCGCTTCCGCGCCGGCGACATCCAGCGCCCCCCGTCGCGGCGCCGGGCCAAAGTTGACCTTAGCCACATCCTGTACCCGGATCGGCACATTGTCCGGCCCCAGCCTGACGACCGCTTGTTCCAGATCGGCCAGCTGTTTGACAAAGCCCTGGCCGCGGATCAGATATTCGACGCCATTTAGCTCACGGCTGCCGGCGCTGACATCCAGGTTCGCCGCCATCACCGCTGCCGTAACCTGCTCCAGTGTCACCTCAAAAAGCCGCAGCAAGTTCGCGTCGACTTCTACCTGATATTCCCGCTGATAGCCGCCGATCGCCGCCACTTCACTAATGCCTTCGGCCGTGAGCAAACCACTGCGTAAATACCAGTCTTGAGTAGCACGCAGCTCATCCAGACGCCAGCCGCCAACAGGCTTGCCCTGCGGATCCTGCCCTTCCAGCCTATACCAGAAAATTTGCCCCAGGCCGGTCGCATCCGGCCCCAGCGCCGGTTGTACACCGGGCGGTAAGGTATCAGCCGGTAAACTGGCCAGCTTTTCCAGAATGCGCGATCTGGCCCAGTAAAACTCGATATTTTCCTCAAAAATCAGCGCTATGCTGCTAAAACCAAACATCGACAGGGAGCGCACATCTTTCACCCCCGGCACGCCCATCAGGGCGCTACTCAGCGGATAGGTCAGCTGATCTTCCACATCCTGCGGCGAACGGCCCGGCCAATCGGCAAACACTATTTGCTGGTTTTCGCCCAGATTAGGGATAGCATCCACCGCCACCGGCTTAAGTGGCAGCTGATGCTGCCAGCCAAAGGGGGCCACGCCAATGCCAACCAGCAGCAAGATGACCGAGGCCAATAACACCAACAGCTTTTGCTGTAATAACAGCGCCATAAAACGGCCAAAGCCCTGCCGACTCTCCGTCTGGCCCGGTTCAGGTTGCAAGGGTGTCGTCATGCCTTAGCCCTCCGCCCCGAAACGGCGCACAATATCGCCACAGCGCAGCATCATGGCGCCAAAATAGGGATTGCGTAGCTCAGCCTCGCGCTGTAACCAACTGGCCCCTTCGCCATTTCGTGCCATCGGGCAATAGGCTTCATACCAGCCGTCAGCCAATACGCCCAACTCAGCAAAGCGCAATAAACCAAGGTTATGCCGGTAGAACAGTGCCCTCGCCTCTGCAAGCTCAGTCACTGCCTGAATATCTTCGGCGCCGGCCTTTAAAGCACTTAGTACCCGGGGGAAACGCTCTGGCCAGTCAACCGCCGCCACCGCTTGCTGCAGGGACAACGTCGCCTGCTGCCAGCCTGCCAGATCGTCAGCCACCAACGCCTCGTAAGCTTGCGCATAAGCCTGCAGCAACACGCTTTGTGCCTCCGCCGGCACCACAAAGCCATCCGGATTTGGCGCTGGTGTCGCTGCGACTTGCGGCGCGCTGTGAGTATGGGACGCCGTAGCGGTTGCATGCTGTGTAGGAGTAACAGCTGGATTTAACATACTGGGCAGGCCGCGGATTTGCAGTTCGCTATCCAGCCGGAACGCGCCCTGCGTCACCACTAACTCACCCGCACTGACGCCAGAGAGCAACTGATACTCTTCCCCCAGACGCAGGCCAAGCTCGACCTGACGCGGCTCATACCGCGACTCTGCCGGATCTGGCTGGACATAAACCAGTGACTGCTTGCCGGTAAAAAGTACCGCTGATGCCGGCACCAATAAGCTGGCTTTCACCTCAGCCTGAATACTGGCCTGTGCCAGCATACCGGGTTTTAATCTGCCATCCGGGTTTGCCAACAACACCCGCACCCTGGCGTTACGATTGGCGATATTCAGCTCGGGCTCAATCAGTTCAATGCGGCCACTTAGCGTTTCGCCCGGCAAGGCCTTTACACTGACCTCGACCTGTTGCCCAACTTTAAGCAAAGGTAATTGGGATTCAAAGGCGGCTAACTCCAGCCATAACTTATCCAGCGCCAGTACGGTAAATAATGGCTGGCCGGTGCTGACGTAAGCGCCCTGATTAACGAATTTTTCAGTGACAATACCGCTGACCGGTGCACTGACTGTCACCGTATCCTGTAATTGCTCACGCTGCAGGATCTGCTCAATTTGCGCTGAGGGCACTCCCAATAAACGTAAGCGACGCCGTGCGCCTTCCAGGGTGCTACTCGCGGGCAAGGTACTGGCAGCAGGTAAACTGCTGCGCGCCGATAACTGCTTGGCTTGCAATAGCTCCTGCTGGATCACAATCAGCTCAGGGCTAAAAATTTCCAGCATCGGCTCACCGGCCTGCACCTGCTGCGCAGTGCGGTTAACGTAAGCCTGTTCGATGCGACCGCTGGTCCAGGCGCTGATGGTTTGCACCCGGCTTTGATCGGCAACTAAGGTACCGGGTAGACTAAGGTGTTGGCTGCTGGCAGCCTGCCGTACCGGCATCACTGCGGTTTGCAACAGGGCGGCGGCTCTGGGGCTTAAGCGCAGTTCGACCTGCCCCTGGCTTGCGGTATGACCATCTTCGGCGGCAACCGGGATCAGTGCCATACCACAGATCGGGCAGCGCTCATTCGGATCGCTAAAACGGATTTGCGGATGCATGGAACAGGTATATTGCGGTGCTGGCTGTAATTTCGCCAGCGGATCCTGCGCCGGGCTGACGGCTGAACTCGCTGGCCCGGCATGAGCATGAGCATGACCATGACCATGACCATGACCATGATTTTGCGCCAACAACGGCAAACTTGCTACGGATAAGCCGATCACCAGGGCAGTCATCGCCAGCGGCGTAATACCTTGCGTACTGAAGGCTCGCCATTGCCCCCGGCCATTATTTTGAGCTACCTGAAACATAAAACACCCTATACCAAAAAAGCAGACTCAGTCGCAGCGTGCTGCGACCACCAGGCATATCAGGTACAGGCTTAAATCAGCAGAAGGTTTTTACGTAAGTAAAGCGGTGGGCCGTGCTGTGGCGGCGGTTGTGTCCAGTAGGGCTTGCTCTTGTCGCCATCAGGCAACAATGCGGGTTCGTATGCCGATTGCCAACTGACCAGAATGGCGCAACTGGCCAGTTGCAGCGGATCACTGCCTGCGGCCAGTTGTTCACAACCGCTGCAAGGTACTTCCGCCAGCACAAGCTGAGTATCGGTAGCAGTAAGCTGCGCCAGCTTGCTATGGCAGGGTGGCAGATGTTCGCTCTGCGACGCTGTTGAGGGCAGTTCTACCGCCTGCGCCATATTCTGACAAAACAGCAAACACCAGGACAATGCCAGGCTGATTATCAGCGGCACTGTCCACAGTTTTTGTCGTTTTAGCAGCAGCGTCAGCATAGTCTGGCTTTACTCTCAGGTTAAGGCGCTAAGATACGCCGTTCATGGCTTGATGTCAAAATCAGCATGGCTGCAGAGTCTTACCGAAAGCGCTGTAGCCGCAAGGCATTACTCAGTACAAAGATACTGCTTAATGCCATAGCGCCTGCCGCCAGTCCCGGTGCCAGCAAGGTGCCGGTGAACGGGTACAGCACACCGGCTGCCACTGGGATCAGCAGCACATTGTAGGCAAAGGCCCAAAACAGGTTTTGCCGGATATTGCGCATCACAGCGGCACTTAACTGCAGTGCCTGCGATACGCTTCCTACATCACTGCGCTGCAACACCACATCGGCCGCTTCTATCGCCACATCGGTGCCGGTACCAATAGCAATGCCGACATCGGCGGCGGCCAGCGCCGGCGCGTCGTTAATACCATCACCAACAAAGGCCACCTTGCCATACTGCTGCTTTAGCTGCTCCACTAATTGCTGCTTACCCTCGGGTAATACCCCCGCCCGCACCTCGCTAATCCCTAACTGTTTTGCCACTGCCGTTGCCGTTGGCAGCTGATCACCGGTCACCATCACTACTGTTAAGCCGGCTTGCTGCAAGGCTTGCACCGCCGCCTGACTTTCCGGTCGCAGTTGATCGGCCAGCGCTATCATCGCCAGCAACCGCTCAGTATCTGTCAGAAAAATCACCGTTTTGCCAGCCGCCGTTAACTGTTGTAGCTGCTGTTGCTGGCTGGCATCCTGTAGTTCCGCTGCCGGGAACTGTGCCGGTAGCTGCTCAGTCAGCAGCCGCAGATTGCCCAGATAATAACGTTTACCGTCAACCCGCGCTGTGACGCCCTGACCATTAATGGCCTGAAACTCCGTCGTTGCCGCAAAGGGCAACTGCTGCGCCTGAGCGGCAGCGACCAGCGCCTGCGCCAGTGGATGCTCGGCAAACTGCTCTAAGGCGGCCACGATAGCTAACACCTGCTGTGCAGTTAAATCGGCCGTCGCTACGATATCAGTCAGCGCCAGCTTACCCTGGGTCAGGGTACCGGTTTTATCAAAGGCCACCAGCCTGACTTGCTGCAATTGCTGCAAGGCCGCGCCCTGGCGAAACAGTACCCCCAACTCAGCCGCGCGGCCGGTACCGACCATAATCGACACCGGTGTGGCTAACCCCATGGCACAGGGGCAGGCAATAATCAGCACGGCCACCGCATTCACCAGGGCCTGCGTTAAGGCCTGCTCACCGCCCAGCCACAACCAGAGCAGCGCCGTTAGCAGCGCGATCCCCAGTACCACCGGCACAAATACCGCGGTAACCTTATCTACCAGCGCCTGAATGGGTAACCGGCTACTCTGTGCCTGCTGCACCAGGCGGACAATTTGTGCCAGCACCGTTTGCTCGCCAACGGCCTGAGCTTCACAGAGCAGCGCGCCGGCATTACCGTTAAGCGTACCGCCGGTGACCACAGTGCCCGCCTGCTTTTCCACCGGCTGCGGCTCGCCGGTGAGCATCGACTCATCGACCCAGGATTCACCGCTGATCACCCGTGCATCAGCAGCAATCCGCTCACCCGGACGCACTAAAAACTGCATGCCGACCTTGAGGTCCGCCAGCGGCAGATCCTGATAGCTGTCATTCACCCGCACTCTGACCTGACTGACTTTTAAGCCCAGTAACTTGCGGATAGCAGCACCGGTGCGGCCCCGGGCCCGCCCTTCCAGATAACGCCCAAGCAGGATCAGGGTAATAATCACCGCTGCCGATTCAAAATACAGATGGCGACTAACCTGGGGGATCAGCTCAGGGGCGAAGGTCACCAGCGTCGAAAAACTCCAGGCCGCAAGGGTACCCAATGCCACTAAAGAATTCATATCCGGACTGCGGCGCCACAAGTTTGGCAAACCAATGCGGAAAAAATCCCGACCAGGCCAGACCAGCAACAAAGTGGTCAGCGTAAATTGCAATAAGGCGGAGTGCTCCGGTAGTAATACCCGCTGTAACAGCGCGGCAAAAGCCGGTAGCAGATGCCCGCCCATCTCCAGCACAAACACCGGCAGTGTTAAGGCCAGCGCCAGCCAAAACTGACGCTTTAAGCGACGTTGAGCCGCCTGTTGCTCCAGCTCGGGATCGGCGTGCTGCTCATCCACGACCTTAGCCTGATAGCCCAGCCGCTGCACCGTTGCCAGTAACTCGCAGGTCTGTGCCAACCCACTGATGCGGCTAAGCTGTAGCTGACTATTGACCAGTTGCACCTGCGCCGATAATACGCCGGGGATCTGCCGTAAGGCCTGCTCAATTTTGCTGACACAGGACGCGCAATGCATACCGCTGATACTAAACAGTAAAGCTTCGGTACGGGTCGGATAACCAGCCTGTTCCAGCGCGCTCACCACCCGGGGCAATACGCTAGCATCATTAAGGGTCAGCTCAGCACTGGCGGTAGCAAGATTGACGGTGGCAGTACTCACGCCCGACACTGCAGTCAAGGCTGTGGTGGCGCGGCGGACACAGCCGGCACAGGTCAGTCTTTGGATCGGGATCTGCAGGCTAAGGGCGCTATCAGTGTTCAACATCAGTCAGCAACGTCAGTTCGGTTCATTAATAGGCCCTATGCTAACAAAATCAGGGGTCAACCGCACTGATTGCCGGCAACTCAGCTAAAAACCCCGGTCGCCGATATGCAGCCAGCTGCTGCTCCAGCAGGGCGGCGATGCGGATTAACTCCGGCTCTGACCAGGGTAAACCGACCAGGCTAATGCCGAGCGGCAACACCCCGCTATAGCCGCCGGGTAAGGTAATAGACGGATAACCGGCTACCGCAGCTGCCGTCGAGGTGCCAAAATTAAACTGATCGCCGTTGACATGATCAATAGGCCAGGCCGGACCATAGGAGGGCAAAATGATCGCCGAGAAACCCTGCTGCAGATACTGGTTAAGTGCGGCCTCAGCCAGAGCGCGGCTTTGTGCCAGCGCTGCAATATAGTCGGCTTCAGCAGCAACCAGATCGATTGCCGCCGCCTGCTCCAGATATTCCTGACCAAAAAACGCCAGCGCCCGCTCGCCCTGCGCGCGGTTAAACGCAACGATCTTTTGCAGCGTATTGACCTGCTCTGGCACCTGATAGTCGGTTAGCCACCGCCGCAGATCACGGGCATATTCGTACAGCAACACGCTAAACTCGGCCTGATATAACTCCGAAGGTAACTGCCATTCCGCCGTTTCCACCACCTCAAAACCGGCCGCCGCTAATGCCTGAGCGGTATTATCCAGCATCGATACCACGGCAGGCTCGCGCTCGTCGTAAGCGCGCACCAGCAGGACCTTGCCGGCATTCGCCGGCTGCAGTGCCGCTGCTGTCAGCGAAGCCGGAATGGCTTCACGGGCGGCCGGCGTCAGCATGGCCTCCAATAACAAGGCCGCATCATAGATCCGGCGTGCCATAGGGCCGGCAATATCCTGGGCGCTGGCAATCGGAATAATCCCCTCGCCGGACACGGCCCCCCGGGTGGGTTTAATACCAACGATACCATTAATGGCAGAGGGGCAAATAATAGAACCATCCGTTTCAGTACCTACTGCTAACAGCCCAAGATCCGCGGCAATAGCCGCCCCGGCACCGGAGCTGGAACCACAGGGCGTATGGCTGAGCAGATGCGGATTGCGGGTTTGCCCACCCAGGGCAGACCAACCGCTGGCCGAGTTTTCACCGCGAAAATTCGCCCATTCGGATAAATTGGTTTTCGCCAGAATCACAGCACCGGCCTCCCGTAACTGCCGCACCAATTCCGCATCCTGTGAGGTTAAATGCCCCTGTAATGCCAGGGCACCCGCAGTGGTAGGCAATTTATCGGCGGTAGCGATATTGGCTTTTAACAGCACCGGCAAACCATGCAGCGCCGAACGGACCCGACCAGCCGCCCGCTCTTTATCTAATTGCTGCGCCTGCGCCAGGGCGTCCGGGTTAATATCGGTAATGGCATGTAGTTGATAGCCTTGCTGATTATGCTTGGCTATCCGTGTCAGATAAAACTGCACTAACTGTTCGCTGCTGATCTCATTACTGGCTAATGCCTGCTGCGCCGATCGGGCGTCCAGCCATTGTAAGTCACGCCCCGGCGCGGCTTCCGGTAACGGCGTTGGCCGGCAGCCCAGTAATAACAGTGTTAAACCTAATCCCAGTAAACGCATACCGCCTCATTTTCTGTTATGGCAATAGCTTTAGCTTACTGCCAGGCGCGCCCGATTGCAGGGCCTTTTACCGCAGCCCCCTGCTGCTGGTCGCAACGGAGCAATGGAACTTCTAAAGCATTGTCTGACCAAAGTGATGAAAGCTAAGGCATTATCCTCTAAACTATATTACTAAGCCCGCCTGTAAACCAATAAGGATCGGTTAATGAAAAAATTACTCTGGTTAATTCCGGTGAGTCTGCTCACCTTGCTACTGGTGGCCTATTTGCTGGCCAACAGTATTATTAAAAGCATCTTAATCAGTGAGCTGGAGCAGATCACCGGCGCCGAAGTGAATGTCGACAGTGTATCGCTGCGCCTGTTACCGGTATCGTTGCAGCTCGATGGCGTACAGCTGACCGATCCGGCAAAGCCAGACTTTAATAGCATCAGCTTTGCCAAAGCCTATGCCCGAGTCGATCCCTGGCCGGCATTAAAAGGTTACTATATCGTTGAAGAGCTGGAAGTACTGGAGCTGGCATACGGCAGTCAAAGATCCCGGCCCGGCAAGGTCTACCGGGTACCGCCGGCCAATGATAATGCGCTGGATTTAGCCTCTTTACTGCAAGTCGAGATCCCGACCGCTGATGCCATTCTGGCCAGAGCCAATCTACAGACGCTGCAGCAGGGCGAACAGTTACAACAGCTGGCTGCGCAGCAGCGCCAAAAAATGACCACCTTGCGCCAGCAACTGCCAACACCGGAACAGCTGGCTGAGTTCCAAAGCAGCATTAAGGCGCTGACCGACAGCCGTATCAGCGACGCGGCAGATTTGGCCGCTAAAACCCAGCAATTAACCAGCCTGCAGCAACAATTACGCACTGAACGCGACAAGCTGCGCGAGTTGCAACAAAGTCTGACCGAAAGCCGCGATAGCCTGAGCGCTGCCGTTAAAGCCGTACGCACTGCTGCCGAGCAAGACTGGCAACAACTGCAGCAGCTGGCGAATATTCAGCAAGGCGGCCTGGCACCGATTTTCCAGATCCTGCTGGGCGATGTCTGGGCGCGTGAAATCCAGAAACTGGAAGCACTCTATCAATTAGCCAAACCCTATTTGCAGCAGGACGGCGAACCGGCCCCGGCAAAACCGCTGGATCCGAATCAGCCCTTTCCGGATTTCTGGGTTAAAGAAGCGCGCATTCAGGTGTTACTGGCTGGCACCGAGAGCCTGCTAACCATGCAGGACATTACTACCCAACATCAACTGATCAATAACGTGGCAACCCGCTTTAAACTGAATGTCGCGGGCCTGCCCAGACTGGATAAGCTGCAACTTAATGGCGATTTTGCCATTCTGGAGCAGATGATCACTAACCTAAGCTGGCAGCTGGAAGGCATGGCTCTGGAAAATCTGACATTGGGCCGCGAGCAAAATGCGTTGACACTGCTGGCGGGTTTATTTAGTGCCAACGGCTCACTGAAGCTGACCGATGATCAGCTAAAACAGCAGGCCAAAGTGCTGTTAAAAAATGCCCGCTTTGACCAAACCGGTAACCGCTATCTGGACCAGCTCGTCACCTTACTGAACCGCCAGGGACAGATCCCGCTGGATGTGCTGGCAGAAGGCTTGATCTCCAATCCGCAAGTGACAATCCGCTCCTCTCTGGATCGGATGTTGGGCGATGCATTGCTGGGCGAAGCCAAACAAAAAATCGCGCAGCTACAAACCCAGCTGCGAACCGAATTGGATAACCGCCTGGCGCAGCAACTGGGACCACAGCAAGAGTGGTTAAACCTGTTGCAGCAACAAGAAACCGATAGCAAGGCAATGGAAGCCAAACTGGAAGAACTGCTAAATGCCAAAATGGGTAATCTGCAGGATCAGTTGCGAAACCGGCTGCGTGATCGGCTGGGTGGCGGTTAAAAGTGCAGGCGCCGCCGCATTAATCAGGCGGCGCTTTTTACGAATATAGCCCTATCTAGAGTCAGACTGTTATTCGCCTTGCTGCCTGATTATAAATCGAGCGTTACCTGGCGGTCTTGGTTCAAAACGTCTTAGCTTAAAACTGCCTGGTTGAACCAAGTTGCCTTGTAGCTCTGAAAATAGGTAACCGTTTATCATGCTAGCGCTGTTGCGATGCAGCAGCACTTTATTAGCAAAAACATTATGCGATGTGCGAATAAATAAGATATTTCCAGCCTCATTAATTTTCCCGGCTTCAAAGAAGGCTTCGTCGGTATAAGCAGTTCCTGTAACATAACGCATAAAACGGGAGCGTCCTGTTTTATTAAACTCCAGAAATACCAGATCCCGCTTTTCATCCTGCTCAAGAATACCCAGCCAGGGGCCATAATGGCCATCTTGAGCCTCATCAGTACGAACATTATGTTCAAAGAACTGTTTATAAAAGGCGATATGCTGTTCGGTAAAACGTTTTACTGTAGATTCTCCGGCTTGCTTTAATAGCAAATAACTATTACTGGACCATGCCTTCCCTTCTTGATGGGTCGTAATGTCTAACACCCGCAGACCTTGATCGAATTGCGGAGTAATAATTAAGCGGATTCTTGAATCCGACCAGTTGGGATTCACAACGTCCAAGATACATTCTGAAGCTGAGCATTGCAGTTGCTCTTCAGAAAACTCCACTACAGAACCGGAAGTAAAAGCATCAACAATGCTGAACCGTACCAGCGCATGCGGAGGCTGTTCGTTGATTTGCAACTGCTCAAACAGCCACCCTTGAGCATTAACGCCCTCATATAAACCTACGCCCGGGCGAAACTCCGTATTCTGCGCCAGACTTACTTTTGACATCACAGCCAACAGCCCGCACAGGCTGATAAAACGAAGCAGTTGCATCCTTTCTCCTAATTAGTTTCGCTGTATAACATCGCACGATCTCGCTGTTTAGCCTCTATGTAAAAATTAGCAGGCCAGTCAAACCGCCGAATGAAACCAGATGCGTTTACATCTTCCACGCAGAGGTTCGATTCTAGGCGATGTTATAACTTAGATGAAACCAGTAACACTGATATTTTCCAAAACTTTTCCCGTTGTTACTCGCCTTTCCTCTTGCTCTGTGACCAATAATCCGGCTCAGCGACCAGTTATCATAAAATACCCCAGGCGGACAAATGGCGGCATTATGCTGTAAGCTGGAATAACACGGAGGACATGCGATGAAAAAAATTTTACTGAGCAGCAGCCTGTTACTGGCCAGCTTTGGTAGCCTGGCTGATGATTACAGCGGTCACTGGCGCGGTGTACTTGAGCTGGCTCCCGGCGTTGGTATTGTGTTGGGAGTAAACCTTAGCTCAGCAGAGCAGGGTTATCAGCTAGAGTTATTAAGCCCAAATCAACACTCGCAGCCAATTCTGCCCAGCAGCATGACGCTGGAGGGCACGCACCTGAAATTTGCCGCTGATTCATTACGTGCCAGCTTTGATGGCCGCTTTGCCGGCGAAACCCTGGAAGGGGTCTTTACCCAGGGCCGAGCAATGCCCATTACGCTCACCCGGCTGAGTAAAACTGATCTGCAGCGTTTGGAACATGAGCAGCAGTGGGCGGGCGATCTGGCACTGAGTAATAACGCCAGCTTGCCGCTGGTGTTAAATGTCGCCGTGATTGCCGGCGGTTATCATGTGACCCTGGATAGTCCGAAACAACAGAGTTATGGGATTCCTGTCGACCAGTTTAGCGTCAGCGATAGCCAGCTTAATTTCAGCGCTAAAATGATCAGCGCCAGCTATCAGGGGCAATGGCAACAAGATCAGTGGCAGGGTACCTTTATTCAGGGCCGGGCCATGCCGCTTAATTTAAAAAAAGCCCTGAGATAATCTAAACCACTGGAGCCCCCTAAGATGCCTAAAAGCTGGCAAAGCAGTTATACGCTGTTACAACTAAATTGTCTAAGCTGTAATCTTTACATCATCGAAAAGCTCGTTGGAGCGATCACAATGAAAATCGATCCAACGTGTTACTCAGGCTGTCGCTATTTATATTGATTAACCCGCGATTAGGGAAGCCAGCCGACTCTGCCTGGCTACTAACGGCTTACGAGATTAAAGCAACGCTGGCTTACTCCTCGTCGTCTTCGTCCCACTCTTCGTCTTCATCACCTTCAAAGTAGGTACCCCAGCCGTCATATTCGACCT
>OGCL01000465.1_pt1 | contig 43298 bp, 39 predicted proteins | sample 1570041 | NCBI WGS metagenome assembly OGCL01 (sample SAMN06266162, study PRJEB24511) | hot springs metagenome | isolation source: Hot spring water | place: South Africa: Limpopo | collected 2015-06-22 | reverse complement strand
TATAATTTGCTTTATCCTGACAAGACCGCACTAAAAGGAAAACCCAAAAAGGCTGACGATTTTCAACTATGTTTTGATTTCGGCTAAAAACTCAGGAAACTCCAGATTGACATCAGATTGACACAGTTTGATAAAAAAAGTTAGAATTTAAATCTTTAGGGGTTATTCTTGATTAGCCCATACTTGCCATTCTCAATATTTTATACTGTGGCGATCAGGATTTATGTGCTTCTAAGAAACGGGGGTAATTGTAATACCTTATTGCTTCTGTTTTCGTATATTGTTTGTCGTAAATGTTTGTTCGGTAATCGGGCGGATAGCTCAGCCGGGAGAGCACAGCCCTTACAAGGCTGGGGTCGCAGGTTCGAACCCTGTTCCGCCTACCATTTGTATTTAGCTTTTTGGCGATAAAAATTTCTTCAAAAGAATTTCATTTAATATGGAATTCTTGATTCCAGCTCTATCACACTGAAAATGGGGCGGTAGTTCAGTTCGGTTAGAACGCCGGCCTGTCACGTCGGAGGTCGCGGGTTCGATCCCCGTCCGCCCCGCCATTTTCAGGCAATACTACAATACTAATATTATTGAAGCAACCTTCTAAACCCTTAACGATTCAACGAAACTGTCACAAGCGGGGGTTGCGGGAATTATCAATGTTTTGCCGGCTATTTCCAGGGTAACCATTACTTTTTGATAGTTTTTAGAGTCAGAATATCGGGCACATAATGATGCTGCGGTCTCAATAACTTTATCTGATGAATCGCCTCTAATAATTGTTAATGCACTTCCGAAATTCTCGACCCATAACAGGTAATCATCTTGGTCAGCTATACTTCTGATAAGTTCATTATCAATCCTGTCACGTCCAACTATCACCTTAGTGTCTGATGAAATTCTGAAGTGGCGCCCAAGCTGTAGTAGATTTATATCTTTCATTAAAGGTGCGGGAGAATGCTTCATAAGGTCTCTAAGCCTTGCCGAATATAATGGGTCAGTAAGAAGACAGCCACTTGCAGGCTGCGAATAATCCGTGATCCCCATTTCCTGAGCAAGCTTCATCTGCGGCTTTCTTGTCCTGCCAGAAAAACCAAAGAGCATGTCCCTATTAACAATGCCAGTCTGTTCAGCGTACGAAGGATTAAGTAATCTTGCGCTGAGAGGTCTCACAACATGACCAATAACGGATGCTTCTCTGTCAATTACAGAAAGGATATCTCTGCGCTGGCTCATCGGTCTTTGCCACAAAACCTCACCTGTAATTATGAAATCATAGCCCTCCTCTAACATTATTTTTTTCGCCTCTTTTAACATCAAAATCTTGCAATCAACGCAGGGATTCATATTCTTGCCAAAGCCATACTTCGGGTTTTTGAGAATTTCGAGAAATTTCTCGGATATAGGATAATCATTTATTGTGAAAACAGAATCTGTTTTTTTAGCTGCAGCAGAGGCGCTGTTTCTGAGTTTCGTATTAAACGGCGTAATAAATCTTATAACCTTAACATCTATGCCCAGTCTCAAAATGGTCATAATAGAAAGCAGGCTGTCAAGACCACCTGAATATAAAGCCAAAGCCTTTGCCATACTTATAATGATTTAGTGCTTGTAAATGTGGAATTAGGGGCAGAATTGAGGGATTTAATAAGTTTATGAATCTCAGGAACCGCCGTGCCAACTTCGCCCACAACCAAACCAGCAGCATGATTTGCAATTACTGCAGATTCTTCCATTGTGGCGCCTGAACACCGTGCGATTGTAAAGGCAGCGATAACAGTATCGCCTGCGCCAGTGACATCAAAGACCTTTTTTGCCATTGTTGGGAAATGCGAGATATTTATATCATCAGCGCCCTTCTGTCTTTTGAAAAGGGTCATACCTTCTTCCCCCCTTGTTATAAGGACAGAAAAACACGAGAGCTTTTCTATAAGTGTTTTTCCAGCCTTTATGAGGCTTCTTTCGTCCTTTATTTCGACGCCGGAACCGTGGGAAGCCTCAGAAAGGTTAGGAGTGATAAGTGATACATCTTTATATAAATGAAAATGCCCAATCTTTGGATCAACCGCTACAAACCTGTTGTAAAGCTTGGAAGATGAAACAACTTCACTCATTAAAGCTGAAGAGACAACACCTTTCTTATAATCAGAGATGATCACTCCGTCATGGTTGGATATTGCTTTAGTGATGTAACCTAAAAGATTGTCGAGATTCTTGCCTTCGAGCTTTTTTCTGTCTTCCCTGTCGAACCTGACAACTTGCTGGCTATGAGCTATTACCCTCGTTTTTACTGTAGTAGGTCTTTTATCTTCAAAAACCCCGTCTGTGTTGATATTTCTTAATTTGAGCATCTCCATTAAAGTTTTCCCTGATATGTCAATGCCTATAATGCCCGCAAGAGATGCCATCCCCCCCAACGATACAATATTGTTGGCTACATTTGTTGCGCCGCCTAATAAAAAGGATTCCTTCACCACCTCAACGACTGGAACCGGCGCCTCGGGGGATATCCTGTTGACCTTGCCGAATATATACCTATCGAGTATAAGATCCCCTATGACAAGAATTTTTTTGTTCTTAAAAAGCTCAATAATTTCTGAAAAATTCATGGATAAAAAAATAACCTACATAATCTTGAAAAATCAATAAAGATTATTTACAATCAGTTCTCAATATATAATCAACCGCATCTGCAAGATTATTCGCCGTGTAAGTAGAGTGTGGAGATTCTATTTGTTTGCCTGTTTTAACCAGAATTCCCTTAGCGCCGGCAGCTTTTGCGAGAAGCATGTCAGTATCTTTATCCCCAACTACATAAGAACTTTTAAAATCAATATTATATTTTGCCCTTGCTTTATAGAGTAATGACAGTTGCGGTTTTCTACAGGAACAATTGTCAGCAGGGTGGTGCGGGCAATAAAAGAAATCGTCCATAAGATAACTGTCTATAAATAAGCTGTTCACCTCTTGAACGAACTTTTCATCAACATATCCCCTGCCAATCCCTGACTGGTTGCTAACTCCAATTAGATAGTATCCCTTTTCTATTAGCTTAGTAAGCGACTCTATTTCAGGAAAAACTATAAAATCCTCCCACCTGCTCAGGTAATCAGCCTCTTTGCACAATGTCCCATCCCTGTCAAAAAATACCGCTTTTTTTCGGGGAATTATCTTTTCCAAACCATGATAAACATCATCAACGGTTATGCCTTCCATGCATTTGATGTTGTTCAATGGGCAAATCCTCTTAAAACAAGGGCTGCATTCAATGTTGCTCCTTATTACAACATTACCCTCTTCAGGTGGTCCTGTTAATGCTGGTGATGTAGAACCAAAGATAGCGACAAGCGGCGTCCCAACTGCGTATGAAATATGCATAGGGCCAGAATCATTAGTAATCAATGCGTCACACTCTGAAATAAGATTTATCAGTTCTCTCAGTGTAGTTTTGCCAGCAAGATTGAGAAGGCGCTTATGTTGCTCATCTTCTGATAACTTCTCAGACATGTTAGCTGTAAATCGCTCTATCTCCATAGCAGTAGCTTCCTCATTCTTGCCTCCGAATATTACTACACTGCCGTCTAAATTACTGATAACCTTGATAACGATTTCAGCAAACCTCTGGGGTATCCATCTTTTAGCTGAACCATATGTGGCGCCAGGATTTATTCCGATAATAGGTCTTTTTAGTTTAGAAAGCATTTCTCTCGCATCGGAGCGCTCCTCATGAGATTGAAATATATAAGGGATGGAGTATTCTGCTTTTATACCAACTCTTCTGAGAAGAGTGAGATAATATTCAATATGGTGAATCTTTCTATCTTCGCCATTGAATTCAACAGGATTTGTAAGCATGAAACCCCTTCCATCTCTGTTATAACCTATTCTTTCAGGAATACCGGCAAGAAAAGCGAGCATTGCCGCATCAAAGGCATTCTGAAAAAGAAACGCCTTAGAAAAAGATTTAGATTTCAACATGTTGACAAGATTAATCTTACCCGTGATGCTCTTATAGCTTTCCTCATATATCAATAGATTATTAATATCTGGATGTTTATCGAATATTGATGCTACAGACGGTCTTAAAAGCTGTGAAATTTCAGCATCCCTGAGGGCAATTCTCAATGACCTTATGGCAGGTATAGTCATTACCGCATCCCCTACCCAATTGACACCTCTTATAAATATCTTTTCTTTATCCTCAATCATACATTTAATTTAACACATATTAGTCTTGATTTTTTTAATAAATTAAAAATTTGACAATAATTATTCTAATATAATATAATTTCTTAAATTAGAAATATTAAAGGATATATATGAAAAAAACTTTAAAAGATTCAGGATTTAAACAGACACCCCAAAGGTTAGCCATTGTTGACTTCCTTAAAGATAATAAAAATCATCCTTCAGTTGAAGATATATACAAGTCAGTATCGAGACAATTTCCGACTATCTCGCTTGCAACCGTTTACAACAACCTGCAGACTCTAAAACAGCTTGGAATGGTCAGAGAATTGACCATCAACCCGGATAAAAAACATTATGACCCCAATATTAGTCATCACAACCACCTAATTTGCATGGAATGCAAACAAATAATTGATATTAATATCAATTTTGAACTTAACATCCCAGAAGAAAGCAAATGCGGATTCGAGATAACAGGTAATCACATTGAATTTTATGGCATCTGTTCTGATTGCAGAAAAAAAAGAGGATCACAAAACTGAATACCAGCTTTTATATAAACTTTGATTTAAGAGGGGGTGATAAAAATGGCTGTTTTCGTATGTGGCAAATGCGGAGAAACAAAGGATACAAGATGCAAGCCTAAAAAATGCCCGAAATGCGGCGAAAATGGAACTATGCAGAAAAAATAAGCGGTTTATAAGTTTTTTCTATAAAATACCAAATTTATGTGGAAAATCCTTACGCTTTCTCTCTCCCTGAATGATTGGAGGGGAAATTACAATAATTAAAAAAACAGGAGGTTTTGAAATGTCAGAAATATGTTGCGGACTTAAGGTTGGGCAGGATGTGCCAGATTTCAAACTCGAGACTTTTGAACCAACAAAGGGCGATTTCGGCGAGATTAGTCTTGAAACATTAAAAACAAATAAAAAATGGACTATATTATTTTTCTACCCAGCAGCCTTTACATTCGTTTGTGCCACGGAGTTTGCTGCCCTTGCAGAGCAGTATGAAGACTTTAAAAAAATGGGCGCTGAGGTAATCACCGTCAGCACAGACACAAAATATGTCCAGCTTGCCTGGCAGAGAGAAGAAAAGATGTTAAAAAATGTCAAATATCCTATGGGATCTGACACTACAGGTAACATCTCAAGGCTTTTTGGAGTATATGATGAACAGACAGGGCTTGCATTAAGAGGCACATTTATAATCAGCCCTGAAGGCAAACTTCTTAATTCAGAGGTCAACTACTACAACATGGGCAGAAATATCGATGAATTAATGAGAAAATTTAAAGCAAACCTGCACCTTTCAAAATATGAGGGCGAAGGCTGTCCAGCTAAATGGAAGGAGGAAGGCGATAAAACCCTCAAGCCATCAGCCAAAATGGTAGGGAAGGTTTATGAGGCATATGAAGGAACCTATGGAGGGGAAGATGTAACGATTAAGCCTTGAGAACAGGAGTTAATTTATTGCAGCAAAATAATATTTAAAAAAACTTTCATATTCTCTAAACAAAATATAAAAGCCCCTCTCCCATAAGAGGAGAGGGGCAAAACTTTTGACAATATGCTCAAATTTTAAAGGAGACTTATTATGAAAAAAGTTTTAATTGGCTATTACAGCCGAACAGGAATGACTGAAAAAATGGCTGAATACTTAGCTGAAGGTGTGCGTTTTACTGGAAACGAAGCAGATTTAAAGAAAATTTCAGAGTTAAAAAATGAGAAGGATTTTCAAGGGTATGACGGATATATGTTTGGATGCCCTACATATCACAAAGATATCACAGAGAATTTCAAAACATTTTTATTCCTCGCCCAAAAAGCAAAGCTCGAAGCCAAACCTGGAGGCGCTTTTGGCTCTCATACCCATAGCGGAGAGTCGGCGGGAATTATATTTGATACTATGGAGCACGTTTTTAAAATGAATATGACTTCTCTTGGTCCTCTTTCTCTCAAGGAGTCGCAGATAGTTACTAGAGAAGGAATGGGCGCCTGTCACGATTACGCCAAAGATTTTAGCAAAAAACTTTAATCTAAATTAACCCATAATATAAAATAATGTTAAGGTATAAAAATGGATATTAATATTAAGAAGATACCAGGTGGCTTCAGTGTTGATGGACTTGAATTAAAAAATGGCAAATGCGGTTGCACTTCTATACTGCCCTGCTGTCATAGTTTTTCTAAGGTCAAAAGGCAGGGAGATCTATTTATTTTTACTGCTAAAGCCTCAAATCCTGAAACAAAGGATAATTTTAGGTGGGGATATAAAGTAAAAAAAGGTAATTATTCAGTCGAGGTAATTGTAGATGATGCGAGAGATAAAAAAATATTCTCTGGCTTTTACCCACCTTCATTAAAAGACTGGACTAATAAAGGCTGGGAGGCTGTAAGTTATGAAAATGACAAAGAGGATTTTAATGTCTTGAGATGCGCTGTTTGCAAATGGCTTTATAAAGAAAAAGAACACTCCCAGCCTTTTGAGAAACTTTCCGATGACTGGAAATGCCCTGTCTGTGGTGCTAAAAAAGAATCTTTTGAGAGAATAGATTAAGGAGGTGAAAGAAATGACAAAGGTTGGACAAAAATATAAATGCAATGTCTGCGGAAATGAAGTAGTTATTACAAATGCCGGAGGCGGTGCCCTTATCTGTTGCGGCAAGCATATGGATTTGATTGGTGAAGGTTTTGAATGTAAATAAACAAAAGGAGGTATGAATGACAGCAGTTGAGATAAAAAAAGATATTTATTGGGTAGGAGCTATTGATTGGGCGGTAAGGGATTTCCACGGCTACGAGACCCCAAGAGGAACAACATATAACAATTATCTGATATTAGATGATGAAATTACGCTTGTCGATACAGTCAAAGATGACTTTGCTGATGTAACAATCAAAAACATCAAAAGTCTGACATCTTTTGATAATATTAAACACATTGTCATAAATCATATTGAAAACGACCATGTTTCCAGCATCGACAGGATTATGAACCTTGCCCCTAATGCAACTATTTACATTACAGAAAAGGGGAAAAAGGGACTGGCAAGATTTTTTGACATATCAAGATGGAATATAAAAATCGTCAAAAGCGGCGATACTCTGAAAATAGGCAAAAGAACATTAGTTTTCCTTGAAACCCCCATGCTTCACTGGCCTGATTCCATGGTAACTTATATACCTTACGATAAACTCTTGATAAGTCAGGATGCCTTTGGGCAGCACCTTGCATCTGCAGCCCGATTTGATGACGAGTTTATCACATGCGAATCGGTTTATGAGCTTGATGACGCTGTTTTAGATTATTACGCTAATATCCTTATGCCCTTTGGACAGCTTATCAAAGCAAAGATTGCTGAGGTCCAAAAACTCGGGCTTGAGATTGACATGATAGCCCCAGACCACGGCGTCATATGGAGGGCAAACCCGGGCAAGATTTTGCAGATGTATATGGATATGGCAAACGGCAAGGCTAAGGAGTCTGTTTCGATTATCTACGATACCATGTGGCACAGCACAGAGATTATGACAACTCCGATCATGCAGGGAATCAAAGATGAAGGACTCGATTGCAAGATTATAAAATTAAGGGCTGCTCCGATGAGTCTTGCTGTCAAAGAATTCTGGAAATCAAGAGGAACTCTTTTTGGGACTCCAACTATTAATAATGTTATGTTTCCTACAGTAGCAGAGATTCTCTACCATCTAAAAGGACTAAGACCTAAAAATAGGATAGTAGGAGCTTTCGGCAGCTTCGGCTGGGGAGGCGGAGCAGTAAAAGAAGCGTATGAAGAGTTTAAGAAGATGGGGCTCGAAATTTTTGAACCAGGTCTCCAAGTAAACTACAAGCCATCCCTCGAAGACGAAAAGAAATGTTATGATTTTGGAAAGGAATTTGCAAAAAAGGTAAAAGAGTATCACCAGAAATTTTAAGCGTTATTTTCAATAATTTATAACGAATAACCCCGTGATTTAGCGGGGTTATTTTATTTCAAGCTCTCTATCCTATTAGAATATACATTAGCAGGCATTTGCTCAAATGGTCTCTTACAAAAATCAACTCTCACTCTATATCTGCCGGCATTAATCTTATCAGGAAGCACAAAATAAAGGAAACGAGAGGATTTTCTGTCATTAATCATTATGCAGTCTGAATCTCCCTCATTTATAAGCATAGCTTCTGTAATGATTTTTTCTTTTACTTCGTCGTCTGTAATTAAAATCTTACTTTTTACGCCAAAACCAAAATCACTAACTGACGAAAAAGAGAGCCTGATTGTTTCACCGGCATTGTAGCGGTCGTAATCCGTCGAAAGATATATTCTCCTGTTATAATCGCTCTCGCCTGTATGAACCTTGGATGTTGATGCCTCCCAAAAGCGAGGTCTCGCGGAATCGAGATGGACTATCTGACCTCCATAATGACCAACTCCGCAGCAATCGTGTGATTTAATGAGTTCCCATAATTTCTTCCCGTCAACACCATCAATGCGGAAATCGACTGCTATGCCATCTATATGAGTGCTTGTTTTAGCAGCATTAGCCCCTTTTTTTCTAATGTTTGTGTTGTAATCGGGGCTGCGGTAACCTGACTCTATTATAATCACCTTATCAGGAGCCACAAGGTCTGAAAAATAATCGAGCATAAATATAAGGCGCGGGGATATATTTTCTCCCATCTTTTTAGTTGGAAAATTAAAAACCTCATCAATCTTTTCAAATGCAGTTTTATTGAGAGCACCTTCAGAATTGAGCAAAGTTACATTTGCTTCATTGCCTGTTTTTTCATTCCTTATATGGATTTTCCCATTACCCATCAGAAAGAACCTGCCGCTTTGAGCTTCGCATACAGGCAATAAAAAAAATTGCAATAAACCTATCAGAAACAAAGCTTTAAAGCATGCTAATACAGAATAGAAAATTATTGAGAAAACCTTTTGCATTATTTATTAATATATCACGGTTTTAATATAAAATTACAAACAGGCTTTGTTACCCCAATTATGTTGATAGAGTCATAAAACTCTTGATTTGCAGGTCATTGCGAAAACTCGAAGGGTTCTTGGCAATCTCATCAGAATAAAGTTTAAGGTTTAATTATTCAAAGTTAAAGACGTTTACATTGAACCCTGAATCTTGAAATATTTAGCTCCGCTCGCAATGACCCTTCCTATCGCTACTGTTATGTTAGTATCAGAAGAGCTTGAAAACTTTAATTGAAAGGAGATATACATGCCATATGTGAATATCAAAATAACCAGAGAAGGCGTCACACCCGATCAAAAAGCAAAACTCATAAAAGGAGTTACGAACCTACTCGTTGAAGTATTAGGCAAAAACCCCCAGACAACTTTTGTAATAATTGATGAAGTTGATACAGACAATTGGGGCATCGGTGGGGAATCCGTGACATTAAGACGGAAAAAAGGGCAATAGGCGTCCGTATGGTATAATATAAAATTAGGAGATAAGATGGCATATTTAATATTGAGAATAATGGTTAACGCCCTCTCTATCGGTATAGCCGTTAAGCTCGTAGAAGGCATTACCTTCACAGGCGAGTGGTGGAAAATGATAATTGTGGGCATCATATTCGGCCTTGTGAATTCTCTCGTAAAACCAATAATTACCTTTTTCTCTCTCCCTTTAATTTTCTTTACATTAGGGATTTTCATAATTGTAGTTAACGCCCTGATGCTGTTGCTTACCGCAAAACTCTCTGATACCTTTAATCTTGGACTGCATATAGATGGGTTTATTCCAGCTCTATTGGGTGCGCTTATAATCAGTGTGGTAAGCATTATCCTCTCGTGGGTGTCAGGGGTGAATAAAATTAAATACAAGGTTATCAATTAATTTATTGGAATGGAAGAACTTACTTATAAAAAATCAGGCGTCGATATTGATGAAGGAGAAAGATTTGTCAGTCTTATCTCGCCTCTTGCTAAAAGCACCTTTAGGCAGGAGGTAATGACAGATATCGGACTATTTGGAGCGCTCTTTAAATTAGACATTAATAAATACAAAGACCCCGTGCTCGTAAGCGGAACAGATGGTGTGGGCACAAAGCTTAAAATAGCCTTTATGGCTGACAGACATGATACCGTAGGGATAGACCTTGTTGCCATGTGCGTTAATGATATACTCACATCCGGCGCCGAACCACTTTTCTTTCTTGACTACCTTGCCACTGGGAAACTAATTCCGGAAAAGGCGAAAGAGATTATAAAGGGTATAGCCGAAGGCTGCAGACAAGCCCGATGCGCTCTTATAGGTGGCGAAACAGCTGAAATGCCGGGTTTCTACAAACAGGATGAGTATGATCTTGCAGGTTTTGCCGTAGGTGTAGTCAACAAGGATGAGATAATTGACGGTTCAGGCGTTAAGCACGGCGATATAATTATAGGCCTCTCATCCAGCGGGCTTCACAGCAACGGTTACTCCCTTGTGAGAAAGATTTTTTTTGAAGTTCATAATTTCAAGCTTGACGCCTTCATCCCTGAATTGAATTCAACTCTGGCAGATGAACTCTTGAAGCCAACCAGTATTTATGTCCCGGCATTCAATTGCCTGAAGGGCAATATCCACATAAAGGCAATGGCTCATATAACAGGCGGCGGAATGGTTGGCAACATCCCCCGTATCCTTAGAGAAGGCTTAATTGCCGTTATCAGTGAAGATTCATGGCATAAGCCCGCTATCTTTGAACTTATCAAAAATTTAGGAAATGTCCCCACAAACGATATGAAAAGGACATTTAATCTTGGGATAGGTTTTGTTGTCATAGTTGGCGAAAAAGATGCCCCAAGGGCAATCCGAATCCTCAAAGAAAATAATTTTGATGCTTACAATATTGGGTTTATAGCAAAAGCAGGGGATAAAAAAACACCTATCATATTTGAAGGATGAGAAGGAAATAGATTAAAAGCAAGTTTGGCAATAAAATAATATTAAGCCAAACTTGAGAAATTTCTTGAAAAGTGTGATAGAAGGTTGTTATTGCCTCCCGGGGCGAAGCTAAGAAACCCTTCGACAAGCTCAGGGTGACATTATAGAGATTGCCAAGAATCCCTCGGTTTCTCACAATGCCTATTGCGACGTAATTCCATAAATTTTCTCTTATTAAGATGTCGTATAAAGATCCTTCACCAGCCCTTCCTAATCTATCTTGCCATTTTAAAGCGCTTTTTGGCTCTATCGCCAAATTTGTAAACTGCTTTCAAATTGGTAAATACCCCTCGCCCCAACCCTCTCCCACAAGGGCAGAGAAAATAACTTTTGACAATACCCTTAGGATAGGTCGGGGAAACATTAAAAATAATAATAGACGATAACAAAATCCTTTAGGATGCTATAGGATCCCTCTACCACGCCTTTTCATGTTTTAGAAATAATATGCTTAGGGGCGGCAGCGTTAGTAAAAGGGATTGATTATAGCCGTGAAAAGGCACTTGTTCAGTCACTATTTGCCCCAAATTCCCGTGTCCGCTGCCTCCGTAAAATTCTGCATCGCTGTTTAATACTTCCCGCCAGAGCCCTTCAGAAGGAACGCCAATCCTGTAGTTGACTCTTAGAACAGGTGTATTATTGCAGATAATTAAAATTTCAGACACTTCCCTTTCACCTCTCCTTATGAAGCTTATCACACCCTGAGACCAGTCCCTAAAGTCAACCCATTGAAATCCGCTGTAATGAAAATCTATCTCATAAAGAGAAGGTTCATTCTTATATAGCCAATTTAAATCTCTTAACCAGTTTCTTATGCCCTGATGCAAATGATGCCCTAAAAGATGCCAGTCGAGGCTCGTCTCATGGTTCCACTCATTATGCTGACCGAACTCTCCGCCCATGAATATTAGTTTCTTGCCCGGGTGCCCATACATATATCCGAATAAAAGCCTGAGATTCGCAAACTTCAGCCATTCATCGCCCGGCATCTTTCTAATAAGAGACCCCTTGCCATATACAACCTCATCATGAGAAAGTGTCAGAATAAAATTCTCGTAAAAGGCATACCAGATACTGAAGGTTAATTTATGGTGGTTGTATTTTCTGAATATAGGGTCAAGGGAAAAATAATCAAGGGTGTCGTGCATCCAGCCCATATTCCATTTGAGACCAAAGCCAAGCCCGCCTAAATATAAAGGTCTCGAGACCATAGGCCATGAGGTTGATTCCTCCGCAATGGTTTGGACATCGGGGAATTCTTTGTATATTACCGAATTAAGCTGCTTAAGAAACTCTATTGCCTCGAGATTCTCCTTGCCTCCATATTTGTTGGGTATCCATTGTCCTTTTGCCCTTGAGTAGTCAAGATACAGCATTGATGCTACAGCATCTATTCTCAGGGCGTCTATATGGTATTTGTCGAGCCAGAACAGTGCACTACTAATCAGAAAAGCCTTAATCTCGTTCCTGCCGTAATTGAAAATATAACTTTTCCAGTCGGGATGAAAACCCTTTTTTGGGTCTTGATGTTCATAAAGGTGTGTGCCGTCAAAATATACCAACCCGTGGATATCGTCAGGGAAATGGGACGGAACCCAGTCTAAAATAACACCGATGCCGTTTCTGTGGAGATAATCAACCAGAAACATAAAATCTTGCGGACAGCCGTATCTGCTTGTTGGAGCAAAATAGCCTGTAGTCTGATACCCCCATGACCCATAGAAAGGGTGTTCCATAACGGGAAGGAATTCGACATGGGTAAAACCCATATCCTTAACATAATCGGCAAGCTGATATGCGATTTCTCTATATGACAAAAACCTGTTTCCATCTTCTGGAACCCTGCGCCAGGAGCCAAGATGAACCTCGTAAATCGAGAGTGCTGAATTCAGTGAGTTTTTTTTATATCTTGTGGCAATCCATTCGCTGTCTTCCCAATGGTAATCAAGCCCCCAGACAATTGAGGATTTACCCGGAGATGCCTCACAATAAAAAGCAAAAGGATCGGTCTTATCAACCCGATAGCCTGAAAATTTAGATACAATGTGGTATTTATATAAAGTCCCAACGCCTATATTGCTTATAAAACCCTCCCAGATGCCTGACCCATCCCATCTGAGGGCGAGAGGATGAAGGGCAGAATCCCAGTAGTTGAAATCCCCTATTACAGAGACCTTTTCAGCATTAGGCGCCCAAACAGCGAAATATGTCCCCGTTATGCCGTTAACAGTCATGACGCGGGAACCTAATTTTTCATATAATTTATAGTGGCTCCCCTGTTTGAATATATAAATATCATAATCTGTAAATAAGCTCACATCGTGGCTGACTATTGGTTCACCTGTAAAATCACCGTGTTCATTGGCCATATTACCTCCTCATTAACTAAACTACCGAATAGAATATAGAGCAATTGCACGTATATAAATACAATTTTAGACACTAATGCTGCAATATCTACCCTGAAAGCTATTATTTTCTTTGAGCCTGTTTTCTATCTCTCTAATAACGGTTGATTTATCAGCCGACCACAGCGGGGCGACAAGCTCACCCCTGTGGGCGTCTCCCGTAAGCCTGTGGATAACGATAGTAGGGCTCAGATGTTCCAAAAAGGTGCAGACCATCTCAATATATTTCTCCCTGCTGACAGGGGTGAACTCACCCTTTTCGTATATCTCAACGAGGCGACTGCCTTTAGCAACATAAAGGAGGTGAATTTTGACGCCATTAACGCCAAGTTCTGATAAATAATGCGCTGTTTCAGTTATCTCTTTAGCATCCTGACCCGGAAAGCCGAAGATTATATGAGCAACTATCTGAAAAGAATATCTGGCAGCCAATCTTACAGCATCTTCAAAATCTCTGAGACTGTGCCCCCTCCCTATCCAATTCAGGGTTTTTTCATTAATGCTTTGAAGCCCTAATTCAAGAAAAACCAGGTAATTTTTGGCATAATCGTCTAAAAGGTTTAATCTTTCAGCATCTACACAGTCAGGCCTCGTGCCGATAGACAAAGCCTTTATCTCGGGGAATTGTCTTATCGCATCCCAGTTAACCTTTAATTCCTGTAGGGGGGCATAAGTATTGGTGTAAGACTGGAAATAGGCTATAAAGCCGTCTATTTTCTTATATTTTTTCCTTAATCCCTCCATGCCGAGGCGAATTTGGGCTTCAATATTATAGCCCTTTTCCCACAAACCTGTGCCTGAACCTCTTTCGTTGCAGTAAATGCAGCCGGCGCCTTTGATTCTGGTCGGGCAGGTCAGACCGGCATCTATGGTAATTTTGTAAATCCTCCCTCCTAAAATCTTATTCAGGAAACTTTTTAAATCATTATAAGGTTTTTTTTCCATATTTTTGCTGTTTGGGCTATTTAAGTTATTATAAATGAGTATAACATTTACTCAAGGATTATTCAGATGACACAAAATATTTACGATGTTGTAGTAGTTGGGGCAGGACACGCTGGTTGCGAGGCTGCCTGCGCCGCATCACGCATGGGACTTAAGACACTGCTATTAACTATGAATATCGATAACATCGCCCACATGCCCTGCGCACCTGCTGTGGGCGGAGTTGGGAAGGGGCATCTCGTAAGGGAAATAGATGCATTCGGGGGTGTCATGGGCTGGATTACCGATTTATCAGCCCTGCAATACAAAACCCTCAATACATCCAAAGGATTTGCCGTCCATTCCACCCGTGCGCAGGTGGACAAACACCTATATAAAAAACTGATGCGTATGCATCTTGAAGAACTTCCCAATCTCTTCATCAGGCAGGCTCTTATTACTGATTTGATAATAAAAAACGGGGCGGTGTGCGGTCTGAGAGATAATTTCGGTTTTGTATTTGAATCAAAAGCCGTGATAATTGCAGCAGGGACTTTTCTTTCTGGACTAATTCATATCGGCGATAAAACTCAACCTGCTGGAAGGGCAGGCGAATCGCCGTCATATGAGCTGCCCGAATTTCTCAGACACATAGGCTTTGAAACAGGCAGATTCAAAACAGGCACTGGCCCGAGGCTAAAAGGCTCGTCCATTGATTATTCAGCCCTTGAGATAAGACCTGGCGACGGCAGCCCGAGACCTTTCTCATACAGAAGCGGACAGATTGATTATAAAGAATATCCATGTTATATAACATTTACCAATGATAAGACGAGAGAATTGATTCTTCATAATCTTGAAAAATCTGCTTTATATGGAGGCATGATACAGGGAACTCCTGTAAGATACTGTCCTTCGTTAGAAGACAAAGTCGTCAAATTCCAAGATAAGCAAAGGCATCAGGTCATACTTGAGCCTGAAGGCAAAGACACCGATGAGATATATGTTTCGGGTCTTGGCAACAGTATGCCTCCCGAGATACAGGAAGAGATAATCCGCTCCCCAAAAGGACTGGAACAAGCTGTTATCTTAAGGCCAGCTTATGCGATTGAGTATGACTATATCTTACCTCATCAACTTATGCCGACACTCGAATCAAAAGTAATCGAAGGTCTTTTTTTTGCTGGTCAGATAAACGGCACGACAGGCTATGAAGAAGCTGCCGCGCAGGGTCTTGTGGCAGGTATAAATGCGGGATTAAAAGTGCTTGCAAAACCGCCTTTGATTTTAGAAAGAGCTGAATCTTACACTGGCGTCATGATAGACGACCTTGTGACAAAAGGAACTGATGAACCTTACAGGATTTTTACGTCAAGGGCTGAGCACCGCCTTTTTCTACGGGAAGACAATGTCTATTACAGGCTTTCTGAAAAGGCATATAAACTCGGTTTAATCCCCGATAAAAGAATGCGCGAGATAGAGATAGAACTGGAGTCTGTAAAAAAGCTAAAAGAACAACTCAGAAATACTAAAGCAAGGGACAATGAAAGGGATGAAACAGTCACGCTTGAGATGATGATTAAGAGGGGAGAATTAAACCTCGCAGATATTGATAACCTTGCAGATGAATATCCGCCCCATGTCATCCATCATGTTCAGATAGAGGTTAAGTATCAGGGCTATATAGAACGGCAACAAAAAGAAGCTGAGAAACTCAAGGATTTGGAAAGGGTCAAGATCCCGCTCCGTTTTAATTATAACATCCCCGGTTTGTCTCTGGAGATTATGGAAAAGTTAAACAAAGTCAAACCGCTCAATCTTGGACAGGCATCCCGCATACCCGGTATGACACCCTCTGCCATTTCACTTCTGATGTTTAAGATAAAACATAATGAAATGATATCAGCCTAATAATACAATTTTCACAACCTCCCAAAAATAAAGCTTGGAAGGGCTGTTTCGGGATTTTTATAACCGACAAATTTATTTTGCTTATTGTTTTTGAATGCGGGATGTTTTATTTCAATAAAATATTATTTTTCCGTCATTCCGACTTGTTCGGAATCTATTCTCCTTGTCAATCCTAAAGAAAGATAGACCGTAGGCAATCTGCAATGGCAATATAGTATGGTGTCATTTTGTATGAAAACCTTACAGGAAGGATTGCCGACAAGCGGCAATGACACAGAATGAAGGAACAACAGGGCTACATTTCTATCGCCGAAATAGGTGCATGTGTAAGCGCTTTACAGACATCCCTTTAGTTTTCTATAATAGATGGTGAGCATTTCGCTTCGCCTTCAGCCCCATCGAGACTGTCCGTGGCTTTGTCTTTTGGAATCGCATTATATCCCTGCGATTATTACAGTACATTAGAATTTATTTTGGACTGGTATCACTTTAAAAATAAAAACAAAGGAGATTTTTAAACCTTGAAAAGATTGCACATTGTTATTTTGATATTCTTTATGTTTGCCGTCACTTCTACTGGGTGTTCGGCGGAAAAATATGGCAGTGGTGTAGATAAGACCCTGCCCACAGTAAAGGTGAAAGACATTTTTTTAGATAGCTCACTGCAAGGCAAAGTTGTTAATCTCGAGGGAGTAATAGCTACCCAGTGCCAGTCAAGTGGATGCTGGTTTTTCCTTAGCGACGGAACAGGCAGAATTTTTATAAATCTTGCCCCTAAAGGATTTGCACTTCCGCCTAAAACAGGCAAGAAGGCAAAGGTTACAGGTGAAGTCTTCAGAGACCAACATAATGTTCAGATTATTGCTCATGGGGTAGAGATTTATTAATGCCGCTTGTAAAAATAGCCTTTAAAAACATCCTGCGGTATAGAACGAGGACAGCTTTAGCCCTGCTGGGCATAGCTGTCTCTGTTGCCCTTGTTTTTTCGATTATATCCTTCAATAAAGGATTTGAAAGAGGCCTTTCTAGAGAGCTTGAAGCCACTGGGCTTCATTTTATGATAGTCTCATCAGGATGCCCTCATGAAGTCGCATCAATGGTTCTGCATGGCGCAGTCGTTCCAAAGTTTATTAGCACAGACATTCTTGAAAATCTCAAAGAATTTGAAGGAATCGAACTTATTTCACCTGTTATCGTGACTCAACTGCCTAATCAGGATAAGGGAAGAATTGATTTGATATACGCAATGGAGATGGAACACATATCTAAACTTAAGCCCTCATGGAGGATAAAGGGCAGCATACCCATTAATTCTGATGAGGTCATTGTAGGCTTTGAGATTGCCTCGCATGACAACCTAAAAATTGGAGACATGATTAGATATGCTGATTTTAAAAAAACCTTCAAGGTTGTAGGGATTTTAGAAAAGACAGGCGGGCAGGATGATGCATATATTTACATGTCGCTTAAAACCCTTCAGGAAATCATTAATAAGCCCAGAGAGATTACAGCTATCGGGGTTAAATTAATTAAGCCTGAAAAACTCAATACTATTCAGGAAGAAATCTCTTCAAAAATCCCAGGTATTCAGATTGTTACGATGGGACAAGTTCTTAGCAGCCTCGCAAATCTTGCTGCATCTGCAAGGGCGCTGAGCCTCTCCATAGCATTGATAGCCATAACTGTTAGCGCCTTCGGGGTTATGAACCTTATACTCATGGCAGTCTTTGAGAGGACCCAGGAGATAGGTATGATGAGGGCGATTGGGGCATCTAAATACGATATTTATAAAATAATTATGTGTGAAACAATAATTGTCACCATATTAGGCGGTGCAGTAGGCATATTGTTGACATTAATTTCAGCAGGAGGTATCGAAACACTCGTTAGAACGTTTTTACCGTATGTGCCTGCAGGCAAGATGCTGCTTTTTGAACCTTTGCCTGCATTGTATTGCATAGCTTTTGCTCTTGTTATAGGTCTTATATCAGGGAGTTACCCTGCGTGGAAGGCTTCTAATATCAGTCCTATTGAGGCAATTAAAGGATGATAGAGCTTATAGATGTAGAAAAGGTCTATCTTAGGGGCTCCGAAAAGGTAAAGGCTCTCAGGGGGATTACACTAAACACAATGCCAGGTGACTTTTGCGCTGTAACAGGGGCATCTGGTTCTGGCAAGACAACACTTCTACACCTCATAGGCTGTCTTGATGTCCCAACAAAAGGCATTGTTAAGATAGACGGCATTGAGATCGGACACATGAGGGAATCAGAACTTGTGAGATTAAGAAGAAAAAAAATAGGCTTCATATTCCAGCAGTTCTACCTGATTCCTGGTCTGTCAGTGATTGAAAATATAACGCTTCCCCTGATATTTGCAAGGGAAAAACCTGATAAGGCAAGGATAATCCAGATAATAGAGACTGTGGGCTTGAAAGACAGGATGCATCATAATCCAAATCAGCTAAGCGGCGGAGAGATGCAAAGGGTTGCGATAGCAAGGGCTTTAGCAAATAATCCCGAAATCTTGCTTGCCGATGAGCCGACTGGAAATCTGGACACCGAAAACAGCGAAAGGATATTTGAGATTCTCCTCTCTCTCAACTCACGAGGTTTGACTATAATAATGGTTACACATAACCCTGATCTTGCCAGCAGGGCAAAAAGCATAATCAAGCTTAAAGATGGCAGGATTGTATCAAGTAATAGTTAAAGCCAAATCCAGCAATAAAAAAATGTCATTTCAAGCAAAGCGAGAAATCTTAATGCTTTACTAAAAAAATTCCTCACACCATTTGGGTGTTCGGCATGACAGGAGTAGTAATTGATAATGACGGTTATCGCTGGATTTGGGCTGAAGTGCGTTGTTGTTTTTTTAATGTTTACTCAATCGATTCATCCTGTAATCTGTGAGCAGTTTGATAAATGCCACATCTTCAAAAGGATTTTCACGCATACCGTAAAGATGGCTTGAGCAGTTGCAGTCAGAAGAGCCGAATTTATCTACTTTCCAATCCGTTATAGCTTTAATATCTTGCGCAATAGCGCACTCCAGGTTATCCCTTGAGCGAATCGGGAGCGCTCCAAAAAAATCCGCTTTTTCTCTCAAAAAATCTATATGCCAAAAACTTTTTTTATTGCGTCTCTGGTGTCGTCTAATCCGTGATGTTAGGTTTTTCATTGCTGAGCCAATATAAATGTAGTATCCCTTTTTAAATCTAAACAATCCGAGACTCCCTACGCTGATGGTTTTTGGCTTATTCAACCTGAGTATTAATATATAAGAGCCTCTATCTTGAGCCTCCTTTTTAAGAGTTTCCCATGGTATTGTAAGTTCTTTTATTTTTTCTCCAAAAGATAAGTCCTTATTCCATGTGAGACCATACGCCTTAATAATGATTTTGTCTTTTAGTTTATAAAGCTCTTTTGAAAATTCAAGATCATCATGATAATTCGGCAAAAAGTAATCACACTTCCCTGAATGGACAAAAAAGACTACAGCACCTTTATAATTGCTTCTGGCGAGATCTAACAGATGTCTCTTGCCCCTTGAGGTTATTGCATCAGGAAACATGGCGATATTTTCACTAAAATGGGTGCAAGATTTTATTTCTAAAATCAATTTTTCGGCACCATTTTCGAGCAAAAAATCAAACCTGCTCATGCCAGCCGTGTATTCTCTTTTGCTGACTCGATATCCAGCAAAAAAATCTAAAAGACTATTTTCTATTAAATATGAGGCTACATTATTCGTTTCAAAGGTGTGTAGAAAGACAGGGAGACCTTCCTTTTCTACAGCCCAAGTGGTGTATTGTGTAGTTCTTTCAGGCCTGTTATCCCTATGAATATAAAGGGTTCTGCCTTCAATTAATAGTTCCATCAACCTTCCAGAGTTAGGCAGGTGAGCTTTTATAATCTTCCCGTTTAATGAACACTGAACGATAAATCTGTTAAGCCTTCTAAGAAATATCGCCTTTTTGAAATCTCTTATTTTTTCTAAATAGGGCATGATATTTATTCTAAAACATACTTTTAACAAAAAACCTCCCTATCACTATTTTGGGGCTCTCGGTGAAGGTTGCTCAAACATAACGATAAATTGTATATTAAATATTCTTTTTATTTGTCTGCCTGCCTTGTAAGGCACTCTACTTAAATATGTTAAACCTAAAAAAAAATGAGTTTATTAATGAGATAAAAAAAGGGTTAATCCCACCCCTATATGTTGAAATACCTTATACAGAGCCTTTCAAAATCTACGAGTTGTATTGCCGATATTATCTTGGGAATCAGCGTAATTCGCTTCTTCTTGAGAGCTCAAAAGGCAATTTCAAGATAGCCCGTTTTTCCTTCATAACCTTTAGCCCTTTTATCACTATACAGGCAAAAGACGGGTCTTTGGAAGTATCAGGATTAGATAATGCCTCTAATATTGCCTTTTCTGCGAAGCCCCTCAGGATGCTCAAGGATATAATAGTGTCATACCCTCAAAAATTCCTTCCCGAAATACCGCCTTTTCAAGGGGGGGCTATAGGTTGCCTTAGTTATGATTTTGTGCGTTATATCGAAAAGATACCCAAAACTGCTATAGACGATCTCCATATTCCAGATGCACATTTTCTGATAGTTGATACTGTAATATCCTTTGACCACTATCAGAAAAAGGCATGGGTGGTGCTATCTCCAGGTGCAAAGGCAATAGTTAACAAAAAGAGTGATATTTTATCTTCTGATTGGGGAGAAATTTACGACGCAAGTGAAAAAATTATATCCGACATTTGCGATGTTATAAATAACACTTCATACAAAATAAATGAAACCGATAGTCATACACTCAAGGAATCTAACAGTTCTAACAGTATCATCAACTATGAAATGACCAAAGAGCAATACATGGATATAGTCCGAAAGGCAAAAAAATATATAGCCTCAGGGGACATTTTCCAGGCTAACCTTTCCCAGAGAATCTCGGCATATATAGGCGCTAAGGACACTTGGGAGCTTTATAAAATCTTAAGAAAAATCAATCCTTCTCCTTTTGCGGTCTATGCCGATTTAGGCGATTATCAAGTGGTTAGCTCTTCTCCTGAAAGATTGATCCGGGTGATGAACAATGTCATAGACACAAGGCCAATCGCAGGAACAAGACCAAGAGGGTCTGATATAAACGAAGATGAGTTAATGAGGAAGGAATTGCTGCTGAACGAAAAAGAGAGGGCAGAGCACATAATGCTTATCGACCTCGAAAGAAATGACATCGGCAGGGTTTCTAAATATGGAACGGTCTCCGTTGATGAACTAATGATAACAGAGGATTACTCCCATGTTATACATATTGTTTCCAATATAAGGGGCCTTCTTCAGGATGGTAAAACATGTCTTGATGTCTTAAGGGCAACATTTCCGGGAGGCACCATCACAGGGGTTCCAAAAGTTAGGTGCATGGAGATAATCGATGAACTTGAGCCTGTCCAGAGAGGGCTCTACACGGGTTCATTCGGATATGTCTCTTTTGCTGGCAATATGGATATGAATATTATAATCAGGACTTTTATAGTAAAAAACGGTTTTGCCTATGTTCAGGCAGGAGCCGGCATTGTAGCCGACTCAGACCCTCAAAGAGAGTATTATGAAACACTCAAAAAAGCAGAGGCTCTTATTAAGACGATTAAGCTACTTTAAACTTTAGATTATTCACGAAATCCTGCTGCTTTTTATTGTATGGATGCACTTAAAAGGTTATTTTAAACTATATTTTTAACCAGGGAAGTTGGATGGAGCCAGTCGATTATATAATCTCTGGAGATTATATACTTACAGTAAATCAAAGCAATGAACTTATAAGAAATGGCGCTATTGCCATAAAAGATGGGATTATAATCGCTATTGGCAGTACGGATGCCATTTTTAATAAATACAGTGCTAAAGAGGTCATCTACGGTCAAGGCAGGGCGGTTATGCCGGGCTTTGTAAATACTCACACTCATGCCGCTATGGTCTATTTCAGGGGATTATCAGATGACCTGCCACTCAAGGATTGGCTCGAAAAGCACATCTGGCCCGCAGAAAACAGATGGCTTAGCCCTGAGTTTATATACGACGCCTTAGGGCTTGCCTGTCTCGAGATGCTGAGTGCCGGTATTACCACATATCATGATATGTATTTCTTCGGAGATGCTGCAGCCCAAAAAACAAAAGAGTTGGGTATGAGGGCTGTATTAGGCGTAGGCATACTCGATTTTCCATCAGTCTCTGCAAAAACTACTGACGAATATTTAGAAAATGCAATAAGATTTATAAAAAACTGGCAGAACGATGAACTTATTACTCCCTCTATCGCCCCCCATGCAATATATACTTGCAGCCCAGAAACCTTAAAAAAATCTAAGCTAATCTCAGAAAAATATGGCACCCCAATACATACTCATCTTTCGGAAACGGAATGGGAAATCAAAAACTCTTTACTCAAGTATGGGAAAAAACCTGTTAAACTCCTTGATTCGCTTGGTTTTCTGGATGAAACCCTTACCCTTGCTCATTGTATATGGATTGATGATGACGAGATCGAACTTCTCGCAGAAAACAAGGTCGGGGTCTCTCACTGTATGGAAAGCAATCTAAAACTCGCATCAGGCTTTGCACCAATTGTTACTATGCTTAACGCTGGCATTAAGGTTACATTCGGGACAGATAGTGCAGCAAGCAACAACGACCTCAACATAATGAGTGAAATGGCGACAACTGCGAAAGTGCATAAAGCCCTTGCCAATGACCCAACAGTTCTGGATGCAAAAACTGCTATCATGATGGCAACAAGATGGGGCGCAGAAGTTTTAGGGCTTGGAGAAAAAATAGGCAGTATAGAAGTGGGGAAAATCGCTGATATCATCACTATAAATCTAAAAAAACCTCATCTGTTGCCTTTATATGATGTCTATTCCCACATAGTTTATGCTGCAAGGTCATCGGATGTCGAAGATGTCATGGTCAACGGGAGACTGCTCATAAAAAACGGCAAGCATACTTCTGCGGACGAACAAGAAATACTGCAAAAAGCAGAACAATGGGGTAAAAAAATAGCCGACCATAATTCACAGGCTTAATTGCCGCTGCTATCGTTGAGTTCATCAAACAATCTGCGATGTTTTAGTTCTGTTATCAAATCTATCTTTACGATTACAACACCATCTTTTAACCAATAGTCTATATCAAGGACATCAAACCATCCAAATTCAGCAGGTGGATATAGAGGCCTGAATTCATATCCAATAATCCTGCCATTCATATCCTTGATCATACTTACCTGAGAACGCTTAAAAGAACCGTGAAAGGAAACAAATCTTTCTGCCATCTGGACAGCTTCTTCAGCAGGCACCCCTGATTTTATTCTATAATCAAAATCAGGAGCGAATATCTCAAACTTATAACCATCGCCATCAATGTCCAATAGGGCTACATTCTCGAGATCGTCGCCATATCTAGCGCCATATAGAATCACTGTAAACTGTCCTTTGATATCGCTTGTCCTGATCTCGTGAGTTTTGAGCCTTCCTGTGGGCGCACAAGAGCTGAGTAAAACGATAATAAATATAATTAATGTAAGATTTAAGAGGTTTTTAATTGAGTTTTTCATGTTTTTTCTCCTTCCATGAGGATTTTTCACTATAATGCTTAAAGCAAATTAGACCTGGCAGCAAGCCGTTAAAAAGGGTGTTGTCTCCTTTATAGCAACTTTAATTTTGAATCAGTTAATAAAGATGTCAGAAAACCTATGCTGTCTGTGAGCAGTAGAACCCCGAAAATAATAAGTATTACACCACTTGCAATGTTTAAAATCCTCATGAATTTATGTAGTTTTCTGGTATAAGTGAAAAAGATATTGACGGCAAGGGTGGCGAGCATGAAAGGGATCGCCAATCCAAGAGAGTAAATGGCAAGTAATTTTAGTCCGTATGATGCCGATCCCTGAGAACTGGCATATATAAGTATTGTTCCCAATATTGGCCCAATACAGGGTGTCCAGCCGGCAGAGAAGCTCACACCTATTAGAAATGCACCTATAATCCCCGTTGGTCCTCTGTGAAGGTGGAATCTCTTTTCTCGCATTAAAAAATCAAGTTTTATAAAACCGCTAACAAAAAGCCCAAATAAAATAGTGAGAATACCTCCTACAATTCTCAAGACAGATTGATATTCAAGTAAAAGCTGACCGGCCAGCGAAGAAGAGGCACCAAGGGTTATAAAAATAGTAGAAAAACCGGCAATAAAAGCAAGGGTGTTCAAGAAAGTTCCAGGGGTAAAATTGGAATGCCTTAACTCATCTACAGACAATCCAGATATGAAAGAAATATATGCTGGCACGAGAGGCAAAACGCAAGGAGAAAGAAAGGACAGCAAACCAGCAGCAAAGGCGAGTGTATATGTGACATCATTCATCAAAATTTATACACAACATTATATTAACAGGTTATTTATCGTAAAAAGACTATTGTCAGCAACATTCTAAGGCAAAGGCTTTTTACCTTGCACATTCTCCCTTGTCACCCTTGAGCTTTTCGATTGCATGTGGTAGTGCATCGAGTATTATTTCGAGGCTTTCCTCAACAGCGGCTGGACTCCCCGGAAGATTTATTATCAAAGTTTTCCCCCTAACGCCAGCTACCGCCCTTGATAGCAGAGACTTTTTCGTCTTTTTAAGTCCTTCTATTCTCATTGCCTCAGCGATGCCAGGGACTTCTTTTTCTATAACCTCGAGTGTTGCATCAGGAGTTACATCCCGATTGGATAAGCCTGTCCCACCAGTAGTTAAAATCAGGTCAACACTTCCAGCATATTCAAGCAGTTTATGTTTTATCAAATCCCTTTCATCAGGCAGGATTTCATAATGTTTAATTTTTGCGATATCCTTGATTATCTGAGAAATGAGCTGTCCGCTTTTATCCTCCCTCTCGCCTCTTGAACCTTTATCGCTTATTGAAAGAATTGCAACAGTAATCATTTTCTTTACCTATAAATTTGAATCATTTTGAGAGATAATGGAGGAAATGGCTATGGGATCGCCAATGCAAAGTCTTCCCCCTTTAATTATCCTGATAAAAATCCCTTCCTTCGGCATCACGCAATCTCCTGCTTGATAATAAATTGCACATCTTTCGTGGCATACTTTGCCGATCTGAGAGACTTCACCAATGACATCTTTGCCAAGTCTCAATCTCGTTCCAACGGGAAGAGATAACAAGTCTATGCCTTCTGTTGTTATGTTCTCTGCAAAACTGCCGGCAGAAACATCAATGCCGAGTTTTTTCATCTTTTCTATGCTCTCAACAGCGAGAAGGCTAACCTGCCTGTGCCATTTAGATGAAGCATGGGCATCGCCCTGCAATCCGTAATTTTCGATTGCCAATGCCTCATCAACGGGGGTTTTGGCTTCCCCCTTTTTTTCGTTTAGATTAATGGAGACTATTCTGGCTTTCATTATAATTTTTACATTATCACAACTGAAGGCTTTTAGTCAGCTTGCTATAAATTTCAATATCTCTTAATCATATAAGAAGCAAGCAAAGTTGTAAGTAGAGCCGCTGCTAAAAGCCCAGCGGAAACAGCCACATTATTAAGCAGTTCAGGGTTAAACAGAAGCAGAAGTCCTAATTCAAGCATCATAACCCCTGACATCAATTTAAGCAGGCGCCCCTGTCTTTCAGTGAGCTTCTTTTTGCCGAATGTGGCGCCGAAAAGCGCGACAATGGCAAAAAGAGGAATTACATAAACAAGATTATAAAAAACAAGATAAAGATAATAAACAGGCACTGAGAGGTCGTTAAGTGTGAGTATGCGGGTATAAACAAGAGGGAAGCCTGCTGTGCAAAGCAACTCGTATGAATTCGCTGTTACCGCGAGAACTACAGTTCCCAAAAGGATCGATATAGAAGATGATGATTTCATGAGTTTTCTCATGCGGTCGAAAAGCCCAGGCTTAGCCGACTCTGGAATCGTGAGTGAAATTCCCTTTTTGAAGGCAAAAAAGTCTTTTATGTTGATGAGGGATATAACAATAGAGATAATACCTGCGGTGGTAGTGATTCCCGATACATGCCCCATAAAAATAAAGAGATTAAGCCATGCTGCCATAAACATAAAATAAATAAATCCTGAGAAAAAGACGAAAATCCCTCCCACGAAAAATATCTTCTTTCTTGAGCCTGCATGTGTCAAAAGACCAAGAAGGGCAAATAATACAAAAAATGCACACGGATTAAAACTGTCCAACCCAGCGATTATAAAGGTCAGAACAGGCAGGGACAGACCTGATGCCTCAATATTGCCTATTAAAGGAATCTCAAATATATTCTGTTTACTGTCTATCGGGTTTTGTTCCTTAGGGATATCTATTGGGAGTGAATGGCTTGAAGTAACTTTTGGGTTTATAATCCCAACGGATTTATTAAAAGGATCGTTACAGCCCTCAGAAAGACACTTTTGGATGGCATCCTGCATCTCCGACTTTATCTGTTCTGAAAAGCCGATAAAAACCTTCTCCCCTATAAAAGTAACCGGAACGCCCTGAGGTTTAAGTCCAAAGGTATTCAGCATCTCTGACATAAGCATCGCATTTTGTCTGTTATGCCAGACCTCGTATTGTTTTATTTGAAGCCCTTTATATTTTGAGTTGACTTGTTCTAGGAAAACCTTCTCCTTTTCACAGAACTGGCATCCCCTGCCTTCAAAGAAGTAGATTGTCACTTTTTCTGTCTGTTTCGGGTTTTGCGTTTGGGGTTTGATATTGGGTAGAAAGATTTTAGAATTTGTTGATGTGGAGGATTCCTCGCATTTTTCTGGGACAGACTGCTGTTCCTGAACGCACATTCCTTCATTGGCATTTTGCTGAAAAGCAAAAGAGGGCGTTATAAGGAGAATAAGGATTAATGTCGTGAGTAAAGACAGGCTCATTTTAGCTGCGTGCATTTTACCATATCTAATTTCATAAACTTCATGCAGCCGTTGCAGGATATGCAATCAGCCTTTTCTTTCCCTTCTTTGAATTTATTAGGCAAATCGGGCTCTCTTATAAGAGGTCTTGACATGGCAATCAGGTCAGCTTCTTTTTTTTGTAGGACATCTTCTGCAATATCTTTTGAGCGTATGCCACCCACCAAAATTACAGGGATATTTAATTCCGATTTGAATAAGGCTGAAGCCTTTCTGAAATAAGCCTCTTCTTCAGGTGTTTTTATATTGAGCCTTGCTGTCATATTGCCCGACTCATACATGCCCCCGCTTATTTCAACACTGTTGATTCCAAGAGATTGAAGCCGTAGAGCAATCTTCAAGCTCTCATAAGGGCTTAACCCTTTTTCGACAAAATCATCAGCGTTCAATTTAATGATTATGGGTAATGCGTAGTTTGTTTCTTTCCTCATTGATTCGTAAATTTCCTCGAGGAAATGGAATCTCCTTTCATCGTCTCCCCCCCAATAGTCATTTCTTCTGTTGGTATGCGGGGAAAGGAATTCACTAACAAGATATCCATGGGCGCCGTGAATCTGAATCCCGTCAAAACCAGCTTCAACAGCCCTTCTTGCCGCCTGACCAAAGGCTTCAATAATCTCCCATATTTCCTCATTAGTCATCTCACGAGGTGTTATTTTTGTAGAAGGGTCATATATTTCCGAAGGCGCTATTGGAAGCTGACCCCCGAGAAGCGACGGAAAGCATTGCCGTCCTCCGTGAACAAGCTGAATAAATATCCTGCCACCCAGAGAATGCACAGCGTTGGTCAGAAGCCTGAGTTTTTCAATATAGAAATCGTTGTGTATGCAAAGCATTTTTGGCACAGACCTGCCCGAGACATGGACAAGGGCATTGCCTGTAATGATTAGCCCAGCGCCGCCAATAACAAGGTCGCTGTAAAATTCGATAAGCGAGTCTGTCACAAAACCGTCAACATCTGCCCTTTTTTCGTAAGTTGCAGACCTTACTATGCGGTTTTTGAGTTTTATACCAGAGAGATAAAAGGGTTCAAAAAGCATCAATTTATTCTATTCTTGTTTTATTTGTTTAATTTTTGCACAAAATCTCTGAAAATTACCCTTGCCTGACACCAGCAATTTGTGACGCAAGCTTTATTGCCTCAATCATGCTTGAAGGGTCTGCCAATCCCTTCCATGCGATGTCATAGGCTGTCCCGTGATCAGGCGATGTCCTTATAATCGGCAGGCCAATAGTCACGTTGACTCCCTTATCGAAGGCTATCATCTTAAGAGGTATCAATCCCTGGTCATGATACATGCAGACGACTATATCATATTCGCCGTTGTATGCCTTCCAGAATAGCGCATCAGCAGGAAAGGGCCCTGAGACAGGGACGCCCATTTTATTGGCTTCTTTTACAGCAGGGATTATATGCTGTATTTCTTCTAACCCGAAAATACCGCTTTCCCCTGCATGCGGATTCAATCCTGCAACACCAATCTTCGGCTCTTTGATTCCCAATAAATTACAAGCCTTCTCTGCAAGGATTATCGTTTTAACAACCCTTTCTTTTGTGATTAATGGGGGAACATCCTTAATGGCAGCATGGGTTGTGGCAAGAATGACTCTCAAAGGCCCACCGCTCAACATCATAGCAAAGTCTTTAGTGTTAGTGAATTCAGCGAGCATCTCTGTATGTCCAGGCCATGAATATCCCGCCATTTTGAGGGATTCCTTGGATATTGGAGCTGTAACTACTGCTTCAACGATATTTGCATAAGCAAAATCAACCGCTTTTTTAATATAAGAAACTGAAGCTATACCACCCTGTTTGGTCGGGAGGCATTTTTCAAACTTCTTGTTAATAAGTTTTAAGTCTAATATGTCATATGCCCCTATATCAAAAGGAATATTCATCTTTTCCACAGCTTCTTGGATAACCCTTCTGTCGCCTATAATCAAAGGATTGCAAACATTAATAACGCTTTCATCAAGAAGCGCCTTTAAGACAACCTCGGTGCCGATTCCTGCCGGGTCGCCAATCGTTATAGCTATCTTTCTTTTTTTTGCCATACAATCACCATTTTCAAAGGTAGCCTTGCCCCCCATTAAAGAGGGGTTATGGCAGATAATATAATTAAATAATTAAACCGCTTAAGATGAACTATCTATTATTTTAACCCAAATAAAGGCAAAAAGCGTATGCCTAATATGTTGTTCTGCTTAAACTTGACCTTATTCTTTGGTATTCGATACGATTACTGATATGGAAATACTCAGAATACCAAGAATAATGCAGGAGACATCAAAAAGGCTTATACAACAGGGCAAAAGCATCGGCTTTGTTCCAACTATGGGGGCTCTGCACAATGGACATTTGAGCCTTCTCAAAAGAGCAAGAGATGAAAATGCTGTCGTCGTTGCAAGCATCTTTGTTAATCCCCTTCAGTTTGGAGCCAATGAAGACCTCAATAAATACCCGAGAGATCTTGAAGGTGATATAGAAAAGCTTAAGGCAGAGCAAACAAACATTCTTTTTCTGCCTGATGCAAAATCTCTGTATCCTGATACATTCCAGACTTATGTTAGTGTGTCCGAGTTGTCCGAGAAGTTGTGCGGTGCCTTCAGACCAGGACATTTCAGGGGAGTCACAACTGTTGTAAACAAACTATTCAATATTGTTAAGCCGCACCGGGCATATTTTGGTCAAAAGGATTACCAGCAGTTTGTTATTATCAAAAAGATGGTTGCTGATTTAAATATGGATATTGAAGTTATAGCCTGTTCGACCATAAGAGAAAATGACGGAGTCGCCATGAGCTCGCGAAATATCTATCTCTCTCCAGATGAAAGAAAGGCTGCTGAAATAATCAATAAATGTTTACTTTTTGCCTCTCAATCCCTTCAGTCAGGAGAATCAAATCTCTCGGCGATAAAACAACGGATGAGCGATATGCTTAAAGGGGAACCGCTTGTATCGGAAGTTCAGTATGCAGGCATATACGACCCCGATAGCCTTGACGAGTTAAAAGAGATTAAGAGACAAAACCTGTTAGCAATAGCCTTAAAGATAGGAAACACGAGATTAATAGATAATATGCTTGTGGATATCTTGTAAGGTTTTTAGTTATCCCAAAGGGAACATTGCTATAAATCAGATAGTCTTCTTAATATCCGCCAACAAAAAACTATTAAACAAAGAGTAAGATTTTCTGAGTTTTTATATAAAAAATATCATACCCATCCAAAATAAATTCTTATGGATACTTGGGAATCAGAGGTATATGATGCGATTTCAGGAGCCAAAGCCACGGGTAACCTCAAGGAGGCTGGAGACGAAGCGGAAGCCTCGACTGCCGATATTGCAAAACTAATCTGAAGTCTCCCAAAGGCTTACACATGGACGAAGGTGCTCCTTTGGCAAAGAAATCGTGTTATGTTCCTGCTTGAAAATTATTTTGTGCACCAGTGATCACAAAAGGTTTTGGGCAACAGCCTGTATAGAATTGTTCAACTTCTTTTAACCAACCACTGGATAGACTATTTTTGAGCCATTCCAGTTTATTATCGAGACATCTATTTGATAAACACTTCTGAGATTGTTCTCAGTTATAACATCACCTGGTGAACCGTTCGCAAACACAGTGCCTTCTTTTAACATAACGATTCTTTCTGAAAACAATATCGCAAGATTTGGGTCATGAAGAGTCATCAACACAGTCAGCCCTTTCTGCCGGGCAATCTCTTTAACCTTGTTCAACACCAGTACCTGATTCCTGAAATCCAGATGGGATGTAGGCTCATCAAGAATCAGAAGCGGCGCTTCCTGCGCCAAAGCTCTCGCTATTAAGACAAGCTGCCTCTCGCCGCCGCTTATCTTAGTATAAGGTCTGTCTTTAAGATGACTAATCCCCACCATATCAATCGCCTCTTCTGCTTTGAGATAGTCATTTTTAGATGGTGATGAAAAAAGGGATACCCTTGATACCCTTCCCATTAAAACTGCATCAAGAACGGAATAAGGAAAGGGTGGCTCATGCTCTTGAGGAACTACTGCGCATGTCCTTGCGCGCTCTTCGAAGGAAAGTTCGAGTATATCTTTGTTATCGAAGATGATTGAGCCCCTCTGTGGCTTCCACAAACCACAGATGCACTTAAAAAGGGTGGTCTTGCCCGAGCCGTTTGGGCCTAATAATGTCGTCATCTCACCTTCTCTGACTAAAAAATCTACTCCCTTTAATATCTCTCTTCTACTGTGCTGATGTGAAAAATGAACCTCTTTCAACTCAAGCATCCTAACGCCCCCAGCTCTCTTTGCCCCCTCTTTTCATGAGATAAACAAAAAAAGGCGCGCCCGTGATCGCAGTAATTATCCCAACAGGTATATCAAAACTGGTTAGGTTTCGCGCAATTGTATCTGCTATTATCATAAAAGCAGCCCCTCCCGTCATGCTAAGTGGAACAAGGCTCTTGTGGTCTGGACCAGTCATCATCCTTACAAGATGTGGTACCATTAGTCCAGCCCAGCCGATAATGCCACTCACTGAAACAGCTACGCTCACAGCTATAGATGAAGCAGCAATAAATATTATCCTATCTCTGCTTACGTTCACCCCTAAAGCCTTCGCCTCATCTTCTGCCATGCTCATAACATTGAGTCTCCACTTCATAAGAAATATCGGTAGACACCCTGCTAAAACCCCTAAAAGTGCTATCTTGACAAGCGTCCAGTCAGACAGAGAAAAACTCCCCATTAGCCAAAATACAATGCTCTGAAGTTTGTGAGGGTCAACCAGAAACTTTATTATTGATACCAAGGCAGTAAAGAGGGATGAGATTACTATGCCTGTCAACACAAGAGGAAGCCTTGAGACTTCGCCATGTGACCTTGCAACGGTATATGCAAGGAGAACCGCTAATATAGCAAAAACAAAAGCCATTATCTGAATAGGAAGTTCAGGTAAAAAACCCACTGACAAAGCACAGCCAAGGGCAGCCCCAGCTGAAATGCCAAGGATAAATGGGTCTATAAGGGGATTTCGGAAAATCCCCTGAAGAGCCACGCCAGAGCCGGAAAGGGCTATCCCTACTAAACCTGCAAGTATAATTCTTGGCAGTCTTATATCGAGTATTATGGCCATCTCCTGTGTGTCTGGATTGCCTATGAAAGGAAAAAGCATGGAAGCCAGAATCTTCAAGACGATGAATGGCTCTACATGATAGGCGCCGATAAAAAGTGCAAACCAGCCCGCTATAAAAGGGGAGACAACTATTGCTATTTTCTGTATGGGTTTTTTCATATCTATTTTATTTATTCACGTTTAAGCTTTCTAACTGCATCTTCTTGCTGCTGACTATCTCTGTCAAATACTCTGCCTTCAGATTATTTATAGTGTAGTAGTCTGCATCAAGCATCATGGCTATATCAAACGCAAGGTCCGTCTTCAAGAACTTTGACTTGTCTTCTGCGTCAACTACTATATAATCAGTGCTATTCATATTTCTAAGCAAATCCACAAGCTCTTTAATTTCCTCACTGACTGGTCTGCCTGAAAGGCTCTGATTTGCTCTACCATCTGATACTAAAACAACGAGAAACCTCATGAGAGGGTTTTTAAGCTTTGTGTTTTTTATGAGTTTATATGCCATAAGAAGCCCTGCAGAAAGAGGCGTCCTACCCCCTACAGGTATCTCAGCCAGAAGTCTTGATGCCATCTCCTGACTCGATGTTGGTGGCAATATTACCTCTGCTGTATCTTTCCTGAAAAGAATCATCGAGACCATGTCGCGTTTCTGATAGCAATCAAGTAAAAGTGACTGAATAGCCCCTTTTGTCTCGGTCATTCGCCTCTGCACACCCATTGAACCTGAACCGTCAACTACAAATATCACAAGATGCCCCATCCTTCTTTCCCTCTGCTTGTATCTAAGGTCTTCATCATGGATTATAAGCATGTCTTTCCTGTTTCTTAACTTCTGATAAGGTGCCGAAGCCCTCAAAGTGGCATCAATGGCTATGTCCCGTCTCCCTCTCAAAGTGCTTTTTACATACCTGCCAGACTTATCTTTTGTCTTAGTCCTTGTCCGTCTACCTGATGTTGAACGAATGACTCTATCTTTACGGGAAAAGAGCCTTTTTGTCTTAAAGACATTGCCGATATCAAAGACCTCTTCTTTGGGAAGGGATTCCCTGCTTTGATTGTTTGATTGTTCTTTATGGTCTTCTGTATTTCTATCTTCTCGAGTGTCTCTGTCTTCGGGTGGCTGCATTTTATTTTCCTCTTCAGGTGCTTCATCATGCTGTTTTTGAGATTCTTTCGGTTTCTGTTCATGAGGTTCCAGTTCCATGTCCTGGAGCGCTTTCTTCCTATGGGTAAGAACAAGAGGTACAACGGCATCAACATCTTCTTTCGTCACAACTTCGCGGTTATGATGTGCTGCATAAGCCCTTGATGCGTAGGTTAGATAAATATCTCCCCTATGTCCTGGGATAAAATACTGAGTGCACAACCTTGTTATGTAATCAATGATTTGCTCAGGCAAAATAACCTTTGGGAGAAAGGTTTTAGCTTTATCAATCTTTACTCTTAGCTCGGAGTCGCTATTGTTATCAATAAATATTGTATTGTCCTTGAAAGCAAGTTTCATAATCTCAATCCTCTGAGATATATCAGTTAATCTCTCCCATAAGACACACATCCCGAAACGGTCAAGTAGATGTGGTGAGATTAAGCCTTCCTCTAGATTCATGCTTGCTATAATTATGAATTGAGCAGGCTGTCTTTTAGCTACTCCCTCCCTTTCAATAATTACCTCTCCTCTACTTTGAACCTCAAGTATCAATGATACTATCTCCTCGGGCAGCAGATTTATATCATCAATGTATATGATTCCACGATTTGCCCTTAAGAGAATGCCTGGTTGTAAAATTCTCCTTCCAGTCTTTAAGGTTTCTTCAATATCTATCCCCCCTAAAAGGGTGTCTTCAGTGATGTTTAATGGCAGTTCAACAAAAGGGGTCTCTTTAGGAAGTAGTCTCTTGAAAAGCCTTGAGAGGGTTGTCTTGCCAGAGCCCTTCTCTCCTATAAAAAGGACCCCACCACATCGTGAATCAATGGCATTCAAGATTAACCCCAACTTAGCGCCATCATGTCCGATAAACTGGGAAAACTCCATATATTAAATCCCCGCTAAAACCGTTTGAAGCTTTTCGTCCTTGCTCCTTATGTCTTCAAAAGGCAGTCTCTTGAGTCTATGGCGTAAAGCAAACTGTGCCACCTCTTTTATGTCCCCTTTCTCAATTGTATCACTTCCCCTTAAAGCTGTAAGCACCCTTAATGACTTCATCATCACTATATCCGCCCTGTGACCATCAAGGGGTAATGAAGATGTTATCTCAACTATGGATTGAAAGATCTCATCTGAAGGCTCAATCCTCTCAAGTATCTTTTTTGCCTTTAAGATCCTTTCCCTAAGCTCCTTTTGAGATCTCTGCCACTTCTTTAAAAAGGCTACCGGGTTTGTGTCAAATTCCAGTTTTCTTTTTAATATCTCTTTTCTCTGGTCCTGCTCCATGATAGTTGTAACCTGAACACAAAGTCCAAATCTGTCCAGAAGCTGTGGTCTTAAGTCTCCTTCCTCAGGGTTCATAGTCCCAACGAGTATAAACCTTGCTGAATGGCTGAATGATATCCCCTCGCGCTCAACGGTGTTCACACCCATCGCTGCAGAATCAAGGAGCAAATCTACTATGTGATCATCAAGGAGATTTACCTCATCGACATAGAGAAAGTTCCTGTTAGCCTCAGCTAATATCCCAGGCTCAAATCTCTTCTCTCCCTTTTTTAAAGCATGTTCAATATCGAGAGTCCCCACAAGCCTGTCTTCAGTTACACCCAGGGGGAGTTCTACTACCCTCATCTTTTTTTTGGCTCGCTTAAGCTGTCCATCTTTTTTTAAAAGCTCTTCACATCTACTACAAAGCCTGCCCTCAGGGTCACAATTAAAAGGACAATCTTGAACTACCTTAATGTCAGGTAGAAGCTCGGCAAGCGCCCTTACAGCTGTGCTCTTGCCGGTTCCCTTTTCTCCCATTATCAAAAGACCACCGATAGAAGGATCAATCACATTAAGTATCAGAGCGGTCTTCATCTCATCCTGGTTAACTATGGCTGTAAAAGGAAATATCATTTAATAATCCCCTCCATCTTCTTTTTCCACGACTCAACTTCCTCTTATGACCTATACTACAGCGATTGTATCAGAAACGGTCTTTATTAACTTTCCGGTGGTTGGGCTTTTAATCTCTTTAACTATCCTTAGTACATAAAAAACCATATCTTTTTCAATCCCAATATTTCTGCCACCATCGATTATGCAAGTTCTCATTCTTTATCAATATAGGTAATAGGCGCTCAATAACTAATGTAAAAAAAGTTCCTAAGTTTTCAACCTCGTTTACTCCTTCTCAAACCATATTTTATTGTAAGAGACCCCATATACCTTTCTAAAGAACCCGTCGGCAACTTTCTCAAAACTAATATCTTTAAACTGGTCGGGATAGACCTTCATCGCCATCCACAAGGCAGTCACCGCTATAGCTGGCGAGATGGTTGACCACTCAGAAGACTTCCATATTCTGCCATTCTTAACTGCGCTGATAAGCCTCCATTGGGAGTTTTCCCTTAACTCTTTTATCTTATACTCCGTTGAGCCCCACCACAAAAACATGTGATCAGGATTCCACTTAACTATCTCCTCAAGGGAAGTGCTATACTGACGTTGTGGAATATGGCTTGCGGGATTATTCACATTTATAATTTTAAAGATCTCGGCTATCATTCCACTATTTCCATTGACATTCGTTGCCCTTGAGTAAGTCCATATCGCCTTTTTACGCTGATTGAGGGGGATCTTTGAGACCCTTTTTTCTATAAGAGTGAATAGCCTTCTCATCTCAACTATGATTTCTTCAGCCCTTTCTGGCTTTCCAAATATGTTTCCATGAAGCCTGATTACGTCGTAGAGTTCATCTATCGCATCAGGAAGAACTGCTATCACTTTTATTCCCTTTCCTTCCAGAAACTTAACTACATCTTCCCTCATTGTCCAAGTAATAACAAGTTCGGGATTAAGCACCAACAGATGTTCTACATTTACATCCAAACCAGTGCCAGGTGAAGGGATGTTCTTTACATCAGGCTTTATTGTATTAATAAAATGATTATCATATGCCCATCTCCCTATACCGACAAGCTTATCATCACATTTTAGCGCCAAGATAATCTCGTATGTGAGCAACGAGACCACCCTTGTAGCGGGGGTTTTAATAGTTACTGTCCTACCAAGTTTATCGGTATAGGTAAGTTCCTTTGACAATGCTGAATTAAGTGGCACTAATATTAAAAACAACAAGATCATTACTTTCCACATCACACACCTTCCTCTATGAATGCCTCTACCTCCATAAGGGCATTTATAAGTCTTTTCCTTTCTTCATCATCTGCCTTCCAGTAGCCTCTTCTTTGAGCCTCAAGCAGTCTCTTTAAGATATCCATGACTGCCCACTTATTGGCATCAATTAATCTTTTTTTCATATTTTCATCAAATATAAATCTCTTTGCTACATCCCCCCAGATTTTTGTATCAACTTGACCTGTGGTGGCAGATAAACCCAGTAAAATTTCGACTCTGTCAGCAATCTTTTGAGCGCCATGGAAACCATGTTCAAGCATTCCATCAATCCATTTTGGGTTAAGAACTCGAGTCCTTACTCCCCTTGTAATTACATAACCTACTTCTTCAGTTTCAATGCTCTCTTTTGTTGCATTGCTTATAAGCATCTCTGGTTTTTTCCCTCTCACTTCCTGAACCGACCTACTCAGTCCTCCAAAAAACTCGTAGTAGTGATCGAGGTCAACTATGTCGTAGTCATGAGAACTCCGCACTTGCGAGACAAGGTCAACCTCTGAGAGGTGTTTTACATATAAGCTCTTAGCTGGTAAGGCATGAATATTGTCAGCGTGTATATGGCTCATCGAACTGATGAATGCATCAGAGAGGTCTTCTTCATCGTGCCATATACTATCTTCAATCAATTGTAGCATCCTTGTTCCATACTCGCTGGGTGGAGGACCAAAAATCCTTGCAGTAGCCAATTTTTGTAACAGGTTGTCACCAATCTCACCCCTCATAGAGTCTAAAATCGTCAGCGAATGCTTTCTTACATAGTTTAGGTTTATATCCTCCTCAAGGTTGCTTACTAACTTAAAAGCCCTGCTTATTAACTCCATGAGGTTAGGAAACATCTCTCTAAAAAATCCGCATATATTAACTAAACAATCAATCCTTGGTCTTTTAAGCTCCTCTAAAGGGATCACCTCAAGCCTTCGGTCAAAGCCAAAACCTTTCTTAACTCTTACCCCAAGATAGTGAAATATCTGTCCTACTGTCTCACCCTGAGTCTGGGTAGTCTCAAAACCCCATAGGATAACTCCCACTGTTTCAGGGTACTTTTTATATTTTTCGAAGAACAGTTGAAGTGTATTTTTTGCGATCTCTTCTCCTCTTGAGGTTGCCACTTCTGAAGGTATCTTAAGTGGGTCAAACTGAACAATATTTCTACCAGTAGGTAATACCTCCGGACTTCTTATAACATCACCACCAATTTCTGCTTCTATAAACTCTGCTCTTAGCCCTCTTATTAAGGCTTCAATCTCCTGGTTGTTGTCAATAAAGCATCTTGCTACTTTAGTTCCATAGACTATGGTATCTCTTAGTTCCACATACTGTTCAGCACTCAAAAAGTAATTCTTTGTAAACCCTTTTAAGACTCCTGTCTTTAAGAATTCTTCTATGGCTTCATCTAACATATTATCAAGCCTTTCAAGCTCCTGCTGATTTTTAAATATGTCCTGCAAACTGTTTTCATCTCTAAGTATTTTATAAGCTGATTTATAGGAACCATGGTCATACCTTAGAAACAACTTCAAAAACTGAATCATCGAGTCTTCGTCATACTTCCTCCCGAACACATGGAGACCCTTTGGGATTATTGTCCTTTTCATCTTATACAACTCATTATGAATAAGATCAAAATCTTTAGCATCAATGTTAACGGCTTGTGCTTTTTGAACTATCTTTCCTTTCAATCTCTCAGATCTTGGAGGATCATTTATTGAAGCCTCGTTGAACTCATGAATCAAGTCTTCCAGTTCTGCATAATCTTCATACAACTCGGATGTCGTATATGGTGGTGAGTTATAACTGATAAGAGTCCCATAAAGTCTCCTTTTTGCGATAGTAGCCTCAGAGGCATTTAATACATGGTAAATATAAAGATTTGGCATGTCACCTATAAGTATGTCTGGGAAACAGTATCCGCTCATACCGACCTCTTTACCTTTTGTGAACTCTGCAAGACCATGTGTTCCAACATGAACCAAAGCATTTGCCCCCCAGATTTCTTCAAGCCAAAAGTAAAAGGCAAGATACTGGTGATGAGGCGGTTTGGTCTTATCGTGGGCTACTTTTTTTACATCCTCCTTCTTTAGAGGTGGCCTTGCAGGCTGTAAAGCAACGAGGATATTGCCAAATTCAATTGCAGGAATAATCAAATAATCTTCTACTGTCATTACATTGCCCGGTGGTTGTCCCCAAAACTCAATGACGTCTTCCTTTACCCCTTCAGGTAATCGATGGAAAAACTCATTATACCTCTTAACATGGAGTTTGAAGCACTTTTCATAGGTTATATTGTTGTCAATCCATTCCCCAGAATTAACCATTCCATACTCATAGAAAAGATCGCTCAAAGGTTTTTCAGGTGTCTCAACTATATATCCCTCAGACTTAAGTTTTTTCATTACCTCCATCACACTATCAAAGGTGTTTAGATATGCAGCACCTCCTATATTAGACTCTCCCGGTGGATAGCCATAGACTATAAATGCTATTCTTTTTCTGTCATTGGGCAGTCTCTTAAGCTCACACCATTTTTTTATTCTCCCAAGGATTCTTTCTACCCTATCATGAATAGGTCTTAGTTCATTAGAGTTAACTTCATACCCTGAGACCTCTTCCAAGCCACATGATGGGATAGGCTCTATGCATCCATCAAGCTCAGGCCATGTGACGGCGGTTATAATCTCTATCTGCGATAGTCCCACATCTGACTCTAGCCACTTCTTGGTATCCCTTAGAAACATGGGGCAGAGGGAGAAAACTGGGACATTAAGCGCCTTGAGAAGATTTTTTGTAACTAATGCGTCTCCGCCAAAAGGGCCACCGTTAATTCTGAACCACATGAAGTTCAAGATAGCATCTACAACTGGTTGATCTTTCGACAAATAAAACTCTCTAATAGCTGATATATTGTTTATGCCATCAGTAAATACAGGAATAAAATCGAACTCCTTCTTGCCCACATCAATGATATGCTTTATTACATCCTTGTTCTGTTCAAAGTGTGCCCCGCCATAAAAGAGTATTCCCAAAGTAGGCTTATCAGAACTTAAAGGGTTAATCTTTATGAACTCATGGAGTGATTGAAAAAAGCCCTTTTCAGGGAGAAATATTCCATACTCGGCTATCTCAAGAGGAGGGTCTATTTTCGGAACTTTATGACCATGATATTTAGCTAAGAGTAAGAACATGTTGTAGCAATTTTCAGCACAGGCATAGCCCCAGTATCTCATCAAAAGCACATAATTTCTTGCATCCTTGAGTATCCCGACAGGTAACAAACGTCCAGTGAGATCAATTATCTTTTGCATCATCTTTATTCGCCTGAGTATAGATTGAGGGGTAGCAGATACCTCTGAAAGGGCATTTTTTTTGCTGAATCTGGACATATCAAATGACCCAAGACGACCTAAAGAAAAAAGGGCTGGAGAACCCAAAAATACCAAAACTGATTTTTGAGATCCCAGCCCTTTTAAGTTTTCAATGAGGATATCATCTAACCTACCACCACCCCTAACATCTATGAGCACGGCATTTGCCCACTCTAAATAATTTTTAACCTCATGCTCCGACACCCGCTCCTCTGCAAAGTCTCGATGCGAAATCAAGATCAAATCGAGTTCGATCCCTCGGGATCTTATCCTCCGTACCGCCTCTGCTATATGCCTACCAGCTATTGTGCTTATCCAGAAAACTTTCACGCCCTATAACCTCAGCTTACACTCTAAAAACCATGACCGCCCAGGCTGCTTATAAAAATAGTAATATTCTCTATTGAAGATGTTATCCAGAGTAAGAGATAAGGTTGCATACTTTGTCAGTTTATATGAGATCTTAGCGTCAGCAACAAAGTGTGGGTCATATGAACCATAGACATTACTTATATTGTCTCTATTTTCATCATTGCCAAATGCCTTACTGCGATATCTGCCAACAAGAGAGGCCGAAAGGGGACCTTTTTCAAACTCTAATCCAATATTAAACATCTTTTCGGGAAGCCCTGTAAGCATCTTGCCTTCAGTTGCTGGTTTTGCCGGGTTCTCTGTTATCTCACTGTGGGTGTAGGTGAAATTCCCAAAAACCTTAAACATCTTGTTTATTCTCTGTTCAATCTCGACCTCTACTCCCTTGCTCTCAACCTTTGCGGCGTTAACCATCTCAACAACACTCCTCATGCCAATTTTCTGCCCTGTATCTCTTGAGTAAATAAGGTCTTTCAGGTAGTTCTCAAAATATGTGACCTTAATCTCAGAACCTTCCCAGATTTTTTGAGCGATACCGATATCCCATGATGTAGTAGTCTCAGGTTTAAGATTAGGGTTACCATAAACAAAAGACCCTGGTGTCATAAACCTTCTATAAAGTTCTATGTTCATTGGTGGTCTAAAAGCGGTTCCAGCAGATGTCCTTAGAATAGTATTCTCAAATGGCTTATAAACAACTGATACCTTCGGGCTTATATTAGAATCACTCCTTGAGGGATAACTCTTAATAGTTTTAGTGTCAACATCATTCTCGTACCCATCAAATGTTTCCCACCAGTCATAACGGACTCCTAAATAGGCAGTAAGGTTTTGAAGAAGCAAAATTTCGTCCTGGACAAAAAATGAATAACCCTTTTCTTTTCCCTTAGTCTCATACTTAAAATTAGTTTTTGAGCCTTCGTCCTGCCAGTTTGATAACTCATGCTGAGTAGTTGATGCTTTAGCAGTCTTATAAGACCCTCCAAAGGTCAAAATGTGAGACTTAAATAAAGGCAGGATAAATTGTGCATCAAGGTTGTAGCTCTCAGCAGGTGTATTATGAGTAAGCCCTGGGCCTCCTGTTATTGTCGCAAAGGCAGTCGCACCACAACCTGTTACTGTTCCTACACACGGTGTAGTAAAAAGGTATTTTTCTGAGTCATGAAGCCCAATAGAGACCTTCATCTTAAGAGGGTTAAAATCCCTCTCAAAACTAAGGCTATAAAAATTGATCTCCTTTTTTATCATGCCAGCAAGAAAGGCGGACTGATTGACGACATTTGGCGGTGTTCCATAATTCCAGACCATATTGCCTGCCGAATCTCTTAAATAGGAGTGTGGCGTGTCATAACTACTGCTTCCATAAATCCTTGAAAATGAAAGATCGACAATTGTTTTATCATCAAAATCATATCTAAGCTTAAATTTTAACCCTCCGCTGTAGCCCTTTTGATCACCTGTATCACCTATTAGAAACCTCTTTTCACCAGTAGGATCAGAAGTTACATTCCATCCTATTAAAGCTGAAGGTGGCTGTACCCTTGATAGAACGAAAGTTGTAGGAAAGCCATTTGTGACCTCATAACTGTAGCTTATAAAGAAATTTAGTTTATTGCTTAAAATCCTATCTCCATAGGATAGATATATTTTTCTCAAATCATCGAGAGCTTCACCCCTGTTAAATCCAATTCCATATCCCGTCTTAAATACAAACTCCCTCTTTTCAGGCATCTTGGTCATTATATTCATAACACCACCCATAGCGAGTCCGCCATAAAGGCTTGAAAATGGACCTCTCACAACCTCAATCCTTTCGATATCCTCGAAGTTTAGACCCCCGAACTTAAGGGTGCCTCCTTGAGGGTCTTGAAAGGGAACCCCATCTAATAAGATCAAGTTCCTCCTGTTTCCGGGGATTCCCCTAAGAGATATAGAGTCAGTAGGGGTGTCCATAATCTCCCTCGTCCTGTGGACATAAACCCCTGCATAGTTGTTTACTGCGTCATCCAGAGTTCTTATAACCCTTTTTTCTATATCTTCTTTTGTAACAACATTTACCGATGCAGGCACATCCTCGATAGCTTTTTCGGTCTTTGTGGCAGTAACTATGATCTCCTCCAACTTAACTTCCTTTTTTTCATCAGCCCATAGAGCACATGAATAAGAAAGCAAAAGATACAACAATAAAGAACTCAATCCCCATACCCTCAACATTTTTATAAAACCTCCTTTTAATTTTCCTCTCACCCCCTTTTCTGATAAAATCATAACGAGAGGGCGTCCTCAACGTTTTCTTAGTTCAATAGTCCTTCAAAGTTGAGAGGCAAACACCTGTAAGTCTTGAACCTTGCGTTTAGTTCTCACCTCCTTTCAGTAGTAACGCTCTAACTCCTAAACATCAAATCAAAAACAAAAAGCCATGAAAACCCTCACCTTCTGGTGATAAGCCTTCATGGCTTTGATCCAAAAACCCTTAAAACTACTTACTGTGTTTCTAAAAATGGGTCTGCCTTCCCCAACTTCACTGTCAGGGAATTAGAGGCAAATGCAATTATAATAAACACCGTGGTCTAATTTCAACAGCAGATAGCCTCCCCAAAAATAGCGATAGAAATTGGGATACCCCTATTTGGAGCATCAAAATGCATTTTTTTAAGCTTGCAACTGTTTAAAAAACTCTTTTAGTTCTATTAAGCGCCTCTTTCAGGGACTAAAATCTCTTTTTAGCCTGAAATACAAGCT